>Ga0302305_1002476_pt1 | contig 10375 bp, 8 predicted proteins | sample III_Palsa_E2_3_FD_198764 | JGI IMG/M metagenome (GOLD analysis project Ga0302305, IMG submission 198764) | Peat permafrost microbial communities from Stordalen Mire near Abisko, Sweden - III_Palsa_E2_3 | ecosystem: Environmental > Terrestrial > Soil > Palsa > Peat permafrost | place: Sweden... | reverse complement strand
CCCTCCCGAACCCGAATCGCCTGCCGCATTCGAAACCGAATCCCTTCCCAAAACACTGCGCATCAACCTGCCCCAGGCAATGCCCCTCCGCTACGGTGAAAACCCGCATCAGCGCGCCGCCCTTTACGCCGACGGCAGCGGGCTCGGTGTCGCCAATGCCCGCCAGCTTCAGGGCAAAGAGCTGAGCTACAACAACATCGTCGACCTCGATGCCTGCTGGGCACTCGCCGACGAATTTCCTGAAACAGCCGTAGCCATCATCAAGCACACCAACCCCTGCGGCGCAGCCACGGGCTCAACCGTCCTCGAAGCCTACGAAAAGGCTCTCGCCGCCGACCCCATCTCCGCCTTCGGGGGTGTCATCGGCACCAATCGCGAAGTCGACGCAGCCGCGGCAGCATCCATCGCCAAGCTCTTCGTCGAAGCCATCGCCGCTCCATCCTTCACCCCGGAGGCCCAGGCAATCTTCGCCACCAAGAAGAACCTACGCCTCGTTGAAGTCCACGCCGCCAAACCAAAGCCGGTCGCGAAACAGGTCTCTGGTGGCATGCTTCTGCAAGACGCCGACACCGGCCATATCACCGCCGAAGACCTGAAAATAGTCACCGCGCGCAAACCGGCCCCAGAAGAACTAGCCAGCCTGCTCTTCGCCTGGCGCATCTGCAAACACGTGAAATCCAACGCCATTGTCTACGCCAAAGATGGCCAGACCATCGGCGTCGGCGCCGGACAAATGAGCCGGGTCGACGCCGCCCGCTTCGGAGCCATGAAAGCCGTCCTGCCTCTGACCGGCTGCGTAGCAGCCTCGGACGCCTTCTTTCCCTTCCCCGACGGCCTCGAGACCGTCGCTGCGAACGGGGCTACCGCCGTCATTCAGCCCGGCGGCTCCGTAAAAGATGCGGACGTCATCGCCGCCGCCGACCGCCTTGGTCTAGCCATGGCCTTCACCGGCATCCGCCACTTCCGCCACTGATCCCTCAAGCCCCCGTTTTCGGCGCGTTTTCTGTGCAGGTTTGGACCAAATCTGCACAGAAAGTCCAGCATAAGGTCCTTCTGGCGCGTCAAAGGCCCCATCTGAACCATTTGCGGGATACAATCGTCCAATAAGTGGATGGGCCTGTCCCAAAACCCTGACCGACCAGCTTGGCTCGCGACATAGGAGTCAGGCTTTTCTTCCGGTAGTCTCAAGTCGATTCGGGCAGACCATCTATCCCCAAAGCGCGAAAGTTCGCCTGGGAAAGTGAGCGTGGGAAAGCCGAATATGACGGAATTGCATCTGCCTCCTGCTTGGTCCTCCAATCGCGTTGCCGCCGGAATCCTGGCTGCGGCTGCAATCGCCAGCCTCGGCTGCGTCATGCCCGCCGCGCTCAGCCAGTCGACTCCCGCGCAGGCAAGTCCCGCTCAGTCCAGTCCCGCTCAGTCCAGTCCTGCCGAGCCGGCCCCATCGAAGCCCGCCGTCGGTACACCGGTTGAGCCTATTCAGCCTCCCGCAACAAGACCGGCGCAAGATGCCAGGAGCGATTCGAAGACCAGCCCGGCCTCCGCTTCTTCCGAAACGAGTCCTGCGCCCGATCGCGCCTCCGCCTACTACCACGCCGCTCTCGCCGACTCTTACGAAGACATGGCCACCAACTACGGCCGCCAGGAGTTCTTCGACCGCGCCATCAATGAATACAAATACGCGCTCAACGCAGACCCAAATTCCGCCGAGCTGGCCATCGGCCTCGCCAATGTTTATGTCCGCGCAGGCCGCGTCGCTGAGGGCATTCAGACTGCCAAAACGCTTCTTAAGCGCGACGACAACAATGTCGATGCACACAAGCTTTTGGGTCGCATTTACCTGAGATCTCTCGGTCAGGACCAAGGTCCAAGCAGCCAGCCCAGCCCCGGCACCGAAGTGCTGGATCAGGCCATCGCTGAGTTCGTCAAGATCGTAGCCCTGGAACCCAAGAGCGTAGAGGATCGCCTGCTGCTCGGCCAGCTCTACACCGTTAAGCACGACAACCCCAAGGCCGAAGCTCAGTTTAAAGCGGCTCAGACGATCGAACCGGCCTCCGAAGAAGTTGTTCTCAATCTGGCCCGTCTGTATGCCGAGTCCGGAGACGTCAAGCGCGCCACTGAGCTCATCGTAGCGGTGCCCGTCGAAGATCGCACTCCCAAGGAAGAGTTCGCTCTCGGCGCAGCCTACGAGCAGTTGAAGAACACGAAGGAAGCGATCGCGGCCTATCAGCGCTCCGTCGATATGGAACCTGAAAACCTGGATGCCGAGCGCTCGCTCGGCCAGGCGCTGCTCGCGGACAATCAACTCGACGCGGCACTCAAGCAATTCAAGCAGCTCTCCGACGCCGATCCGGAAGACACCGTCTCGCTCGATCGCATCTCCGAGATTCAACGCCGTCAGGGCAAGTACACCGAGGCTCTTGCCACCATCCGCAAAGCGCGCGCCAAGGATCCTGAGTCTCTCGAAGCCGGTTACAACGAAGGCCTGCTGCTTGACGTCCTGGGCCGCTACGATGAAGCTGTCGCAGTCTACCAGAAGATGGTTGACCAGACGGGACACGCGAACGGCGCCTACACCCAGGATGAAAAAGCCAATCGCAGTATCTTCCTGGAGCGCCTCGGCGCCGTCTACCACGAAGAAAACAAGACCACCGAAGCTATCGCCGCCTACCAGAAAATGATCGATCTCGGCGGCGACATCGCCAAGCGCGGATACCAGGGCGAAGTCGACACCTACCGCGACGCCAAGATGTTCGACGAAGCGACCGCCGTATGCCGCAAAGCTGTAGCAGCCAATCCCAATGACAACGATCTGAAACTTCTTCTCGCCTGGCAGTTGGCTGACACCGGCAAACTCGACGAAGGTCTGGCCCTTGCCAACGGCCTGCTCACCGGCAAGCCCAGCGATCGCGAGGTCTATCTGCAGATCTCCCAGATTCAGCTTCGCCTCAAGCACTGGAAAGAAGCCGAAGATGCTCTCGCCAAGGCCGAGCCCTTTGCCGTCAAGGATGAAGAAAAGGCCAACCTCTTCTTCTTGAAGGGTTCTCTGGCCGAACGCGAAAAGCACTTCGACCAGGCGGAACAATACTTCCACAAAGTATTGGAGATCGCTCCCAACGACGCCAACACCCTCAACAACCTCGGCTATATGTTGGTCGACAAGACCAACCGTTACGCGGATGCCCTCAAATACATTCGCAAGGCGGTTGAAATCGAGCCCATGAACGGGGCTTATCTTGATTCACTCGGGTGGGTCTACTTCAAGCTGGGCCAATACGAGCCGGCGGAAGATAATCTGCGCAAGGCAGTCGAGCGCACTTCGACAGATCCGACTGTCCATGACCATCTGGGCGACCTCTACGAGAAGACCGGTCGCATCCGCCTCGCAGCAGCCCAGTGGGAAATTTCAATCTCCGAATATGCCAAGTCGGCCTCGGCCGATGTCGAGCCGGGTGAGGTTTCCAAAGTGCAAAAGAAACTCGAAGGCGCGCGAGTAAAGCTGGCTAAGCAGGAAAGCCACCTCGGCGACGACAAGCAACCGTAGCTCAAGAATGTGCCAAAAAGAAAGTGCTCGAAACTTGCGAAGAAACCCAGCCCCGCCTGCAAGCGGGGCTGCCGTTTCTTGGAAACGCCTGGCTTTCCGCTCCCAATGAATTCCAGGAAGTCGCGTAATATCTGCCTGCCTTCGAACAGAAGCCGCAACCGAGCGCCTCGCTGCAACTCCTGATCGTCGATGATCCGATTAACCGAAGTTAGGGCTGGTGCTCGGCTGCAGACTTGGCATACACATCCACGTTGGCCTTATCCACCAGCGCCGTTCCCGTATCGATAAACACCGGATACTCAGAGAATGCATCCACACTGTAGTCCTTGGTCAAGGACTTGGGTTTGTTGTGGAAGATCTCATCCAGCTCTTTCAACCCCACAAAAGCCATCGTGTAAGGTTTCTGAGAAATCGTCGCCTCGATCGTTCCATCCTTGATCTCGGCAAGCGTATCCTGCTCCACGTCCCAGGCCACCACAACACGGTCGGTCACCTTCTGCCGCCGTACCGCATCTGCGACCACCTTGCCCGACGAAGCTTCCAGGCAAATGAAGGCCGCCACTCGCGCAACGCCAGTCTGCGTCAAGTACTGCTGGGTGTTGTCAAAGGCATTCCGCGCGTCGCCTTTGATATTCACAACGTCCAGAATCTTGATATCTGGATGCGTCGCGAAGACATCCTTGAACCCTTGCAACCGCTCATCCAGATTTGGCTGTCCCGGCATGGAGAAAAACACTACATTGCCGCGTCCTCCCAGCTTTTCCACCACTCTCTGACCACCCAACCGTCCGGCCGCCACGTTGTTCGTTCCGATAAAGAACAGCCGCCGGCTGGTCGCCGAATCGGAGTCAATCGTGATCACTGGTATACCCGCATCCACGGCCGCATCGATCCCCGGCTTCAACAGCGCTTCATCCGCAACCGAAATAAGAATGCCCGCAGGCTTGGCCGCGACCGCGTGGTTCAATTCCTGCAATTCCGCCTGAGGATCGTAGGTATCGGGACCCGCAACCTTGGCCGTCACCTTGTATCGCGCTGCCGCCGCATTGAAGCCTGACACCGCTGTTTTCCAATACGGCAAGCTGATATTCGCCGCAACCAGATAGTAGACTTCGGATGGAGAGTGCCGTCCACAGCTCGTAAGCAGCAGAAGCGTAGGCGGTAGCGCAAGTGCAACGAGTTTCCTGACCGATGGCATCGTTAAGTCCTCCGTACGTGACTGTTAAAAAGTGTTACTGCCCGGCGAACTCTCCCTTCACGTCAACTTCTCCGTTTCTCAGGCCGTTCGCCAACCCTTCCCAAAAGTACCGGGAAGTGTACTCCGCTTCCTTGGCCATGTCCATACTGACCAACAGTGCCCGGCGACACGATAACAAAACCAGTTACAGCATCGTCGCTTCAGATGCTTCAACGCAATCAAAGGCGCCACGGATTTCCCTTAAGAAAGCAACAGCTCCCAACTCCTCTCTGTGGATACTAGCAGCGAAAATGCACTAGTCTGTAGCTGGCATAGGTATGGAAGACTCGACGATTTCGCTTGCAACTCTCGCACTTCCGCAAGGAATTGCGGTTCCCGACGCGGCTGAGGGCCAGCTCTCAATCCGTGCTCACCCGGAAGCGGCCCATCCCTATCGTTCAGCATTCGTGCGCGATATCGGCCGCATCCTCCACGCCAAGTCCTTTCGCCGCCTGGCTGGCAAGACCCAGGTCTTCACACGCCGCGGAGCAGAGAGCGATCACTCCCGCAGCCGCCTCACACACACCCTTGAAGTAGCCCAGATCGCCCGCACCACGGCCACTACTCTCGGCCTCAACGCATCGCTGGCCGAAGCCCTCGCCCTGGTGCATGACATCGGCCATCCACCTTTTGGCCACGCCGGTGAAAAGGCCCTCAACGAAGCCCTGAAACAACACGGCCTCGGCTTCGATCACAACCTCCACGCCCTCCGCATCGTCACCAGCTTCGAAGAACGTTACGCCGTATTTCGCGGCCTCAACCTGACCCTCGGCGTTCGCGAAGGCATTATCAAACACTCCCGCGACTACTCCGCCGAACAGCACCCCGAACTAAGCGAATACTTCCTCGACCAGCACCCTCCACTCGAAGCCCAGCTCATCGACCTCGCCGACGAAATCGCCTACCTCACCGCCGACATTGAAGACGGACTAGGGGCCGGCATACTCGGCCTCACCGAGGTACAAGAGCACGTCCCGCTCTTCGCCGATTTGTACGACATCGCTGCGCGCGAATTCCCAGCCGCAGAGCCGCACCTGCTGAGCAACGAGGCCCTCAAGCAGATGCTCAACGCACTGGTCACAGACCTGATGCAGGAAGTCACGAATCAAGTGCGTAATCAGGAGATCGAGACGCTGATGGATGTGCGCCGCGCTCCACAACGCCTGGCAAGACTCAGCCCGGAAATGGAAGCGAAGCGGTCACAGGCCAAACGCTACTTGTATGCGAATCTCTATCTGTCTCCATCACTGGATGCCGACCACACCCACGCAGAACAGATCGTGACGACCTTGTACGCAGCGTGGACCGCAAACCCGGAGCTGCTCCCAGCAGACCATCAAGCCCGCATCGCCGAAGAAGGCATACCCAGGACCGTAGCCGACTACATAGCCGGCATGACCGACGCCTACATAGAGCAAGCGTGGCTCAAACACCAAGGTGCGTCGGCGCAAGGAATGCACTGACTTGCTAACCGGCTAACCCGCCAACTTGCCGCTTACTGCTGGGTGCCCCATCCTTGACGCGTCCGTTGCGTCAAGGGTGGATTAGAACGGATGCTTACTGGACCTGTCCATGCGGCCGCAACCGCCGCATATCCAGCGCGCACGCAACAGCATTCTGCGCAGCCAGCCGCAGATTATCGCTGGCCGCCCAAAGCCAGAACCGCTGCGTCTCGCCGCTCAGCCGATCCACCGGAGGCTCTGGCTTCAACCAAACCAGAACATCGTTCTGTCCCGCCGCAGCAAGGTTCGAAGGCGAATCCGTCTCCTCCAGCACCAGGTCCAGATGCTCCCCACCCAGCGCATCTTCAATCAGAGAGAGCGGCACGGCGCGATCCAGCTCAACACAGATTGAAAATGTATGCCCATGAAAGACCGGCGCATGAATCAGCTGCAATCGCAGTGCCGGCAAACGATCCCCAGCCAGCACGGCATAGTGCCGGCGAATACGATCTTCCGCCCTTGCCAGATTCGCCGTCGCACTCTCTCCAAAACTGGCCAGCGTGTTGTAAGCCACCTGGGTATCGAAGATTGCCCGCGGCATATTCTGAAAGCTCAACAAACTCACCGTCTGCTGGTGCAGCTCATCCAGACCTTCCTTGCCATACTCCGATGCTGGTTGCAGCACCGTGGCCGCCACAAAGCGAATCTCCGCAATCTCCTGCAAGCGATCCATCAGCAGCGCCAGCGCCAATGCAGCAGAGTTCGCCGGAACGACAGCCTTGGTCAGCAAATCCGGCGAACCAACCCCCGAACCAGCTTCGTCGTTCAGCCACGGAGCCCTCACCAGCACCCCCGGCTCCTCATCCAGAACACCGGAAATGTCCAGCACCGTGGACCCGGCAGCCAGCGCATTCCGCCAATACTTCCGTGTCAGTGCCTCGCTGCCCGCGAAGAAGGTGAAATCGATCTCTTCAAAAGAATTCTCGCCGATCACTTGAACCACCGTGACCTCGTCCCCTACCTGCTCCAATTGTCCCTGGGCTTCCCCAGTGTCGAGCAGCACAAAATTCGCCCCAGCCAGCGGAGACTCCGTCAGACATTCCTTGAGTTCTTTGGCCAGCAGCGACGAGGCGCCCACCAGCGCAATCTTGTATTCAGTAGCCATCAGGTCTCGAATCCGTTCTTAAATCCCGATAATCCTCGCCGTCATGAGCATGAGTATGGGGAGCGGAAAATCTTTGATCTTCTACAAAGGCGCCCGGGACGTTCTGTACATGCTCCTCAGCTGAACCCGGAGGCGCCCACGCCGTCCGCGGCGCCAACACCTCAGGATCGACCGCTGCGTCTCTCGGCATCTGCCGCCGTCGCCGCGACCACGAGTAAGCCGCCCGCGCCCATATCCCAGAGAACATGTAAGCCAGCGCGACAAAGAACAACACTCCACTCGAATAACGGATCAGCACGAACAGCACAATCGCCAGCAACACCAGCAACTGGAACGGTTGCCGGCGCGAGAAGTTGATCTCCTTGCCCGACCAGAACCGCCAGGTGCTCACCATCAGGAATCCCAGCAATCCCACCAGGCCAATCCAAAGCGCCGCAAGCCACCAGTAGGGGATCGGAAATCCATAGCAGAAATGCACCGTGGTTGCGACCATACCTGCCGCGGCAGGAATCGGCATGCCCACAAAATACTTGCGATCCAGCCGCCCCGGATTACGAGGCTGCGGATCGTGGCTGATATTGAATCTCGCGAGTCGCGAAACTCCACACAAAAGATAAAGAAAGCAGACAAAGGAACCAATTTGAAGAATCGTCTGCCGCACCTGCGGATTCATCGCTTCCGGCAGCGAATGAAAACCCCATACCCAGGCCAGCAAACAAGGCGCAACCCCAAACGTGATTGCGTCCGCAAGTGAATCCAGCTCTTTGCCAAAATCGCTTGTGGTGTTGGTCATGCGCGCAATCCGGCCATCCAGCGCGTCAAATGGAATGGCGAAGCAGATCGCCATCGCCGCCCAATCCAGATGGCTCGCGCCCCCGTCATTGCCCGCCGCTGTCAGCGAATCGATGGTCTGAGTAATCGCAAAATAGCCGGCTCCAATACTGCCTGCCGTAAAGAGCGATGGCAACAGAAACATCCCGCGGCGCATGCGCGCAGCCCGTACCCGAGATTTCGCCGCGGCAGTCTCCCGCTCGTCCCCGTGCCCGCCGGCAAACGGCGAGCTCACGAGCGGCCCTCAACAGGAACGTTCTGGGCATTCGAAACGGGCATCGCAGCCAGCACCGAAGCCCCTCCCTGAACGCGAACACCCGGCTTCACACGCAACTCAGCCTCAGCCGGCAAAATCACATCCACCCGCGAGCCAAACTTGATCAACCCAACGCGCTCACCGCGCTCGATCACGCTGCCCAATGCAGGCACAAAAACGATCCGTCGCGCCAGCAAACCTGCAATCTGCTTGAAGGTAACTTCAAAACCCTCGCCGCTCACGGTCACGATATTCTGCTCGTTCTCGACTGCAGAGGCTGGGTTCATGGCGTTGAGGTACTTGCCCTTCTGATAACGCGCCACCGTGATCGTGCCGGCAATCGGCGAGCGGTTCACATGAACATTAAACACGCTCAGAAAGATGCTGATTCTCCGTCGAGGACCATCAGTGGTCTCAAACAAGACAGTCTCCGTCACCAGTCCATCGCCGGGGGAAACAATCAGTCCGGGCCCAGCAGGAATCGCCCGCTCAGGATCGCGAAAGAACCACAAAAAGAACGCCGCCAGCAGCACCGCAATGAGCGCCAGGGGCCAAAACGTCAGCCACAAAAGAAGGGCAGCCGCTGCCAGAAAACCTACACCGTAGAAATAACCGTCTCTCACCATGATTCCAGACGATTATAGCGATAGAAACACAAGTCTTACCGGAACCCTCCGGGCGATGGCAGCGATTCCACTCATTTGCGATCCCTGCGGGGCAACTTCATCGAAGAATGAAGGAGGCGCCATGAGGGACACAACTGGGATGACACGACCACAATAAGGATCGGCGGGGGCAGAGTCAGGGAAATTCGGATAATTCTTATGCTTGCCACCGGACACAATCACAGCGTCCGCAGGCTCGAACACCCAACCCTGCCAACCCCATTCAATTGTCGGCGCAGGATCCTCTCGCCTTCAAGACTGCAAAGCTCGGGAACCCTGCAGCAAATTACGCTGTAACCGTGGCCGCCGCCCGGTGTTCGATCGCTGTAATAAGGTCCTTGGCATGAAGCTTGAGTTTCTTCAACCGGACCTCTTCCAATTGTTCATCTGAAGAGAGATATGGCTTGGTAAGTAGTTCGTTTAGGCGCAGAGAATACCGCTGATGCTCGGTCAATAGGCGCTGTATCTCCGCGCTCATTTGCGATTCGAGTAATCCATCCATAGGGCACCTCTTTCGATGTGGAACACTTATGTATACGCCCGATGAACAAGACCCGGCAAGGCACAAAAGACAATTTCTTGCACCAAAGTGTGGATAACCAAGGTTCAATTCCCGCAAATCTGGAGGAGTCGATCCATTTCGGGAAAGCTGCCTTGATCGGTGATATTTGGGCAAACTGGCGCCCGGCTGACTGACGGGACGTTCAAGTTAAATCCAGTCGTAGCAGAACCGCATCCTCCACAGGATCACGGTAGTACCCCCGCCGCCGCCCCACCTCGCGAAACCCTGCCCGCTCATACAAGCCAAGCGCAGCCGCATTGGATTCGCGCACTTCCAGGGCCAGTTTTTCAGCGCCAACCAACCCCAAATTGGTAACCAGACGTGCCAACAGAGCCGCGCCGATCCCATGCCCCTGCACCGACTTGGCCACAGCAATCGACTCCAGCTCCGCCTCGAAATCCGCTCCCGGCCCCACCAGGCTAGCTACGGCAAACCCCGCCACTTCCCCGGCAAATTCGGCAACCAAAGCGATCCGTCGGGGCAGAACATTTAGCGCAATCGCGGCAACGTAAGCTGAACGAGGCCACTGCGGAGCCGTCGCCAACGAAGCCGCAATCTCAACCACCCGGTCAAGATCCCCCTCGGCCATTGTCCTGACGCGAATCTCCCCAGACGCCGCACTCATCGCTCAGCCAACTCTTGCGCTCACCTTGGCGTCCACCCCGCGCAGATA
>Ga0302305_1002471_pt1 | contig 10390 bp, 7 predicted proteins | sample III_Palsa_E2_3_FD_198764 | JGI IMG/M metagenome (GOLD analysis project Ga0302305, IMG submission 198764) | Peat permafrost microbial communities from Stordalen Mire near Abisko, Sweden - III_Palsa_E2_3 | ecosystem: Environmental > Terrestrial > Soil > Palsa > Peat permafrost | place: Sweden... | reverse complement strand
CTTCCACGTGCCCGCATCCTGCGGCGCGATAGTGGGCGCTTCCTTGAACGCCGCCGACGTGTCGACATCGGGACGCTTATAGGTCGGCTCGACCGAGCAGGCGGCGAGCAGCGCCAGCAGCAGACCGCTCGCTGCAGCGCGGCCCCAACCGCTCAGAGATTGATATTGCTTCATTATTGTTTTCCTCTTCAAGCGTCCGTTACCGGCAGCGCGTAGTGCGGCGAGTCTTTTTGCGCGACGTGAATCGTCCCGCCGGCAAGCGTACGCAGCACGACATAGAACACCGGTGTCAGCATCAGACCAAACAGTGTCACGCCCAGCATGCCGAAGAACACCGCGATACCCATCGCATGACGCATCTCCGAGCCGGCGCCGCTCGACAGCACCAGCGGTACCACACCCATGATGAAAGCGATCGACGTCATCAGGATCGGGCGCAGCCGCATACGGCTTGCTTCAATCGCCGCGGAGAGCGGTGTATGCCCGTCGTGTTCGAGTTCGCGAGCAAACTCAACGATCAGGATCGCGTTCTTCGAGGCCAGCCCCACCAGCACCATCAAGCCGATCTGCGTGAAGATGTTGTTGTCGCCGTGTGTGAGCCAGACCCCCGTCAACGCCGACAACAGACTCATCGGCACGATCAGGATCACAGCGAGCGGCAGCGTCAGGCTTTCATACAGTGCGGCCAGCACCAGGAACACCAGCAGCACGCTGATCGGGAACACCCACATGCCCGCATTGCCGGCGATGATCTGCTGATACGTCAGGTCGGTCCATTCGAGTTTCACGCCACGCGGCAAGGTTTCCGCAGCTACCCGTTCAGCCGCGGCTTGCGCCTGGCCCGACGAATAACCCGGAGCCGGTCCACCGTTGATGTCGGCGGCCGTATAGCCGTTGTAGCGCACCACCATTTCCGGACCGAACGTCGGCGTCACCGTCACCAGCGACGACAGCGGCACCATTTCGCCTGCGGCATTTCGCGTCTTCAGTTGCCCGATGTCCTCGGCATGCTGACGGAACGGTGCATCCGCTTGCACCCGCACCTGATACACACGGCCAAAGCGGTTGAAGTCGTTCACATACAGCGAGCCCAGATAGATCTGCATCGTGTCGAACACATCTGTCACCGGTACGCCGAGCTGCTTGGCCTTGACGCGGTCCAGATCGACGTTCAACTGCGGCACGTTGATCTGATAGCTCGAGAAAGTCGGTCCCAGTTCAGGCGTGGTATTGGCCTTCTTGATGAACGCTTCCGTCGCCTTGTTCAGCTCCGCGTAACCGAGCGCACCGTGGTCCTCCAGCTGCATCTTGAAGCCACCCAGCGTACCGAGGCCCAGCACCGGCGGCGGCGGGAACACGGCCACGAACGAATCCTTGATCGCGCCGTACTGCTGGTTCAACGCACCCGCAATAGCGCCGGCCGAGAGTGCCTTGTCGCCGCGCTCCTTGAATGGCTTAAGCGTGACGAACACGATCCCTGCGCTCGAACTGTTGGTGAAGCCATTCACCGACAAGCCCGGGAATTCCACCGCACTTTCGACACCCGGTTGCTTCAGCGCAATCGCGCTCATATCGCGGATCACCTTTTCGGTGCGGTCGAGCGAGGCGCCGTTCGGCAACTGCGCAAACGCGATCAGGTATTCCTTGTCCTGCGCCGGCACGAAACCGCCCGGCACGATACGCGTGATCAGCACAGTCGCGCCGAGCAGGATCGCGTAGACGGCCAGCATGCCGCCCTTACGGCGCAATACGCCCTGCACGCCCTTGCCATACGAGGTCGAGCCACGATGGAACACCTTGTTGAAGCCCTTGAAGAAGCGGCCGAACACGACGTTCATCGCCCGTGTGAGCCAGTCTTCCTTCGCACCGTGGCCGCGCAGCAGCATTGCGGACAGTGCCGGCGACAGCGTCAGCGAGTTAAACGCCGAGATCACCGTCGAGATCGCGATGGTCACCGCGAACTGCTTGTAGAACTGGCCCGTGAGACCTGTCATGAACGCGAGCGGCACGAACACGGCTACTAGCGTAAGCGCGATTGCGATAATCGGCCCGCTCACTTCCTGCATGGCCTTGTACGTCGCATCGCGCGCGCTCAGCCCGGCTTCGATATTGCGCTCGACGTTCTCCACCACCACGATCGCATCGTCCACCACAATCCCGATGGCGAGCACCATGCCGAACAGCGACAACGCATTGATCGAAAATCCGAACGCCAACAGCAGCGAGAAAGTCCCCACGATCGACACCGGCACCGCAATCAAAGGAATGATCGACGCACGCCACGTCTGCAGGAACACGATCACGACGAGCACGACCAGCGCAATCGCTTCGAGCAGCGTGTGAATCACGGCCTCGATACTGGAGCGCACGAACTGCGTCGGGTCATAGACGATCTGGTAGTCCACGCCTGCGGGCATGTCTTCCTTCAGGTCCTTCATTGCCGCGCGCACCTGGTCCGAGATCTGGAGCGAGTTCGCGCCCGGCGCCTGGTTAATCGCGAGCGCTACCGCCGACTTGTTGTCGAGCAGCGAACGCAGGCCGTATTCCGAAGCAGCCAGTTCGATACGGGCAATATCGCGCAGATAGGTCACTGCGCCATCCGGGCCGGTCTTGACAACGATGTCGCCAAACTCGCCGGTGGTCTGCAAACGGCCACGCGCATTTACCGACAACTGCAACTGCGTGCCCGGCAACGAAGGCGAAGCGCCAATCTGACCGGCAGCCACCTGGATGTTCTGCTCGCGGATCGCGTTGACCACATCAGTCGCCGTCAGGCCGCGCTGTGCCACTTTCTGCGGATCGAGCCACACGCGCATGGCGTAGTCACCCGAGCCCCACAACTGCACTTCGCCCACGCCCTGAATACGCTCCAGCCGGTCCTTGACGTTGAGCACTGCGTAGTTGCGCAGATACGTCATGTCGTACTGGTTGTTCGGCGAGATCAGGTGGACCACCATCGTTAGCGTCGGCGAGCTCTTGATCGTCGTCACGCCCAGACGCTGCACATCGTCCGGCAGACGCGGCAGAGCCTGGTTGACGCGGTTCTGCACGAGCTGCGTAGCGAGGTCTGGATTGGTGCCGAGCTTGAAGGTCACCGTCAGCGTCAGATTGCCGTCGCTATTGGCTTGCGACTGCATATACAGCATGTTTTCCACGCCGTTGATCTGCTCTTCGAGCGGCGAAGCCACTGTTTCGGCGATCACCTTCGGGTTGGCGCCCGGATACTGCGCGTGCACCACCACCGAAGGAGGCACGACTTCCGGGTACTCGGAGATCGGCAGCTTGAAGAGCGAAATCACGCCCGCCAGCAGGATCAGAACCGATAGCACGCCCGCGAAGATCGGCCGGTCGATGAAGAATTTGGATATGTTCATGAGAGGCTCTTGAAATTAAAGCGCTGGGATGCGGCGCGCAAGCAGCAATCGTTAAGCACTGGGCTCACGAATTGCCCTGCGCTTTCGCATGGCCCTGCGTTTGTGCTACCGACGCGCTGTCCGCATCGTCGTCGCCGTTCATCGGCACAGCATGGGCGCGCACCGTCGCGCCCGGCCGCACACGTTGCGTTCCGTTGACGACGATCCGGTCACCGTTTTGCAGACCCGACTTGACGACGCGCAGGCTGCCTTGCATCGCGCCAAGCTGCACCTCGCGGTACACAACCTGATCGCTCTTGTCGACGACGAACACGAACTTCTTGTCCTGATCGGTGCCCACCGCGGCATCGTCGATCAGCAGCGCCGCGTGCGGCGCGCTGCCGCCCACCTTGATGCGGGCGTACAGACCCGGAATCAGTGTGCCGTCCTGATTGTCGAAGCGCGCGCGTACGCGGATCGTGCCGGACGAGGTGTCGAGCTGGTTGTCGACCGAATCGATCACACCGGTGCGCGAGTATCCCGATTCGTCAGCGAGGCCCAGTTGCACCGGTACTTTGGTGCCGTCTTTCTCGCGGCCGATGTACTCCAGATACGTCTGCTCATCCGCATCGAACGATGCGTAGATCGGCGACACCGACACCAGCGTCGTCAGCGGCGTCGAACCTGGGCCGGCCGAGACAACGTTGCCCACGGTGATCTCCGCACGCGACACGCGGCCCGACACCGGCGCAATAACCTTGGTATAGCCAAGGTTAATCTGCGCGGTTTCCAGCGCCGCCTGCGCAGCCTTGACGTTGGCGCTCGCGCCGCGCGCGGCGTTCTGCTTCTCGTCGTAATCGCGCTTGGCGATGGCGTTATCGCCTATTAGGCGCTGTGCGCGCTCCCAGTCGCTTTGCGTATAACCCGCTTGCGCCTGCGCCGCAGCCAGTTGCGCGGCGGTGCGGTCCACTTCCGCCTGGTACGGGCGCGGATCGATCACGAACAGCGTGTCGCCCTTCTTCACGAGCGCGCCGTCCTTGAAGTTCACCGAAACGATCGTGCCCGATACCTGCGGACGTACTGCGACTTTCTCGACCGCTTCGAGGCGCCCCGAATAGCTTTGCCAGTCGGTGATGGTCTTCTGGATCACGGCTGCCACATCCACTTCCGGCACGATGGTCGGCGCGGCATGGGCGGGCGAGCTCGCATCGACGCGAATCGCGCCGAATGTGCCGAGCCCGGCAATGATCACAACGGTGAGAACCGCTAGCGCCAGACGGTGGCGCGAAGGAGAAAAGATAGACATGAAAGGCTCCCGGCGTTTGTTGATTGAAATACGTTTATCGTTGGGTGCGCGCAGCGAAGCGGCACTGAAAAAAGCGCACAGCCTCCTGCAGCGCGTCCGGATGGTCCGCGAGCGCGGCATGCGAGACGCTCGGATAGCGGACCACCTGGGTCGCCACGCCTGCATCGATCAGGCTGCTGGCATATTTTTCGGCCTCGACGTGCAGCACGTCGTTCTGCGCGGTCGCGATCAGCGTGGCGGGCAAGCCCGCGAGGCGCAACGACTCGAGCGGCGCGGCATACGGATGCATGCGCTGCGAGGCTTGCGGCAGGTACGCGCGATAGCAGGCGGCGCACTCCTTGGCAGTAATATCGGAGCCAAGCCGCTGTTCGTCGCCAAGGCGCGTGAGACTCGGATCGAGCATCGGGCCGAACAGCGCCTGCGCCGCGATCCGTACGTCGCCGCGGTCACGCGAGATGAAGGCGAGGCAATTGGCAATCTGACCGCCCGAGTCATGTCCCGCGACGCCGATATGTTTGGCGTTGCCGCCGAACGCCCGTGCACGGGTCTGCACCCACAACGCGGCGCGGTGTGCGTCTTCCGGCGCCGTGGGAAACGGAAATTGCGGCGCAAGCGAGTAGCCGACCGAGACGACCAGCGCCGGTAAGTGCTCCGCGAAATAGCGCGCGGGGAAGTCGGCGTCGTCCAGCGAGCCGCGCACAAAGCCGCCGCCGTGAAAATAAAGCAGTACTGGCAGTGCGCTTTTGCCCGTCAGGCGGTACAGCCGCAGCTTGATGTCCTGCGCGTGCCCTTCGATGGTCACATCCGTCACGTCGAGCCCCGCATGTGCCGAACGAGCATCGTCCGCCTGAGCAAGGTCAAGCGGCACAAAAGTGTACGGCGAGGAGTACGGCGGTTTGAATGCATTCATGTCGAACGGCGCAATACGCATAGAACTGGAATGGTGCGAATTGTGGGTTCGGCAGACTTCTAAATAAATGCCTATAATCCGGCAACACAATTCGGTACGCCCAAACAATCGAATTCGGCGCCCGGCAAAACCGGGCTAATCCGCGCCTATTCGATTGGCGTTGCGCGCCGCCAGCCCCTTCTTGGAGGTTAGCCATGGACCGTCTTCAGGCCATGCAAGTGTTCACCCGTGTCGTCGACACCAACAGTTTCACGCGTGCCGCGGAGACGCTCGACCTGCCGCGCGCCTCGGTCACCACCATCATCCAGAATCTGGAATCGTTCCTCGGCACACGGCTCATGCATCGCACGACGCGGCGCCTGTCGCTCACGCCGGACGGCGCGGCGTACTACGAGCGCTGCGTGCGGATTCTCGCGGACGTCGAAGAAACCGAAACCAGTTTCCAGAGCGGCAACAAGAAGCCGCACGGCAAGCTGCGCATCGACATGCCGGGCTCGATCGGCCGCCTGCTGGTGATCCCTTCCCTGTGTGAATTCCACACTCGCTACCCGGATATCGACCTGCAACTCGGCCTGACCGACCGCCCGGTCGATCTGCTGCAAGAAGGGGTGGATTGCGTAGTGCGGGTCGGCGCGCTGCAGGATTCGTCGCTGGTGGCGCGCCGGATCGGCATCTTCGAAGGCGTGACGTGCGCCGCGCCGGAATATCTGCAGAAGTACGGCACGCCGCTTACGCTCGACGATCTGGAGTCACATAGCGCGGTGAATTATTTTTCGAGCCGCACGGGTCGCGTGATCGACTGGGCCTTCAAGGTCGACGGCAAGGAAGTCGAGGTGAAAATGAAGGGCACGGTGTCGGTCAACGACGCGGATGCCTACGTCACCTGCGGTCTCGAAGGCTTTGGCCTGATCCAGCCGGCGCTTTTCATGGTGCTGCCGCATCTGCAGTCGGGCCAGCTGGTCGAAGTGCTGCCCGCGATCAAGCCGATGCCTATGCCGATTTCGGCGGTCTATCCGCACAGCCGGCATCTGTCGCCAAAAGTGCGCGTGTTTGTCGACTGGATTGCGGAGTTATTCGACCGCTGCCCGCTGCTGAGCGGCCGCGGCAGTCTGGATACGCCTTGCTCGAAGCGCACGATCGAGGAGCGCGAATCGGCGCCTACGCTCGATACGCCGGTGATCACGGAGTGGGTCGCCTGATCCGCCCCGCAATAACGATGACGGCAAGCGCGGCCTCTACGCTGCGATTGCCGCCATTGTTCTGAATTCACAACAATTCATTTCGTCGATCCGCCGTTTATCCGCACGTCGCGAAAGCCTACAGTTCACCCTGTCGCAGCGCCACCGTGCGCCGCAAACGAATCGACAGGAGTGAATCATGAGTCCATCTGAACTCGACCATTGGGACAGCGATACGCCAGTCTGGACGCCGTTCCGTTCGCCGCAGCACTAAGCGGCGGAGTGCATCAACCGGCAATATCTGCCAGCAGCAAATACGTCCGCCCTCGATCGGAGCGCCACCAGAAAGTGAGCGCGACGATCGATCGGGCGCCGTTCGCCTGTGGCCGTGCAGTGTCCGCGATTTTCAAATATGCTTAAAAGAGGCATGCGAGCGCATCACCGATGCGCTCGCGCCGTTTGTTGCATTTGAAAGTCCGTACAACACATCGGCATTACACACAGGAGCGTGACATGGAGTATGTGAAACTGGGCCGCACCGGCCTCGACGTCTCTCGGCTTTGCCTCGGCTGCATGAGCTACGGTGTATCGGATCGGGGCAACCATGAGTGGACACTCGGCGAGAGCGATTCGCGCCCGTTCATCAAGCAGGCACTGGACCACGGCATCAACTTCTTCGATACGGCCAACGTTTATTCCGACGGCACCAGTGAAGAGATTGTCGGCCGCGCGCTGAAGGACATGGCCAAGCGCGACGAGATCGTGCTCGCCACCAAGGTCCACGGACGCATGCATGCCGGTGCGAACGGCATGGGCCTGTCGCGCAAGGCGATCATGGCGGAGATCGACGCGAGCCTGCGGCGTCTCGGCACTGACTACGTCGACCTGTATCAGATCCACCGCTGGGACTACACCACACCAATCGAAGAAACCATGGAAGCGCTGCACGACGTCGTGAAAGCGGGCAAAGCACGCTATATCGGTGCGTCGTCGATGTATGCGTGGCAGTTCTCAAAAGCACTGCACGTTGCCGAAAAGCACGGCTGGACCCGCTTCGTGACGATGCAGAATTACGTGAACCTGCTGTATCGCGAGGAAGAGCGCGAGATGCTGCCGCTATGCGAAAGCGAAGGGATCGGCGTGATTCCGTGGAGTCCGCTTGCCCGCGGACGTCTCACGCGTGACTGGAACACCAGTAGCGCGCGCTCGGAGACCGACGAATTCGGCCGTACGCTGTATGCGAAGACGGAAGAAGCGGACCGCCGCATCGTCGAACGGGTTGGCGAGATTGCGGCCACCCGCGGTGTGCCGCGTGCGCAGGTTGCATTGGCATGGGTGCTGCAAAAGAGCGTTATTAGCGCGCCGATTGTGGGCGCGACCAAAGCACATCATCTTGACGATGCCGTTGCGGCGCTTTCGCTCAAACTGAGCGCGGAAGAGGTTAGGCAGCTTGAAGAATTGTACGTGCCGCACGAGGTGACGGGCTTCAAGTAAGTACGGTTCGGCGCTGCACGCGGCGTCGTGCCGCGGGCGCGCTCGCTTCGCGTTTGGCCTAAATGGAGCCGATCGTCTTTGGACGGATCACTGACGATCAGCCCCGTTGATCGCGTGGTACGTCCGGTTCGAAGAACACCCAGCGCACCTGCGGAAACGTTTCCTGCAGATCGGCTTCGATCACGTTGATCGCGTCGACCATCGCGCGGCCGCTCGGATACGCGATCATCTCGGCCTGCACGGCGACAACGACCTCGCGGCCCCACTGGAGTGTGATCAGATTGATGATGCCATGAATCTCGGGCCGCGCGCGCAGATGGGCTTCGATTGCACGCCGCACTTCCGGGCTCGCCGACTCGCCGACAATCATCGATTTCACTTCGCGCGCCACCAGCCATGCGATCACCATCAGCAGCACGCCAACGCCGATCGAGCCTAGCGCGTCGAAGGCCGGATTGCCGGTGATCATTGTCAGCAGCACGGCCACGAATGCAATCGCAAGACCCGCCAATGCCGCGATATCCTCGCCGGCTATGACCAGCAGATCAGATTCGCGCGTTTCGCGAAACCAGCGCCACATGGATTTGTCGGGATGCGTCTTGCGGATCTCCCTGACCGCACCCGCCAGCGACAACGATTCGAGCACGACCGAGACACCCAGTACAGCCAGTGCCAAATAAGCGTGCGACAACGGTTCGCGCGCAAACAGCCGGTGCACGCCCTCGTAGACGGAGAATGCACCGCCGACAAAGAACAGCAGCAAGGCTACCAGCAGCGAGTAAAAATTGATCTCGCGCCCGGCGCCCATCGGATGCAGCGGACTGGGTGGCTTGCGCGCCTCGCGCAGACCGAACAGCAGCAGAAGCTGATTGCCACAGTCGGCGCTCGAGTGAATGGCCTCGGCGAACATCGAGCCAGACTGCGTGAAGATCGCAGCGGCGAACTTGAAAATGGCAATCCCGATGTTCGCGGCGAGGGCGTAAAAGATGGCTTTCGGCGATTCTTCTTTCATCGGTCGATCACGCCACCTCGACGCGCGGCGTGCCGTCGCGCATCTCACCAATCACCACCGCGCGATCGAAGCCGTCCGCGCGGAAAATCGCCAGCACGTCATCGACGCTCTCCGGCGCACAAGAGACCAGCAGGCCGCCCGAGGTTTGCGGATCGGTGAGCAACGCACAGGCGCGCTCGGGCAGCCCAGCGCTCAAACCAACGCTCTCGCTGTACGAAGCCCAATTGCGCCCCGACGCACCGGTGATCACGCCCGCATCCGCGAACGCTTCGACACCGGTCAGCCACGGCAGGTCCGCATAGCGCAGATGGGCGCTCAGCCCCGCCCCACGCGCCAGTTCCAGCGTATGTCCAAGCAGGCCGAAACCCGTGACGTCCGTCAGTGCATGCACGCCCGGCAATGCGGCGAGATCGGTCCCGGGACGGTTCAGCTTGGTGGTGTTCGCAATCATCTCAGCATAGCCTGCATCGTCGAGCTGGTTCTTTTTCAGGGCCGCCGACAGCACGCCCACGCCGAGCGGCTTGCCGAGCACCAGCACGTCGCCGGCGCGCGCCCCCGCGTTGCGCTTGATGCGCTGCGGATGGACCACGCCAAGCGCGGCGAGACCGTAGATCGGCTCGACGGAATCGATCGAATGACCGCCCGCCACCGGAATGCCCGCCTGGGTGCAGACATCTTCGCCACCGCGCAGCACCGCCGCGATCACGTCGTGCGGCAACACGTTGATCGGCATGCCGACCAGCGCCAGCGCGAGAATCGGCTTACCGCCCATCGCATACACGTCGGAGAGCGCATTGGTCGCCGCGATGCGGCCGAAGTCGTACGGATCGTCGACGATCGGCATGAAGAAATCGGTGGTGGCGATGATTGCCTGCTCGTCGTTCAGGCGATAGACGGCTGCATCGTCGGCGGTCTCGGTGCCGACCAGCAGGTCGGGAAACGCCGGCAGCGGCACACTGCGCTTGAGCAGGTCGGCCAGCACGCCTGGCGCAATCTTGCAGCCGCAGCCGCCGCCATGCGATAGGCTCGTGAGGCGCGGCACAGCAGGATTCGATGCTACGTAATCGGTCATGGCAGATTCAAGGCGGAATGGCAAGAGTCGCTATTATGGTCAATCAGGGTGCCATGCGTCCAACT
>Ga0302305_1002458_pt1 | contig 10415 bp, 8 predicted proteins | sample III_Palsa_E2_3_FD_198764 | JGI IMG/M metagenome (GOLD analysis project Ga0302305, IMG submission 198764) | Peat permafrost microbial communities from Stordalen Mire near Abisko, Sweden - III_Palsa_E2_3 | ecosystem: Environmental > Terrestrial > Soil > Palsa > Peat permafrost | place: Sweden... | reverse complement strand
AACGCGTTCATGGCTTATCTCAGCGGGCGAGATGGCTTTGTCAAAGATATTGGCGCCGACGCCGAATAAGCGGTCCCGGCCCATGGCGGGACCGCGACATTGACATTCTCGCAGGCGACCGTGGTTAGGGGCAGGCCGGCGCTGCAGCGCCGTGGTGCAAATCTGCATTTCGTCAACCCCCGATCGTATTAGCAATTATCGATCAGGTTAGTCATGCAGATAGTTCAAGAGCGGGTGACTGACCTATCCGTCTCGAACGAACTCAGCGAAGCCGGACTAAATGTCCAATCGGCGATCCATTTCAAGATTTGCAGCCATGTCAATTGTAATTCCAATATGAGGCATACTGGTGTCAACAGTTGAAACCAATTTCAAGTCTCGGGCCGCTGCCCCGCCAGGTCTTGGACAATTGCTTAGTCAAAAAACTCGCCTGTCCAGGTTCGCGGCCGCGCGCTTTTCATGATCGCGCGAACTCGCCGTCGCATCGCGTGTCACGAGCCGGAATCGGCGGGGCGTCAGGCCAAAATGCGCCTTGAAACTTCTTCCAAAATGGGAGCTGTCGGAGAACCCAAGCTCAGCCGCTATCATTGCGCCAGACGCGTCGCTGTTGCGTAGCATCCACTGCGCGTGACGCAACCGGAGCGCCAGGTAGCTTGCCTGTGGCGTGGATCCGAGCCGCTCTCGAAAAATGCGTTCAAGCGATCTAAGCCCAACCCCCAACTCTATGGCAAGGCTAGGAATAGTCCGCGGCTCGGCGAGGCTTTGCTCCATGAGCAGGAGGGCGCGGGAAACTCGTATGTCGTCACTTTCGGCTGAGAGAGCCGGCGCTGGCTGCGCGCTTTGGTCTGAACGAATGTGGTCCACCAGCAGAATCTGGAGGGCCTTTGAAGCGGCCGCCAAACCCAGTCGTTCGGTAATCAGGCGGGCGGCCAGATCAGCGACGCCGGTGCCGCCAGAACAGGTGATCCGGTCGCCATCGATGACGTACAGGCGGTCGGCGATCGGCGTAAGGTGTGGAAATTCCTCCAAAAAATCCAGGTAGTGATACCAACTGACGCAGCACTTGCGGCCGTCCATCAGGCCGACACGACACATCACAAAGCTGCCAGTGCAGACCCCGATCAAGGCGACCCCACCGGCCGCCGCTGCGTGCAAATAGTCGCTCACCTCCTCAGGTTCGGCGGAGCCGTGGAGAAGCCCCCCCACGACGACGACGTAGTCAAAGGCGTTGGGGTCGATCAGATCCGAAGTCGCTTGCACCTCCACGCCGCAACTTGACCGGGTGATATTGCGGTGGGGGCTCATGACCTCCCAAGAGCATCGGATCTGTCGGCTTTGGTCCCCATCGTCGGCCGCCAGCCGGAGTACGTCGACAAAGGTTGCAAACGCGGTCAGCGTAAAATTGTGCATCAGCAGAAAACCGACGCGAAGCTTTGCCGAGCTGCTGGCTCGGACGTGTCTCCAGTTTTGCCGCCTTAGTTCCATGAGGATTCAGGCTTCATATTCGTCATGTCGGCGCGGCTCCGGTTCTGCCCTGGCCTATCCACCGAGTGTCGACAAGAAAAACTCTACCGCCAACCCTCTCGACTGATTCATGGCCGAGGGGTTACAGGACATGATGAACGCGCCCCCGGCGCCGCGATGACTCATTGGATCGCTGGCAAGTTTTTCGACGCCGGGCATGTCAAAGCCGTGGTGACTTTCACGCATCACCACTGCCCGGACATTTCGGCGGTCCTCTTCGGCCAGCCCTTCAACGAACTTGGGCCCAATATCGGGATCGTCATCGAATTGATCCAGGTCGCCGGTCACCATCATTAGCGGCGTGTCGACCAGATTCTCGAATTCATAGCCAGGAAGATGATTGAAGCTCCATACGCCCGGATATAGGGCAATAGACGCTGCAAACCGCCCCGTGCCCGGATACTGTTCGTTCAGTCGGCGATTTGCGCAGAGCATGACAGCCGCGCCACCGAACGAAAATCCGAGGACCCCTATTTTGCTGTCGTCGACCGCGGGATGTTCGCAGAGAAACTGTCTGGCGCCGAAGACATCGGGCAGAGTTTCCAGAACCGAACCCGGTTTGCTGGCAGCTCCCCCGACGAGGCCGCGTGCGGTCCATTGATCCGGCTCAAGGGTAGCGAACCCCGCCTCGTTGAGCAGGTCCGCATAGCCCCCCTCCCGAAGGCTGGGTCCCGCCGTCCCATGCAGCAGCAATACGGCCGGGTGCTCGTCCCGCTCATCGTTCGGTATGCTCAGTCGCGCAGAGATCATCAGCGGCGGCTCATGAAGCGACGGGAACGCGACGTAGCGCACCGACTTTGGGCCATATCCTTTTCGCGCTTCCACGGTGACCTTTCGCCTAAGCTCCAAATTCCGCGTCCTAGACGGCCGCACTTTCACGCCATCTGGATAGACATTTTACTTATGACGGCGCCCCGGACAGCGTTCGCGTTGAGGTCGTCGGCCGGCTCGGCCTAAAATCGCTCAGGTTTGGCCCACGCCACAAAAACAGGACGACAGCGACGACCAGGCCCAAGACAATGGTTGTCGTGAACGGGTCGTAGTGGGATCCATTTACTGGGAATATTCGATAAGCGAGGTTTACTGTGGTGTGCAACATTACACAGGCAAATACGCATCCCGCATTGTTCTTATACAACCAGACCATCAGAATTCTGACGAATACACCGACCACCGTATGCCAGGCGATCCAGCTGATGCTCTTGCCAAGTTCCAGGTGGGCGGGCCAGTGCCACATTTGCCAATACACACCGATGATTACAGCGGCGCCGAGCGGGCCAAATTTCTCGATCATCGGATCGGTTATGTAAGCGGTCCAGCCGATCTCCTCCGCGATCGCAAACAAAAATAGGACGCCGAACATTGGCAAGTAGGACAATGGTGAGACCCAGAACGGAGTTGGCGGGCCCAAATGTTGACCTAGCAGGTTCGACAGCAGGTATGCCAAATAGTGAGCAACGGGAAGGAGCAGGAGGATCGGAACGTACCAGAGCGCAGACTTGATCTTCCGAAAATCGAGGGCTCGCCGCCACAGCGCCAACATGGCGCCGCCCCCACCCTCTCGAAATCGCAACAGAGACGCCACCGCGAATGGCACCCAAACCATCAAGGTGCCAACGGGCATCGAAAACAACATCTTCGGAAACAAAGGTCGGGTAAAAATTAAATAAAACGGAATCGAGAGCAAAGCTACCAGGATGAAATATGGCAATACGGAGCTCTTTTTCGGCTCACTTAAATTCATTGCTCGACTCCTCGCGTGAACGATCAAATGAAATGGCAGGCAATCTAAGTAACAACTAGTCCATTCGCTCAATGATGATGGACGGCGCCATTCCGCCGCCTGCGCATATCACCACCAAGCCGCGACGGGCGTTCCGCCGCTCCAGCTCGTCCAACAAAGTGCCGATCAATATCGCGCCGGTCGCCCCAATTGGATGTCCGAGTCCGATGGCGCCGCCATTGACATTCAGCCTGTCGTGATCGACCCCCAGATCGCGCATGAACTTGATTGGGACGACGGCGAAGGCTTCGTTGACCTCGAACAGATCGATGTCTGACAGTGCAAGACCAGCCTTGGCGAGAACCTTCTGGGTCGACGGCGCGACCGCATTGAACATTAGGGTGGGACAGGCGCCCATGTTCGCCGTCGCCACGACTCTAGCACGGGGTTTGAGACCGTTTGCTTTGGCATAGGTCGAAGACGCCAGCAGAATTGCGGCCGACCCATCCGCCACGCCAGATGAATTGCCGGCATGATGGACAAAGTCGATATCGACCCCGGGGTATTTCTTGAGGAAGAGGCTTCGATGGGTCGTCCCTGCTTCGTCCAACGGAGTGTCGGCCATGGCCTCGAAGGATGGCCTAAGCGCCGCAAGCCCCTCCCGCGTGGTCTGGGGGCGGGGATACTGTTCTTGGTCCAGCGCCAAGCGGCCATCGTCGTGAAAGATCGGAACCAGGCTCTTGGCGGAATGGCCATCGGAGATCGCGCGCCCCGTCCGCTGGTGGCTCATAAAGGCGAAGTCGTCGCAGTCTTCACGGCTGATCTTCTCCATTGTCGCCAGCGCGTCCGCGCACACGCCTTGCGCCGCCTGCGGATGGACTGAACGCAGGTGTAGATTGCCGTGATCCCAAAGGCCGCCGTTACCGCGGCGTCCCGGCATCGACATCAACTCGGTTCCGCCAGCGACGACAAGATCCTCCATCCCCGCCATGATTGAGCTTGCCGCCATGATAACCGCAGAAGCCCCAGAGCCACAGAAACGATCGATCGTCACGCCGCTCGCGCGAACGTCATATTCGGCGTCCAGCAACGACATGCGCGCCAGATCTTCACCCTGGGCGTCACGCTGCCCGCTTGTCCCCCAGACGACATCGTCGATGTCGGAGGTTTTTACCCCCGTGCGCTCCGCCAGAGCCCGCAGAACGGCGCCGCCCAGGCGCTGTGGATGGATATCCGCGAGCGCGCCCCTATCGGACTTGCCAATTCCACGGGGCGCCCGGCAGGCGTCAATGATCCAGGCTTCTTCCATCTGTAGCTCCATTTATCCGGCCTCACCCGACCACGCGGCGACATTCAGTCCTTCTCCCGCCGTGGGGTCCGCACTTTTGGCGACGTATCGCCATGTCAGCGTCACAGGACCGACACCTCGCCTTCGGCGTCCGCCTTTTCCAGCAGCGCCGAAGCGAGAAAGAGGTCCTGCAGCACCAGGCCCGAGCTGTCGAAGACAGTAATGGCGTCATTTCGGGTGCGACCAGGATGACGTCCGGCAAGAACGTCGCCGAGGTTCACCGCTGCTGGAATTGCGTGACCTCGAACCTCGTCCACCACATGTTGGAACTCCCCGATCGCATAGGATTGGATGTCGTAGTCGCAGAAGAGTTCGGCGCGGCGCAGCAGTTCGACCGGCGCTTCCTGCTTCCCGATCGCGTCCGCACCCATCAGGGAAATATGAGTGCCGGGTTTGATGCTTGCCGCGTCGAACAGCGGCGAGCGCGCTGATGTCGCCGTGACGACTATGTCAGCCTGCGCACAGGCCTCATCTGCAGATGCGACCTCAGCCGTCACGCCTTCCGCCCGGAGCTTATCTGCCAGTTCAGCTGCTCTGCGCCTGTCGCGGTTCACCACGGCAACGTGCGAAATCGGACGCATTTTCATCACGGCCAGGCATTCGAAATAGGCCTGGCCGCCAGCGCCGAAAATTGCCAGTCGGCTTGAGTCAGGTCGCGAGAGCCGGTCGACCGCCCAAGCGTCGGCCGCGGCTGTGCGATAGACATTCGCCCGGCTGGCCTCGACGACGGCGCCGAGCCTGCCGATACGTTCGTCGAACAACAGAATGCACGAACTGTGGCACGGCAATCCAAGCTGGCCATTGGCGTGCCAATAGGACCCCACTTTCAGTCCGGTGTAATTTTCCGTCGAGCCCGACTTGATCGAAAAACGGTTTCCTGCGTCGGCCGCGTGACCATGCACAACTCGGAACAGCTCACTCGAACCGTCCGCCGCGGCGATCAGCGCACGACGCGTGCTTTCCATCGCCATCGCTTGATCGACGAGCCGGCGCGATGTCGTTTCAGAAATGAAGCGCATTCAATGGTCCATTCGATCCAACGAGGTCGTCTGCAAACGGTTGGTCAGCCACCGCGTGAGCCTGTTCGCCCAGCGTCGTGCACGCGGAACACCGCTTCTAGTTCATGTCGCGGCGCTCAAATTCGGAGCGCCGCCGCGGCGATTTCATTGTACAAAACTTTCCTATCACTTTCACACAATAGATTTGGTGGATGAAATCCGCAACACGCGATTTTCACCGTCCAGGCGGTAGTATGTCACGCCACGAGGGCGATAGGCCCGCAGGCCGCCTGGCCCCAGAATATAAAGGTTTGACAAAGGATTGGCTCGACGGCGTGGCCGGTTCTCAGCCGATCGTATGGCCCAGCGCGCACTTGCCAGATGCTGACTGCTGATTTATCGTAATTGCAGTTTGATGTTTCACTGATTGAAACAACAGGGGAAAGAGACCGTTTCGATGGCGACCAAGCCACACGGGACAGGTCTGCTATCAGAAGTCCGGGGTACCTCTCCATCATGAAAGGCCGCGTCGCTGTCCCTACTCACAAGGGAAACACCTCGCCCATGTCTTCTGGCCTGATGCTCGAACAGGCTTTTGGGACAGTCTCGGAGCTAATTCGGGCGCATGCAGCCGAACGCCCTGACCACACCGCGTTGCAAGCCGATCAGCGTCGCGTCTCGTATTCGGAACTGGATGCTCTCATTGATCGGATCGCCGTATCCCTTCAACGGGCCGGCGTCGGCGGCGGCGATGTTGTGGCCCTTTGTGCGGGCGGCTCAATTGAGTATGTCGCCGCATTTCTGGCCGCGTTGCGGATCGGTGCTGTAGCGGCGCCGCTGCCATTGGCCGCAACTGCGTCCGACCTGGAAGGCATGGTGCTGGATAGCGGCGCGAAGCTTATGTTTATGGATCGGGAGGGCGCGGATAAACTGGACCAACTGGCGGCGATTAGGTCAATTGCACGCGTCTCGCTCGACGACGATAGCCGGCCCCACTCTCTCTCGAAATGGGTGTCCGAGCCCGGTCTGCGACCAACGCCGGTGACGATCGACCCCGAAAGCCCTTCGAATATTATCTATTCGTCCGGGACAACGGGAACGCCAAAGGGCATCGTACAGCCTCATCGAATGCGATGGGCAATGATCAGGCGCAGCCTGCTCCTCAAATATGATCGATCGTCCGTTACGATGATCGCCACACCGCCCTACTCAAACCTGACCATTGGTTTGCTTTTATCAACGCTGCTTCATGGCGGCGCCGCAGTGCTCCTGTTCAAGTTCGACGCCTTGACGTTTCTCGAAGTCGCCGCGGGGGCTCGCGCTACGCATGCGTTTCTCGTTCCGGTGCAGTACCGGCGAATGCTTGAATTGCCCACATTCGCAGATTTCAACCTCTCGAGTTTTCGGATATCGATTTTTGGCGGCGCCCCGACCCCGCCAGACCTTAAGGCGCAGCTCATCGAGCGCTGGCCTGGCGAATTGGTCGAGTTGTTCGGCATGACCGAGGGCGGCGCCATTTGTCTGCTGTTCGTTCGCGATCATCTCGACAAGCTTCACACCGTCGGGCGTCCGATAGCCGGGCATGACCTTCGCATACTGAACGAGGACGGCATCGAGGCGGTCGTCGGAGACATTGGCGAGGTCGTTGGGCGTTCGGGTGAAATGATGTCGGGCTACCACAATCTGCCCGCCAAGACCCGAGAGGTGGAGTGGTACGATCCGTCGGGCGCGCGGTTTACCCGAACAGGCGACATCGGGCGACTCGATGAAGACGGGTTTCTCATCCTGCTCGATCGCAAGAAGGACATGATCATCTCCGGGGGCGCCAATGTGTACCCGACAGACCTGGAATCAATTTTGTTAAAGCACGAAGCGGTGGCGGATGCGGCAGTTGTTGGTGTGCCTTCGGATCAGTGGGGGGAAACGCCGGTTGCCTTCGTTGTGCTGAGCGACAATGCGCAGGTGGACGCTGAACAGATCAGAGTCTGGGCAAACGCACGTCTCGGAAAAACCCAGCGCATTGCCGCGGTAGCAATCATAGATGAGTTGCCCCGTGGCGCGATCGGCAAGGTTCTGAAACGAGCGCTGAAGGAAATCGCGGTCTCGGGAAACCTCGTTCCCACCGCGACGCCGACTTGAACCTACATAAAAGGGGCTAATTCGACCTGGCTTCACCTTGATCGCGAACGCGCCACTTGGCGGCCAACACTGCAGTCAAGCGGCCCAGATGCATTGCTCAGCCGAGTTCCCATGGCCGACCTAACCGCCCTTGTCCCCCTGCTCGCCGATATCCGCCCTGGCGCAAAGGTCTACGTTCCCGGCGCCACGGGCGAGCCGACACTATTGCGTCTTGCGTTGGAGGCCGACCCCGGACGGGCGGGCAACGTCCATTTTACGAGCTGCCTCGTGCCGGGAATGAACGACTTTGACTACGCCGCCCTCGATCCGACCGCACGCATGACCACATTTTTGCTGCCTCCCGCCCTGCGCAACTCCTTCGAGGCCGGACGTGTCAGAGTGGTGCCGCTCGCATATTCCGAGATCGCTGCCTATCTCGGTCAACGGGCCAGTTTTGATTTGGCGATATTCCATGTTTGTCCACCGGATTCCGACGGCTGCTGTTCGGTCGGTATAGCTGCGGATTTCCCAACCCTTGTTTTTGGACGCGCGCTTCGGCGCGTCGCCCTCATCAATTGGGCTATGCCCAGGCCACCTCGCGGGCCGCGAATGGCGCTGTCCGGCTTCGACCTAGTGATCGAGATCGACCACCCCGTAATCGAGGGGCGTGGCGCCGAGGTAACGGGCGTGACGGGCCGCATCGCCGATCATGTAGCGGCTCTTATCACTGACGGCGCGGCGATTCAGACGGGTATCGGCGGCGTACCAGCTGCAGTCCTAAGTCGACTGACAAACCATCGGGGGCTGGTGCTGCGCTCAGGGCTGATCACCGAGGGTTTTGCCGCACTCGCTGAGGCCGGCGCCTTGGACCCGGCTGGAACACACATAGCCGGCGCAGCCTTCGGCTCGGCCAGCTTCTATCGTGATCTCGTGAATCTCGATCTTGCCATGTTTGCTGACGCCAAAATCACTCACGGGGCGGCGTCGCTGGCCGGAGTCGACCGGTTCACGTCGCTCAACGGCGCGCTCGAGGTGGACCTGTTCGGCCAGGTCAACAGCGAGTGGCTAGGCGAAAGGCTGATCAGCGGCGCCGGAGGGGCCCCCGATTTCGTACGGGCGGCCGCTCGATCGGTCGGTGGTATGTCAATCATCGCCCTACCATCGACGGCCGCCGGCGGCAAGATCTCGCGGATCGTGCCCCGCCTTTCCTCTCCCACCGTGACCATCAGCCGGGCGGACATCGACCATGTCGTCACCGAACACGGCGTAGCGATATTGAGGGATCTCGGCATCGAGGACCGCGCTCAGGCCCTTATCGCCATCGCAGACCCCGAACATCAGGCGGGTCTTGCCGAAGCCTGGGGAAAGCTTCAGACCCGACTGTGAAGCTGGGGTCAGTTTCCGAGCGGATCTCAGTTTGAAATATTCTCAATTTCCGGGCGACGATAGTTCAACTAGGCGTTGGCGGTCTGGCCCAGATTTGTAATGACCACGCCGACAATCGCCACAAGCAGACCAAATTCTTGAAGAGGCGTTGCGCGCTCTCCAAAAGCAAGGCCGACCATACGGGAACCGAAAATCACCGCGACCACAACAGCTGTGATCGCCAAGTAAAACTTCACTTCCAGAAACCATCGCTCTTGAAATGGACCACTGCGTCAGCGTCGTCGATGCGACGCGCCTTGGCGGACCCGCTGATATTACTTGAGACGCTCGGAGCGGTGTTAGTTAGGATTTCGAATATCGCCTTATCAATTTCAGTGAATAAATCCGCTGCCAGACCCGTGCGCTAATCCTGCCTCATTTTGTCGTATCTGTTCCATTCGTGTTCGCATGTGAGCGGACACGGCGAGCACGGCTTCATCAGTATGGGTTGACGAGGCCCCCCGATGCGCAATTTCTCGCTGCAATCGCTTCTGACCGAAGCCCTAAATGGCCATCAAGGCTGGGAACGCCAGTGGCGTGCACCCGAACCCAAGCCCTCCTACGACGCCATCATAGTCGGCGGTGGCGGTCATGGACTCGCGACCGCCTACTACATGGCCAAGGAGCACGGGGTGCGAAACATCGCCGTGCTTGAGAAGGGCTGGATCGGCGGCGGCAATACCGGGCGCAATACCACCATCATCCGATCCAACTACCTCTACGACGAGAGCGCGGCGATCTACGAGCACGCTCTGAAGCTCTGGGAAGGTCTGTCCCAGGCCCTGAATTACAATGTGATGTTCTCTCAGCGAGGCGTCTTGATGCTCGCGCACAACATTCACGATGTGCAGAGTCTCAAGCGGCACCTTTACGCCAATCGTCTAAACGGCATCGACAGCGAGTGGCTGACGCCTGACGAGGCGAAAGCCTTCTGTCCGCCGATCAATATCTCGCCCGACGCACGATATCCGGTGCTGGGCGCCGCCTTGCAGCGTCGCGGCGGGGTGGCGCGGCATGATGCGGTCGCCTGGGGCTATGCCAGAGCGGCCGACGCTCTGGGCGTCGACATCATCCAAAACTGCGAAGTTACCGGCATTGAACGACAGGCGGGCGGCGCGGTGTCCGGCGTCGAGACGACCAGAGGCCGGATCGGAACCCCCCGCGTGGGAGTGGTCGCCGCCGGGCACACCAGCGTGATCATGGGCCGAGCCGGCGTACGCATGCCGTTGGAAAGCTTTCCGCTGCAGGCGCTGGTCTCCGAGCCGGTCAAACCTGTGTT
>Ga0302305_1002445_pt1 | contig 10461 bp, 10 predicted proteins | sample III_Palsa_E2_3_FD_198764 | JGI IMG/M metagenome (GOLD analysis project Ga0302305, IMG submission 198764) | Peat permafrost microbial communities from Stordalen Mire near Abisko, Sweden - III_Palsa_E2_3 | ecosystem: Environmental > Terrestrial > Soil > Palsa > Peat permafrost | place: Sweden... | reverse complement strand
CACGCAACACCTCGACCTCCACTCCGTACTAGCCGCGCTCCACACACGCGACATCCGCAACCTCCTCATCGAAGCCGGCTCCAACCTCAACGGCAGCTTCCTCTGCGCAGACCTCGTAGACAAGCTCGTCCTCTACTACTCCGAGTCCGAACTAGGCCTGGACGCGCTCCCCTTCGCCACCGGCATCGCTTCGCCCTACGTCCTCCAGCAGCAACTCCAGCAAACCACCCGTGCAACCTTCCCCCACGGCGACACAGAAGACATCCGCATCACCGGCTACCTCCACAACCCCTGGGCAAACATCTAACCAACTGTCCTCTGTTGACTGTTCGTTGTTAACTGTTCGCTGTTAACTTGTTACCCTTTACACATGTTCACTGGCCTCATCGAATCCGTAGGCACCGTCCTGAAGCTCCGGAAAACCGCAGGTGCCACGCGCCTCATCATCGCCGCTCCCGACCTCGCCGGCCGCTGGAAGCTGGGCGACAGCATCGCCGTCAACGGCGTCTGCCTCACCGCCGTCGATATGCACAAGGAAGACGACCCCTACCCCGGCCGCTTCGTCGCCGAGCTCGCCGAGGAGACCCTCCAGCGCACCACGCTCACCCACCTGCAGCCCGGCTCGCTCGTCAACCTCGAGCTCCCCACACCCTCCGGCTCCCCCATGGGCGGCCACGTCGTCCAGGGCCACGTGGATGCCACCGGCAAGCTCGTCTCCATCATCCCCCTGCACCCCGACCTCGACAACACCGACTGGCGCATGACCATCGAAGTCCCACCATCCATGTCCGCCAACATCGTCTCGCAGGGCTCCATCACCATCGACGGCATCAGCCTCACCGTCGCCAAAGTCGACGGCCTGCAGATCGAAATCGCCGTCATCCCCCACACCTACAAGGCCACCAACCTCCACAGCCTGATGTCCGGCTCCCCCGTAAACCTCGAAGCCGACGTCCTCTCCAAGTACGCCGCCAAACGCATCACCTACGAGCCGCAAGCAGTGGAACCCACCTCACCGCAGCCCATCACCACCCCAGCCACAAACCCCAGCGAAGACTGGCTAACCCCCGCCTACCTCATCGCCAACGGCTACTAGGCAGTATCGACTTACACGCTTTTGGAATCGATGGAATCTCCCCAAAATCGTCATCCTGAGCGAAGCGTCTTGCGGCTTCATGCAAGACGCGCAGTCGAAGGACCTGCCACACCACCCGAGCAAGCAATACAGCTCCGGGCTTTCGGCCACGACACTCTGGCTGGATCATCCCAAACTCTATCTATCGCTTAACGAATAAAGAGACACAAAAAGAGGCGCAGCCACCGGCTGCGCCTCTTCTCCTTGCAATCTCTACCGCTTACAGCGAAGACATATTGTGCAGGAACTCCTGGTTGTTGCGCGTCTTGCCCAGCTTGTCGCTCAGCAACTCCATCGCTTCAACAGGCGACAACGGATTCAGCACCTTGCGCAGAATCCACGTCCGCTGCAGATCGTCCTTCGGAATCAGCAGCTCTTCCTTACGCGTGCCCGAGCGCTGGATGTCGATCGCCGGGAACACACGCTTATCAACCAGCTTGCGATCCAGGATCACTTCCATGTTGCCCGTGCCCTTGAACTCTTCAAAGATCACTTCATCCATGCGCGAACCCGTATCGATCAGGGCGCTGGCAATAATCGTCAGCGATCCACCCTCTTCGATATTGCGTGCTGCACCGAAGAAACGCTTCGGGCGCTGCAGCGCATTCGAGTCCACACCGCCCGAGAGCACCTTGCCGCTCGGCGGAACGATCGTGTTGTACGCACGCGCTAGACGCGTAATCGAATCCAGCAAAATCACCACGTCGCGCTTGTGCTCGACCAGGCGCTTGGCCTTCTCGATCACCATCTCCGCAACCTGTACGTGGCGCGCCGCCGGCTCATCGAAGGTCGATGAAATCACTTCGCCCTTCACCGACCGCTGCATATCCGTCACTTCTTCCGGACGCTCATCGATCAGCAGAACGATCAGCACCACCTCAGGATGGTTCGCCGTAATCGAGTTTGCAATCGCCTGCATCAGCACCGTCTTACCGGTACGCGGCGGAGCCACGATCAAACCACGCTGCCCCTTGCCGATCGGGCAAAGCAGGTCCATCACGCGGCCGGCGATGCCTTCACGCACCGTCTCCATCTTGATGCGTTCCTGCGGATACAGCGGTGTCAGGTTGTCGAACAGAATCTTGTTGCGCGTCTCTTCGGGGCTCTCAAAGTTGATCGCCTCGATCTTCACCAGCGCGAAGTACTTCTCACCCTCGTGCGGGCTGCGGACGTTGCCGCTGATCGTGTCGCCGGTCTTCAGATCGAACTTGCGGATCTGGCTTGGCGAAACGTAAATGTCATCGGGACCGGGCAGATAGTTGTAATCAGGCGAGCGCAGAAAGCCATAGCCGTCGGGCAGAATTTCCAGCACGCCTTCGGCAAAAATGTGGCCTTCTTTTTCGCTCTGCGCTTGCAGAATCTTGAAGATCAGGTCCTGCTTGCGCAGACCGCTGGTGCCGGGGATTTCGAGCCCACGGGCAAGCTTGCCGAGTTCAGCAATGCTCTTCTCTTTTAACTCGGAGATAGTCATGAATTCTTGTACTTGTTCGCTCATATATTTTTCGGGGGGAAGGTTCGTGCGGAAGGGGGTTGAAGGGTAGTACGGAAGGAAAACTCGCCAGAAGTCGCAAGCACGGAGGACACACAGCAGAGTCGAGCGTTGCAGAGATTTGAAGCAGAAGCTTACCGGACGGGATGCTACATAAAACTTGGGCCTAAAATGTTTTGCGGGGGACTTGTCGAAATACTACCAGAAGGTATTCCACAGCCGTACTGCACCACCAAATTCTGGTGTCGCGCTCTTAAGCGACGACACCAGTCTCGGTAGCTTCGATGGATTCGTTCATCGGAATCGTATCCTTGAAACGGTCCAGAACTTCGTTCGTCGTGTCCTGCAGGCGCGTGTTCGGCTTATGAAGCTTGCGGGTCGCCTTGGAAGCGAGTTGGCAAAGCTTATAGCGGTTGTTCACGTGCGTGAGTGCTCCAAAAATGAGATCTGAGCGCATAATGTGGTCTCCTTCGTTTATCCAGGCACGGCATACCGCACGACGCCTTGGATCACTGCCTAAAACTTGATTTGAGAATCCGCTTGGAAAAGGTTGCAGAACAGATCGTCACTAGATTAGACGCGTCCGAACCTTCCCGGTTGCATCTTCTGTCCGCATCGCGTCAAAGCGATACTTTTTCCCACAAAGGTCTCTTCCAAACAGGAAGGAACGATTGAGGGGGTTGATTCCGAGCACTTTTTGAGGGATCGTCCTGCCGGAGCGGGAACAGCGCGGAATGGAATCTTGAAAGTGGCGACGAAAACTGGCCGCGCAGAAATAGCTTAACCCAACTCCGATTTGCCAATAGCAACTCTTAATGGGGTACTTCTGCACCATATCGTTTGCAAAGCCGCAGGTCAATCCTTTTTTCAGGACATTATGCACAGATTTATCCCGAAAACTGGACTTCCCCACCTAACCCCATCCACTACAACAGTTACGCCCAGTAGCTACGGTCCAAAGTGCGGTACTGGATAGCCTCGGCAATATGCTTTACTGCAATTTCCTGGGCACTATCCAAGTCGGCAATCGTCCTCGCCACCTTCAAAATCCGGTCATGCGCCCGCGCACTCAGCCCTTGCTGCTGCATCGCCCGCTCCAGCAGACGCTCCGCATCGCTGGCCAACTCGCAATGTACCCGGATCTGCTGCGTCGTCATCTGCGCATTCGCAAACACCGCACGGCTCGCCGCCTTGGCCGACCCCTTCGTCCGCGCTCCAGCTTCCAGAAACCGCGCATGTTGCCGCTCCCTCGCCGCCAGCACCCGCGCCCGAATCTCCGCCGAACCCTCCGCCGCCGCTCCGCTCCGCAGCTCCTTGTACTGCACCGCCGGAACCTCAATATGAATGTCGATCCTATCCAGCAGCGGCCCACTCACCTTCGCCACATACCGCTGAATCATCGGCGGCGTACACACGCAATCGCGGCTCTTGTCATTGTGATACCCACACGGACAAGGGTTCATCGCCGCCGCCAACATAAACCTCGCCGGAAAACTCAAGCTCATCGAAGCCCGCGCAATGGTCACCGTGCCATCCTCCAGCGGCTGCCGCAACACCTCCAGCACATTCCGCGGAAACTCCGGCAACTCATCCAGAAAAAGCAGCCCGTTATGCGCCAGGCTCACCTCACCCGGCCGCGGAATCATCCCTCCACCAATCAATCCCGCATCTGAAATCGTATGGTGTGGCGCACGAAACGGTCGCTGCGTCACCAACCCTTCATCCTTGTTCAACACTCCAGCTACCGAGTGAATCTTCGTCGTCTCCAACGCCTCTTCAAACCGCAGCGGAGTCAATATCGAAGGCAGCCGCTTCGCCAGCATCGTCTTGCCCGAGCCCGGCGGCCCAATCATCAGAATGTTGTGCCCACCCGCCGCTGCAACCTCCAGCGCACGCTTGGCCACATGCTGCCCACGCACGTCGCAAAAGTCAGCCGAGTACTCCAGCGCATCGCCCAGCAACGCCGTCGTATCCACCACCAGCGGCGCAGCAAAGATGCTCCCATTCGCCGCCGAGTTCAGCAGCTCCCGCACCTCTAGCAAGCTCTTCACTGGATACACATTCACACCCTGCACCACGGCAGCTTCACGAGCATTCGCCGACGGTATCACCAGATTCTTGATCCCCGCCGCTCTCGCCGCAACCGCAATCGGCAGCATTCCCTGCACAGCCCTCAGCGAGCCATCCAGCCCAAGCTCACCCACCAACACAAAGTCGCTGATGTCCTTGATCGCCAGCCCGCCATAGGCGCCCAGAATGCCGACAGCAATCGGCAGATCAAACCCCGAGCCTTCCTTCTTGATGTCCGCCGGAGCCAGGTTGATCGTGATCCGCGTAGGCGGCAGATCGAACCCCGAGTTCTTGATCGCCGACCGCACCCGATCGCGGCTCTCACGAACCGCCGCATCCGGCAGCCCCACCGTATTGAACTGCTCTTCCGGCGTCTTCACCCCGGAGAAGTCCACCTCTACATCGATGATGTGTGCATCAATGCCATACACCGCTGCGCTGCGTGCCTTGAAAAGCATACGTGCCTGAAATTCCTCAAATGGCGAAAGTCTGCAAAGTGTAGCACCCCACGCCGCTAGCCCTGAATTTGTCTTTGCACTTGCCTTTCTTTCTGTCATTCCCGTAGGGAATCTGCTGTTGCAAATGCGCCCCCAGCAACCAGATCCTCCTTCATCGCACTCTTTGCAATGGAATGGATCAAGTACTCGCACACAGACCGACTCGCCCTGCACCTACGTCTTTCTTCAAGCGCCTACAATGCTCAAAGGTCATCATCACGTCATGAACACCAGCCTCTTCGAACTCTTCAAAATCGGTATCGGTCCTTCCAGCTCGCACACGGTCGGCCCCATGCGCGCTGCTCTACGCTTCGTCCGCGAGCTCGACCAGCAGCTCCTCAACACAACCAGCAACCTCACCGTCGACCTCTACGGTTCCCTCGCCCTCACCGGCATCGGCCACGGCACCGACCGCGCCATCCTCCTCGGTCTCCTCGGCGAATCCCCCGACACCGTAGACCTCGCACAGATCGACTCGCTGCTCGCAACCATCCGCAGCACCCAACGCCTCAAGCTCATGGGCACCCACGAGATCGCCTTCCGCGAACCCGAGCATCTCCTCTTCCACCGCGATCAGATGTACCCCGAAGCCGACACACCCACACATCCCAACGGCATGCGCTTCACCATCCGCGACGCAGCCGGCAGCATCCTCGCTTCAAACATCTTCTACTCCATCGGCGGCGGCTTCATCCTCTCCGCCGCAGAGTTCGCCAATCCCAGCGGCGCAAAAAAGCGCGACGTCCCCTACGCTTTCTCCAGCGCCGCCGAACTCCTGCGCCTCACCGAACAACACAACCTCTCCATCGCCGAAATGGTCCTCGCGAACGAAATCGCTCTCCTCAGCGATCCCACCATCACCCGCCGCATCGACCGCATCCACCAGTTCGGTCATAACGATACCGCCATCACGCTCTCGCCCGAAGACCAGATCAAAGCCGCCATCCTAACCCTCTGGCAAACCATGTCCGACTGCATCGACCGCGGCATCGCCACCGAAGGCACATTACCGGGAGGCCTCAACGTACGTCGTCGCGCCGCCGGCCTCGCCAAGCGCCTCGCACGTCTTGATGCCGAAGGCAAAACCCGCGACCCGCTCGCCCCCATGGACTCCATCACCCTCGTCGCCATGGCCGTCAACGAAGAGAACGCCGCCGGAGGCCGCGTCGTCACCGCTCCCACCAACGGAGCCGCAGGCGTCATCCCCGCCATCGCCTACTTCTTCCTCCACCACGCCAGCCACGATCTTTCCGAAGATGAAAAGCAAGCCGGCCTGCTCCGCTACTTCCTCACCGCCGCCGCCATCGGCATCCTCTACAAAGAAAACGCCAGCATCTCCGGCGCCGAAGTCGGTTGTCAGGGAGAAGTCGGCGTAGCTTGCAGCATGGCCGCCGGAGGCCTCGTCGCTGCCCTCAACGGCAACCCCGCCGCCATCGAGCACGCCGCCGAAATCGCCATGGAGCACAACCTCGGCATGACCTGCGACCCCATCGGCGGCCTCGTCCAAATCCCTTGCATCGAACGCAACGGCATGGGAGCCGTCAAAGCCGTCAACGCCGCCCGCCTCGCCATCAACGACCCCGGCACCCACAAAATCTCCCTCGATCAAATCATCGAAACCATGTACCGCACCGGCATGGACATGCAATCCCGCTACAAAGAAACCAGCCTCGCCGGCCTGGCCCTCAACATCATCGAGTGTTGATTTCAAACAACTCTCTTGACGCCCCTACCATGTCGTCCTAGTCTCAACCTATGGTCATCGATCTCGCCCCCGAAGAGCAGATAGAGCTGGCAAAGGCCGCACAGGACATGCACCTCTCCGAAGCCGATGTCACGCGCCAGGCATTGCAGCGCTTTCTCGCCTCTCGCACGGAAAGTTATCGTCAGGCGATTCAGGAAGGCGATGATGACTTCGCTAACGGCGACTTTGTGAGCCACGAAGAAGCCGTAGCATCGTTTGCCGATGTCTTGCGCCATCTATGAAGGTGTTCTGGAGCAACCACTCCCTCACAGACCTGCGCCACATTACCAATCGAATTGGTCGCGACAATCCCACCGCTGCCGCAAGTTGGCAAAGCGAATCTTCGACGGAGCCATGGACCTCGAAACCATGAGCTTCCGCGGTCGCTTCGGCGGAGAAACTGATACGCATGAACTTGTTTACTCAGGCACCAAGTACGTAGCGATATACAGAATCGCTAGTGAGCAGATTCGTATCCTCCGCATCCGCCATACCTCGCAGGACTGGCCGCGTCGTTAACATCACCATCACCACCGCCCCACCGAAACCCAACAAGTAGTCGGCATCGTCAACACCCCACCCCGCGCATAAGCCTCGAAGTGTTTCCGCAACTCCACCTCAAACACCGCATACTCTGCCGTCCCCACCTGCGGCACCGCTGAGATCGACTGCGCAAACCCCACCAGCGTCTCCCAATCCAGCCGCTGCTCGCCAGCAATCTCCGCCTTACGCAACTCCCCAAACAACCCCTCCAGCTTGTCGTGTACGCGATACGTCGACCGCGAGTACGTGTGGTCCGTCCCAAACTCCACCAGCAACCGTTCAAACGCCAACGCCTGCTCCGTCTGCACATACGCTCGTCCCACCGATACCAGCGCAACCCACCCACCCGGCTTCAACACCCGCCTAAACTCCGCCAGTGCTCGCTCAGTATCAAACCAGTGAAACGCTCTCCCCGCCGCCACCATCTCCACCGACGCATCCGCCAACCCCGTAGCTTCCGCCGTCGCATTCACGACCTCAAGCCTCGGCGAGCTCAGCCGTTCACAAGCTACCCGCATCTCTTCATTCGGCTCAATCGCGATCACACGATTGCCATTCTCCAGAAACACCTCCGCCAGCATCCCAGTCCCCGCGCCGACATCCGCAACCACCCACTCGGGCTGCAACCCACACCACCCGCGCAGCAACGCCAGCACTTCAGCCGCAGGATATCGCTGCCGATATCGCTCATACGCTTCAACCTTACCCGTAAACCTCTGCGTGTTATCGCCCATGCTCTCGCCGCCTATAGGTTCTAAGACGCGCACCAACCTCGTCTGGCTTCATCACTCCCGCTCCACCGCCAACGCCACCGAGTTCCCACCCCCAAGACACAACGCCGCCACACCCCTCTTCGCATCCCTCCGCTGCATCTCGTGCAGTAACGTTACAAGCACCCTCGCTCCACTCGCACCAATCGGATGCCCAATCGCCACAGCACCACCATTCACATTCACTCGCGCAGCATCCAGGCCCAACTCCTTCATCACACCCAACGCCTGCACACTGAACGCCTCATTCAACTCAAACAACTCGACATCAGCCAAAGCCCACCCCGCACGCTCCAACACTTTCTTCACGCCCGTCACCGGAGCCAGCATCACCCACTTCGGCGCAACGCCACTCGTCGCCTGCGCCTTGATCGTCGCCATCACCTTCAGTCCAAGCTCCTTCGCACGCGCAGCCGACATCACCACCAACGCCGCCGCCGCATCATTCACTCCCGGCGCATTTCCCGCAGTTACCGTCCCCTCTTTTTTAAACGCAGGCTTCAACGCCGCAAGTGCTTCCAACGAAGCATCCTCCCGCACACTCTCATCTCTTGCCACAACTACCTTCCCCTTCTTTGAAGCAACCTCCACCGGCACAACCTCCGCATCAAACCGTCCCTCTCTCCACGCCGCCGCAGCCTTGCGATGCGACTCCAGCGCATAAGCATCCTGCTGCTCCCGCGTAATCGAATGCTTCTCCGCAACCAGCTCTCCCGTCATGCCCATATGGAAGTCCTCACACGCGCACCACAACCCATCCTTCACCATCGAATCCACCACCGCACCATCGCCCATGCGATATCCCTTGCGTCCACCCGGCAGCAGATACGGCGCATTCGACATCGACTCCATCCCACCCGCTACCACCACTTCCGCTTCGCCATTCGCAATCGCCTGCGCCGCCAACGCCACAGCTTTCAACCCCGACCCACACACCATGTTGATCGTCATCGCGCTCACGCTATCCGGCAGCCCACCGCGCAAAGCTGCTTGCCGAGCAGGGTTTTGCCCCAGCCCCGCCGGCAACACGCAACCCATCAGGCACTCATCCACACTGCTCGCATCAATCCCCGCACGTTCTACCGCCGCACGCACCACAAGCGCACCAAGCTCCACCGCAGACATATCCGCGAACGCACCCTGGAACTTTCCTACCGGCGTCCGCACCGCACTCACAATCACAACATCACGCATCACATCACTCCTTCACTCTTCGTCGCATCGCGCATAACAGCAGCGAACGCCACGAGTATACGTCCACCTCACAACACTTCGCGCGTTACGCAACCTTACATATCGCATCTCTCACGCAACCTCTTTCCCTTCCTCGCGCTCCAAACGCAACCCGCCACAACTTTCCCGTCTTCGAAATTCCTTCACCGCGCTTCACTTTTTTCTTGACTCTTATGCGCACAAAATCTATACCTTCGTTAGTCGCTTCACTTGTGTGAAGCCGGCACTCGATGAGCTTCACACAAGCGACATCGATTGGGAGCGCAGGCAAACGCAACCAGGCAAAGCAACAAACCAAGGCAACACACTCAGGGAACGCGATACACAGCGTTCCCTGAGGTGTTTAACAACCAATGTTCATGCACCTTCCAGCGATACTCTCTTTCGCACTGCATCACACAAGCCACACGCAGTATCCTTGTCTGTATGACGCGCCGCCGCTGGATTGCCGACACCTTCACCAACACAACCGCTTCCCTCACCGGCGACCAGGCCGCCCATCTCGCTCGCGTTCTCCGCGCGCAACCCGGACAAATCTTCGACGTCGTCTCCAACGGTTTCCTCCACCGTGCCGAAGTCCTCACCGTCTCCGAACGCGAAGTCGTCTTCACGCTCCACGAAGAACTGGAAGCCGATGCCTCACTCCCAGTGCACCTCCTGCTCGCCGTCTTCAAGTTCGATCACCTCGAGTGGGGCATTGAAAAAGCAACCGAGCTCGGTGCCGCACGCATCACTCCCGTGCTCGCACGCCGCACCGAAAAGCATCTCGCTCTAGCCGCTGCAAAGCGCGTCGAACGCTGGCGTCGCATCGCATTAGAGTCCTCCAAGCAATCCCGCCGCACCGACGTCCCCATCATCGACGACCCACAAACCCTCAAAGCCGCGATGCAGTTCGTCACCGCTCCCACCAAGCTTCTCCTCGCCGAAACCGAACAACACAACACCATCGCCGCCGCTTTACAAAGCCTGCAAACTCCGGG
>Ga0302305_1002433_pt1 | contig 10481 bp, 8 predicted proteins | sample III_Palsa_E2_3_FD_198764 | JGI IMG/M metagenome (GOLD analysis project Ga0302305, IMG submission 198764) | Peat permafrost microbial communities from Stordalen Mire near Abisko, Sweden - III_Palsa_E2_3 | ecosystem: Environmental > Terrestrial > Soil > Palsa > Peat permafrost | place: Sweden... | reverse complement strand
ACGAATGCAGCGCTCCCCGTGAACGTGATGATGTAGAGCGGGCGCAGATGCAGGAGCGTCTGGAAGACGGAGTGGGATTTCCGGCCCTGCGACGACAAGGTGTTGTAGTGGTAGGCATATCCGGCAAGGCACACTACCGTGGCGCCCAGCCAGATTGCGATGCGGGCATAGTGGCGATGCAACAGCAGGATCAGGAGTCCAATCGGCACCAGCAGGAAGCCATTTCCAGACGCTGAGATGGCAAGCACCAACATGGCGATGGCACCCCAAAAGCTTCCAGAGGTCTCCTTTACGAGGAGGTAGATAGCTGCAAGCACGAAGAAGACAACATTGATGTTTTGCAAACCAGGGAGCGCCCAGTTCAGCGTCTCAACGTAGTTGAGTTGGAAGAGCAGCAGCGAGACGGGAACGAAGAGGGCAAGGCGTCTGGCGAGATCGGTCTCGCCAGGCAGAAACATCTTCCATAACAGCCAGCCGATGAGCAGGACAAACACATTGCCTAACGCGCAGGTGAGCTTGAAGTTGAGACTCCCGAACACGGCATATTGCAACCACACGGTGGCGTGGCCAAAGACAATCTTGTACTCATTCTGTTGTGCGGCTATGAGGTACGACAACTTGCCCGAAAGCGTCGCTCTTTGCACAGTCTGGTTGAGGTAGTTGAGGCCGGCGTCATAGTCGTCGGCAACCGGGATGTTGATGGCAAAGAAAAGAAGGATGGCGTAAAAGAGGAGGGCCGGCAAGGCAACAAAAGATGCCGCGAAAAAGACCTTTCGGCGGCCAGTCTGGGCTGCTTCTGTTGGCATTACGCGATCTTAACACAGAGAATTTCAGTTTCCGCGGCTAACTCCTGTGTAGCGCAAGGTTTGCAGGTTGCTGGACTATCTCTGCTGCGCTGTTTACCCTCAACGGATATGCCTGCCAAGAAAATTGTTGTTACTGGGGCTGCCGGTCTTGTAGGCCAGAATTTGTTGCCTCGTTTGAAGCGCGATAGCCAGAACGAAATTGTCGCTATCGATAAGCACCCGAAGAATATTGCCATCCTTCGTCAACTGCATCCCGAGATTCGCGTGGTGGAGGCGGACCTTGCCGAGCAGGGAGCGTGGCAGCAGGAGCTGGAAGGCTGTACGCATCTGGTGATCGGTCACGCGCAGATCGGCGGACTTTATCCCGAAGAGTATGTGCGCAACAACGTAAAGGCCAGCGAGCTGTTGATTGAGGCAGCGCTGCGCTATGGGGTTTCGTACGCCGTGAACATCTCGTCGTCGGTGGTGAACTCGATGGCGGTGGACGATTACACCGAGACCAAGAAGGCGCAGGAGGCCGTGAATGTCGCTTCCGGAATCAAGCAGGTAATTCTGCGGCCGACGCTTATGTTTGGCTGGTTCGATCGCAAGCATGTGGGCTGGCTGGCTCGCTTTATGCAGCGCGTGCCTGTGTTTCCCATTCCGGGAAATGGAAAGTATCTGCGCCAGCCGCTGTACGCCGGTGATTTTTCTGACATCATTGCTTCGGCACTGGAGAGCGAGATTACAGGTGCCTACAACATCAGCGGTCAGGAGAGGATCGACTACATCGATCTGATTCGGGAGGTTAAGGCCGCGACAGGAGCGAAGGCTCGCATCGTGAAGATTCCGTATGCGCTGTTTTCGCTGTTGTTGAAGGCGAATGCGCTGGTGGATAAGAATCCGCCGTTTACGAGCAAGCAGCTTGAAGCGCTGGTGACTCCGGATGTGTTCGAAGTGATCGACTGGCCGGGGATCTTTGGCGTACGTGCGACGCCGCTGAAGGAAGCGTTGGAGACTACGTTCCGCGATCCGGTTTATTCCAGCGTCACGTTGGAGTTCTAGACGATTTAGCGGCGGCGTGTGGGCACGTCGCGCAGGTGTCCGATAGAGCGTGGCGGCAGGCGGCGTTCCGTAGTTGGTGCGACTGGCTGAGGGGCAGCAGCGCGCGGAACATACGCAGCTGCGCGGACGCAGTTGCGGCCTGCGGACTTGGCTTCGTAGAGCGCTTTGTCGGCGGCGGCTAGCAGCTCGTGGCGTTCTTCGGCGGATTGGGGAACAGTCGTAGCGACGCCGCAGGAGACGGTCGCGCTGACTGGACCAAGCGAGAGGCGTCCGGGGTCGATGGGCGGAAAGCCGGCTAGGTTTACGAGGCTGCGAAGGCGTTCGGCAACCAGCATGGCTGAGTCTTGTGGGGTTTCCGGCAGCAGAACGACGAACTCTTCGCCACCGAAACGGCAGGCGCAATCCTTCTCCTTCCTCAGCGCTTCGAGGATGAGGCGTGCAATGCGTTTCAGAACTTTGTCGCCGTAGAGATGGCCGAAGTTGTCGTTGGTTTTTTTGAAGTGGTCGACGTCGACCATGACGACGGAAAAGAGCGTGGCGCTTGCCATGGCTTCGCGCCACAGGGCTTCAAATTGGAGATCGAAGCCGAGGCGGTTGGAGAGGCCGGTGAGCCCGTCGGTTTCTGCCATGCCGGCCAGCCGCTCGTTGGAGCGATGGAGGTCTTTAACCAGCAGATCGCCGCGCAGGCGAAGCAGGTAGTTCAGGCGGTCTTCGCGGTTGGAGCTGTAGTTGGCGATCAGCGTAACGGCCATGGTGCAAAGGGTGAGAGCCAGCCCGAGAAGCTTCTGGTCGGCGTGCAGCAGCGTGCCGTCATAAAGAAAGACGAGGTCGCCCAGCAGCATGACGCCGGTGGCGGCAAGGGCGTACGGGAAGCGCAGCCGGATGACGTTGTTGGCGTAGATCACCACCGTGAGCACGCCGACGAGAGCATAGGCAGAGTTGACCGCGGTGAGGTGGCGTTCCAGGTAAAGGTGAGTGAGCGCGGCGAGGCAGGCGGTGAAGGCCTTTCCGGCTTCTCGAAAGCCGCTGCTGGGCAAGCGCCACTGCACAAGGTTGATGAAGACTGCGATGGGCGTAACGATGCCGAGCCGGACGATCAGCGCGTGCTGGAACTGCAGCGGTGAGGCGAGGCGGTCGGCGACCAGGAAGAGGTCGAAGAGAAGGAGTGCGATCAGGCCTTCAAGAGCAAGGCGGGCAGAGCGGCGCGACGCCGTTTCGGTCTCAAACTGATGTTCGAGGGGCGCGGGAAAGGCCGGCCACTGAAAGCTGAGGCCAGAGAAGCGTTCGATCTGTGCATTAACTTGTTCGATCACGGGCACGTCGGTACTCAGGATTGCGACGTCAATGGCGGCGGTAAAGGAGTGCATAAAATTCAAAGGGCCCGAAAATTTTTATATTCAAAGATAGGATTATGACGCTGGTGCCCGCTCTTTGGCGTTTGTTTTCTACAGTGCTTCCTTAAGGATGCGCCTGAATTCGCTGGCGTACCGAGAATTTGACTGCCACTTTCGGGTTGCAGGAGATGCGTTCGCGGGATGCAACCGAGTCGCTGAGATGCTATACTCGCCATTGCTCCGGCTATCGGGTTTTATCGGCAGCCACAACCATCCCCTTTAACTCATGGCCGCCCTGATCGCGCGCCGTGGAGGCTACTTATCCCACCACTCGACAAACGCTCCGCCAAGTCCTTTATTCGCACCAACGAACGCATTCGTGCACGCGAAGTCCGCGTGATTGACGAGAATGGCGAACAGCTCGGCGTCATGGCGCCTTTTGAAGCCCTGAAAATGGCCCGCGAACGGTCTTTGGACCTCGTGGAGATCTCGCCCAACGCTACGCCGCCGGTGTGCAAGATCCAGGACTACGGCAAGTACCTGTACGAGAAGGATAAGAGCGACCGCGCTGCCCGCAAGAAGCAGAAAGTCATTGTTATCAAAGAAGTAAAGTTCTCGGTCACGGTGGATGAGCACGACTACCAGACCAAAAAGAACCAGGCTGTCCGGTTCCTCGGCGATGGCGACAAGGTGAAAGCCAGCCTCCGCTTCAAGGGACGCCAGATGGCGCATCGCGACCTGGGCTACAAGATCATCAATCGCCTGATTATGGATATTGGCGAGGCCGGAACGGTGGAGTTTATGCCGCGCATGGAAGGCACGACGCTTCATGCGATCATCGCGCCGACCAAGAAGGCGGAAGTTCAGGAAAAGCCGGTTGGGGCTCCTACTCCTGCTGTCGCTGCTGTTCCCAAGGCTCCTGTTGCTGCTGCCGCTCCTAAGGTGGAAGCCGTGGCTCCTGCAGCTGTGCCTGTAGAACAGACCGTTTCGTAGGACTCTTGCAGCAAAGAAACGCCCGCAAGCTTCGGCTTGCGGGCGTTTTTGTGGGGGTATGCCGACGGAGTTAGCTGACGGTTTCAAACGTGGCAGGAGCCTCCAGCGTTGCCGGAGTGCCTTCGGGAGCTTCGAGTTCCGCGGGTGGACCAACGGCGGAGTCGATGCGCTTGGGGAAGAAGTGGTCGCGTACGCGCAGCATGGGAAACTCGACCAGCTTGGTGGTGATGACGCCGATGCTGATGGCGGAGATGTAAAAGGCAACTCCCATAATCCATCCGGGGACGCTGGGATGGCGGACGGCGAACCTGTCGATCGGACGAATCGCGTTGACGTGCCAGATATAGATTCCGTAGGAGTACAGGCCGATGCGGGCAACGGCGCGATAGAGGAAGTTGCGTTGCCGTCCATGGGCGGGCGGGTTGTAGAGCAGCATCAGTACGGCGATGGAGAGCAGATTGGCGCCATCCAGGCGGAGCGCTTGCGGCCATTCGTGTCCGGCAGGCTCCTTCATGCAGGCGAAGCCGACCAATAGGCAGACCACCCAGAGCGCGCGATAGGAGCGAAGCCGCGCGAAGCGTTCGGGAGCGAAGTGATAGATCATGGCCAACAGAACGCCGTAGACGATGCCGTCTACGCGGGTGTGGGTGACGTAGTAGACCTGGTAGCCGTGTGTGGCGAGAATGAAACGCAGCACGGTTTCAAAGACGCAAACGCCGCAAAGGGTAAGGAACAGGGGCCGCAGCGCAATCCGTTTCCGGGCCGCGATCGCAAAAAACACGAGCAGCATCAGGTAGACGTGTTCTTCCACCGCGAGGCTCCAGGTGTGCATGATGCTGCCCGCGTAGTAGTTCTGCACGTTGAAGAGATTGCCCCAGGCATCGGAGAGCCGGAACGAACCGAAGAGGATGGAGACCAACAGGAAAACGTAATACTGGGGCCAGATCTTCAGGACGCGGCGGAGCAGGAAGCGCTTGCTGTCGATTCCCTTGCGAACCTTCCACTCCTTCATGAGCAGGCCACCGACCAGAAAGCCGCTGAGCACGAAGAAGATGTTCACGCCAACCCAGCCGATGTGGGCGTAGCCGATCAGGGCGAGTGGCTTGGTGAGCAGGCGGTGGTTGGTATGAAGGTCGAGTACGAGCAGAATCGCGATGCCGCGTATGAAATCGAGCTCGATTTCACGAGACAAAGGGGCCTTGGCGGATCGCTGGAGAGTGCTGGTCATGCCATCATTTGGGGTTTGGAAGAATTTTCCTTTGTTGGCACGATTATAAGTGCACGCCATAAACGCCACGTCGTCACCGGCCTGTTATCGTGCGGGTTGCGGCTCATGTGTTGACTCCACAGAAGCCGAAGCTGCTGTAGCAGACCGTTTCGTAGAACTTTGCAGCAAAGAAACGCCCGCAAGCTTCGGCTTGCGGGCGTTTTCCTTTTTGGGCATGCTGTGCGTGCGGGGCTTTTACTTGGGCTTCTGGGGAAACAGAAAGGCAAGCTGGATTCGCATATCCCACGGTGACGAGCCTGCGGGATGGATGGCGTTGCCATAGAAGTTCACCGAGAAGTTGATGGGCTGGTAGCCGATGCGGGTGATGCGTCCCACGCCGCCGCCGTAGGGTACAGTCCATCGGCCGCCTGAGGTAGTGTCGTTTCCGTCCGCTGCATCGCCGCTGGCCTGGTTATGCCAGTTCGCGGCAACGATGGGGCCGCTGTTGATGTTCCAGCCTTTTTTCAGGTTGTAGGTGATGAAGTATTGCAGGCTCATCTGGTTGACTGCGGGCCGATGCGAAGAGCCGACGACCGAGAAGACGTTGTTGACCAGCACGCCAAACGTCCAGTGCCCCGGCTGCAGCAGCGCGACCACTCCCGGGCCAAGGCTGAACTTCCCTTGTCCGAGCAGCGAGCTGGTTGCTGTCGGAATCACGAACGCCGGCCCAGCGCCCCAGATCAGCTTGCCGGGCTTTGCGGGCGAGAGAAAGAAGGTCGGGCTCATGTCGCCAAAGCCGACTTCGCCGCCTGTGTCCTGGGTGGTGTAGGGCTGCCACACGATGGGCTGAATCACTCGTGTAATCAGCATCCAGTTCTGCGTGATGGGCTTGGGGATTACGGGCTGGATGTTGAAGATGTCCTGCGTACGCCGGTACGGGCCCACGTTGAAGTTCGAGTTGTTCTGCAGCGGCACGCTGATCAAACTGGCGACGGGGTTTTGCGCGGCCTTGGCAAGGGCTTCTGCACTCACAGGTGCAGCCTGCGCGGTCGCTGTCGGAGTGGGCGGTGCAGGAGCGTCTTGCGCAGAGAGCACCGCGGCGTAGACAAACAAACTTGTGCCAAGCAGAAGACGATAGCGTTGATTCCTCACGAGCAAACCCTCCACGACCACCGAACAAGTTGCGGGCTTTCAAAACCCGCGCCCGCAGGAGAAGGTAAAACCGCGGAGCACCTCGCGAGGGAAGGGGTGAGTGGAAAGAGAGCAGTTGTCCGGCACGGCTTTGCAATCATCATCGTGAGCCTGCTTCCAAAAGTGTCGTAGCTCGACGAATGCCGAGTCATCCGTCACTCGATGGTGCGCTGCAAACCGAAATGGTTGAACTGGTACTTGTAACAGCCGCTGCTGAAGCTCAGTCGTGAGCGCGCAAAGCGGTCAGTGCGGCAAGATGTCCGCACATGCCATGCACGCCGCCGCCGGGAGGCGTGGACGAGCTGCATAGAAAGAGCTTCGGGTTGCTGGTGCGATAGCCGCGAGCTGTGGGGCGGAAGAGGAGTTGCGAGAGCGTCATCGCACCTCCGGAGATATCGCCACCAGCAAGGTTGGGGTTCCACGCTGCGAGTGCCGCGCCGTTGCTCGCGCGGCGGGCAAGGATGGTGTCGCGAAAACCCGGTGCAAAGCGCGCGACCTGTGCTTCGAGCACTTCGGTGAGGTCTTCTGTCGATCCAGCGGGAACGTGGCAGTAAGCCCATGCCGTGTGTTGGCCCTCCGGCGCGCGCGTGGGGTCGAAGAGGCTTGGCTGCACGAGCAGCACGAAGGGATTGTGATTGCTGCGACCGTGGAACATATCGTCTTCGGAGCGAGCGATCTCTTGGAGCGTTCCGCCAAGATGAACGGTGGCGGCGCGGGAGCAGTCAGCCGCATGCCACGGGATCGGATCGCTGAGCGCCCAGTCGAGCTTGAAGATACCGGGGCCGGGCTTGAAGCGGCGCAGTCGGTTTATATAGCCCGACGAAAGTGCGGGGCCGCTAATGCGTTCGAGCGATGCGACGGAGGTATCGAAGAGTGTCACATCGGCTTCGGGCAGATCGCGAAGGTCGGAGACCTCTGCGTTGACGACGATGCGTCCGCCAAGGGATTCGAGATGCGCCCCCAAAGCGTTGGAAAGCGCCTGCGCTCCACCCGCGACGATGGGCCAGCCGGTGGTGTGTGCGGCGGTCGCAAGGGTCAGCCCGGCAGCCGCGCTTGCGACGTGCGTCAGCGGCAAGACCGAGTGCGCGGCGCATCCGGCAAAGAGCGCACGTGCATGGTCGGTGCGAAAGCGACGCGCAAGGCTGGTTGCCGAACGGATGGCGTCGAGGCCGAAGCTGGCCATCGCGAGAGGGTTGGTAGGGATGCTAAGCAGCGGGTGCATCACACCATCGGCGAGCGCAGGCCAGTCAGCGATGCTGGAAGCGAAGAGCGAACGCCAGGCGCGGCAATCGTACGGGGTGAACTGCGCGGCAGTCTCTTTCGCAGAGTGCTCCAGCAACACAGCGGTGCCGTCGTCAAGGGGATGCGCGAGCGGTGCGTCCGGCTCGATCCAGCGCAGGCCGTACTGCTCCAGCGGCAACGACTTGAAGAACGGCGACGCCACGCCAAGCGGATAGACTGACGAGCCAAGATCATGGTGGAAGCCCGGCAGCGTCACTTCGGCGGTGGAGCAAGCACCGCCGATCCGGTCGTTGCGTTCATAGACCGTAACGGCGGTACCACGCTGTGCGAGGGTAATAGCGGCAGCAAGGCCGTTGGGTCCGGAACCGATGATGTTGGCCGTGCGCAAAGGCATTGGGTTTCTTCCCAGCTACTTCAGAAGCAACAGCAAGGCCTTAGCGCAACGTTCGCAGAGAGAGCAGTGTTTCGCAGGATCGCTTCGAAACTACGCGACCCACTTCACACGGACGGTCTTCTTGCCCAGGCGAATCGTACCGGTCTCACCGAAGGCTTCGCGCGAGAGCACCTTGCCGACAAACTTCTCGCCGTTGATAGAGACGGCGTTCTCCAGCAGCTTGCGTGTCGCTTCTCCGGTAGACGCAGCCAGTCCGGTAAGCTGCAGTAGCTTCGCAATGCGGAGGTGGGGTATGCCGCCGCCATCGACCTTGGGAGCGTGCAGGCCTTCGCTGCTGAGGGAGACGCTGATCTCCGGCAGGTCTTCCAAACTACCCACGCCCTTTTGCTGGAACTGTGTGGCCCAGTTCTCCGCCGCCGCCGTGGCTTCGGCTTCTGTGTGGAAGCCTGCGGTAATGGTATGCGCGAGGTTCTTCTTGGCCAGCATGGGGTGCAGGTCGCCGCGAGCGACGCTGGCTTGCATGGCGTCGATCTCCGACTGCGGCAGGTCGGTGAGGAACGTCCAGTAGCGCCACATGAGCTCGTCGTTGATGCTCATGAGCTTGCCGTACATCTCACCCGCAGGCTCGTTGATGCCGATAGCATTGCCGAGCGACTTCGACATCTTCTGCACGCCGTCCAGGCCTTCGAGGATCGGCGTCATCAGCACGATCTGCGGCTTCTGCCCGAAGTGCTTCTGCAGGTCGCGGCCACGCATCAGGTTGAACTTCTGGTCGGTGCCGCCGAGCTCGACGTCACACTCCAGCGCAACGGAGTCATACCCCTGCGCGACCGGGTACACCAGCTCATGCAGCGCGATGGGCTGCTCGCCGTTGAAGCGTTTGTGAAAGTCTTCGCGCTCCAGCATCTGCGACACGGTGAACTGCGCGAGCAGCTTTACCAGGTCATAGTAGCCCAGCTCTTCCAACCACTCGGAGTTATAACGGACCTCGGTCTTGGACTCGTCCAGAATCTTGAAGACCTGCTCCTTGTACGTGCGAGCGTTCACGTCAATCTCTTCCGGCGTAAGCGGCTTGCGCGTCACGTTGCGTCCGGTGGGGTCGCCGATGAGAGCGGTCGAATCGCCGATGAGGAAGATGACCGTGTGGCCGAGCGTCTGGAAGTGCTTGAGCTTGCGCATTAGCACGGTGTGGCCCAGGTGGAGATCGGGCGCGGTGGGGTCAAAGCCGGCCTTGATGCGCAGCGGCTTGCCGCTGGTGCGCGACTCTTCAAGGCGCGCGATCAGGCCGTCGGAGGTGGTCGCGCCGGGCGCGGGAATGATCTCGGCAGCGCCCTTGGTGATCAGGTCGAGCTGCTGGGCGATGGGCAGGAATTCGAGTTTGGCGGCGGCTGTGTTTTCAGAAGGCATGATGGCATCTCAAAGTATAGAAGCTTACAGCCCCATAGTGGCGACCGCGAAGGGGCGAGAACCACAGCGGATAAGGTGCAAAAAACCAAATGTTGCGGTCTTATACTGGGGCGCATGGACGCTGAACGCGCACGCGAGTTCCTGCTGACGCTGCCGCACGCTGTGGAAACGCAGCAGTGGGGCGACAATCTCGTGTTCTGGGTGGGCGACAAGCGCATCGGCGGCAAGATGTTTGCGCTGATCGACCTGGGGGCCGGTGTATCGAAGGGCGTGGCAATGTACTCTGCTGGGCCGGAGCGGTATGCCGAGCTGCTGGAGCGCGACGGGCTGATTCCGGCGCCTTATATGGCTCGCATTCACTGGGTTGCGGCGGAGCAGTGGAGCGCGCTGCGGAACTCGGAGTGGGAAGAAGAACTGCGCGCAGCCCACACCATCACGCACGACAAGCTGCCGCAAAAGACCCGCGACATACTGGCGCTCCCGGCCAAAGCGCAGAGCAAGCTGATCGCCGACAGAAAGAAAGTGCTGGCGGAAAAGGCATGTGTCGAGGCAGATGCGAAGGCAAAGGTCTCGAAAGCTAGCGCTGGAGCGAACAAAAAACGGCAGACCGCGAAGTAATCGTCAGTCTGCCGTCGTCTGGTGTTTTGGGGCCGATCTAGGTGGTCGGCGTAGCCCGGTACGTGAAGATGCCCGCGAAGTTTGCGCGGTACGCGTAGATCAGGATGATTTCCAGCAACGTCGCGAAGAGTCCCATGCCGATGCCATGGCCGCCTGCGAGCGTGACGTGGAAGATCAGGATGTTGACGAGGACGGGCCCGAGAATGACCAGTCCCAGCGGAGCGGTGCCGCCGATCAGCACCAGC
>Ga0302305_1002430_pt1 | contig 10486 bp, 7 predicted proteins | sample III_Palsa_E2_3_FD_198764 | JGI IMG/M metagenome (GOLD analysis project Ga0302305, IMG submission 198764) | Peat permafrost microbial communities from Stordalen Mire near Abisko, Sweden - III_Palsa_E2_3 | ecosystem: Environmental > Terrestrial > Soil > Palsa > Peat permafrost | place: Sweden... | reverse complement strand
GCCCCCGGAGTATGTGCGGACGAGGCCATCGCGAGAGTTGATACGCAACCTGCTGATCCGGGCAGGGAAGAAGCATTGGATTGCTTCGGCTTCGAATCCATTTTCGATCGACGGGGTGTATCGCGATCTCGATATGTATGTTGCGAGGAGCTTGAGCAAGCATCCGGCTGCCCGCGCATTGTATGCCTATGAAGATGGAGCGCTGCATCAGTTTCGTGCGGCGCACAAGGCAGGGATTCACCGCATCTATGATTTGCCGATTGGCTACTGGAGAGCGAATCGGAAGATCTCTGCTGAGGAGGCAGAGTTGCAGCCGGCGTGGAAGGGCACCCTCAATGCTCTGGCAGACAGCGATGCCAAGTGCGCCCTCAAGGATGAAGAGCTTGCGCTTGCGGACACGGTGATTGTTCCCAGCACGTTTGTGAAAAGCACGCTGGATATGTATCCCGGGGAAAAGAAGATTGTGGTGAATCCCTTTGGTGTGCCGGCGAATATTTCTGAGCCGCGCGCGTTGACGAATCGTGATCAGCCTTTGCACGTGCTGTATGTTGGATCGTTTACGCAACGCAAGGGAATCGCTTATCTCTTTGAGGCAATCGAGAAGGCCGGCAAGGCTGTGACTCTGACCATTATCGGGCGCAAGGTGGGGCAGGCGGATTTGCTGGACAAGGCTTGCCAGACGCATCGATGGATTGCATCGCTGCCGCATAGCGAGATCCTCGCCGAGATGCGGCGGCATGATGTGTTTGTCTTTCCGTCGCTGTTTGAGGGGCTGGCGCTGGTGCAGGGTGAGGCGCTTTCGCAGGGGCTGCCGGTGATTACTACGCCTAACTCGGGCGGAGCCGATATTTTGCGGGATGGCGTGGATGGATTTATTGTTCCGATTCGAGATTCGGATGCGATTACGGCGCGGCTGCTGGAGTTTTATGAGGATCGCTCGCTGCTGAAGCGAATGAGCGACTCGGCGCGGGAGCGGGCTGTCGAATTGGATTGGAAGGCTTGCAAGGCGCGGACGGTGACTGCTGTGCGCGAGGCGATTGGCTGAGTTGGCTCCCACATCTCTCCGCAAGGTGCGCGCAGATATGGGCGCCAGGTTTGTTTAGGTACCAGGATTTCGCTTAGGCTGCGGCGGCCTTTGGTGCGTGGTTTAGCCAGCCGAAGAGAAATGTTCCTACAAAGATGATGCCGAGGAGGCCGAGCCAGACGAAGGCGGCCATCTGCAGAAGCAAGTTTTTGCGGGCTTCGACTTCACGCAGGTTGCGGCCGGCTACGACGAATCCGCCTTGCGGCGAGGATACGCGGAGGACGACGGAGGCGATGCGAACGTAGCGTTGTGGCGCCCATGTGATGCGGTCTTCGCGGTGTGTGCGCATGTAGTCTAGAACCCCTTGCGGCAATTGCGGAACTGCGCCGTTCAATTGTGCCGAGGATGCGAGGACTTTTCCTTGCTCGTCGTATGCGATCACAAAGGGTGAGAGGCTGAGATCCATATCGGTTTTGTCGTTGGGCACGGCGACAGTGGGGGGGATTCCGCGTGCGAGACGAATGGCTAAATCGGTGGCGATGCCGAGCTGTGGGTCGTTGGCGGACTGTCGCAAGGCCTGTTGCTCAATGACGACGAAGCCCAGACAAATCGCGGTGCAGAGCGCGATGAGCACGAGCGCGTTGTAGAACAGAGTTGGGCGGGAAATGGTTTCGCGCAGCATGGCGAGGTTCTCCTTGATGAGAGATTGGATCAGGTCTTTGAGTAGAGTGCGGAGGAGGGCTAGCCTTGACAGGTTTGAATCGGCGAGCGCGTCGCGCAGAGACTGGATCATGGCGTCTGCGTAAGATTCGCGAAAGCTTGCGGGATAGAGCCAGAGGCTGGCCGCATAGGCGCGTTCGATATGAGGAAAGTGTCGACTCATGAGCGGCCTCTTTGCGGAAGCAAGCCACGTTGTCGTGCGGCGGCGACTGCGGAATCCATGCGGGTGAGCTCGGCTTCCAGGGCGAGGCGGCCGGTGCTGGTGAGGCGGTAGTAACGGCGTCGTTCGTTATCGGTGATGCCGGTTTCCGCGACCATACCGTCACGCATGAGTCTTTCGATCGTTCCATAGAGAGTGCCAGGGCCCATGGCGATGCCGCCACCTTCGGGAGCACGGGCGTCTTTCATCATGGCGTAGCCGTGACGATCGCCCTCGGCGAGTGAGAGCAGGATGGCGAAGACTGCCGGAGTGAGGGGGGTTGAAGCAACCATGCGGGAAATATACATCTGTTGCGGATATATCTGCAACAGTATTATTTGGAAATCTTCACTGGTCTGATCCGATCCCATATCTGTACGCAAAGGTGCGGACAGATATGGGATATCCAGGTTGTATGGGTACCCATGTGGGACAAAGCACAACGGCCATCCCGGGTTGGGATGGCCGTCGTGCTGATGCGTGAGTGCAGTTTTGATTTAGTGAGCGCCTGCGAGTGAGGGGCGAGTTTCGAGTGTGCCGTCCAGGTAGCCCTCGCGCATCTCTTTGATGGTCTTGGGTGAGTAGTCGCCGGCGTGGCCGGCCTGGCCGAACTGGGTCATGCGCTCGGTGACGACCTTCTGCATGGCTTCGCGGGCCGGCTTGTTGTAGTCGCGCGGATCGAACTTTTCGGGGTTCTCGAAGAGAACCTTGCGGATAGCCCCGGTGATGGCGAGACGGTTGTCGGTATCCACGTTGATCTTGCGGACGCCATGCTTAATGCCGAGCTGAATCTCTTCGACCGGCACGCCCCAGGTTTCTTTCAGATGGCCGCCGTACTTGTTCACGACGTCCTGGAGATCCTTGGGAACCGAGGAGCTGCCGTGCATGACGAGGTGGGTGCGCGGCAGGCGTTTGTGGATCTCGATGAGGATATCCATCTTGAGGACGGAGCCGTCTGGCTTCTTGCTGAACTTGTATGCGCCATGGCTGGTGCCGATGGCGATGGCGAGGGCGTCTACGCCGGTCCGCTCAGCGAATTCAACGGCCTGGTCGGGATCGGTCACGTGCTCGAGGCCGGTGCCGCCGGCGCCGTGGCCGTCTTCAATGCCGCCGAGGACGCCGATTTCGCCTTCGACTGTGACGCCGCGCTCGTGGGCGTATTCGACGACCTTGCGGGTGACTTCGACGTTCTCTTCAAAGTCGGTGGGGGTCTTGCCATCGGCCTTGAGGGAGCCGTCCATCATGACCGAGGTGAAGCCGAGCTCAATGGCACTCTTGCAGGTCTCGAAGCTGTTGCCGTGGTCCTGGTGCATGGCGACGGGGATCTCCGGATAGATCTCGGCGGCGGCGAGCATGAGGTGATAGAGAAAATTGTCCTGCGAGTACTGGCGTGCTCCGCGGCTGGCCTGAACGATAACCGGTGACTTGGTGGCGCGAGCTGCTTCCATGATGGCCTGGATCTGTTCCATATTGTTGACGTTGAAAGCACCGACGCCATATCCGCCTTTGGCGGCCTCGTCGAGTAGCTGGCGCATCGAAACTAGAGGCATATGAGTTCTCCTTCGGGTAGGTCCCATCCGCTGTAGAAAAGCTGAGGCGGTGGAAGCAATCGTCCTATCGTATCAGAGCGTTGGACGCACGCCTGTGACGTGGGTCATGGGTGCCGCGGCGGATGGTGCCTTGATGCTGCTATCCAATTGGGGAGAGATCGAATCAGAGATTGCTGAGATTGCTGACAATCGGAATGAGGTGCCGGCGCGTAACTTCAAAGAGTGAAAAGCATCTTATTCTCAGGGAGATTTCGATAATGGGCTGGGTTGCGATTCGGCGTGGGTTGGGTTTGGCTGTGATGACTGTTGCGTTTTGCGTGGGTTGCCATGCGGCTACGGGTGTTCGTGTTCCTGCGCCGGCGAGTGATGCGGCGCTGGCGCAGAAGTCGGGTAAGCAGACTGCGGTGTTTGCGGGTGGTTGTTTCTGGGGGACGCAGTCAGTCTTTGAGCGGGTTAAGGGAGTGCTGGATACGACGGCGGGCTATTCCGGTGGATCGGCGTCCACTGCGACTTACGACCAGGTTGGCACCGAGACGACGGGACATGCGGAGTCAGTGAAGGTGGTCTACGATCCGTCGCAGATAACGTATGGGCGTCTGCTGCAGATCTTCTTTTCGGTGGTGCATGATCCGACTCAGCTCAATCGGCAGGGACGGGATGTGGGGACTTCGTATCGCTCGGTGATCTTCTATTCCAATGACGAGCAACGCAAGATCAGCGAGGCGTATATTGCGCAGCTGGATGCGGCGAAGGTATTTCCGCGGCCGATTGTGACGCAGGTTACTCCACTGAAAGGCTTCTATGATGCCGAGTCCTACCATCAGGACTACGCGCTCTACCATGAAGACAATCCCTACATTCTTGTGTGCGACAAGCCTAAGATCGAGGCGCTGAAGGCGCAGTTTCCGGAGTTGTTCAAGGTTTACAAGGGTAAGTGAGCAAGGGTCAACCCGATTGGTTTTATAAGTCGAATGGCTGATGTCGAGAGTCCGCGCTTGACACGTCTTGCTCCGTATGGAATTATGCGTGGGCCCGCGTATTGGTGATTCCGTTCTCGCGGACTGCCGGGTAGATCAGATCGCGAATGAAGGGAATGTTATGCCAGTATTTGCCGGATTGGATTGTTACTCGTATCCCGGAGACGCGACGCTTGCGTGGCTGAAGGCCAATACGAATCTGGTTTTTTGCGGATACTATCTTGGCCCTTCGCCGAGCCACCATGACACGAGTTGGATGGGAAAACAGGCGTCCATGGTCGCGGCGGGATGGGGCATTGCGCCGGTGTATCTGGGGCAGCAGACGATTCCGCCGGGCTCGCTGAATCCGTCGACCGCGACAGGGCAAGTCGATGGGCAGCAGGCTGCGGGCTATATGGCTTCGGAGGGGTTTCCGGCGGGTTCGTACGTCTATCTTGATCTCGAAAATGGCCCGCCACTTTCACAGCCTCAGCAGGATTATGTAGTTGCATGGTCCGCTGCAGTTGCAGCGGGCGGTTATAGTGCCGGCGTGTATTGCAGTCACCTTATGGCCGCTCAGGTTGCTGCGCTTCAGGTGGCGAAGCGTATCTGGGCATTCAAGATTCCGGGACAACAACTGCCGCTGACCAGTCCGTATCCCGAGGTTGATCCTGGAGGGTCGGGTTTTCCTGCGCATATCTGGCAGCTTGCGCAGAACTACACGATCCAGACTTCGAGCGATGCATCGACAAAGCTGGAAGTGGATCTGAACTCGGCGTTGTCTGCCGATCCGAGTGCGCCCGACGTTGCAGTTGCAAGCTGATTCGATGACATATTCTTCGAAAGTGAAAAGGCCGATCTGCTTATCGCATATCGGCCTTTTATGTTGTCTTAATGTAACTGCTGAGGAAACTTAGTAGCGCCCGCCGCCGCCGCCGCCGCGTCCGCCGCGATCATTGCCGCCACGTCCACGACCACCACCGCCGCCGGAACCGCCCTTTTGCGCCTGGAAGCAATCGCGACAGAATACTGGGCGATCGCCTCTGGGTTCAAAAGGAACCGTTGTTTGCTGGCCACAGCCGGAACATACAACTGCTGTTCCTGTGGTGGCGCGGGAGCTATAGCCACCGCCGCCTCCGCCGTAGCTGCTTCCGCCGCCACCGCCGAAGCCGCCGCCTCCGCCGGCTTGGTCAGCCTTCTTGGCCTGTCTGCAAGGCTTGCAGCGCTTCGGCGTCGAATATCCCCGCTCTTGAAAAAACGTTTGGTCAGCAGCAGTAAATGTGAATTCCCGCCCGCAGTCGCTACAGGTAAGTTGCAGATCTCCAGCCATGGTGGTTCCCCTTTTTGAGTTTGAACAAACCCGTAGAGTTCGCGGGTACGAATAGTCTACGCGCTTTGTGGCGCTGTGACCCGGAATCGTTTCATTGAAATTGATAGAGAGCGCTCGATTTTACGTAAATCGCTGCGCTCTGCAGCGGACGCGAAGGTAGAAGCTATGCCTTTGCTCGAAGCACGGCCAGTACGGCCGATGCGATGAACGAAGTCTTCCGCTACCTTAGGAATGTCGTAGTTAACTACATGAGCAACATGCTTCACATCGATGCCGCGTGCAGCAACGTCGGTTGCGACGAGGATGCGATGACGGCCTTCGGAGAAGCTCTTGAGGGCCTGGTTGCGCTGCGCCTGCGAACGATCGCCATGAATCTGCGTCGCAGAGTGTCCGGCGCGAACGAGACGGCTGGCTACGCGATCTGCACCGTGCTTGGTGCGAACGAAGACAAGGAAGCTACCTTCGCCGGATTCGAGTAAGTGCTCGAGTAGCTCATGCTTCTTATCCTGCTCGACTTCAAATGTCTGTAACTCGACATTCTCGGAAGGTTTCAGGACAGAACCTATTTCGATGCGGACAGGCTCCTTGAGATAGTCGCGGACGACTTCGCGGATGTTGGCATCGAGTGTAGCGGAGTAGCAGAGTGTCTGACGGCCCTTGGGCAGGCAGCCGGCGATGCGCTGGATGGCGGGCTTGAATCCCATGTCCAACATCCGATCGACTTCGTCGAGGACGAGGATCTGAACCTGATCGAGCTTGACGAGCTTGCGGTTGAGGTAGTCTTCGAGGCGGCCGGGAGTGGCGACGATGAGGCGCGCCCCGCGACGGATCAGTTGCAGCTGCGGACCCTCGGCCATGCCACCGCATACGAGTGCGACGTTGTTGGCGGGGTTGGTGTTGAGGTTGCGGAAATGGGTCTCGACCTGCATGGCCAGTTCGCGAGTGGGCAGCAGAATCAGCGCGGTTGCAGAACGGGATTCGGTCTTGGCCAGCTTTTCCAGAATAGGAACGATGAAGCTGAGTGTCTTGCCGGTGCCGGTCTGGGCAGTGGCGAGCACATCCTTGCCCTCGAGCGCTGGCGGAATTGCGCCGGCCTGAACAGGGGTGGGGGTAGTGAAATTGAGAGAGGCGATGCGCTTCTTGAGCGCGTCGGAGATTTGAAAGTCTGAAAACTGAGTCACTTAGTCCTTATAGTCGGCCGGATACAGCTTGGCTGTCGGCCTAAAGTTCTTCTCTGCGGCGGCTTCAAGCGCCGGAAGAGACCTGGAATGAATGCGTAGTGGAGAACCGACGAGGATTTAACCCTTGCGATTGAGTGGAAGTTAAAACTGCTTGGACTCAATCCGGTGCTGCCGCACGCTGCCTCTGTCCTCGGAAAGGCTTAACAATGCCTCTGCCTGCCGAGGTGCTGTCCGCTCAAACTGCTAAATATAGAGCGGTTACGCTGTAGGGGCTTGGAGAAATACACATTTGCGGGGCAGTCTTGCTTTTTGGCCCTGCGGATCACCTTTACCAGGGATCGGGACCAAGTTCTCCAAGCTTTGGGACTTGCCGGAGAGCGAGAATGGCTCACAACCAAACAACTGAGCGCAATTCAAGAGTAGCATAGTTGCTGAGAAAGTCAATGGTGGCGAGAGGTCTGATTACTTTCTGGTAATCAGACCCGGCTTCACGGATGAAGCTATTCGCAGCGGATTGCGGTGACGGGTTCCGTACGTGCAGCGCGGATTGCGGGAATCAGCGATGCGGCGCTGGCGATTGCAGTGAGCGCGGCGACAGAGCCGAGGAGGATCCACGGATCGCGCGGCGAGGTTTCGAAAAGAAAGCTGGCCAGGGTGCGAGAGGCGAGGAAGGCGGCGACGAGTCCCGTGCCGCAACCGGCGATGGCGACGACCGCGTTTTCCCGGAAGACGAGCGCGACGACGCTCGCGCGCTGGGCTCCAAGTGCCATGCGAATGCCGATTTCGCTGGTGCGGCGCGAGGTTGAGTAAGCGAGCGTGCCGTAGAGTCCGATGGCCGTGACGAGCAGGGCGCAGGCGGCGAAGAATACTGTCAGCATCGCCATCATCCGCTCGGCAACCATGGAGTTGTCGACAACCTCAGAGACTTGAGTGACGATGGGCGCTGGGATAGTCGGGGCGAGACGAGCTGCGATGGCGTGTGCGGCGGAGGCGAGCGAAGCGGCTGGCCCCCCGGTGCGAACAACGGCGGTGAGGGAGGGTTTGGATTGTTCATCCTGCTGGATGGGCACGAAGCCAGTGGGGGGAGCCGGGGAGCGCATGTCCTTGTACTTGGTGTCGGCGACGACTCCAACGACCACATACGTTTTTTTCGCGCGCTGGTCGGTGATTAGCTGGCCGAGTGCGGGGCGATCGGGGAAGTATTGCGTGGCTGCTTTCTGGTTGAGGATGATCTTGAGTCCGGTCGCGGTGGTGTCGCTCCAGGTGAACTCACGGCCTTGATAGAGAGGGATGCCCATGGTCTCGAAATATTTAGGACCGACGCTGTTCATCCACATCATTTGCTGGCGATTGCCGGGACTCGCAAACCTGCCGTTCCAGCCGCGATGCGAGAGAGGAACGATGAATTCAAAGCTGGTGCTCCTGACGCCTGGCTGGTGGCTGAGCTCATCGTCGATCTGGTGGTAGAGCTGCATCAATGGATCGCCTTCGCGTTGCTGCTTGTCCATGCTGAAGGCGATGTTCACGAGGCCGCGCGGATTGAAGCCGGTGCCGGATTGATAGAGCCGTGTGAGGCTGGTGGCGAGCAGGCCTGCGCCGACGACGAGGACCAATGCGAGCGCTACTTCCGACGCTAGCAGGATGCGAGGCAGCAAGCTTCTTCGCTCCTGCAAATGGCTGGTGTGCTGGCCTTCCTTGATGTGGTCGTTCAGGTCGCGGCTCGTGGCTTGCAGCGCGGGGACGAGGCCGATCAGCATGGTGGCAACGACTGCGACCAGCCCTGCGTAGCCGAAGACGGTGGCGTCCGCGGATGTGTCCACCTGGACGTTTTCGTTGCCGTTGTTGTCGCTGATGTGCATGGCAGCGAGAGAATGATTGACGAGCGGAACGGTGGCGAGGCCGGCAAAAGTTCCGAGGACTGCGATGAGCGCGCTCTCGACCAGCAACTGTTGCACGAGGCGCCGGCGTGTTGCGCCAAGTGCGAGCCGCGTGGCAAGCTCCCGTTCTCTTGCAGCGGCGCGCGCCATCAAAAGGCTGGCGAGGTTCAGACATGCAAGTACAAGGATGCCGACGCACATGGCGAACATGGCGATGAGGGGCTTACGGAAGATAAAGCGGGCATAAGTGAAGCCCCGCGAGCCGGACTCTGCTGTGAAGCGAAAATGATATTTCTCCTGATCCTTCACATAATTTGGATCGTCCGAAGCCTCGACGAGAATTGGATGGCTTACCGTTAAAAGCGCTGCGTTGGTCTGCTCAAGGCTCACTCCGGGCGCGCGCCGTGCCATTACGGTCAGCCACCAGGCGTTCGTTCCTTCATCGATGTTGTGTCTTGGTGAGTCAATGATCGGCTCAGCTGAGAGTGGCGCAAAGAGTTGTGGGCGCTGAGCGGGATCCGCTCCTATGAATTGCTTAGGCATAACGCCGACTACCGTAAAAGGCGTGTTGGCTACGATCAGCTTGCGGCCCACAACATCCGGAGCGCGGTTGAACCAGCTCTGCCAGAAGCTTTCACTGATGACAATGGCGAGGCCGGCGGGGCTTCCCCCTGGCTGGTCATCCTGAGGGGTGAGCGCACGGCCGATGAGAGGCTGTGTTTGAAGTGCGGGGAAGAATTCGCCGCTCACCAGCGCGCCCGGAATGTTCTCATTGCCAGAGGATCCTCGCACCTGCATGGTGTCTCCAACGAAGGCGAAGAGATTGGCGAAGAGATCGTGCCTGGATTCGAGGCTTCGAAAGAAGGGTGTGCAGAGATCGTAGTTGAATTCCGGCCCTTCTCCGCCGGTGCCGATAACGACCAACTGTTCGGAATTGGGCACCGGAAGCGGGCGAAGGAGAAGTCCGTTGATGATGGAAAATACTGCCGTGTTGGCGCCGACGCCGAGGGCCAGCGTAAGGACAGCGACGGCTGTAAACCCGGGGGATTTTTTCAAGAGGCGCAGAGAGAAACTGATATCGCGCAGAAGATTTTCGACGGTGCGGAACTGCCAGAGCTCGCGCAGTCGCTCATGCCAGCGGGACGGATTGCCGAACGTCTTGCGCAGGGTTGAATCGACCTGGGATTGCGGCACGCCCTGGCGCAGAAGCTTTTCACGGAGCAGGGACTGGTGGAAGTCGAGCTCCTCTGCCATTTCGTCGTGCAGACGGTCTTTGCGGAAAAGAGAGGTGAAGCGCGAAAGAAACTCATGCAGACCTGGAGCCATACGAGGTGTCCTCCAATTTCAATTCAGGACGCTTGCATTACAAAGGCTACAGCCGCGGAAAGGCGCGCCCAGCGCTGGGATTCAGCGTTGAGCTTCTTCTTGCCCTCGGCGGTCAGGCGATAAAACTTGGCGCGGCGATTGTTTTCGGAAGCTCCCCATTCGGCTTCGAGGAGGCCACGAAGCTCGAGGCGGTGGAGTGCTGGATAGAGCGCGCCTTCTTCTACTTTGAGGAGTTGTTGGGAGGTCTGGTGAATCCACTCGGCGACGGCGTAGCCGTGCTGCGGGCCACGGACGAGCGCCTTGAGGACGAGCATCTCGAGCGT
>Ga0302305_1002425_pt1 | contig 10532 bp, 9 predicted proteins | sample III_Palsa_E2_3_FD_198764 | JGI IMG/M metagenome (GOLD analysis project Ga0302305, IMG submission 198764) | Peat permafrost microbial communities from Stordalen Mire near Abisko, Sweden - III_Palsa_E2_3 | ecosystem: Environmental > Terrestrial > Soil > Palsa > Peat permafrost | place: Sweden... | reverse complement strand
CGTGAGCAGTAAGGCATAAAACGGGTGCCACACCGGCGCCAATGCCACGCCCAGCGAGTCGAAATAGAACACGCCCGGCCCCATGATCCAGAACGGATGCCACGGCACCCACAGCAAATACGCAAACCACAGGCTGTGGATCGCAAGATCGATCAGCCGCTTCGCCATCGATTTCGGCGAATTATCCGGCGCAGTATGCGACCTCACCGGCGGCAGCTTCGCCGGGTCCCACTCATTCCACTTCATGCCCAGCTTCCCGCACTGCGCCGACCACTCGATGCCGGCGAAGATCGCCGTGATGATCGCCGCCGAGAGCAGCAGCGACGACCACACTCCGACCGCGAAGCTGCCCAGGGCGTGGGCCAGCGACTCATCCCCTGAAGTGGCAAACTGGATGCCCTTGGCCAGCAGGCTGACGAAGACCACCAGCGGCAGGACCCGCCCCAGCGTCAGCGTATAGAACGGAAACACCGTCGGTCCGATGAGCGACCGCTGCGGCAGATAGCGCAGCGCAACGGCCTCCGGCTTGCCGTGCGCGCGCAATATCTCGCCGAGTTCCGCGGCTGTCAGCGACCGGCCGAGATCCTCTTCGCGGGCGTCTATCTGCTCCATCAAGTTCGACCGCAGCTCCGCAATCGTATCGGCCTTCGTCTCAGCCGGCAGATACTGCCCTACAGCCTGCAAATAGCGTTCGAGTAAGTCCATGGTCTTCACCTCTACTTTTCGTGCTTCAGAATTTTGTGCAGCGACTCGTTGATCCCGTTCCACTCTGCCAACAGCAGCTCCAGCACGGCCTCGCCATCTTTTGAGAGGCGATAGAACCGCTTGTTCCGCTTCTCTTCCTCGCGCCACTCGCTGGTCAGGAGGCCCTGGGTTTCCAGACGCCGCAGCAGCGGGTAGAGCGTGCTCTCCTCGATGGCCAGTCCTTCATCGGCCAGCGCCTTGCGCAAGGTGTAGCCGTAGTGCTCGTCACGCAACTGCGCCAGCACCGCCAAAATCAAGCACCCACGCCGTAACTCCAGCCTGAGCGAATCGAACATTCCGGTTTCTGAGGTCGTTTCCATACTGTATGAAATATACTGTATGAAACACAGTGTGTGATGTCAAGTAGTTTGACTGAAAAATTTCGGGAAAAAGGAAAGGCGCCCCTTGAGGAGCGCCTTTTTCGATTCAACCTGCTGTTATTTCAATGTTTCGCGGAAGCAGTGGTGTGATGCACGGCAGCGGTCGATTCGTTCCTGGTCGCCGCAATCGCGGTATCGATTGCCGCGTAGAGCTGGCTGACGTCCTTCACCTGGATCCAGCCTCTATTCGTTACTACGATGATGGTCGGCGTCTCGTTCAGGCCGACTTTATCGCCCAGCGCGTGGTCTGCGTCGACCTCGCGGGTGAACTGACCCGTCGGGTCTGCCACGAACGGCATCTGCTGGCCGTGCGATTCCAAAAACTTCTTCGTAAAGTTCTGGAGGTCGTCGGGGCTGGAGATCATGTACTGCGAGGCGAAGACCTGCCGGCGGTAGTCCGTCGCGACATCGGGCGAGATCTTGTCCTGCATGTAGCGAGCCCACACGGCGGCCTGCTTGCTCCACGGGTGCATCGGGCCGAGGGGAAAATCGTGCCGTACCAGCGGAATGTTGTACTGCTTCATGGCAGTATGCACAATGGGGAACGCGTGCGCGCAGGCCGGGCACTCCATGTCCTCGAACTCGAGGATCGCGACCTTCGCGCCTACGGGCGGTTTGAAGATCGAGGTGTCCTTGAAGGGCGTGACCTGGTTAGGCGGCATGGAGGTCTGCGCCACAGCCACACCGGCCAGCGACGCCACAAAGACAACGGCAAGCAAACGATTCATACGGCTAAGATTCATACAGCTAGGACGCACGGCAACACCCTTCGCGAGCAAAATTTTCTCTATTGCTATTGAATCACTTGCATCGAAACTGCGCCAATCCGAAGCCCCATCCCACATTCAACAGGCGAATTTCCTGGCCTATTGATATGCTCAAAGCGAAGGAAAGTCGAAATGCTCATCATCCTGCTGGTCATCCAGGTTGTCATCCTCATCGCGCTCCTTGCGGTGCTATTCCGCAAGCCCGCAACAGCGGCCGAAGCTGCCGATCCGCGACTCGCTCAACTCCTTGCCGCCGATCTTCCCTCGCAACTGACGCGTCTTGACGCCCGTTTCACCGGCCTTGACAGCCACCTTCGCAGCGAGCTTTCGCAGCTGCGCACGGATAACTCTGGCGCCAGCGCGGCGTTGCGTGGCGAGGTGCTCACCAGCATCAACACGCTGGGCGAGACCCTCCGCAACGGCCTCGAAGGTTTCCGCGCCGACAACACCGCCGCTGCCGGCAATCTGCGCAGCGCTGTTGAGGCTCAGTTGAGCACGCTTACCCAGCGTTTTGCTGCGTTTACCTCGGACATTAACAGCCAGCAGGCGGCCAGCCGCGAGGCTCTCCACAAGCTCCTCACCGAACTGGGCGCGGCGCAGACAGACCATCAGGACAAGCTTCGCTCCACCGTGGAACAGAGGCTTGAGGCGCTCAACACCACCAACGCTGCCAAGCTCGAAGAGATGCGGCAGACGGTCGATGAAAAGCTTCACGCAACGCTGCAAACCCGTCTTACGGAAAGCTTTGGCGCCGTTACGGATCAGCTCACCAAGGTTCACACCGGGCTCGGCGAGATGACCAAGCTTTCGGCCGGCGTCGACGATCTCTCGCGGATCTTCACCAACGTAAAATCCCGCGGCACCATCGGCGAAGTGATGCTCGAGGCTTTGCTCAAGCAGATGCTTGCGCCCAATCAGTATCTGAAAAACGTGAAGCCGAAGCCGAACTCCAGCGAGATCGTGGAGTTCTGCGTCAAACTGCCCACACCGCAGGGCGAGATGCTGCTCCCGATCGACTCCAAGTTCCCCCGCGAAGCCGGTGAGCGGCTTGAATCCGCCTACACCACCGGCTCGGCGGCCGAGATTCTCAGCGCCGGAAAGGCCTTTGAGACGGCTATCCGCAATGAGGGCAAGAAGATCTGCGAGAAATATCTCGCGCCGCCGGCGACCACCTCTTTCGCCATCATGTTCCTGCCTACCGAGGGTCTCTACGCCGAGGTGATGCGCCGCGACGGTCTGCAGTCTGATATACAGCAAAACTGCCGGGTCACTATCGCCGGGCCCAGCACGCTCTCAGCCATCCTCAGCAGCTTCCAGATGGGCTTCCACATGCTTGCGTTGCAGGAAAAGGGCGATGAGGTCTGGAAGGTGCTCGCCAGCGCCCGCACGCAGTTTGGCAAGTTTGAAGACCTGATGGGCAAGATGAGTACGGACGTCGAAAAGGTCCAGAAGACCATCGGCGACGTAGCCACTCGCACCCGCGCCATCAACCGGACGCTGCGCGACGTCAGCGTGGACACCACCGAAGCCGCGCTTCCCGTGGGAACTCGAGGCGGTTTTGACGGGGTTCTTCCGCTTCTGGCGGCCAATGAGGACGACTAGCGGATATGTCCGCGCGCTGATGGGACTCTTCCGTCGCTGCGAAAATATATCTTGCGGCGACACAAAATACACTCCCACGGATAGAAGCCACACCGCGTGAGTACATAGCGCTCCACAGGCCCCCGCCGAGTAATCCGTCGAAATGCCGTATTCTTACAACGAGAGCAAATTTTGTCCTGCAAAGTGCCTCAATCCTGCAATGCCAATCACCAACAGGCATTCACATCTGAATCAACTTCCCGCCTTGCGTGAAGTTTTCAACCGGGCCTGCATCCACCGCGTTCTTTACACTATCCAAGCACGTGGGTATGCTTTCACACTGAGGCACTTGCAACAACGCTCCGGCCAAAAAAGCCTGAGCCGTTCCAAAGCTCAACAAGAATTACACAGGAGATCTAGAGATGGCAGCAGTAGACGAGAAAGTAAAGCAGATTATTGTCGAGCAGCTTCAGGTGGATGAAGCCGAAGTTACGCCGGGCGCCAGCTTCCAGGAAGATCTGGGCGCGGATTCGCTCGATGTGGTCGAGCTCGTCATGCAGTTTGAGGAAGCCTTCGACATCCAGATCCCCGACGAAGACGCTGAGAAGATCAAGACCGTCAAGGACGCTGTCGATTACATCGAGAAGAACCAGAAGGGCAAGTAACGAATGCAGGATCGTCGCGTCGTTGTAACGGGCATGGGCCTCATTTGCGGGGTTGGCAGGACCGCCCCGGAAGTATGGGAAGGCCTGCTCGCGGGCAAAAGCGGCATGGCGGAGATTAAGGCCTACGATCTTGAAGGCCACTCCGTCCGCTTTGCCGCCGAAGTCAAAGACTTCGATCCCCATGTCTTCATCGATAAAAAAGAAGCCCGTAAGATGGGCCGCTTCATCCACTTCGCCATCGCAGCCGCGGACGAAGCGATGAAGCACTCCGGCCTGCAGGTGACGCCCGAGATCGCCGATAACGTCGGCGTTCATATCGGCTCCGGCATCGGCGGCTTCGACATCATCGAGCGCGAGCACACTGCGCTGATGAACGGCGGCCCACGCAAGATCTCGCCGTTCTTTATCCCTGCATCCATCGTCAACCTGGCTGCGGGGCACGTCTCCATCCGCTATGGCGCGCGGGGCCCGAACGAGGCCACCGCAACCGCCTGCACCAGCTCCGCGCACGCTATCGGCGACGCCTTCCGCACTATCCAGCGCGGCGATGCCGACGTGATGATCGCTGGCGGCGCTGAAGCTGCCATTACCCCCCTGAGTGTCGGCGGTTTCGCCGCCATGAAGGCGCTCTCCACCCGCAACGACGACCCTACTCACGCCTGCCGCCCTTTCGACAAAGATCGCGACGGCTTCGTGGTCGGCGAAGGCGCCGGCATTCTCATCCTCGAAGAGCTTGAGTTCGCCAAGGCCCGTGGCGCCAACATCATCGCCGAAGTTATCGGCTATGGCATGAGTGGCGACGCCTTCCACATGACCGGCATGGCACCAGAAGGCGACGGTTGCCGTCGCGCGATGGCAGCAGCTCTCAAGAGCGCCGGCATCTCACCCGACAAGATCGACTACGTCAACGCGCACGCCACCTCGACGCCACTCGGCGACGCGCTGGAGTCGCAGGCTATCGAGAACGTCTTCGGCGAGCGCGCCACCAATCACACGCTGCTGGTCAGTTCCACCAAATCCATGACGGGCCATCTGCTCGGTGGCGCCGGCGGCCTTGAAGCCGGCATCACCATCATGGCGATGCTCAAGCAGACCGCTCCCCCAACGATGAACCTCGAAAATGTCGACCCGGCCTGCCGCCTCAACTACGTTGCCAACAAGCCGCAAGCCGCGAAGATCGACTACGCTCTGTCGAATTCCTTCGGCTTCGGCGGCACCAACGGCTCACTGGTCTTCAAGCGCTGGGGCGCGGAGTAGATCAAAATTTCGTGAATAAAAAGCCCGGCCATTGGCCGGGCTTTTCTTTAGTTCACAGAACGATCAGCCAAACGCCGCGGCCACACCCGTGAGCAGCAACAGTCCCACGAACCACCATCCAACAACGACCGACGCCGACTGTCCGATGCTCTTCCGCGAAATGATCGCCATCCCGATCACCAGCAGCGCCAGCGACCACAGCCCAAAGATGTCGAAAAAGCTGCCCGCAGCCTTCAACGCCGGATGGTCCTGAATAAAGTACCCAATATTCGTCCCAACCGGATTTTGAATATCGAAGTTATCAATACCAACCCCGGCGTAAAGAAGAACAACCGTCAATAGCGAGACGAACATTCGTGGCATCCCCGCATACATAATGACGGCAAATATCTGTCCAAACGTCGTCTTCGCGCCAAGGCCGAAGTTGAACGAAGCCCAAAGTATCAAGGCTTCAAAACTTACGAAGATCAACACAATTGCAAAGGCGCAGTAGGTCGAGTAGCGAGTGATCGTCGCAGTTTTCTTAACCGCATTCTCCCTCTGGTCCGGCGGCATCGATTGAAACCTCTCAGCCGCCGCATCGGACTTCGTCATCTGCTGCTGCGCCACAGCCTCAAACGTGACCTTCTGGTCAATCGCAAAGGTCGCGGCCGTCATCACGATCACCATGATCACAAACGGCAGCCACCAGCTTGAGCTGCGCAAAATATCGGTGAACGTCTTCGACGGCGCAACGAACACGTCAACAACCCGTTCCACCTGAGAAAGGGGCTCGCCTGCGGGAACAACAGCATCAGTCATGATCCGTCTCCTTGAAACAGCTATGGGGTCGAAGGCAGTTTACCCCGCGCGGAGCTTAAGAAGAAAGAATATTCATCGAACGAACTGTCGTCCTTCGCACATAGGAAAACATGCCGTTGCTAATCCCGGGTCGCTCGCCCCACCTGCGCCAGCAGCCGCGTCATAAACCCAATCCCCCGCCGAGCATCCGCCGAGGTCGCCCGCCGAAACAACTGCCACAAGCTCGGCGGCTTCTCCTCGCGCTTCACCTTCACGCCCTCATCCTCAAATGACCGCGCCATCCGCTGCAGCATATCCGGATCGAACGCCGCCAGAATCCGCCCCACTGCCAGTGCATTCCGCAGGGCCGCCACACCCTCCTCCGACTTCCCTGCCTCCGCCAGCTTTCCCGCGATCACATCCCGCCCGCCGATCAGCCCCTGCGCCAGGTCGAGAATCCCCTTGTCATGCGCTGTCTGCAACAGATCCCACGCCACCAGCAACGCCTCCGCATGCTCCCGCGGCGCCGCTTCCACCCGCTCCATCAACTCCTTGTGCGGATCAACCGGCAACGGCTTAAACGAAATCGGACTAGCCATATTTGTTCTCCTAAACAGCTTCCGTCGTCCTGATCTGCACCAGCTTGTCCGCCGGCCTCGACCCTGGCACGTGATAATCCAGCCGCGCCCGCTTCTTCTCTACCTCAACACCGCTCGTCGGCGTTCGCTGCCCAAACCGGAAGTTCCTCCGCGGCAGGGGCGACTCGCCCTTGTCCTCCAACACCGTCATCTTCACCGAAAGCTCTTTATACGCCGGCGTATGCGTCGCCCGGTCCACATGCGAGCTGGTCATCTTGTTCACCGGCTCCAGCGTCGAGTTCATCGGCATATACATCTGCTTGCCCTGCACGCGCTCGGTCACCAATACCTTCACCCGCACAAATCCATACGGACTCTCCAGCCGCACCAGCGTCCCCGACGACAGCCCGCGCTCCGCCGCCAGCTCCGGCGAAACCTCCAGAAACGTCCCCGGCGTCATCGCCTTAATCCCGGGAATCTGGTTGCTCATATTGCCCTGCTCAAAGTGCTCCAGCAAGCGCCCATTGTTCAGGTGCAGATCATACGTCTCATTCACTTCCTCGCTGGGCGGCACGTACTCCAGCGGAAAGAACGTAGCCTTCCCGCCCGGCAGCGGAAACTCCTTCGTATAGAGCAGCGGCTGATCGCTGCCATCCTTCGCCACCGGCCACTGCAGGCTGTTGTAGCCCTCCAGCCGCTCGTAGGTAACGCCTGCCAGCGTCGGCGTAAGCCGCGCCACCTCCACCATCACATCCGACGGATGCTTGTAATCCCACCCACCCGCGCCACCCATCTTCTGCGCGATCAACTGAATGATCTCCCAATCCGGCTTCGACTCCCCCAGCGGCTCCAGTGCCTTATTGATCCGCTGAATCCGCCGCTCCGTATTCACAAACGTCCCATCCTTCTCCAGCGCAGGAGAAGCCGGCAACACCAGGTCGGCAAACTTGCACGTCTCGCTGAAAAAGATATCCTGCACTACAAAGAAATCCAGCTTCGCAAACGCCTCAGCAACATCGTTCGCATTCGCGTCGGACGTAATCGTATCCTCGCCCTTGATGTACATCGACTTCAGCTTGCCCTGGTGGATCGCATCGATCATCTGCCGGTTATCCAGCCCCGTCGTAATCGGCAGCGTCACACCCCAGTCCGCCTCAAATTTCCCGCGAATCTCCGCGCTATCCACCTTCTGATAGCCCGAGAAGACATCCGGCATCGATCCAAAATCGCTCGCTCCCTGCACATTGTTGTGCCCACGCAGCGGATAGGCCCCCGTCCCCGGCCGCTTGAAGTTTCCCGTCGCCAACAGCATGTTGCAGATCGCAGTCGACGTATCCGAGCCCCCACAGTGCTGCGTCACACCCATCGCCCAAAGCACGCATACCTTGTCCGCCGCTGCGATCTCATCCGCCACCTGCTTCAGCGTAGCCACCGAAAGCCCTGTGACCTCCTCCGCATGCTCCAGCGTGTAACTCTCCAGCGACTTCAAAAACTCCGGCCACTTGTTCACCCACTCATCGATGAACGCCTGGTTATGCCTGCCCGTATCGATCAAGTGCTTCGTCACCGCCTGCAACCACACCTCGTCCGTCGATGGATTCGGACGGATAAAGAGATCCGCGCGCTCCGCCATCTCATGCTTCCGCAGGTCACTCACAATCAGCCGCAGCCCGCGATGTTTATGCGACCGCTTCACCCGTGTCGCCAGCACCGGATGGCTCTCCGAAGTGTTCGTCCCAATGCAGATCACCAGGTCCGCCATCTCGATATCCGCAATCGACCCCGAGTCCCCGCCATATCCCACCGTGCGGCTCAACCCCTTGCTCGCCGGCGTCTGGCAGTACCGGCTGCAGTTGTCCACATTGTTCGTCCCAATCACCGCCCGCGCCAGCTTCTGCATCAGGTAGCTCTCTTCATTCGTGCACTTCGACGAAGCGATGAACCCCAGCGCATCCGGCCCATGCTCTTTCTTGATCTTCGTAAACTTCTCCGCAACAAGCGCAATCGCCTCATCCCATTCAATCTCAAAGAACGTATCGCCCTCGCGCTTCAGCGGCTTCCGCAGCCGCTCCTCCGAGTTCACATACTCCCACGCAAACTTCCCCTTGATGCACGTCGAAATCCCATTCGCCGGCCCATGCCCCGGTTCCACCTTCAGAATGTGCCGGTCCCGTGTCCAGATATCGAAGCTGCACCCCACACCGCAGTATGTGCAAACCGTCTTCGTCTTCTTCACCCGCTGGTGCCGCATCTCCGACTCGATCTCACTCAGCGCCAAAATCGGCGTATATCCCGTGCTCGGCTCCACGCCCTTCACCGCCGCAATCATGTCGTCCAGCACCGGCCCCGGCAGCGAAGTCAGATAACCCGCCTTCCCCAGCATCGACTTCTCCATCAGCGCATTGCACGGACACACCGTCACGCAGTGCCCACAGCTCACGCAGCTCGACCCATCGATCACCTCGCCGCCATCCCACATCACACGCGGCATCTCGCGCTCCCAGTCGATGGTCAGCGTCTCGTTCACCTGCACATTCTGGCAAGCCTCCACACATCGCCCGCAAAGGATGCACTGCTCCGGGTCATACCGATAGAACGGATTCGAGTGGTCTTGCTCATACCCCTTCTTCCGGTACGGCCGCGCATTATGCTCCACCTTCATCTCACGCGTCGTATTGTGTACCGTGCAGTTCTGGTTGTTGTTATCGCAGACCGTGCAGTACAAATCATGATTCTGCAACAGCCGGTCGAACGCTTCACGCTGCCCCACATCCGCCTTCTCGCTCCGCGTCAGCACACGCTGCCCAGCCGACACCTGCGTCTCACAAGCCCTCACGAGCACGCCGTTCAACTCCACCATGCACGTATCGCAGGAGCCAATCGCCCCCATCGGCTTCAGATAGCAAACCTGCGGCACACTCGTCTCGCCTCGCATAGCAGCCGTCCGGTTCAGCGCATCGATCAGCAGCTCGCCACTCTGCGCGGCAACGGCACCACCATCAACGTCGATCGTCGTATCCGGCGCAAAAACAACCGGCGTATTCAAAAGCGGCTTCGCATGCATAGCAGGGAGCTCCCTATCAATGCCTAGGATGCTAGTCCTGTCACCGCTGGTTGCGAAAGGGGATTTCAACCAAAGGCAATGAGATACTGGCCCAATCTTCTTTCTTGGCTGCAACGCACAGGGCACAAAACCGGAGCAATAAGATTCGCCACGCGCGAAACGAAAACGCCCCGGAGTTAGAGCTCCGGGGCGATTCCAAAGAAAGGAGATTTAGAGCTATGGGCAAGCTAGGAAATGCCAAAGCTCAGGGTTCTGTGACGATACCGGGGATTTTACTCCTCGCTATCGTTACGGTAATTCTGGTTGCTGCGGTAGTCGTAGTAAAGCTGTTGTTCTAACCAAAGCCTCTGGGCGGTATGCAGCCACCCGGGGGCTAATTCATTGGATGCCACAACGCATTATCGTGTCAACCCGTATATTCTCTGCTCTTCTTCCAATCCGCATACTTCGCCAACGCCTTCGCCGGCTCCGCTCCATACCACCCATACCCATTCCGGCGTTCTAATGAAAGCTCCATCACATCGTCGTGAATCGTCTTATCCCGGTCCCCGAAGATCAGCTTCCCCGTCTCAATCGAGTAATACCTTGCCCAGATCGGCCCGGCCCCGGCGACAGCCGTCAGCTTGCGTCCACCCGGCGTCCCACGCCCGCCCGAAAACGTGTAGCCCATGATCTTGTGCACCTCAAACCAGGCCGCCGCTGCGTCAATCGACTTC
>Ga0302305_1002422_pt1 | contig 10543 bp, 8 predicted proteins | sample III_Palsa_E2_3_FD_198764 | JGI IMG/M metagenome (GOLD analysis project Ga0302305, IMG submission 198764) | Peat permafrost microbial communities from Stordalen Mire near Abisko, Sweden - III_Palsa_E2_3 | ecosystem: Environmental > Terrestrial > Soil > Palsa > Peat permafrost | place: Sweden... | reverse complement strand
CGCGCGTGTGGGAGACGGCGAGCTCGCAGCGCGACTGCGGAAACGCCTGGGCCCAGCGTGCGACGGCCTGGGGCAACAGATGATGCGCCAGCGCAGGCGTTGCCGCGACGCGCAACGGACGGGCCGCGCCTTGCGAAAGACTCGTGACGAGCCGGCGGATGCGCTTCAATTGCTCGTCGAACGGTGTCAACTCCTGCTGCAGGCGCAACGCCTCCTGGGTCGGCACGAGTTTGCCCTTGCTGCGCAGGAAGAGCGGAAAGCCCACCGTGCGTTCTGCGTGCTGAAGCATCTTGCTGACGGCCGGTTGCGAGATGTGCAGGAGCCGCGCTGCCGCATTGGTGGAACCGGTCAGCATGATGGCACTGAACACTTCGATATGTCGCAATCGCACCCGAGGCTCCTGTGGAGTAGCGTGAAGCGCGCAAGATGACGCGCCTATAGCCCGAGGTTATATTACAGCGTTTTATTTTCATTGGGCGCAGCATGGCGCGGTTCATATAGTTGCAGTGAGGTTCGCAATGCGGCCCGCAATGAAGATAACAACGCGGCAGTCCGGGCCACACCGGATCAATCCGTAGTACACAAGGAGGTTGCGTGGAAGCCAGTTTCTCCAGCTCACAAAAGGCGGCGTGCCTGTCGGGGTTGTTCCTTGCCTGGGCGGTTGGGTACGCGGACCGCATCCTCATGAGCACGGCGATCATTCCGATCGGCCACGAACTTTCGCTCAATGCGCGCGAGGCCGGCATGCTTCTGAGCGCTTTCTACATCAGTTACGCGTTGATGCAGCTGGCCGGCGGCTGGCTGTCGGACCGCTTCGGCTCGCGCATTGTCGTGGTGCTGTGCATTGTCATGTGGTCGGTGTTTACGGGCGCGACCAGCATGGCCTGGTCGTTTGCCTCGTTGCTCGTGATTCGTTTTCTGTTCGGCGTCGGCGAGGGGAGCTTCTCGCCGGCCAGTTCGGTGACGGTCGCCGAAGTGTTTCCCAAGCCGGAAAGAGCGCGGGCCAAGTCGTTTCTGATTTCCACCGTGTTTCTCGGCAATGCCGCTGGGGCGGGCCTGATCGGTTTGACGGTTGCGCGCCTTGGCTGGCGCGGTTCGTTTCATATCCTCGCAGTGGTTGGCATGGGCGTAGCGCTGATTCTGTGGTTCACGCTGCGCAGCGGCATGGCGAGCCAGCGCGAGCGCGCAGCAGAGCGTTCACGCGTATCGTGGAGCGTGTTATTGCGCACGCCGATGGCATGGAAGCTCACGGCAATCTGGTTCTTTACCAGCATGCTGTATGTCGGGGTGCAGTCGTGGATGCCCTCCTACCTGATGAAAGCCTACCGGATCGATCTACTGCACATCGGGCTCGCCGCGACCGTCCCCAATCTCATTGCATTTGCCGGGACCAATGCGGTTGGCGTGCTGCTCGACAAGTACGGCAACGGGCGTGAACGCGTGTTCATGCTGCTTGGCGCGTTGTTTAGCGCGGTATTCTTTGCGTTGATGATTACGACCACCTCGATTGCACTGCTCGTCATGTACTGGACGCTGTTTCTGCTGGCCTTCAATTTTGTCTATGCCACCGTGTTTTCCGCGCCGTTGCGCCACTTTCCGGAGCATTTGATCGGCAGTGCGACGGGCTTGATGAACTTCGGCGGGCAACTGGGCAACTCGATCGCGCCGGTCGCGATGGGCGCGCTGATTGCCGCGAGCGGTGGTTCCTATCTTGCGGCATTCTGGTTGCTGCTGGTCTCTGGCGTGCTGGCGACGCTTGTGTCGGCGACCTGGAATCCAGCCCGCGCCGTTGCGATTCGTCCGTTGGCGGGTAATCCTTGAAGGGAAATACGATGCGCGTGTTTACCGGCAGTCTTGCGACTGAGACTAACACCTTCGCGCCGATGCCGACTGGCCTCGCCGCATTCAAGGAGCGCCGTTATTTTCCCGCGGGCTGCCATCCTGCCGAGATGTCGTCGTTTGGCGGACCGCTGTGGGCTGCACGGCAGCGCGCTCAAGCCTATGGCTGGACGCTGATCGAAGGCATGGTCGCCTCGGCGCAGCCTGGCGGCACCGTCACGCGCGAGGCTTATGAGTCGCTGCGTGATGAGCTACTGGCCGACCTGCGCGCCGCGTTGCCCGTCGATATCGTGCTGCTTGGCCTGCACGGCGCGATGGTCGCCGAAGGCTACGACGATTGCGAAGGCGATCTGCTCGCGCGGGTGCGTGAGATCGTCGGGCCCGGCGTGGTGATCGGCGCGGAGCTTGATCCGCATGCCCACCTGAGCGAAGCGATGATTGCGCATAGCGACGTGCTTGTGGCGTACAAGGAGTATCCCCATACCGACATCCTCGAGCGCGCCTTCGAACTGGCCGATCTGTGCAGGCGTTACGCGCAGCGTGAGATCGCACCGGTTTCAGCGGTGGTTGATTGCGGTATGGTCGTGCCGATTCACACGACTCGCGAACCCGGGCGTTCGCTGGTCGAGCGCATGCAGTCGTTCGAAGGCCACGGTGGCATCCTGACTGTTTCGATCGTGCAAGGCTTTGCGACTGGCGACGTGCCCGACATGGGCACTAAAGTGCTCGTCTATGCAGACGGCGACGCGCAGGCGGCGCAGCAACTTGCGCGTGAACTGGCCGACCATCTGGTGGCCATGCGCGACACGCTGCTGGTGCGCTATCTCGACATCGACACGGCACTCGACCGGGCCATGGCTGCCCCACACAGGCCCACGGTGCTGGCGGACCGCTCCGATAACCCCGGCAGCGGCGCAGCGGGGGATTCCACGTTTATTCTGCAACGCATGCTCGAACGCGGCATTCGCGATGCGGCTCTCGGTCCGCTATGGGATCCTGTCGCGGTCGGTATTGCGTTCGATGCGGGCGTCGGCGCGCGGCTCGATATGCGCGTCGGCGGTAAGATCGGACCGTTGTCGGGTGACCCGGTGGATGGCCGCTGTGTCGTCAAGGCGCTCATGCGCGACCTGAAAATGACGGGTAATGGCGGAACGCCGACGCACATGGGCGATTGCGCGTTGATCGACATGGAGGGCATCGAGATCGTTCTGAACACGTTGCGCGGCCAGGCCATGAATGTGGATCTGTTCACGCAACTTCAGTGTGATGTGGCCAGCAAGCGCATCGTGGTCGTCAAGTCGGCACAGCATTTTCACGCGTCGTTTTCGACGATCGCTCAGGAAATTCTGTACGTCGGCGCCCCGGGTTCCGCAAGTCCGGACTGGAATGCGCTGACTTATAGAAAGATCAGGTATCCGAAGTGGCCGATTGAGCCCCCTGAATCAGCTTCCTTGAAATGAGACCCTCACTATGAGCGAGCACACTCCGCCTCCTTTCGATCTGGTGATACGTGGCGGTACCGTCATCGACGGCACCCGCCGTCCGCGCTTCGACGCCGATGTAGGCATTCGCGACGGCAGGATCGTTGCTATCGGCGATCTGTCCAGGCAAGCAACGCGTGATGAACTGGACGCCGACGGCAAGATCGTGGCGCCGGGTTTTATCGACTCGCATACTCACGACGATGAGTCCGTTCTGTCCGACCCCGAGATGATCTGCAAGATTTCGCAGGGCGTGACCACCGTGGTCACCGGCAATTGCGGCGTTAGCCTCGCGCCACTCAAAGCGAACATGGCGCTGCCTTTACCGCTCAGTCTGCTGCAACAACGCGACCCGTCGACGGCATCCGCCTTTGGGCGGTTTGCCGACTACCTCGATGCACTGCGCGCGGCCCCGGCTTCTGTGAACGTCGCGGCCATGGTAGGTCACACCACATTGCGCGTGATGACCATGGACTCGCTCGATCGCGCGGCTACGGATGAAGAAATCGCGGCGATGCGCGACCTGCTGACCGAAGCGTTGGACGCGGGGGCAATCGGTGTGTCGACGGGCACCTACTATCCGCCCGCAGCGCTGGCGCCTACCTCGGAAGTCATTGAAGTATGCCGGCCCCTGACGGGCACCGGCGCGGTCTACGTGACACACATGCGCAACGAGGCAGAAGGCTGCGTGGATTCTCTGCACGAAACCTTCGCAATCGGCCAGGAGCTGGATGTCCCTGTCGTCATCTCACACCACAAACTGATGCGCGAAGCGAATTTCGGCAAGTCGGCTGTGACCTTGCCACTGATCCGCTCGGCGATGCGGTGTCAGTGCGTCGCGCTCGATTGCTATCCGTACACCGCCAGTTCGACGATGCTGCATACGGTCGAAGAAAAACTGCAGGGGCGCGTCGTGATCGCCACAAGTGAGCCTTACCCGGAATACTCAGGGCGCGAGCTTGCCGAGATTGCCGACCAATGGCAAGTGAGCCGCGTGGAAGCCGCGCAGCGCCTGCAGCCGGCAAGCGCGATCTATTTCAGCATGGATGAGGGCGATGTCAGGAACATCATGGCCTTCGAGGATACGATGATCGGCTCCGACGGTCTCGCTGGCGGGAGCAAGCCACACCCACGGCTATGGGGGACGTTTCCGCGCGTGTTGGGCCACTATAGCCGTGACGTGGGTCTCTTTCCGCTTGAAACGGCGGTCTGGAAGATGAGTGGACTAACCGCAAAAAACTTCGGCCTCAAGGATCGCGGGACTATAGAAGTGGGCAAGCACGCCGATGTCGTCGTGTTCGACGCGGCCACGATACGCGATCGAGCGACCTACGAAGACCCTATGCAGCCCGCCGAAGGCATCGAGACTGTGATCGTCAACGGCATGCTGACCTGGCAGCATGGCGCCCATCGCGGCGCGCGCAACGGTCAGGTGCTTACGCGAGTGTAAAGCAGAGGAGTGGGCACGCACGATGCGGCGTAATGCGAGCGCGCGTCCTTCGGAACTCACGCATTTTTCGTTCGCTTGTCACGCTAGCGACTTTTTCATATGGTTCTCTGCTCGGCAATCGTGAAGCAGATGAAACGGTCACAAAACGCGGTCAAAATCGGACGTCTGCCGTTCGCCAGGTCCGCTTGACCTGGCTGTCCCCTCCCGCAATACGACGACTATTTCTATGCCACCTAGAGGTCACCGGGTTTCATGCATCATTTGCGCCTATAACGAAGCACCGCGCATCGCTGCGGTGTTGGCGGTGGCGTCGGTCCATCCGCTGCTAGCCGAAGTCATCGTCGTCGACGATGGCTCGACGGACGGGACGGCCGACATCGTCAGGCGTTTCCCTTCGGTCAGGCTGATTGAATGCGCGCAGAACCGCGGCAAGAGCGCCGCGATGGCCGCGGGTATAGCAGCCGCGGAACACGAGTGGCTTATGCTGCTCGATGCCGATCTGAAGGGCCTGGCGCTGGACCATATCAGCGCGTTGGCAGCTCCCGTCTTGAGTGGATGCGCCGACGTCAGCATGAGCCTGCGGCAGAATAGCCTGTTGCTGTTTCGCTTTATCGGCCTCGATTTCGTCTCTGGAGAGCGCGTCGTCAGAAAGCAGTTGCTCGACGAAGCGCTCAAGGAAATTCACGGCCTGCCGCGCTTCGGCATTGAGATGTTCATGAACCGGCGCATCATCTCGCGACGGCTTTCGATTGCGGTCACCCATTGGCCACACGTCACGCAGGCGCGTAAAACCGAAAAGCTCGGCTACTGGAAGGGCGTGCGCGCGGAGTGGCGCATGATCTCCGATCTGCTGAAGGTGACCTACCCGCTTGCGTTGATTACCCAGACGCTGCAGCTATTTGTCTTGCGGGTCGATCATCCGGGCCGGGCGCGGCTGTCGGTAAGGATCAGGAAGCCGCGCGATACGGTCGCTTAAGGGCCTTTGCGAACGCGCGCGCTAGGCTTTCACCTGCTGCCTCGCCTCTATTGTGCGAGCGGCACGGCATCACGGCGGCGCCACGCCAGCGCGATAAAACCTGCGGCGCCGAGCAGTAACGGGCAATAGAGCGTCGCAAAGCGCCACAGCACGAGCGCGGTCGCCATGGCCGCGCGCGGCACCCACGGCGCAAATGCGGCGGCCAACGCCAGATCGCCGCTACCGCCACCCGCAGGCACGCCTGTCCACAGCGCCGCGTGCAACACGACGGCCTGCACCGCCAGCACGAAACCAAGCGGCAAGCGATAACCGAATTCGTGCAGGATGAACCACAGCGCGCTGTAGCGAAGCAGCCATTGCAAGGTGGTCAACACCAGCAGCGCTGCGAGACGCCAGCGTGGACCCGTCAGCAGCAGCACCCATTGCCGCCCTACGCTCTGGCGAAAGCGGGTCCATCGCGCGCGCCGCGCCCGCAGCCACACGATGCGTCGTCCCGCCGCGTCGAGCGCGGCGACGACGGGTCGACGGCAGAGCCACAGCACAGCCACAACGATCGCGAGAGCCGCCAATGCCGTGAGGACGGTGGATAACGGGAAGTTCGGCGTTACCTGGCTCAGCGGTCCGAGCGCGAGCAGCAACGAGATCGGCACAGCGGCTGCGAAGAACGTCAGGTCGAGTGCCTGGTCCGCGCCGACTACCGTGGTGGCGAGTGCCCACGAGGCCCCCGAACGCTGCAGCAGGCCCATGTTCACGCCATAGCCCGCCGCGCCCAGCGGCGAGACGAGGAACGCGAAATCGGTGACGACGGTAATCGTCAGCGTGCGCAGGAAACGCAACCGCAGGCCAAGTGCGCCTTGCATCAGATGCAGCTTGCCCGCCTTGGCCGCAGCGCTTAGCGCGGCGCTTGCCGCCAGCGCTGCAAAAATCTGCAGGGAGACGCTGCGCAAGCCGGTCAGCACGTCATGCGCGCCGAGGATGAACGGCGCACCCATTGCGAGTCCCACGCCGAGTACGGCCAGCGTGGTTGCCGCATGACGGATGTGCAGTCGCGTCATGAGTTTCGCCCAGACCCCCGCCGGGGGCTCGGAGCGTTGCGCGGAACCGGCGCCGCGCGCGTGTTGGTCGTCAGAGGTTGGGGTTCGCAAGGAAGTAGAATAAACATGCGGAAAGCAGGATCGTGACAGGCAAGGTAACCAGCCAGGTGAGTGCGATACGCCATAGCATACCGCCTTGCACACCTTGGCCACCCGCTACCATCGTGCCGGCAATTCCCGACGTAATGATGTGAGTTGTACTGACCGGTAGTCCAGTAAATCCAGCCGTGCCGATCAGCACCGAGCCGACCAGTTCCGCGCTGGCCCCTTGGCCCGGCGTCATATGTTGCCTGCCGAGCCGTTCGCCCAACGTACGTACCACGCGTTTGTAGCCAATCATCGTGCCGACACCCAGGCATAGAGCGCTTAGCACACGGACCCACCATGGCGCATATTGCACCGGCGGCCCCATTTTCTTTAGCAGGTCCGTTGCCTGCGCCTTCTCGTCCTTGCTAGCGCTGTTCTGCTCGCCGACGTGCTTGAGTTCCGAGAGCACATCGTACACGGCTCCGCGCAGTTGTGCCCGCACCGCCACCGTTTGCGGTGAATTCGCAGAGTCGTCGCGGGTCTTGAGTTGATTCGCCTCGCTGGCCAGTTGCGGACCGGCGTTTTGCAGCAAGGTCGCGGACTTCAGTGCCTGGTCCTTGACGTCGTCGCCGTAGCGTTGAATCAACGGAATTGCGGCAGCCGCGTTCTGGCTGAGTCCGGTCATCTGGCCCGTGGCCTGCGGGTTGAGCGCATAGGCCGCTGGCAGCAGGCCGATAATCGTCAGCATGATGAGGCCAATGCTTTTCTGACCGTCATTGGTGCCGTGCGAAAAGCTGACCGTGGTGCAGGTGAGAACCAGCAGCCCTCTTAGCCACCAGACCGGTGGCTCGCCTTCCTTCGGCGCTTCGAACAGATGACCGCGCCGCACGACGAGCCGCATGATGGCGTACAGTCCCCCAGCCAGCAGCAGACCCAGTATCGGCGATACGGCAAGCCCCTTTAGCACGATCACGATCTGCTTCCAGTCCACCCCTTGCGTCATGCTGCGCGCTTTGATCAGCGCGTCGGCTGCCGCGACGCCGATCAGCGCGCCGATGATGCAATGTGAACTGCTGTTGGGTATCGCAAACGCCCACGTCAGGATGTTCCAGAACAGCGCCGCCGCGAAGATCGACACCAGCATCGGGACGGCAGGTGAACCGTCCGGTGGCGTCAACACATCGGGCGGCAGTATTTCGACTAGCGCATAGGCGACAGAAATTCCCCCCACCATCACCCCGACAAAATTCATCAGGCCGGACCAGATCACGGCCTGGCCAGGCTTGAGCGACTGCGTGTAGATGACGGTGGCGACCGCGTTGGAGGAATCGTGGAATCCGTTGGTCGCCTCGAATGCCAGCACCATCACGAGACAGACGACCAGCATGGCGACGACGATGCCGGATGACGGCATGAAGTGAACGAGCATTTGCACTCCCGGAAGCGGGTGGGGGGCAAAGTCGCGGACGTCGGCTGGCTGCTCCGTGAGTGCGAACGTTTCATCCTAGGTTGCCCCGATGAACCTTTTAAGTCAGCGACAGTGCCCTGCTTTGCACCGTGCGACGACTGCAGCAGCACGCGGCATGCCTGCGAAGGGTTCATTTCCGCTTGTGGTTCGGTGCTTATTCGACTGCGATCGAGGGCGGGGCGTGCTCGTCCATCGAATTGACAGCGAGCCGTTGTTCGGATGCTTTCATCGAGTGCAGCGGAAGCGCGACAAACACGCTTATGCGGCGCAGAATCTGCCGGAACACCAGCTCAAAGAGACGCCTTTGCTCGGCGTCGTCGCTGCCTGCTGCGAGCGGGTCGGCAAAATTCCATTCGCAGAAGATCGGCTTGCCGGGAAATGCAGGCGCATGCGCTTCGCCGGCTTCTTCACACATTGCGATCACTACGTCCATCACGGGCGCATCTGCTTTCGTATAGACGTTCCAGCTTTTTGGCCGCACGCGGCCGAGATCGCCCATCGTGGGGCGTAGTTGCGCAAGCGTGAGGGGGTGCACGTCGTCGGCCGGTTCAATGCCGGCGCTAAACGCTTCAAAACGATCGCCGCCGAGCTCGCGAAGCAGCGCTTCGGCCATGACGCTGCGCGCAGAATTCGCGCGGCACAGGAACAACACATTGCATTTCCGGCTCATTGAACTACCCCCGTAATATTCCGGTGACAATCTTTGTTGAGAATTGTGCCGGTGGAGTTTTGCGTACCTATGACAACTAACGCTTGAGGGCCGTTTGAATCACTTTGCCAAATCGATGTCGGTGCATTCACAGATGCATCGAAGCGTGGAAGAACTGTCTTTTGCATTTGTTGTTCTGTTGAACCAGCCGCTTGCGAGACTGGAGGCGGCGAACCGCTTCGAGCGATTGTGGAATGAGACCAACGAAGCTGCGAGCGCGAGTCTCGGTACCGAGCGCGCCGTGAGCTACATCGCGCTGCTAAAAGACATGGATATGCGGTGGCGCCGCCTGAGGGTGCTGAGCTAGATCCTGACGTTGCACACGACGCATGGCATGGAACGCATGGGGTGAAGTATTAACGGCATCAATCAAGAAAACTTTAGGGAAACTCTAAAGAAATTGAGCATATTCAAGATTCGCAATAATTACGTTTTATTGCTCTCTAATTTCTTAGGCGTTTAAATCAGGGCGCTATCTTTAGTCATCGATCTGTCACATGCGGTCTACGATAATCGTGGCGCCCGACAATTCCGACCAACATAACAAGGTCGGGCGGCTCTCATGAAGAGCAAAAATCACACGCTAGACCTCGGGGATTTACACAAATGACTATCCGTCATCGCATCACGCTATTGGTAATTCTGATGTTCGTCGCGCTGTCCGCCATCGGCGGCTATGCGGTCTATCAGACCCGGCACAGCGCTGCCGAGGTCAAGCAGGTCACAGAAGGAGTAGTGCCCAGTGCGCTCGCCTCGGCCGATCTGGTCTCCCAGGTCAAGGACGTGCAGCTCGCCATCATGACACTCGTGTATGCGCCGGACGGTAACGTCGTCGCGCAGGCACAGGACGAACTCGCCAAAAAGAAAGCGACTTTGCAGCAGGCGCTCGCATTGCAGGTGCACGCCGCCGCCAGCCAGGCGCAGAAGGGTCTTGTATCTCAGGCCGCCGACAGCCTCGAGAACTATTTCTCGGCAATCGATGACACCGCCAAGATGAAGGCCGCCGGCAAGAACGAACTGGCGCAAGCGTATCTGTTCGCGAACGTGGCGCAGTATCGCGACGAGCTCGAGGGCATCGTCGAGACGCTGCGTATCGAGAAGAACCGCGAGAAAGACGAGGCCATCACTACGCTGAACGGTACGCTGGCGACGACCACTACCGCCATTGCCATCGTCACCGGTATCGCGATCATCCTGCTGACTTCGGTCGGTTCGCTGCTGTACCGCCAGATCACGCGACCGCTGACCCGCATGCAGGAGATGATGAGCGAGATCGCATCGAGCCAGGACTTCACACGCCGCGTGCCGGTGGGCCGCATGGATGAAATCGGTCACTCGATCATGGCGTTCAACGGCATGATCGAGAAGATTCAGGAAAGCTCGCTACAGCTCAAGCAGAAGACCGCGGACATTCAGGCGATGTTGCAGAACATGCAACAGGGCATTCTGACTGTGGTGGAAGCGGCGGTCGTCCACTCCGAGTATTCCGCCTATCTGGA
>Ga0302305_1002415_pt1 | contig 10557 bp, 9 predicted proteins | sample III_Palsa_E2_3_FD_198764 | JGI IMG/M metagenome (GOLD analysis project Ga0302305, IMG submission 198764) | Peat permafrost microbial communities from Stordalen Mire near Abisko, Sweden - III_Palsa_E2_3 | ecosystem: Environmental > Terrestrial > Soil > Palsa > Peat permafrost | place: Sweden... | reverse complement strand
GGCACTGCGCGCTACGCTCAGCTCCTGTTCGCGGATGGCCGCCGCCTGCGCCTGCGCCGCCGCACTCGCTTCGGCGGCGGTGGCATTGGCGCGCTGGCGCTCGGTGGCCGCGCGCCCCGCCAGCCATGCGAGTAGCGCGCCAAGGACGGCGGCCAGGACGGCACACAAGACGGTGATGGGCAGCATGGCAGGAGTCATGCGCCGATTTTACGGACTTATTGCTGCTGCGTAAGCGACGGCGCAGATTCCCTCGTGCTTCAGCCTACGGTCAGCAGCTCTTCGTAGAAACCGCCGATGCCGCGCGCCCGATCAACGAAGTGGATTTCCAGAATCCAGTGGCGCTCGCGGCCCAGCGGATCGAGTCCGCGCATCGGCGTGTGGTTGCCGGCGTCGGCCCAGGCGGCAGCCTTGTCCACCGGCAGGGACTTGTGCGGAAACTCGCCGATCATATGGGCAGCAAGCTTCCCGCCGAATTCCCAGCCGGCCCGTTCCGCCAGTTGCCGCACGTAGGCGTAGAACTCGCTGCCGGTGATCTGCGAGTGTTCCTGAAAGTATTTCTTGCCCGCGGCGAAGGCGGCGGCGACGTCGTCGCGCAGCCGCAATTTGTGCGGATCGGAGCCGAGCACGTAGGTGCGGCCGAAATCCGCCTCCCAGGCTTCGAACACCGGGCCGAGGTCGATGAACAGGATGTCGTCCTCGCCCAGCATCAGGTCCGGCGGGTTTTCATCGTAGGGCGCCAGGGTGTTGGGGCCGGCGCGCACGATGCGCTTGTGCCAGTTCTGCTCGATGCCGAATTCGCGGCGTCCCAACTCGGCGATGTCGCGCGTCAGCTGCATCTCGCTGATGCCGGGGCGGATCAGGCTCTGCTCGATACGGTCGAAGAATGCGGCGGCTTTGCGCTGTGCTTCGGCTAGCGCGGCGACACGTTGGGCTTCGGAATGCATGGGAAGGTACGTCAGGCAAAGGGTCCGGGCGGAATTTAACCCGAAACGAGCCTGACGGGGCAAAACCGTACAGGGCCCTGCCAGGCCTGGCTAGGCCGCCTTCTTGCGCGCGAAGCTGAGCAGGAATTCCATCTGGTCCGCCATGATGCGGCGGTTGCTCAGGATCAGGTACTCGGCCAGATTCGGCGTGTACGGCACCGCCAGCAGCTTCATGCCGGCTTCTTCCGGGGTGCGGTCGTCCTTGCGCTGGTTGCAGTGGCGGCAGGCGGTGACGCAGTTCTCCCAAGCGCTGGAGCCGCCGCGCGAGGCCGGCACCACATGATCGCGGGTCAGCAGCGTGGGCGAGAACTGGCGGCCGCAATACATGCACAGGTTGCGGTCGCGCTGGAACAGGGTGCGGTTGGTCAGCAGGGGGGCGCCGCCGTCGAAGCGGTGCGAACGGTCGGCCACCGCGATGATCGAGCCGATGCGCAGCTCGGAAACGCGGCCGGTGCGGGCGCAGGTGCCGCCGTGAATGACAAAACGCTCCTCACCCGCTTCCCAGCACACACGCTTGCGGGCGTAGAGAGTGGCGGCCGTCTGCCAGCGAATCCAAGCAACCGGCATGCCGCCTTTATCAAGCTTGAGGATCGATGGAATCATCGTGAGCCTAACTCTAGCGTAAAACCTGCCTTTTGTGTTTCAAATGTGATAGTTGCAGAGAAATGCGCAGGTTTAATGACAAAACCGGCCCAAATTGGGGCGCCGGAACGCCATTCGGCGGCCCGGTCTAAACTGATATGCGGCTCCGGAACCCTTGGCGATACCCAATGGTCCCTGCTCTCCCCCACCCTTATATATTCCCAAATTCCCATGCGTATCCTCCATACCATGCTGCGCGTCGGCGATCTCGACCGTTCCATCGGCTTTTACACCCAGGTGCTGGGCATGAAGCTGTTGTCCCGCAAGGACTATCCGGAAGGCAAGTTCACCCTGGCCTTTGTCGGCTTCGACGAGCGCCGGGATGGGGTACAGGTCGGCGATGCCGAGATCGAACTGACCCATAACTGGGGCGTCGACCATTACGAGTTGGGCAATGCCTACGGCCATATCGCGCTGCAGGTGGACGATGCCTACCAGGCCTGCGCACTGGCCAAGCAGCGCGGCGGCAAGGTCACCCGCGAAGCCGGCCCGATGAAGCACGGCACCACCGTGATCGCCTTCGTCGAGGACCCGGACGGCTACAAGATCGAATTCATTCAGAAGAAGACTAGTGGTTAGTGATTAGTGGCCAGTGATTAGTAAAAACCCGGAGCCGTGTGCCCCGTAGCCATGTGGTGTTACTAACCACTAATCACTAACCACCAATCACTGTCTTCCCACTCGCCGCAGACCCGCAGAATCTGCCAAGATCACCCCCATGGGGGCCCAGACAGCGACAAACGCAGCGGACGCGCCTATCGCACCCCGCTGGACACTGCGGACGGAATCCGGCGCGGTGGAACTTGCGCTGGCCGGCGACTGGACCCTGTACAGCGGCCTCAGCGGCATCCCCGAAGCGGCGGCGGCGCAGATCGAGCTGTCGGCCGGACAAAGCCTGCGCATCGATACCAGCGGCGTGACGCACTGGGACAGCACCCTCCCCGCCTTCCTGCTGGCCCTGGCGGAGTATTGCCGCGGCCAGGGTTGGACGCTTGACGCCGGGCGCCTGCCGCTGGGGCTGCGCACCGTGCTGAAGATGGCGGACGAGCTGTCGCCGCCGGCCTCCTCGCGCGCGCCGCGGCCGGTGCCGCTGCTGCGCCGGGTGGGCCAGCGCACCCTGCAATATTCGGCCAAGGCCGGCGAGACGGTGAGCCTGTTCGGCGAGGTGATCATCGCCATCGGCCAGCTGCTGCGCGGCAAGGCCACTTTTTACCGCGCCGATGCCTGGGCGGTGCTGCAGGCCTGCGGCGCCGACGCACTGCCCATCGTCGGCCTGGTCAACCTGCTGGTGGGCGCGATCATCGCCTTCGTCGGCTCGGTGCAGCTGCTGCAGTTCGGTGCGGGCGAGCTGCTGGCGGACGGCGTGGCCATCGCCACGGTACGCGAGATGGCGGCGGTGATCACGGCGGTGGTACTGTCCGGCCGTACCGGCGCGGCCTTCGCCGCGCAGATCGCCACCATGCAGGGCAACGAGGAGATCGACGCGCTGCGCGTGATGGGCGTGCCTGCGGTGGAATTCCTGGTGCTGCCGCGGGTGCTGGCGCTGGCGGCGATGGCGCCGCTGCTTTATCTGTATGCCTGCGCCATGGGCATGCTCGGCGGCTTCCTGGTCGGCACCGGCATGCTCGACCTGTCGCTGGCCTCCTACATGGAGCGCACCGTCAACGCGCTCAACTGGCATCACTTCATCATCGGCATTTCGAAAAGCTTTGTATTCGGCGCCCTGGTGGCGCTGGCCGGCTGCTACTACGGCCTGCGCGCCGGGCGCAATGCGGCGGCGGTGGGCGAGGCCACCACCTCCGCCGTGGTCGCCGGCATTGTCGGCGTGATCGTGGTCGATGCCATCTTCGCGGTGTGCGCCAATGCCCTCGGGATCTAAGCCGGCGATGGATGTGATGTGCCAGGTGCAGAACCTGTGCATGTCGTTCGACCGCCGACTGATCCAGACCGGTATCACCTTCGATGTGCGGCGCGGCGAGATCTTCACCATCATGGGCGGCAGCGGCTGCGGCAAGAGCACCCTGCTGCGCCACATGATCGGCCTGCTGCAGCCGCGCATCGGCAAAATCCGCTACGGCGCGCAGGACTACTGGAGCTGCTCGCCGCAGCAGCAGGACGAGATCCGCCGTCGCTTCGGCGTGCTGTTCCAGGGCAGCGCCCTGTTCAGCGCCATGACCCTGTTCGAGAACGTGGCGCTGCCGCTGCAGCTCTATACCGAGGCCAACGCGGTGGAGACGCGCGCCCTGGTGCGCTACAAGCTGGGCCTGGTGGGGCTGCGCGGCTACGAGGAGTTCTACCCGTCCGAGATCAGCGGCGGCATGCGCAAGCGCGCCGGCCTGGCGCGCGCGCTGGCGCTGGACCCGGAGCTGCTGTTCCTCGACGAGCCTTCGGCCGGCCTCGACCCGATCAGCTCGCGCCGGCTCGACGACCTGATCCTGCAGCTGCGCGACGGCACCGGCGCCAGCATCGTGGTGGTCAGCCACGAGCTGGCCAGCCTGTTCACCATCGGCGACAACGGCATCTTCCTCGACGCCGACAGCAAGCGCCCGATCGCGCACGGCTCGCCCAAGGAGATGCTGGCGCATTGCGAACATCCGACGGTGCAGGCCTTCCTGCGCCGCGAAGCGGTGAAGGACGCCGGCACGCACGACACGGTGGTACAGAGTGAATAAAGAAAAAAACTATCTCGCGCAAAGACGCAAAGACGCTGCTAAAAGCCTCTTTAAAGAAAAAGGCGTCTTGCTTTTCCTTCGCGTCTTCGCGTCTTTGCGCGAGACGCTGTTTGCCGTTGCCGTTGGAGAGCGGTCATGAAGAAAGCCAATCCCGCGCTGATCGGCGGCTTCGTCCTCGGCGCCCTGCTGCTGGCCGCAGTGGCGGTGCTCGCCGTCGGCGGCAACCAGCTGTTCGAGCGCAAGCAGCATGCGGTGATCTACTTCAACGGTGCCGTCACCGGCCTGTCGGTCGGCGCGCCGGTGAATTTCCGCGGCGTGCGCGTCGGCCAGGTCACCGACATCAAGGTGCAGTTCGACGCCAACAACCTGTCGGCGCGCATCCCCGTCTACATCACCCTCAATCCGCGCAAGGTGCGCATGCTCGGCGACAAGAAGCTGACCGTGGCCGACGTACCGTTCGAGAAGTTCATCGAGAAGGGCATGCGCGCGCAGCTGGCGATCCAGAGCCTGGTCACCGGCCAGCTCGACATCGAGCTCGACTTCCAGCCCGACACCCCGGCGGTATTCGTCAGCGAGGATCCCGACGCCAACGAAATCCCGGCGATGCGCTCGGACTTCGACACCTTCCGCGACCAGTTGTCGCAGTTGCCGCTGCGCCAGATCAGCGACGAGCTGCGCGAAACCTTGCAGGCGGTGAAGCAGCTCGCCGTCACCGCCAATACCGAGCTGAGCACCACCGCCGGCTCCGCCCGGCAGACCGCCGACGCGCTGACCAAGGCCATCACCCAGCTGCAGGGCGACACCGCGCGCACCCTGGCCTCGGTGCAGAAGCTCAGCGACCACGTCGACGGCGCCGTCAGCACACTGTCGCCGCAGCTCAGCGACACCCTGCTGACCGCGCAGAAGGCACTGAAGGATGCCGACACCACCCTGGCCCATACCTCCGAGCTGACCGCGCCGGGCGCGCCGATGCGCGCCGACCTGGAGCAGGCGCTGCGCAACCTGGCCGTGGCCTCCGAAGCGCTGCGTAACTTCTCGGAAACCATCGACCGCAATCCGCAGGCGCTGATCACCGGAGTGCAGAAGCAATGAAAACGTTCATCCCCATGCTACGCGGAGGCGCCCGCGCCTGCCTCGCCGTACTGGCGCTGCTCGCCGGCTGCTCGGCCGGGCCGCCGCCGCGGATGATCCTGCTCAGCAACGACGTGGCGCTGCCGCCGGCGACGCAGCAGATGCAGCGCCCGGTGCTGGTGGTGCGTACCGTATCGATGCCGGAATACCTGGACCGCCGCGCCATCATCTACCGCAGCGCCGACGCCGAGCTGAAGCGCTTCCCCGACGTGGTCTGGGCCGAGCGCCCGGGTGAAAGCGTGACGCGCTGGGTGGCGCTGCAACTGGCCGCCGAGCTGCCGGGCTACGAGGTGCAGGCCTTCACCACCGACAGCGAAAAAGCGTCGGCGCTGGCCCTGAACATCGAACTGCAGAGCTTCGAGCCGGATGCCATGCCGGGAACGGCCACGGTGCTGCGCCTGCGCGGCGACTGGCACCTGTCCGGCAGCACCATGATGGACGGCCGGCTGGCAGCCGATGCGCCGATGGGCAGCATCGATGCGCCATCCACGGTGGTGGCGATGCGCGCGGCCCTGACCCAGGCCTGCGACGCCATCGCCGAGCAGATCCGGCGGCTGCCGCCGGCGGCGAACAAGTAGCGGGGCTGCAAGCCCCGTATCCCGTAATCGGAAAGTTCTTCAGCTCAATGGAAATTGATGAAGAAGCTGCCTGAGTAGAAACGCCCGCTGTCGCCGCGGATTTCGGCGAAGTTGCCGGCGCCCAGAGGCTGGTCGATGACCTGGTCGCCGTAGATCTGGTGGGTGATGTTCTGGATGCCCAGGCTCAGGCCCCAATCGCCATTGGCCTCATCGGCGAATACCAGGCGCGGGTTGATCACCAGGGTGGATTTCTGCAGCTGGCGCGGATCGTCCTCGGAATTGAGGTAGCGCTGCCCCTGGTACAGGATGTCGGTGGCGGCGCTGACGCCGACCGCGTAAGGCAGGTGCAGGAAGGTATAGGCCGGGGTCAGCGTGGCGGTCCATTGCGGCGCGAACGGCAGCGGCTGGCCGGTCAGGTTCTTGCCGCAGCCGCTGCGCTTGGTACCGGGCAGCTTGCCGCTGTCGGACGGGCAGGTGCACTGCGCCGGCGCCGCGGTACCGACCGTGCCGCAGTTGAAATCGCCCGGGGCGGGGCCATCCGGGTAATAGACATAGCGCGCATCGGCGAAACCGAACGAACTGTACAGCGACATGCCGCGAATCGGCAGCAGCCACATCAGGTCGGCCTCGAAGCCCTGCGAATGGGCCTCGGCAGCGTTGACGATGATGACGTTGGTGCCCTGGAAGGTGGACACCTGCAGATTGCTGAAATGAGTGTGGTAGATCGAAAACGAGCCGCGGATCGGGCCATTCAGCAGGCGGTCCTTGATCTTCAAGCCGGCCTCCAGGCTGGCGGCTTTCTCCGGCTCGTACTCGATACTGTCCGGGTTCAGCGGGATGCCGTTGAAGCCGCCGCTCTTGTAGCCCTCGGCCCAGGTGAAATAGCCCTCGAGGTGCTTGTTCGGCTGGTACTTCAATCCCGCCTTGGGCGAGAAGTCGGTTTCCGTGCGATGCAGCGCGGCGGCTCCGGCGTAGTCGAAATTGCTCTGGTCGGCGATGGCCTTGATGATCAGGCTATCGGAAAAGCTGTGCGGCTGACCCTTGCGGTTTTCCTTGGCGTAGCGCAGGCCGGCAATCAGCGACCAGTGATCGACGAAATACCACTCGCCCTGGCCGAAGGCGGCGTAGTCCTTGGTGCGCTGATCCAGCCCCGACACCGCCGACTGCGGACCCAGTACGGGCCGGCCGGTAATGCCCTGGAGTGTGTTCAACACATCGTCGAGTCCGGCGCCAAGGGCACGGGTCAGTGAACATAAGCCCACGGGGACGTGATTGGTGTCGCAGCCGGCCGCGATGACGTAGTTCAGCGTGGCACCCAGGTCCTCGACCGAGAAGTTGTCCGAAGTCTTGAGGGTATAGTTGTCGTAGTACAGGCCGGCGACGAAGTTGGCCTCGTGGCCCAGACCGAAGAAATTCTGGCCGACGCCGCTGACGCGCAGTTCCTGCGTCACCTGCCGCTCCGGCTCGGTCTCCGCCAGGGAATCCTTGATGAAGGGCACCGGGCTGAAGTCGCCGTCGAGGTCGCGCGAGCCGATCAGGTTCTCGGCAATGCTGCTGATCGATGTCATCTTCAGCGACTTCATGCCGCCCGGATTGCCGAGATCGCCCTCGAAGGTGACGGATGCGCCGCGGGTGCTGGCGTTCTGGGTGGCGTGGACATCCTCCGACAGGAAGTTGTTGACCACCGGATTGAAGCGCGGGTCGTAGCTGCGGTCCAGCGCCAGCATATTGGGGCCGACGATGAACAGCTGCTGCTTGTTGAAGTTCTGTATGTTGTAGGCGACGAAGGCGCCGACATCCATGGTCCAGCCCGCATGCGAGTCGTAGCGGAAACGCATGCGGCCGGAGTCCTGCTGCTGGTTGCCTTCCGGGCGGTTGAGGAAAGTGTTGTAGAGCACGCCGCGGTCGCCGTGCTGGAAGTTGCCGCTGAAGCGCAGCGCGGCGTCCGGTCCCAGCGGCAGGTTGATCACCGGACGGAAAGCGAGGTTGCCGCTGCTGCGCATGTCCGCATCGACGCGGATCAGGCGCTCGTTGTCCGGGGCATTGGTGGTGATGTTGAGCAGGCCGGCGGTGACGTTCTTGCCGGACAGGGTGCCCTGCGGGCCGCGCAACACTTCGTAACGATCCAGATCGCTGAAGAAGGCGCTGAGGTATTCGGGATAGGTGTAGACCACCCCGTCCACCATCACGCCTACCGAAGGGTCCAGGCCGGGCACGTCGTTGAGGGTGCCGAAGCCGCGCACCAGCAACTGGGTGGAGGACGAGGAAACCTGCAGGTTGGTATTGGCGGTGTAGCTGGACAACTCCTGGAAATCGCGCGCGCCGGTGCTGCGGATGTAGTCGCCGCTGACCGAGGTGACCGAGGCCGGCACCTGCTCCAGGGTCTGCTTCATCTTCTGCGCGGTGACCACCACTTCCTGCAGCTGCTGTTGCTGCTGGCCGGCGCCGTCATCTGCGGCCATGGCCGCGGCGTTGATCGCAACGGCCCCCGCCGCAAGCAAAAACCCACACCGTCGCACTCTCCGCAGTGCGCGAAGTTCGTCGCCCATCGCCCTCCCCCGCCTGATTTTTCGATCCCGCTTTGTTTTATGTGCTGCCTGCAACGCCAGTCTGTGCCGGCCTGACCTCAACTACAAGCCCCTATTGCCGCACCAACCGCATCAATCGCAATTGGCCTGCATTTTCTTGCTCTGGTCCTGCAGCCAGGACATCAGGCCGGTGAAGCCTTTCTTCTCATACAGCGCGTTGTACTGGGTGGAACGCAGCGCCAGGTCGCTGACGCCGTCGGCGATGACGTTGATGATGCGGAAGTTGCCATCCTTGCCGTGCAGGATGTAATCGAAGGCGACGCTGTCGCCGCTGCCCGGCTGCAGGCGCGCATGCACCATCTGGTCGCCGTTGGGCAGGGACTGGGTGTCCTGGGTGGTGAAGGCCTCGCCGCCGAAGCTGTTGAAATTGCTGGCGTAGGTGACCACGGTGACTTCGCGGAATTCGGCGATCAGCTGGGTGCGCTGCGCATCGCTCAGCTCGCTCCAGTGACGGCGCATCACCGTTTGCGCGATCAGCGGCACATCGAAACTGGCATCGACCACCGGCTGCAGGTGCTTGATGCGGCCGTCGCAGCCATATTCCTTGCCGTGCTTCATGTTGTTGAGCAGCGCGGCGTGGATGGCGTTGACCACGTCCGCCGGCGTGCCGGCGGCAAATGCCGCGGGCGTGCAGAAAATCAGCCCGAAAAAAAGCGACAATAGAGGGGTTCGCAAGCGTCGCAAAGCTTTCTCCGAAAACTGGGATATTGGCTTGCGGGGGCGACAATAACGCCGCCGCAACAAGCCTTTTGACTGCCGAGGCGGCTATAAGTTTACACGACTCGGAGCAGGCTTCGGCGGCTGCAGCGCAGCACAAAAAGCTTTCATTGGGCCTACAAAATCCGGCTGGAATCGACACGTCATGGCGCAAACCAAGCAAACCGACACCGTTCTGACCCGCGCCCTGCTGGCCTGGGTCGGCCTGATGCAGCGGCGGGCCGCCTGGGTGCTGGCGATCGCCCTGCTGCTCGGCATCGTGGTCGGGCACTATGCCTGGACCCATCTCAGCGTCGACACCGACCCCGAAAACATGCTCTCCGCCACGCTGCCCTGGCGGCAGGCGGAGCATCGCATGGACCAGCTGTTTCCGGACCTGGACGAGGGGCTGGTGGCGGTGGTGGACGGCAGCACGTCGGAGGTGGCGGACCAGGCGCAGCGCCGGCTGGTGGACGCCCTGCGCGCGCAGCCGGACCAGTTCGTAGAAGTCTATGCCGCCGAGACCGATCCCTATTTCCGCCATAACGGCTTCCTCTACCTGGACACGCCGGCGCTGCAGAAGCTCGCGGACGGCCTCAACCAGGCGCAGCCCTTCCTCGGCGCGCTGACCCACGACCCCAGCCTGCACGGCCTGTTCACCCTGCTCGACCGTGCGGCGACCAACCCGGCCGCGGCCGATTTCGATCTGTCGCCCGCCCTCGGCAAGATGGCGGACGGCATCGATGCCGCCGTCGCCGGCCGCTTCTATGCCCTGTCCTGGCAGGACATGATGGGCACCGGCGTCAATGTCGGCGACGCCACCCGGCGCTTCATCGAGATCAAGCCGAGTTTCGACTTCGGCCAGCTGTTTCCCACCGAGCAGTCCATCGACGCCTTCCGCGCCACGGTCGGCAAACTGCAGCTGGGTCCGGCGCAGGGCGTGACGGTGCGGCTCACCGGCTCCAAGGCGCTGGAGCACGAGGAGCTGAAAATGGCCTTCAGCGGCGGCCTCAAGGCCTTCGGCGTGGGCCTGCTGATGGTGGTGGTGCTGCTCTACCTGGCGCTGCGCTCCGGCCGCCTGGTGGTGGCCGCCATCATCACCCTGCTGTTCGGCCTGCTGGTCACGGCCGGCTTCGCCGCCGTGGCGGTGGGCCATCTCAACCTGATCTCCATTGCCTTCAGCGTGCTCTACGTCGGCCTCGGCATCGACTACGCGCTATACCTGTGTATGCAGTATCGCGAGCTGCTCGGCGGCGGCCTGGAACAG
>Ga0302305_1002411_pt1 | contig 10563 bp, 9 predicted proteins | sample III_Palsa_E2_3_FD_198764 | JGI IMG/M metagenome (GOLD analysis project Ga0302305, IMG submission 198764) | Peat permafrost microbial communities from Stordalen Mire near Abisko, Sweden - III_Palsa_E2_3 | ecosystem: Environmental > Terrestrial > Soil > Palsa > Peat permafrost | place: Sweden... | reverse complement strand
GTCCGAGGTCGAGTCGATGAAGTACTTGAGCGGCGCCGCCATGTTGCCGAAGCGCGTCGGGCTGCCGAGGATCAGTCCGGCGCATTCGCGCAGATCGCGCGACTCGACATAGGGGGCGCCGTCTTCCGGCACCGGCGGCGCCGCGACGGCGGTCACCGCGGCCACCGGCGGCACGCTGCGCAAGCGCGCCTGCGCGCCGCGCACGGATTCCACGCCGCGGCAAACCTGGCGCGCCATCGCCGCGGTGGAGCCGCTGCGGGAATAGTAGACAACGAGGATTTCGGTCATGCCTGGGGACTTTTTCGACAGGACCTAGTTTAGCCGTTTGACCGTCCCGACACGCCTCGCTAGGCTGCGGCCATGCCGAATACCAAGCCCTTGCCGCTGCTGCGCCTGTCCGCATGCTCCCTGCCCTGCCTGCTTGCCGTGATCGGCCTGGCGGGATGTGCCGAGGCCATACCGCATCGCGTCGAGCCGGTTACGCATAGCAGCAATGGAGCTTTCAGTGCGCCGGTGGCCGCCACCCCGGCGCCAGCACCGAGGAAAGCCAATGCAGCGCCTGCCGCACAGGCCGCGGCCAAGCCGCCGGCCACCGCGACATCCGTTTCGGCCAACGTCCCGCCGCCCGCCCCGCCTGCTATCGCCAAGCCGCCCGCCAGCATCGCCACGACGAGCAGCAACACGCCCCAGGACAGCACACTGGCAGCGCCCCGGGCGGAAGCGTTCGCTGCGGTACCCCCAACCAGGATGGCGGAAGCCGGCCCGGCAGTGAGCACTGCGACTCCCGGTGCGGCATCGGCCAGCGCCAGCCAGCCGGCGTCCATATCGGTACCGCCGCCAGCCGCGCCGCAGCCGACCGCCCCGGTCATACCGCCTCCCGTTGCTACCGCATCGACCCAGGCAGCTGCGCCCGCTTCAACGACAGCCATCAGTCATCCTTCTTCAGTGGCCGCAGCGACTGTGCCAACGACAGCCGTCGCGGCACCTTCAACCCCTGCCGCCACGGCACCGCGAACAGAGCCGTTTGTGGTAGCCGACCTCATCAATCGTCCTCTATCTCCGGCGCCGAACCCTGCTCCCAGCCAGGCCAGCACATCGAGTACCGCGCCCGGCGGCGCAGCACCAGCGCCGCACGCGGGCGCCCTGGCCATGCTCTCGGCGAACGGCGAGGTGACGGCCACGCGCATCCGTGCGGCCGAACCCGCCGTCGGCAATACACCGCCGCCGGCAAGTGCCGCCGCGTCTCCCGTAGCGCAGGCATCGACCGTGACGCCCGTCACCCAGGCACCAGCGAGTACCGTAGCCGCCGCCCGGGAGCCGGCGCCTCCCGCAACCCAGACTGCTTCAGCTCCAGCAAAGATCACGACACCCGCACCGACGCCGGAAGCGCAAACGGTTGCCGACGGCATTCCGGCCGGCACCGGGTCCGCGACGGACCACACCACCGATGCCGCGACGAGCAATGCATCGCCCGCCGCCGCTGCGCCACCTATTGATGCCGATCCCCTGGCGGGCATGCCGCTGCCGAACCTGCCGACGCTGCCCCGTCCCGGCACGCCCGAAAATACCCGGGTGGCGCGCGCCGACACCGCCGATCTTGCCGCTGCGAAGGCCGCTGACGCAGCGCCGGCATCCGCCGACCAGGCTTCGCAGCTGGCGCAGATCGAGCTGAACAAGGCGCAGAATCGCATCGGTTTGTCGGATGCCCAGGTGGCGCAGCTGCAACAGGCGCAGGACAAGCTCGCCGCCGGCGACAGCGCCACGGCATTGCTGCTGTTGCAGGCGCTGAATGAACAGCTGCAGTCCGAAACCCGCAGTTATGTGGTACAGGACGGTGAAAGCCTGTGGCATGTCGCCGGCCAGCAGGAGGTGTACGGCAATTCCTACCTGTGGCCGCTGGTGTGGCAGGCCAACAAGAACAAGGTCAAGCAGCCGTACCAGCTCTACAAGGGCCTGCGCCTGACCATTCCAGCCCATCCGACGGTGCAGGAAGTGGCGGAGGCGCTGGCCGAATCGAAGGCCAACAGCGAAGCGGGCATGCGCCCGGCCACGGCTCCATCAGACGCAGGCGGAAGCGCAAGCCCGTGAGCGACAACGACATCACCAGGGAACTGGAATTCGGCGGACGCCAGCGCAGCTACATCGTGCATCTGCCGCCGGACTATTCTCCGGGCAAGCCGGCACCGCTGGTGCTGTCCCTGCATGGCGGCGGCGGCAATGCCAAAAGCAACGCCGTGCAGACCGGATTCAATGCCGAGGCCGACCGCAGCGGCTTCATCGTGGTACATCCGAACGGCAGCGGCGAACGCCGGCCGCTACTGAACGCTTTGGGCCGTGGCCATTTCTACACCTGGAATGCGGGCTCCTGCTGCGGCTACGCGGTGCAGCAGAACATCGACGATGTCGGTTTCATCCGCGCCATGCTGGCGGAGCTGCAAAGAGACTATTCGATCGACGCCAGGCGCATCTACGCCAGCGGCCTCTCCAACGGCGGCATGATGAGCTACCGGCTGGCCTGCGAGATGGGCGATGTCTTCGCGGCCATCGGCGTGGTCGCCGCGGCGCAAACCGCCTACGAGCCGCGGCCGACGCAACCGGTATCGGTGATTCACATCCACGGCAGCGCCGACCAGAACGTCACCCTGCCCGGCGGCATCGGTGCCAAGGCACTGGACCGGACCCCGAAGCCGCCGGTGATGGAGGCAATCGAGTTCTGGGCCAGATTCAACGGCTGCGCCGCCGCGCAAGTCACGCAAACCGGCAAGGTGCGCCGAAGCCTTTACAGCGGCGGCAGGAACGGCAGCGAAGTGGCCTACTACCAGATCGAGGGCGGGGGCCATTCCTGGCCCGGCGGCGAGCAGATGCTGGCGATGCTGGATCCGCCGTCGCAGGAACTGGCCGCGACCTCACTGATCTGGCAGTTCTTCGCGGCGCACGCCAAGGCTTGAAGCGGAGCGGCGAGGCGTTTTTGTGCGCGTAACCAGAGTCTGAATCAGTGTTTCAAACTTTCATGATTCATCGGGAGCATTTGAAACATAGCCCCCAGCAACCACCGTAAAGAGCCGCATCGCCTGTTCTGTGCCAAAACGAGATGGTCGGACATCGCGGGATATGAATGATCGCTGTTGGCGGGCACGGTCATTCAACAGGCCGCTACTGGCGCCAAAGCGGTAAGTCGCGAATGTCCGCTATCAGGCAACGCATTTGATGCAGAAAATAGCTTGCCACTTCAACGCGCCCGATGGGGCTTCAACTCCCTAGGCGGCCGGGTCAAACTACTCCGCTGCCCCTCCAAACCCAACGCAGAACCAATCGGGGCGCTCGCTCTTCGGGCTTGCGGTGAGAACGATAATCTAGTTCATATGCTCGCTCGCTTTTACTAACGCGGGCACAGCATCAGCGATGCCACGCGTTATCAAACTACCAAGGATCTTCATTTTTTCACTCGCGCTCAATGCGTCCCAAGCATTTGCGCTGTCCTGGCTTCTTGCGGAGGAATACACGACGCCCGAGGTTACTAACTGATGCTTCAGGACGGTGGATGTCGCCAGATCGATAAGAGTGACTTTGAAATACGCATAAGGCGCCAGGAAGCCTTTGCCTCTCCCGCCGGTATCGGAGCGGGTCGTCCATTTAAGTTGATCCATATAGAATCCAACTCCTTCAAGCTCTCCTGAGCCCATAGACTCGCGAGAGCCTGTCAAATCGGCCTCGCCGCGGTACTTTGTCACCAACACCAGATGCGTTGCAGACTGCTGCTTCAAGGCTTGATCGAGCGTCGCGCCGGGATCGAATCGCTGACTATCCTCAAAGTTGCCCAACTCGGGATTAACGCGAGACGGCGCCAGCGAAAGCAAGATCGGTTGCGTTTGAGGGTCGATTTTAACAAGCGCATCATTGACCGCGACCAGCGCCATCCTGTCGATGATTGAATTGGGCAGTGGATACGATTGATGAAGATTACGGTCCAGGTGACTGCCTACAGCTGGCTGATATGTCACGATCGTCAGTGAATCTCCAAGCAACGAAAGAACGGCATATCGTCGCGTTCCCGTATCAGGGTCAGCGACAACCGAGTTGGTCCAGAGTGCACCTGCGATCACAAGTCCGAGGACGAATTTCATGGATTGCCTACTCCCGCTCGACGTATTTTTGCCAGGGCTCATCTTTCCAGCCACCTCACACTCAGCGGCCATATTCGATGCTACCGGGTATCCGTATCCATCATAAGCGGAGGTGGTGATGGAATGAGAGGTAGTTCACATTCGGGAGCAGCCGTTTCGCAGCCGGCTGACAGGAGCATATCGCCTTGCCACGGGCGAGGCGAACAAAGCCCTCAGTTTCCGAAGTGCGCTGAAGGGCCCGACCGTTGAACAAATCCGGCTCGCAAGCAGGCTTACTTCCTTAGCAGGCAAGGGTGCGCACCCTACACCGGCTTTCAGGCGGTCCGCCTTTTGCAATGACCCGGACTACTTCGTGGCCTGAAGCATGGCCCCCATCTTCTGATGGATCAGATTGATAGCCTTGAGGGGGCGCAGCATCACCTTGAAGTCGACGATTCTCCCCTCCTCATCCCAGCGGATCATGTCGACGCCGTTGACGCTGATGCCGTCGATTTCTACCGCGAATTCCAATACCGCGTCGCGGCCGGAGACGACCTCGCGCACATAGCGGAACGATTCGTTGAAAAAGACCGCCAAAGCCGCCGTCAGGTACATGCGCGCGATCGCCTTGCCGACCTGGGGCGCGTGCACCACCGGGGAATGGAACACGACGTTCTCGGCCAGGAGCGCATTCAGCCCGGCAGCATTCCGGGTCCGGACGATCTGATGCCAATCTGCAACCGTGTTTGTCGTCATCGCACTACTCCTGAACGCATCGTCGAATAAAATACTCAAGACCCGGCCTGGGCATGAGAGATTACCGTGGCAAGGATAAAGCAGGCCATGGCAATGCCGGAACCGATGGCGGGCTTGGAAAACCAGAATTCCAGCGACAGGGCCAGATAGGCCGCGGATCTCGCAATGGAACAGATCTGCAGCAACAGCGACCGCGAAAACAAGGCCGGATAAAAAATGCCGAGGTACAGAAAAGCGCCGCCAAACATGACAATGCCAAGGCTATGACTGAGGTTGAACCCCATCCAGGCCTTCCATAGATTGATTTTCGGGTGCAGGGCGACAGTGGCTTGCTGCATAGCGGCTCGAAGCCCGGCATCCGTGGGCGTAAACGCGCGAGGATTGCCAAGGTCTCTGAAGGTGAGCAGGCCATGCAGGGTGCCCAGGAACAGGAAAATGCCGGAGCCGGCGATGATGAGTAACTGGATCATGTTCATCTCCCGATGCCTGGAACCATTGCTCAATTCGCCAGCAGCTGACTCCTGGCGGATTGATATTCGTGCCTGATGCGCGAAACCAGGGTTTCGACCGTCTCGATCTGCTTGACGGCGCCGATGCCCTGGCCGCAGCCCCAGATATCCTTCCAGGCCTTCTTGCCGGGATGTTCGCCCGTGCCGAAATTCATCTGGCTGGGGTCGCCTTTTTCCAGGGCATCGGGATTGAGGCCGGCATTGACGATGGACGGCCGCAGATAGTTGCCGTGCACCCCGGTGAACAGATTGGAGTACACGATATCGTCGGCATTGCTCTCGACGATCATCTGCTTGTAGCGCTCATCGGCGCGGGCTTCCGCTGTGGCGATCAGGGCCGAGCCCATGTAGGCCAGGTCGGCGCCGATCGCCTGCGCGGCCAGAACCGCGTTGCCGGTGGCGATGGCGCCGGAGAGCAGCAAGGGACCGTCGAACCACTCGCGGATCTCCTGAATCAGGGCGAACGGCGAAGTGGTGCCGGCATGGCCGCCGGCGCCGGCGGCCACCGCGATCAGGCCGTCGGCTCCCTTTTCGATGGCTTTGCGGGCGAAGAAATTATTGATGATGTCGTGCAGAACGATGCCGCCGTAGGAGTGCACCGCGTCGTTGATGTCGCGCCGCGCACCCAGTGAGGTGATCACGATCGGCACCTTGTACTTCACGCACAGCTCCATGTCGTGCTCGAGCCGCGAGTTCGATTTGTGCACGATCTGGTTCATCGCATAGGGAGCGGCCGGCCGGTCCGGGTGGGCCTGGTTCCAGGCGTCCAGTTCCTGGGTGATGCGCTCGAGCCAGACTTCGAGCTGATCCGCCGGGCGCGCATTCAGGGCCGGGAATGAGCCGACGATCCCGGCCTTGCACTGCGCGATCACCAGTTCCGGACCGGAGATGATGAACAAGGGCGCACCGACGACAGGCACGCTCAGCCGATTGCGGAGTTGTTTGGGCAGGGCCATTGGCGACTCACTCATATGCAAGTTGTTGCATATCATTGCAGTTTCCAATTTCATATGCAAATGTATGCATAGTCACAATCAGGCCACCGCCCTTCCATGTCGTTGAAGCACGCCATTCTCGTCCTGCTGGAACAGAAGCCCGGCAGCGGCTATGACCTGGCGCAGCGCTTCAAGGGCGGCATCGGGCACTTCTGGAGCGCTTCGCACCAGCAGATCTACCAGGAACTGAAAAAACTCCACAGCCAGATGCTGGTGGAGTTCGAGGTGCAGGCCCAGTCCGAGCGCCCGGACCGGAAGCACTACCGCATCACGGCCGCGGGGCGCGGCGCGTTGAAGGCCTGGCTGCTGGAGCCGACCAAGCCGGAGCGTTTCAACAGCGCCCTGCTGGTGAAAATCTATGCGGCGAACCTGGCCGAACCGGCGGCGCTGGTGGTGGAGCTCGAGCAAAACCTCGCCGAGCACCGCAGAAGGCTCGATGAATACCTCAGCCTGGAGCAGTCATATCTGGGCAAGGCAGACCGGCTGAGCCGCAAGCAATCGCAGATGTACCTGACCCTGCGCTGCGGCATCCGCTACGAGTGGAACTGGATTGAAATGCTGAATGAAGCCAGGGCCCTGCTCACCGACGACCGGATGCCGACCCAACCCGTGCTGGAAACGCTGGCACGCCATGCGGACCTGGCCGGGCGCAAGGCAGCCTGAAGCATGCAGTCCCTGGCTCAGCCCTTGGCGTAGAACTTTTTTTCCCAGGCCTTCTGCTTCCGCCCCGCTTCGCGCAGGAACGGCGCCAGCGCGCCCAGGCTGACGAAGGAACGGTTGAGCCAATGCCAGGGCTGGCGCAGCGGCCGGGCGAAATCGACGAACAGCACCACGCGCCAGCCGTCGGTGTCGTTCCACACCTCGTGGTTGAAGCTGTCGTCGAAAATCAGCGCCTCGCCTTCGTTCCAGGACTGGAACTGGTTGCCGATGCGGATGCGGCAACGTTCGCGCGGCTCCGGCACCTGCAGACCAAGATGGAAGCGCAACACGCCGTTATAGGCGCCGCGATGCGCCGGAATGTGCTTGCCCGGCGAGAGGATGCTGAAGAAGGCGGTACTGGCATTGGGGATGCCCTGCAGCAGCTGCATGGTCTCGGGGCAGCGCCGCGCGTTCTCGCGGCAATCCATGCCGGCGCCGAGCAGGAAGAAGGTCTTCCAGGTGTCGTCATGGGTGATGGTGCCGACTTCCTTGATGATCTCGTGGAAGCTGGGCATCTGCTCGCGGTGCACCAGCACCCGATCCAGCTCGGCGCGGATGCTGCGCCAGTTCGCTTCGAGGTTCCGCACCCAGGGGAAATCGGCGGTGTTGTAGACCGCCGTATCCGGTAATACCGACACCCGCGCCACAAAATTCTCGAGGCCGGTCTGCAAGCGCAATCCGAAACGGCCCAGCGCGCTCCTCGGCGCGCCCAGGGTGTGGGTCCGCGTGTGCAGATCGGGCTTGGCGCTTCCCGCTTCGATCGCCTGTTTCACTTCAACAGCGGATTGCATTGGCTGTTCCGGACTCCTGATTGTTGCCGACACCCGCGCCAGCTGCGGGCGGCCACACGCCATGGCTCTGTCACATGATTTTAATCAAAGCCGCAAAGCCGCGGCGGATCATGGAGGAGGGGGCGAAGGCAGGCTCCGCCATAACCGGACCGGGCGGCAGGAAAGCCGCCGCGCTGCCCCATTTCGACCGCGCCATCAGGCCGAAGTGCCCGCCACTGGCCGATCCGGACGGGGTTTGAAGCGGCGGCGCGAGGGTTTCGCGCCGCCACTTCCGGCTTCAGTGACCGGCCACTTCAGGCTCGACGGCCTTCTTGCTGTCTTCATGATGATCGGCGCCGAGGAACACATACATGGCCGGCACCACGAACAGGGTGAACAGGGTACCGATGGAGATGCCGGTGAAGATCACCAGGCCCATGTGGTTGCGGCCCATGGCGCCGGCGCCGCCGGCGATCACCAGCGGCACCACGCCCAGCACCATCGAGAAGGTGGTCATCAGGATCGGGCGCAGACGCACGCCGGCGGCGCTCATCACTGCCTCGAGCTTGGGCTTGCCGCGCCGCTGCTCGTCATTGGCGAACTGCACGATGAGGATGCCGTGCTTGGCGATCAGGCCGATCAGGGTGACCAGTCCGACCTCGGTGTAGATGTTCAGCGTCGCCTTCTTGATGCCGAGGAAAATGAACACCATGGCGCCGAAAATCGCCATCGGTACCGACATCATCACGATCAGCGGATCGCGGAAACTGCCGAACTGCGCCGACAGCGCCAGGAAGATGATGATCACGGCGAACAGGAAAGTCAGCGCGAACGAACTGGTCTCCTGGATGTACTGGCGCGACTGGCCGGCGTAGTCGACGCTGTAGCCGCGCGGCGCATTGTCCTTGGCCAGCTGCCGCAGGTAGTCCAGAGCCTCGCCCAGGGTGCCGCTCGGCACCGCGCTGAAAGTGGCCGAGTTGAGCTGTTGGAAATGGCTGATGCGAGTCGGGATGGTTTCGGTCTTGAGCGAAATCACCGTCGAAGCCGGCACCACCGTGCCGTTGGCGGCCCGGATGTAATAGTTGTTCAACTGGTCGGGGTTGATGCGATTGGCTTGCGCCACCTGCGGAATGACCTTGTAGGAGCGGCCCGCGATGCTGAAGTAGTTGACGTAGCCGCCGCCCAGCATGGCGCCCAGGGCGGAGCCGACGTCCTGCATAGTCAGGCCCAGGGTCGCCACCTTGTCGCGCTGCACACTGACCACGACCTGGGGCTTGTCCAGCTTCAGGTCGGTGTCGATGTAGTAGAACTTGCCGCTCTTCTGCGCGATGTCGAGAATGTTCTGCGCCACCTCGTCGAGGTTGCTGAACGGTTCGGTGGTGCCGAGCACGAATGCTACCGGCGTGTTGACGCCGCCGGTGCCGGTCGGCAGCGGCGGCGGCTGCGAGGCATAGACGGTGGCGCCGGCGACCTGGTTGACCTGTGCCTGGATCGCGGTTTGCAGATCATCGGCATTGAGCTTGCGCTCGCTCCACGGCTTGAGGATGACGCCGCTGAGCGTGGTGTTGATGCCATTGATACCGGTGAACTGGAAGATTTCGTCCTTTTCCGGATGCGAATCCACCATGCCGCGGATCTGCGTGCCGTAGGTGTCCATCTGCCGCGCAGTAGCATCGGGCGCGGCGTAGCCATAGACAATCATGAAGCTCTGGTCTTCCTGCGGCGCCAGCTCGTTCTTCGACATCTTGCCCATGACGAAGATCAGTCCGACGATGATGAAGCCGAACACCACCACCGCCGGCCAGGTGCGCAGGGCCGCGCCCAGCAATCTCTCGTAGAGCTTGCGCGCCCACTCGAAATTGCGGTCGATCGCCTTGACCAGCCGGGTCTCCTGCTGCGCGGCGGTGAGGAAGCGCGAGGCCATCATCGGCGACAGGGTCAGCGCGACCACCGCCGACACGGCCACCGCTCCGGCGAGGGTGAAGGCGAATTCCGAGAACAGCGATCCGGTAAGGCCGCCCTGGAAGCCGATCGGCACGTAGACCGCGATCAGCACCACCGAGATGGCGATGATGGGCCCGGCCAGCTCGCGCGCGCCGAGTATCGCCGCCTGAAGCGGCGGCAGGCCTTCCTTGATATGGCGATCGACGTTCTCCACCACGATGATGGCGTCGTCCACCACCAGGCCGATGGCCAGCACCAGGGCCAGCAGGGTCAGCAGGTTGATGGAGTAGCCCAGCGCCAGCATGACGAAGAAGGCGCCGATCAGGGACAGCGGAATGGCGATGGCCGGGATCATCACCGAGCGCGGCGCGCCGAGGAACAGGAAGATGACCACGGAGACGATCAGCAGCGCCTCGATCAGCGTCTTCAGCACCTCGTGGATGGCGCTGTTGACGTACCCGGTGGCGTCATAAACGATTTTGCCGTTGAGCCCGTCCGGCAACTGGGCCTTGATTTCCGGGAAGGCCTTGCGCACATCGCCGATCACGCTCAGCAGGTTGGCATCCGGCGCCACCTTGATGCCGATGAACACCGCCGGCTTGCCGTTCATCAGGGCGCTGAAGTCGTAGTCCTCGGCGCCGAGCATGACATTGGCGACATCCTGCAGCCGCACCACCTGATCGCCCTTGCTCTTGATTACCAGGTTCTTGAACTCGTCAACCGAGTGCAGATCGGTGCTGGCGGTGATGTCGACGCTGACCATCTGGCCCTTGGTGCTGCCCAGGGC
>Ga0302305_1002410_pt1 | contig 10564 bp, 4 predicted proteins | sample III_Palsa_E2_3_FD_198764 | JGI IMG/M metagenome (GOLD analysis project Ga0302305, IMG submission 198764) | Peat permafrost microbial communities from Stordalen Mire near Abisko, Sweden - III_Palsa_E2_3 | ecosystem: Environmental > Terrestrial > Soil > Palsa > Peat permafrost | place: Sweden... | reverse complement strand
TTGAGATCGCGGAGTGTCGCGACGGGGAGTAAAGTATGACGGTGGCAGATCGTGAAGATGCGAATAGTGGCGAATCTCCTCGGTACTTTTATCTACAGGCTGTAGGCGCAAGAGATCCAAGCCGCAGACGAAGTCCCGCCGAGTGATGATGCGGTAGTCATTGTGATCCTTCGCCGCATACTTTGATAACTGGCCGGCACGATGACGCTAAACGAATATGCGTGGGGATGAACAAGTGGGAAGAGTAATTCTCTTCTCGCTTTGGCATTCCTTTTCTATTCGCGTCAGAATTATCTGTCCTCCCTTCCAGCCTTATCGTAATGTGGCGCAGCTCTGCGGTTCACCACGATCATCTGCCGCCTGAGTTCCACGGTAAAATTCACTTCCCCGGTCGCTCGCCGCCTCTCGGCCTACCGGTTGCTTCCTGCTGCACATGTATCTCCAGGAGTTCGGCCCCTTATGTTTCTGCTTTCGCTGTCCCGCTGCTCGTCGTTCCTCTCTGCTCCCCATCGCTCGGTTGCCCTGATGTTCCTGCATTCGCTGGTACGCCTATCGCCGGCGCTACAGGCGCAGACCGCGCATTTTCGCATTACGGTCCTGCGTTGGCTGCAAGAGGCATCACCGCAGGCGCCGCGATGCCGATGATCTCCGACACGCTATTGTCCCCGGCGTTGGCGGTCCACACATTTCCCGACGCATCGACCGCGATGGCGTCGGGCGCATTCATGGCACTCAATCCTGCGGCCGGAGAGATTGGGGCGCTCTGACCAAATCGTAGCTCCGACACGCTCCCCGCGGTCACATTATTTACGATCCATACCGTCCCGTTGCCATCGATAGCGGCTGCGACAGGCATCGACAACCCTCCACCCATAAGCGGGGTGGTCAGCAGAGAGTTCCCGAACGTTCCCAGCAGGCTTACCGAGCTGCTGCCTTGGTCTGCGATCCAGGCATGCTCGTTTGAATCGAGCGCCACGTCCTGCGGCGAAACCATTGCTCCATCTTTGTAGCCGGCGCCACTTAATAAGACTTGATTGTTGTTGAACTCCACCATGTCCCACGCCGCGCTGTCGGCTACCCATACATTGCCCAGCGGGTCGATCGCGATGCCCATTGGGGCCTGCAGCGACCCATTCGCGCTCAGCGCACCGGACCCCATCACTGCGCCACTGCTGCTCAACTCCGTTATCGACGCACCAGCGAAGTTGCTCACCCACACATCATTCTGGCTATCGATGGCCAGGGCAATTGGCCCACTGATGCTGCTATTCGCGTAGCTTGTATTGCCTTGCACCGCTCCGCCGCTCACGGTCAGCTTAATCACTGAACTCAATAGCGTGTCGGCGACCCATACACTGCCGGCGCGATCGATAGCGATTCCCTGCGCTCCAAAAATATTACTGTTGCCCGTGTATCCATTCACCCCCGTCAACAGCGCACCTGTGACGCTCAACTCGGTGACGCTATTGCCGCCGGAGTTGGCGACCCATGCATTGCCGCTTGCATCGAGCGCCAGCGCCGCCGGAGCATTCAAACCTCCACCCTTGAAGTTCAACGCTACGGTCCAGTCGTTCGGCGGGGTTGCGAGCGTCGGCTGAAATGGCGCGGTCCCAGAGACAAGATTCAGCAGCGAGGACGGCTGGCCGTTTGCCGTCGGGTTGGCTACGATGTTGAGCGCAGCCGCCACGATGTCCGACGGTGGAGTGGAACCCGTCGTTACCGCAGCAAACAAGGGCGTGCATGAGCCGTCCACTCCTGTCGAGTTCACGCATGGCGCCAGCATGTCTGCCACAGAGTTCAACTCCGCAACAGGAACTGTTACGTTCGCCGGCAACCCACTGCCAGGAGCCAGCCCTGTTGTTGTGTTGACCAGCACGTTGGCTATCGCGAACGCGTTTGTCAGACCCACCGCATTCGCTCCCATCGCACCCACATGCGCCGCATCGGACATGAACGGCGCCAGCGCGAACGCAGCCCCTACCGTCGTCACCTCATCGAGCGAAATAAACGTCGAAGCGCCTACGCTGTCGCAAGGCCCCAATGCTGCCATCATGATTGCCGCGGTGTTATTCGTCGCCTGCGCCAGGCCGGGATTGCCTCCACTCGCCGTGATGTACAGTAACGGGTTCGTGCCATAGGTCGCGGTATTTGAGGTACAGTCCCAATCGCCGGTGATCGTGAAGCTCCCATCCTGTCCGGTTGTCACCGCACTTCGAAGCAGCGGCGTCGACGCAGACTTGAGCCCGGTAATTCCCACTGCATATAACTGAATCGCCGCGCCCGCAATCGGCTGTTGGCCTCCATGCACGTTACCGCTCATCGTCTTTGCCACAGCCGGCACGCTCACCGGTTGCATCATGCTTCCGCCATCCACGGCGCATCCGGAAACTGCAAGCGCGAGCCCGCAGACCGGCATCATCGCAAGATTTTTCCATTTCGTCATGGCGTCACCGTGAAGCTCCGCGACACTGGAACCGCGGGAGCAAAAGTGGAATTGCCGTTCTGACTGGCGGAAACGGTTACTGAGCCGGTTCCGGTGAGATGCAAGATGCTTCCGGAGACCGCTGCCGACCCAGACGTGACGGTATAGGTGATGGGCAGACCGGAGCTGCTGTGCGCCGTCAGCGTGAGTTGTTGCACCACCACACGAGGTATCGACGGGATCGGGGCGAAGGTAATCGTCTGCGGCGCATCATTATTCACGGCCAAGGTTCCCGGTAAGAAGTTCAACGCGTAGCGCGCAGGCGCGGTCAGTGTCCCAACGGAGATCGCGATGGGATAGACCCCGGCAAGCGAGTTCGAAGTGGCCGTGGTTGAAATCGCGGGTTGCCCGCTCAGGATTGCGCCAGTGTCGCCGTTGACATAACCGGTGACCGTGTAGCCGAAAGTAGGACTGCTGACGCCAAAGCTCCGCGAGAAACTCTTTGCCGTCACCGTCAACACATTGAGCGTGGTTGCGGGGACGGTCAGGTTCGCTGAGCTGCTGCCGGCGAATTGACTTGTACCCTCATACATGGCCTGGAAGACATGGCTTCCGGCGGCCAGTGCGGGTGTGGTGAAGGTAGCCGTGCCGGAGGAAAGATTGTCCTCTCCCAGCGATGCACCGTCCTCAAGGAAGCGCACGCTTCCCGTTGGAGTGGAGGTTGAGCCGCTGCCTTTCACCGTCGCCGTCAGCCCGAGCGTCCCGCCCGCGGGGACTACCGTTGCGTTCCCCGAAAGCAGAGTCGATGTCGGGTAGCCCAGGACTTCCGCCGGGGTATCGGTGATATGCACCGTCTCGTTGATTGGCAGCAGAGTCGAGGACACCAGTGAAAGCTGATCGGTGACATGGATCGCCTCGTTGATTGGGAGCAACGTCGAGGACGCCAGTGAAAGCTGATCGGTGACTTGGATCGCCTCGTTGATTGGGAGCAACGTCGAGGACACCAGTGAGAGCTGGTCGGTAATGTGGATCGCTTCGTCGATTGGCAGCAAAGTCGAGGGCACCAGTGAGAGCTGATCGGTGATGTGGATCGTCTCAGGGGCCGGCGGCAGGGTGATGACTGGATTGATACCGGTAGCGGTCACGGCGACGCTGAGCTGCTGGCTGATTCCGGGGCTGCCTAGGATCGACTCCGTCCAGCTGATGGTTCCGGAGTAGTTTTGGGCTGAGGCTGGGTTAAAGGTTACCTGGAGCTGGCAGCCTGCCGCCCCGGAGGCCAATGGTGAGCTGCACGTACCCAGCGATGCTGTGAACGCCGGATTACTGGAGACCAGTGGACTGTTGATGAACACGGTGCTCCCGTAGCCCACGGAATTGCTGCCTGCGCTGGTATTGACCAGCGTCACCGGCGTCGTGCTTGTCTGGCCCGGCGCCACAAAGCCGATATCCAGCGGGTTCGGGGATGCCGTCACGTAAATCCCGCTCGTATAGCCGGTCAGCGAGACGGTTTGCGTCGCGCTCGGGTTATTGAGCGAGTTGCTCGTAATCGTGATCGCGGCCGTCACGATGCCGGGATGGGGCGGCGTGGAGGCGACCTGGAGCTGGCAGATCGTACCCACAGCGATTACGATCCCGTTCGTGCAGCCGTTGGTCGTTGTGGGCTGCATCGTATAGCCGGTCCCGCTGATCGCAATCGACGAGACAGTGAGCGGCTGGTTGCCGCCGTTGTACAGCGCCATGGTGTACGGGTTACTGGTTTGCCCATTGTTCGAGCCAAAGTCGATCAAGCCCTGGGAGCGGTCGATGATGTCGACCGTGTTGTTAGTAGCCGCTCCCACATAGATGGTTCCGTCCGGAGCCACAGCGGTCGAGCCCGCGTACCCGTTGACACCGATGTACGTGAGTGGTGAGGCATAGTTGTTGGCGGCGGAGTACATCCATAAGGCGATGTTGCCGTTATAGCTTTGGCCGACATACAACGTGTCCGCGGCATCGGTCCCCATGTTTCCGCCATTGCTGATCTGGTTCAGTGAGACCATGTTTGTGCCCCAGCCGGCGCAGCCATTGGTGCTTCCCGTGATGCTGCTGCTAAGGCCGACGCCGCTGCCCCAGCCGCACCACACCGCCATACCGCGGTTTCCGTCAAGGAAGAACAGGTTCTCGTACTGGTCCACGAGCATGGTGCCAGGGCTGTAAGCTCCGCTATCGAGGGGATATGGCAGCGGCGCGTCGCCACCCGGGGGGAAGATGCCAGCGTTTTCTGGCGGTGGAGCCGGAGAGGTCACAGGATATTGAGTGCCATAGGCCTGAGTGATAAGTCCGTGACTATATTGACTATTGTTCTCATAGTACTCACCGCCTCCGTCCGCGTCGTAGTAGGTCCCGAGGTTTCCGGCTGCGACCACCACCGGGTTGTTAAAACAAACGGTATAAGGCACGATCACAGGGTTGTTGTTGGCGTTGCCGCCAGTCGTCCAGCACAAAGAGATGGGATAGGACCCACCGAGCGGGGGCTCGTACTCATAGCCACTGTTGCTATTGCCCATGTCAAAGAGATTGCCGGCGCCATCGATAGAGAGGCTGTATCCGCGCCCGACGTTGCTGGCCAGCAGTGCGAGAGCACCGCCGCCCTTCGACGTGTAGAAATCGTTATCGTTGGCCCAGAGGTAGAACGTGCCGGCGTCGTCGGTCGTGTAGCCGTACGAGTAGTCGTAGGCGCCGTCCGGTAGCTGCGGCAGGGGTGTGGTCACGCCTGGCTGAATCATCAGCTGCGGCGCCAGGCCGATGCCGTAGAGGAACTCCCCGCCGACCTCCGTCTTTCCGTCCGTGCCCAGGACAAAGATCGCGTCCTTGTGGCCGCCCGGATACAACGGCGTGAAGGTAATGACGACGGTGCAGGTTTCGAGGTATGGGTAACTGCCCGAGGTAGCAGGGTAGGAAGGATTGGCGGACTGCGTGCAGTTGACCGTCCCCGCGCTGTAACTCTTGCCGTACTGCAGGCTGACCGTCGGCACATACGAGGCCAGGTCGGAGAAGGTTTGGAAGGCGACTGTTACCTGCTGCTGCGTCGCCGTACTGTTGACGATTGCCGTCCCGAAGAAATAGCCAGGGGAACCGACGACCGGGCCCAGGCCGTTGTTGTTGCTGTCCATCGGGCGTGGGGCCAGAGGGTTCGCAGCCGCAGTGGTCTGCGCAGCGCTCGGCGTCGGCGAAGGGATGAACTGCACCTTAACCTTCTGCCCCAGAGCCCCCGGAGCGCCTGGACCAGCCAGCAATGCCAGCGCTGCCAGCATCCCGGCGGTCTGCCGGAGATAACACCGGGCAAGGCACACTCGCGCAAACCTCGAGTTGTTGAATTGCGCATCCATCGTCTCTTCTCCCGAGCTCTTTCCTGCGTGTGTTGGAAAGGGCTAAGAGAAAGAGAGGGTGACGGTCACCTGGATGACCTGCCCGTCTGTCAGATTAGTCAGAGGAGCCGGAGTTGCCCCGCCAATCACTGTCGCTGTAAACGGATAGAGAACGATGGTGTCATTGGTGGGGGCCTGATTCAAAACGCAATTTCCTGGCGTGGAGTCCGCGTAGCCTGGCGTATCAACGCCAATGCTGGGCAGGCAAGCGGTTTGAAACGTTCCTACAGCATCCAACGTGGTAGTGCCATATGGCACTACGAAGTTACCTGCCAGCACAATCTGCTCAGTTGGTACGGGTCCGGTTGAGGGGACATAGACCAGTCTTGTTGTGAGCACGCTTTGTATAACGCTGTTACTGACAATTGCGTAATAAGCATTGTTTGCCGAGGTCATCATCATACAAGTGGCTTGCGTCCTGACAAGGCACCAGGAACTTGGATCAGGATAGGTCGCGGTATTGACCGTGATCATGCCGACGAGGAAACCGCCTGGAGTAATGCTTTGCGTCAAAATATTGGATAGAAAACGATCAGCCCCAGCACCTGTGTTGGAGGAAACCAGCGAGTTATCAAACTCACGCCGTTCCCCCAGGGTTCCGTCGGTATTTTTCACCTGCAGCACCCAGTGGCCATGAATCCTGATGCCGTCGCCGCCGGGCTTGCTGGGCTTGGCCGTCGCTTCCTCTTCTTCAGCCACAGGCTTGGCCGCTGGGGGCACTGCCGCCGTATGCGGAGAGACCGCCGCAAGCGCAGCCGGTTTTGCCGGGACAGTCTGCTGCGCGAAGGCACCCTGCGCGCCGTCCAGCATTGCGCCCAGCACGATGAGGACCGCGCACACTCGCACCATCGCCCAACGCACACCCTGCGACCTGTACTGCTTCAAGCTCTGTTTCATATCGGACCTCTCCCTGACTGAGTGATTTCGGATTGAGTTATTTCTTCCTGTTAGTGATCTTCTCCACCGCAACCGCGCCGTTCAGCCGTCTGGAGGTGACGGCAGCCGGGGATGTGGCTCTGTAGGCTCCGCCGGTGCTGCTCCGCTACTCTGCGAGAACCGCGTAACCGACCTCCGTTCGACGGTGATCTCGATGCGGCGCATGGGCCCCTTTGCCGGGGATAGGACCTCTGCCTTGGTCTTTGGAGTTGGTGCTTTGCGTCGCAGCAGCCACATGGATTGCCTTCGCCTCACTGGGTTCACACGCACTACATCACAGCGTGGGCAAAATTCGATCTGAAGAGATCTGAAGAAAATTTTGAGACGCCTGAGCCTTTGAAAACAATGAGTTAGGAGGCCTTCCTATAGAGATCTCCAGAAATCCGACGCAATCTTCAACCGGCAGGCACGCGGGCGCTGGCCGCAAGATGGGGCTCTTGTGAAGTGATTTGTGAAGATGAGGCTGATGCGGTGGATGAGCTGAGACGCGGCGGCCCTGGCCTTCGGTCAGCGAAGTTTAGCTAGCTCTGCTTTCGCTGTCTTGACCACGGGAAGATCCGGATCGGCGTCTTTCCACGCGCCGAGAAAGGCCTCGTACTCTGTCCGCGCCGCAGAGTCATTCTTCTGCGCGGCATAGGCGCGGGCCAGTCCAAGATGCGACAGTGGTCTATCAACCGCGAACGAGAAGCCCGGATTGTCCAGGATGAACTGAAAGTCTCTGGCGGCCAGCTCCGGCTGCCCAGCCTGCAGATGCACCTGGCCCCGTTGTGTGAGAACAGAAACGTGCGGCCAGTCAAAGGTATTCGGCGGTTGCAGGTCAGCGACTGCATCGAGAGGTGCATTGCGATGCGTGGCGATGGCCGCGCGCATCTGAGGCACCTCCCGATGGAAGACGCCGGTGTCCGGGTGAGCGTCACTGCTATGGGCCGCAAGGAAGCGCTCCGCGAAGGCTGTATCTCCGAGGAGGGCATGCTGCAGGTTAAAGTCCGGGTCGTCCTGAACTTGCTTGCCAAGCTGGTTGAGCGTGGCGCGGGCGGCAGCCGTCATGCCGAACTCGCGCTCCATCTCGGCCTGTTCGATGGCTACCGCATCGGCCAGTTCAGGGAGGCCCTCCTGTCTGTCGACCGTAACTTCCTGACGGAACAAATCGTCGGCCTGCTTATATCTTCCCTGCATCGCGGCCACTTCGCCCTCGAAATAATCGTGGAGCGAGCCCTTGTGCGCTGCCAGCCACTCTCCTTCGCGGGCGAGCGCGGCGGCATCACCTTCGTCAAAGGCGATCTCGAAAAGGAACGTATGGGTTGGACTGGTGTCCTTGCCTTCGCGCGCGGCCTGCTGGACGAGGGCTTTGGCCTCCGCAAAACGGCCTGTGTCCTTATACGCCCGGCCCAGCACGTCGTAGGCAATGACATTGTGACCGAGCTGCAGCGCCCGCTCGGCGTCGGCGATGGAGGGCGCAAACTGGCCGAACTGGGTGTAGAGGTTTGCGGCATCGACCCAGGGCACCCAGTCGTCCGGGTAGCTGGCTGCCCAGGTCTCATAGGACTTGATCGCCGCCGGCCAATCCTTCAGGATATCGGCGTCGTAGTGGGACTGAATCATGAGCTTTTCCTTGACGCCCAACCTGTCCCTTAGGTCGAAGCACTTCTGCATGTACTCCGCTTCCTTCCGGCTTTCCCCCATATTGCCGTACATGAAGGCAAGCTCTCCGTAGGCAAAAGCAAAGTTCGGGTCTAGCTCCACAGCTCTTTGAAACATCGGTAAAGAGTCGGCAAACGGCTTTCCCTGGGCCTGCATGTACTTTCCTACCGAGTAGGCCTTCAAGGCGTCGAGCGATGAAGTGGCAGAATCCTGGATCGGAACATCGTAGCCCCGAATCGACTTCGCGGATTCGCCCAACTTCGACCGGATGCGGTCGGCGACGGAGTCCAGGGCACCCAGCACCTTCGCCTTATTCGTGGTCTCCGCCTTGGCCGAAGTGAGCCGCTTGCCCGTACTGCATGCGGTCGCCTCCAGAGTCAAAAAATAGATATCGCCGACGCTGGAGATGGTCCCCGTCAGCAGCACTTGCCGGTTATTACGTATACATATCTCCCGCGCGATGCCGGAAGTGATAGCGATGTCCGTCTTTCGACCCATTCTTTGCAGCGTCTCCGCGCTGTCGTTCTCACTCAGCACGTCCATATAGGGCGATTGTTGGAGATCGATCTCCAGGGCACGCTTCAGTGTGCCGTCGAAAGCCTCATCGCCGGTATTATTGGAGAACTCCGCGAGGACAACGCTAACGTGGTCTCGCGGCTCCGGTCGACGCAGCCACAGACCGCCAGCAAGGACTATCAGCGCGACACTCCCGCCGCCGAACAAGTAGAGCAATCTCCGGCCCGAAGCAGGTTTCCCTTCAGCGGCCGCCGCCAACACTATCGGCTCCTCGATCACCATCCGCGTAAGCTCGCTCGATTCGTGAATCACGTGATGCGAGGATGTGACACCCGCCACTGCCGCCTCCGGCAGAACATATTGCACCGTGCCGCTGAAACTGTAGCCGACGCCCGGCACCGTGACGATATAATCCGCTTTGTCCCCCAATGCCTTGCGCAGAGCAGAGATGTGTTGCGTGAGCGTTCCTTCTTCGACAAACGAATCGGTCCAAACCTCTTTCATCAGGTCGGCCTTGCTGACGACCTCACCTGCGTGCTCGACGAGACAAGTCAGTACCTGATATGCCTTCTGTCCCAACGCGACCCTCTGGCCGTCACGCACGAGAACGCGAAGACCGAGGTTGAGTTCGAACGCGCCGAAGCGGCAGAGACTGCTGTGGCTTAGAGGCATAGGGGAACCTGACCATATTATGCTGCCAATTTAAAATTTCTCACCAAGGAACGCATGTCCGGGAGATGACCCGTCGCCAAAGGAACGGGAAACTGATCAAGGCATCTTAAGGTCATGGGTCTCCATTGCGTCTCTGTCGGGAGACCACACATTGTCGTCCTTTGTTTTTTCTCGATTGACGAGAAATTGCCGAAGCGTGCGCTGCGAATTAATTAATCGATACTGAGAGGTCGGCTTCTCCGAAGCAATTCGCCCGGGCGTTCTCAACTAACGAGAACAAGCCGATCCACATTGCTCAGCGTCGAGAACGGACTAATGCACTCATCGACTCTTGTGCTGCGCCTCGTCACATCTCGATGGCGGCAAAGCTCAGACGGCTCGCCGTTGAACTTTATTTAAACGAAGCTCTTCCACATGAGGTTTTCTATCTAACGGTACCGCGGTTGTAGGTCTCATTACTTTCTGGTGTTTTAGGAATCTGTGGCGGAGAATGCCGAAGTCGGATCGCCGATAGCGCTTTCTCAGTTGTGAACTTTCTGAGACAAAAGCCCGCTTTCGCGGGCTCCTAGGGATTTTGTCGTCGAAAATAAAGCGGTCAAAATGAACTGGCGGAGAGTGGGGGACTCTTCTCCGCTATTGATTCATAAAGGTTTATGGCCTGGCTACCAGCAGCGGCTACCGGATCAGAAAATAAGTGATTTCTCGCGGTGAAACTTCGTATCCCCATTAAAGAGGGTGCGTATGCAACGCAAGAGATCGTCAGTACGAATTTTGATCCGAATCGTCGACCGTAACGGCAAACGGCGCTACTGTACCCCTGTTTTTACTAGAAGTGGCACTCCGAAGGGTCAAACGGCCATCGTCAACGGGTCAGTTGAGGTGCATCCTGAGGGAGTTTACAGCCTACGGTTCACTCGCGCCGACGGACGGCGCTTGTGGGAAGCGGTAGGTCGCGATCCCGCATACGCGT
>Ga0302305_1002409_pt1 | contig 10564 bp, 8 predicted proteins | sample III_Palsa_E2_3_FD_198764 | JGI IMG/M metagenome (GOLD analysis project Ga0302305, IMG submission 198764) | Peat permafrost microbial communities from Stordalen Mire near Abisko, Sweden - III_Palsa_E2_3 | ecosystem: Environmental > Terrestrial > Soil > Palsa > Peat permafrost | place: Sweden... | reverse complement strand
TGCGCGGCAGGAAACCGAGTTCGATCGCCTGGCTCGTCATGGAGAAAGCACCGGAGATCACCGCCTGAGACGCGATCACGGTCGCGAGCAGCGCAATCACGATAGTGGGGATCAGTGCCCAGCCTGGGGCCATCGAGAAAAACGGCTGGTCCTTGGGGCCGGCCTCGTAAAGCAGCGTGGCGCCCTGACCGAAATAGCCAAGGATGATCGAAGGGAACACCACGATCAGCCACGCCACGCGAATCGGCCGGCGTCCGAAATGGCCGATATCGGCGTACAACGCCTCCGCGCCGGTCAGCGCGAGAATCACTGCGCCAAGGATCACGAAGGCAATCGTCGGGCGCTCCTGCACGAGGTGTAACGCCCACCAGGGCGACAGCGCACTCAGCACCTGCGGATGCTGAGCGATCCGGTAGATGCCGAGTCCGGCGAGCCAGAGGAACCACAGCGTCATGACCGGTCCGAACCACCGTCCGACCGTCGACGTGCCGCGCTTCTGGAACAGGAAGAGCGCAATCAGGATTGCGACGGCGCCGGGCACGACCAGTGGGGCAAACGCGTGATCGATCTGCGGCAGCCCTTCGGCCGCGGACAGCACAGAGACGGCGGGGGTGATCATCGAATCGCCGTAGAACATGGCCGCACCGAACAAGCCGACCAGCAGGAGGATACGACGCGCCGGTTTGCCGTCCCTGTCGCAGCCTGCGCGCACCAGCGCCGTGAGCGCGACGATACCGCCTTCGCCTTGATTGTCTGCACGCATCACATAGCAGACGTATTTCAGCATCACGACGATCACGACGGCCCAGACGATGGTCGACAGGACACCCATGACGATCAGTTGCGTGCTGGCCCCGGCGTCGAGCACTCCCTGGCGGAATGCATAGATGGGGCTGGTGCCGATGTCGCCGAACACCACGCCGAGCGAGCCCAGTATGAGGCTCGAGGTGCCGGGGCGAGGGCGGGGTTGGTCTGTGCTGCGTCCAGCAGCAGCGTCGCGGGCCATCGGGCGAGACTCGGTGGAAGAAGTTGACATGGCGCGGCTTGCAAATCTCCTGTGCGCACGGTGGTTACCGGCATCAATGGAATGCGGTAGCAAGACGTGTTCCCCCGGCGCGACGAACCTGCCCTGACGGGTCGACGCGGTGGCGCCGAGGCAAGCTCATGGCGGATCTGGCGAGCGAGGGGGGCGTACCGTGGCCCATGAGCAGGCGCGTTTTGTGCGGCACAACGAGGGTTGCTGGACACATCCTGGAGTCGACCATGTATAACGATGCCGAATACGCGCGGGACATCGCAAACGAACAGTACGAGGTTTTCAAACTGGATCCTCGCGACTGGGTGCCGAACAATTCCAGGCTGCCGGTCGTGGTCTACCGGCGCGCCTTACGCGCCGACAGCGGTGACCTTGCATCCGCCTTCGAAATTCTCTTCGAGCGTAACGACTGGCCGCCGCAGTGGCGCGACGGTATCTTCGACTATCACCATTTCCACGCTTCCGCCCACGAAGTGCTGGGCATCGCCTCGGGGTCAGCCGAGGTGATCGTGGGCGGCCCTGGCGGGCGCGTCGTGAAAGTCGCTGCTGGCGATGCCATGCTGCTACCGGCGGGCACCGGCCATTGCCTGCAGGCCTTCTCGGGCCGTTTTCAGGTGGTGGGCGGCTATCCCGCTGGCCAGCAATGGGATATCCGCCGTGAGGCACTGACGCCCGCCGAGCGCGCAACCATGGACGCACTGCCGTTCCCGCCACGCGACCCGCTCGACGGCACCCACGGCCCGGTGGTCGAGCACTGGCTGCATGCGGCTTGAACTGACAGCTGTCGCAAGCTTTGAAAGCTGCGTTGCTGCGACAGGCAGGGCGTTGCGACGATTGTTGCGGGCCCGGCGCCTAGTCGTTGCACGCCATACAGTTGGCTATTACCGCATATCGGCGCATGATCGGACGGTCGGCCGCCACTGGGCCGTTTAAGATGGGCTGTCCCTCATGCAGGGCGCCCGTAGCCGGCCGCCCCATGCCGGTCGCTCCGGGCAAGCCTGGCTGTCGGCCCGTTTCCGCAGGAATGTTCAATTGCAGCGCGTCACTTCGACGTCGCCCTTCGTAGAACAGGAGCTTCCCATGCAAAACAATCCCTCCCTCGATAAGCTGTGTATCGACACAATCCGTACGCTATCGATGGATGCCGTGCAAAAGGCGAATTCCGGCCACCCCGGCACGCCAATGGCGCTGGCCCCAGTGGCTTATCACCTGTGGCAGAACCATCTGCGCTATGACCCCGACGAGCCGCTGTGGCCCAATCGCGACCGCTTCGTGCTGTCGGTGGGGCACGCGTCGATGCTGCTGTATTCGCTGCTGCATCTGACGGGGGTGAAGGCCGTCGACGATGACGGCAAGCCGACTGGCAGACCCGCTGTGTCGCTCGACGACATCAAGCAGTTCCGCCAGCTCAACAGCAACACACCAGGGCACCCCGAATACCGCATGACAACCGGTGTCGAAACGACCACCGGCCCGCTCGGCCAAGGTCTCGGCAACAGCGTCGGCATGGCGATGGCAGCGCGTTTCTACGAGACCCGCTTTAACCAGTCCGATGCGCCGCTATTCGATTACCGCGTCTACGCGCTGTGCGGCGACGGCGACATGATGGAAGGCATCTCGCACGAAGCGGCCTCGCTCGCGGGCCATCTGCAGTTGTCGAACCTGACATGGATCTACGACAGCAACCGCGTGACGATCGAAGGACACACGGATCTTGCCTATAGCGACGACGTGGAAGCGCGTTTTCACGGCTACCACTGGCATACGGTTCACGTCACCGACGCGAACGACGCCGCCGCGCTCGAAGCCGCCTTCAACGAGGCGAAAAGCGTCACCGACAAGCCGACGCTGATCGTGGTGAACAGCATCATCGGCTGGGGCGCGCCGAAAAAGCAGGACACGTCGGCCGCACACGGCGAGCCGCTCGGCGACGAAGAAGTCGCCGCCGCCAAGCGCTTTTACGGCTGGCCCGAAGACAAGAAGTTCTATGTGCCGGATGGCGTGATGGCGCGCTTTGCCGAAGGCATCGGTGCACGCGGCAAGGCGGCGCGCACTGATTGGCTCGCGAAGCTGGATACGTATGGCAAAAAGTATCCCGATCTCGCGCGGGAGTTCGCTCAGATCGAAGCGCACGAACTGCCGGATGGCTGGGACGCCGACATCCCCACTTTCGAGCCGGACGCCAAGGGCATCGCAACGCGCGAGTCCTCCGGCAAGGTCCTCAACGCGATTGCCGCACGCCTGCCGTGGCTCATTGGCGGCGCGGCCGATCTTTCGCCGTCCACCAAGACCAATCTGAAGTTCGAAGGGGCGGGCAGCTTCGAGCACGATAGCTACGGCGGCCGCAATCTGCACTTCGGGATTCGCGAGCATGCCATGGGGGCCGCGGTGAATGGCCTCGTGCTATCGAACCTGCGTGCTTACGGCTCGACGTTCCTGATTTTCAGCGACTACATGAAGCCGCCGATCCGGCTGTCGTCCATCATGGAAGTGCCGGCCATCTATGTGTTCACGCATGATTCGATCGGTGTCGGCGAAGATGGTCCGACCCACCAGCCGATCGAACAGCTGGCATCGCTGCGCGGCGTGCCGGGTCTGACGGTGTTTCGGCCTGCGGACGCCAATGAGGTGGCCGAGACGTGGCGCATTGCATTGTCGAGGCCGCGCCATCCGTCGTGCATCGTGCTGACCCGTCAGCCGCTGCCGACGTTCGACCGCACGAAATACGGTTCGGCCGAAGGGGTGCGCAAGGGCGGCTACGTGCTGGCCGATGCCGCCGACGGCAAGAAGCCGCAAGTGCTGCTGCTCGCAACCGGCAGCGAAGTGTCGATCTGCGTGGACGTGTATGAGAAGCTGAAGAGCGAGGGCATTGCAGCGCGCGTGGTGTCGATGCCGGCATGGGATATTTTCGAGTCTCAGGACGACGCTTATAAAGACTCCGTGCTTCCGCCTGACGTGGACGCGCGCGTTTGCGTCGAACAGGCTGCCGAACTCGGCTGGGACCGCTATGTGGGTCGACTCGGCGCGAAGGTTGTCATGCATACGTTCGGTGCGTCCGCGCCGTTGAGCGAACTGAAGAAAAAGTTCGGTTTCACACCGGAGCATGTCTACGACGCGGCGAAACAGCAGATTGCGCGGGTGCAGAAGAAGTAGATACGCCGGGTTATAACGACAAAGTACGGCGAAGACATTCAGGCGGCCCGCTTATGGGCCGCCTGAAAAAGTTGCCGTTAGTTGGCCCAGCAACGCTCACCATAAGGGCCGGGATGGGTGCCGGGAGGGCAGATCAACCCCGTTCTCGCGCTTTCGACGCATCCAGCAAGCGAGATCAGCGCAACGCCACATAACACCAGCAATAGGGTTCTCGGGTTCTTTTTCATTTCTTTCTTCGAAAAATTGAGGCAGCCCACGATGCCTGGGATAACCAGGTATTGAGCCACTTCGTCAAGTTAGGGCTAGCCGCCATTCGCGGTCAGTGCCGCGGCTTTTAGTTCCGCACTTGCCTGATCGAGCAGCCGTCTCGCGTTCTCGGCATGACCGTTCAGGTTATAGCCGTGCGCGTTCTGCGCAGACAGAATCGACTGGTTCGCCTGACCAATAAAGTACTGGGCTCGTGCAATATCAGGATGGACTCCAGGCGCGACGTTTTGCGCTGGCGGAGGCATTTGTGCCATGGCAGTCGTGCTGAAGAATGAGCAGGACATTGCCGTAAATATTACGGATAACGAAGCACTTAAGATTGAAGAATTTACTTTATATGTTTTCATCTTTCTACTTCCTTTCACTAAACATGCTACGTGTTGGCGGATAGCGTGCTATATCCGCAAACGCATCTCCTGATGCGATGTTTTGTGGGCACGCTTCGACATAAACGGTTCAAGCCGGCGATCCCGTCGCTGAAATTTGTAACAACTGTTTCGGCGTCGGTTTGCACGGAGTCCGGACCGATGTGTCGGGATCGGCATGGCTTGGGTTCCGTCACGAATGTCCACACCCATAACACCTCGCGTACCGGTTTATTCCCGGTGAATCGCACCGATGTGCATCGGCGGTGGAGAGTGCTATTGGTCCGACGGAATAAGGATGATTGGGCAAGCGTTTCGAGGTACGTCACTCGATCCGCTGCCTTGTAGTAGAGATGTGTGCTACAGCGAGGGAGCTTTCTTTACCGATGCGGTCTAATTCGCCGGAATCGTCACAACCGGTGCCTTGGTGCTGGTGTCGGCCTCGGCGAGTGCCATCAGGTTCTGCACCACCGTGAAGGCGTATTTCGAGTCGAAATCGTTGCGCTCGACCCAATACGCCGAGGCGCCGTAGTTGACCACCACGTAGGCCTCCGCAGGCGGCTTCTCGCCCGAATGCACGATGATGGTCGGCCGCGTTTCGCCGCCGATCAGGCCCACGGTCGGCTTGGTCGCGCCGCTGCTGATCTGCTCGAGGGGTACCTGTACCTGCGCGCCGAGATCGGTCAGGATGCCGAGCACCGAGCGGGTCACCATGGGAATCCGGTCCCCTCGCTCAGAGGACGGTCCATAGACGATCTGATAGGTACGCGTATTCGGCGCGAGATTGAGCAACCGGCGCACGCGCGCGAGGTCAGCGACGATTTGTGGCGACACGCCGCTGGTCGCCGCGCCCATCGCCAGATATACGCTGCCCTTACCATTTTCCTGGCGCGATTCCACGTTGAGCTCGCCGGCCATCTGCAGGCGTCTGAGCGCCTGCAGCAGCTCGAAGAAGCCAGGGGCGCCCGCGGCACTGTCGCCGCCGAGCGCGCTGCCGTTCTGCAGTCCGCCAATCGATTGCGCGGTGATGCGCAAGAGCAGATCGATCGGGATGCCGCCTTCGGCAAGCGGCAATACCAGTTCAGGCGCAAGCGGCCGGATGTAGGCCGAGGCGAACGCTTCGCCGGTGGTTGGCGAGAAGGTGAAGGTGGGGTGGTTCGAGTAAGAGACGCTGCCGGTGGCGAGCGCATAGTTCGGCTCGCTACCCGAGCCGACGTTGCCGGTCGCGCCGATGGTGGAGTCGAACTGGTAAGCCGCAATGATCGAGCTGACCGTCAGGAACGCGGGGGCGTCGCCGTAGCGCAGCCCGACGACTGCGGCGAGGATCTCGCGTTTCTTCGCATCGCCGAGCGCTCTCGCGTAATCGACCTGATCGGCTCGCAATCGGGTAGGGCCTACATGGACGCATGCAGTGGTGAGGCAGGCTGTGCAGAGAACCGCGAGAACCGAAGCTTTTGTCATCATGGAGCGCGAGGGCGGTGCGGGCCGCGTGGGAAATTGGCATCGCAGGCGCTGTAGCAGAGCGTATGCCTGATCGGGGGTTTTTAGCGCAAGCGTCCGTGGTGTGGGGATCCGGCAGTGCTGACAAGTAGCTTGCACCGCTGCGCGCAGCGTAGATTCCACAGATGAATGCAATATTTGCAGCGTGCGAAGTTCAAGGGAGGTGAAACGGGCAACCAGCGATTCCTTTAGACTGGGATAAGGGAAGGCCCAATGGTTCGTCAACCTCTCATTGCTTCTGAATCGACTCGATGCCCGCAACCTCCGCAGAGGATCTGATCGTTGCCCGCCCGCATGGCCTCTATTGTCCGCCCGGCGACTTCTACATCGATCCCTGGCAGCCGGTCGACCGTGCGGTCATCACCCACGCGCACTCCGATCACGCTCGCTGGGGTCACACACACTATCTGGCCGCGCAGCCAGGCGCGGGCGTTCTGCTCTCACGGCTGCCCGGTATCGATCTTCAAACCGCCACATATGGCGAGCGTCTTGACATCAACGGCGTAACGGTCTCGCTGCATCCTGCGGGCCATGTACTCGGTTCGGCGCAGATACGAGTCGAACATCGCGGCCGCGTGTGGGTCGCCTCCGGCGACTACAAACTCGATTCCGATCCGACCTGCGCTCCGTTCGAGCCGGTACGCTGCGACACCTTCATCACCGAGTCGACGTTCGGACTCCCAATCTATCGTTGGGAACCGCCGCGAACCGTATTCGAGAGCATCGACTCGTGGTGGCGGCATAACGCTTCCGAAGGGCGCGCGTCGGTGTTGTTCTGCTATTCGTTCGGCAAGGCGCAGCATCTACTCGCGGGTGTCGACGCGGGCATTGGTCCGATTTTCTGTCACGGTGCACTCGAACCGATCAATAGCGCGTACCGTGCCGAAGGCGTCGCGTTGCCGCCGGTGCGACTGGCCAGCGAGATTTCCGCCAAGGACAAAACAGTCTTCAAACAGGCGCTTATCGTCGCACCACCCTCGGCACAAGGCAGCGCGTGGTTGAAACGCTTCGGTGACTATAGCGATGCATTTGCGTCGGGCTGGATGCGTTTGCGCGGCGCCCGGCGCAGACGCGGCGTCGACCGCGGCTTCGTGCTGTCCGATCATGCGGATTGGCCGAGCCTGCACACTGCGATTCGCGAGACGGGAGCCGAGCGCGTGATCGTCACGCATGGCCAGGTGGAACCGATGGTGCGCTGGCTGCGCGAACAGGGCCTCGAAGCAGGCGCCTTCGCAACGCAATACGGCGACGAAGCGCTTGAAGATGCTGCAAACGCGGCTGAAGCCGCCACCCCAGTCGCATCCGATCCATCGTGAGCCGCGCGCCATGAAACGATTTGCCGCGCTCTACACCGCGCTTGATGCCACCACCTCGACGCACGACAAGCTCGAAGCGCTGACCACCTATTTCAGCGCGGCGGCGCCAGAGGACGCTGCGTGGGCCTCGTACTTTCTGGCGGGCGGCAAGCCGCGGCAGTCGGTCCCCACGCGCCTCCTGCGCGAAATCGCCTGCGAGCGCGCTGCCTTACCGGCATGGCTCTTCGAGGAGTCGTACCAGGCGGTCGGCGATCTGGCCGAGACCATCGCGCATATTCTGCCGCCGGCGCAACGCATCTCGGAGCTGGGGCTCACGCAGTGGATCGAGCAACGCGTGCTGACCTTGCGCGGCATCGCGCCGGAAGAACTGCGCACGCGGCTCCTCGCTTACTGGGACGAACTCGACTGGGGCGGGCGGTTTCTGTTGACCAAGCTGATCGGCGGTGGCTTTCGGGTTGGCGTGGCACGGCAACTGGTGGTGCGCGCGCTCGCCGAAGTGGCAGGCGTCGACCATAAACGCATCGCACAGCGCATGGTGGGCTGGACCGATTCGCAACAAAAGCCCGATGCCGCACGCTATCTTCGCCTGATTGCGCCAGAGCCCACCCATGCGGCAAATGGCGAGGCGACGAACGAAGCGGAGCAGGGCGCGCTCCTCAATGCAGCGAACGATAGCGATCTCGGCCTACCGTATCCATTCTTTCTCGCGCATCCACTACAGGCCGAACCGCAGACGCTGGGCGACCCGCAGCACTGGCAGATCGAATGGAAGTGGGACGGCATTCGTGCGCAGCTGGTCAAACGTGCCGGTCAGGTATGGCTCTGGTCGCGCGGCGAAGATCTGATCACCGCGCGCTTTCCCGAAGTGACGTCGCTGGGTGAGGCACTGCCGGATGGCTTCGTGCTCGACGGTGAAATTCTGGCGTGGGAACCCGATGCATTGGCGCCGTTGCCTTTTGCCCGGCTGCAACCACGCATCGCCCGTAAGACACTTACGAAAAAAATCCTCGCCGATTCGCCCGCCACGTTCCTCGCCTACGATCTGCTCGAAGCGCACGGCAACGATTTGCGCATGACGCCGCTCGCGCAGCGCCGCGCACAACTCGAAGCGCTTGCGGTTTCGCTTGACGGTGCGCAGATCCGCGATCTGCTGCGAGTCTCGCCGTTGGTAGCGGCGCGAGACTGGACCACGCTCGCGCAATTGCGCGATGAAAGCCGGGCCCGCGGCGTAGAAGGCTTGATGCTGAAGGAGCGTCAGTCGATGTACGGCGTGGGGCGCACCAAGGCGTCGGGCACGTGGTGGAAATGGAAGATCGATCCCTACGCGGTCGATGCCGTGCTGGTCTATGCACAACGCGGACACGGTCGGCGCGCGAGTCTCTACACCGATTTCACCTTTGCCGTGTGGGACGAAGCCGATGGCGTACGCACACTGGTGCCGTTTGCCAAGGCATATTCCGGTCTCACCGATGAAGAGATGCGTCAGGTCGACGCGATCGTACGCAAGACGACGATCGAGAAGTTCGGCCCCGTGCGCAGCGTGACGCCTACGCTCGTGTTTGAAATCGGCTTCGAAGGTATTCAGGCGAGTCCACGACACAAGTCGGGCGTGGCGGTGCGCTTTCCGCGCATGCTGCGCTGGCGCACCGACAAGTCGATCGAAGATGCCGATTCGCTGGCAATGTTAAAAGGCTTTATCGACGATCGCTCCGCCTGACGCGAACCGACTCGGGATTTTCCCTGAGAGCCATGCCGGATGCGTCGCGTGGTGGCCTTGGTTGCGCGCACAAGGGGTTTCCCAGGGTGGTCAGCTCCGGTGCATTTTGGTACTTGTGCACCTTTGGACCGGTTGCTTCGCCTGTGCGCGGCACTATCAGGATCGAATCTTGCAAACGGGATCCAATGTGCCCGCTCGTGGCACAGGGGAGAACGCAGTGAATGCAGACGACGAAATCAACGATAACGATGACGTGGTGGTGTGGCGGCCGATCGGCGCAGCGATGGCATCGCATCGCCGCGTGCTGGTGGTCGACGACTATCGCGAGGCGGCCGACGCGTTGCAATTGCTGCTCAATGCGGACGGTTTCGAATGCCGTGCACTCGAAGATCCTTTGACGGTCTGCGATGTGGCGGGTGAATGGCAACCGTTTGCGGTGGTGCTCGACATCAAGATGCCGGGTCTCGACGGCTTCGAACTCGCACGACGGTTGCGGGCTCATCCGGCTACAGCACATATGCTGCTGGTGGCTTGCACGGCTTTCTCTTCCGCCAACGACCGGGCTAACGCGAAGGCAGTGGGCTTCGACGCGCATTGCGCGAAGCCGCTCACGCCGCAGCGCCTGCTGCGGGTGCTGGAAGCGGCGACGACGAGCCGGGCACACGGGCCGTTGTGATTTTCCGCTGACGATTCAACACGTCTGCGAAACCTCGCCTCCAAATCCTCCTCAATCAGGCGCGTACTTAAACTCCGGCAGCGCCTCCAGCGACTTCTTCGTCGCATCGGGCAGGATCACCTGGCGGTTCTCGATCTGCAGATCGGCGAACGGCACTGCGACCAGATGCTTGTCCATTCCCAAAAACCCACCAACCGACAGGACGGCGTACGTGCTGTGGTCCCCCGGCGCGACGATCAGATCGTCGAGCGTGCCGATGTCATCCTTGTTGCGGTTGTAGACCGACGCGCCGTGCAGCTTCGAAGCGCGATAGCCGCTGCCGAGTTGCACGACGTCGGTTCGCTTCTCGGTGACCGCTTGCGGCGCTCCCTGCGCGAAAGCTCCGCAGGAGAGCAGGGCGGCGAGTACACCTGCCGCAAATTGCATCTTTGTTGTTCGTGTCATGGTGTTCACCCTCCGGGCGCCTCAGAGGCGCGTTTGGTTTAATCATGCAAAGAGACAGTACGGTCATGCCGAAGCCGCCGTGCTGATTCA
>Ga0302305_1002408_pt1 | contig 10565 bp, 8 predicted proteins | sample III_Palsa_E2_3_FD_198764 | JGI IMG/M metagenome (GOLD analysis project Ga0302305, IMG submission 198764) | Peat permafrost microbial communities from Stordalen Mire near Abisko, Sweden - III_Palsa_E2_3 | ecosystem: Environmental > Terrestrial > Soil > Palsa > Peat permafrost | place: Sweden... | reverse complement strand
CGCCGCTTTGGGTGTAGAGATCGGCGGTTTCGTCGGCGGCGAAATATTGATTGGCCGCCGCACCGTCATAGACATAGGTCCAGACGCCGTTGATCAGCTGCTTCACCTTGTAGAAATAGCTGCTGCGGCAATTGAACCGGAAATACGGGTAGTAGCGGTAGCAATAGCTGAAGCTGCCGTCAGGGTTGAGCGCGGTCTCGCCCAGCAGCGCGGAACTGCTGTCGCAGCGCGGCCAGAACCGCCACAGCGAGGGATAATTCTCGATGTAGGTGACCGCGTCTTGCGGCGACAGGCGGCGCAGGGTGCTCAACTGCTGCGCCAGGGTCGAGCTCGGCACAAAGCTGGTCGACACCTTGCCGGCGCCGACTGCTGCGTCAACCCGAGCGGCGAGACCCTGTTCGACCGGACCGGGGTCGGGCAGTGGGGGCACCGGAAACATGATCGGATTGGCGGCAAGGAACGCCGCCAGGCTGTCGATCAGGCGCGGCACCTCCAGGATCGGAAACGGCCAGCAGCAGGTCGTGCTTTCCCAGACCTCGACCACGCCGTTGCACAGCGGCTGGCAGCTTTCCGGAAAGATCGGTTGGCGCAGACCGAGCCCGACGGCGCGCGCGACCAGCGGATCGATCACGATCGGACGGCAGTGATAGGCGTTGCCCGAAACGCAGATGGTGAGACCAAGCCAGCCCCGCCACCACTGGCTCGGGATCAGAATTTCGCCGGTCTTGTCCCATTGCGGCAACTGATCCGCGAGCCGCAGGGTTACGAGCCCGGCGGGATCGAGGCTGGCGGGATTTTCTACGTCCGGACCCAGCGCCACGATGTCCGCGCGCCGTTCGGCTAAATTGAGTTCGCCGTTGGACACGACCGCGATCTTGCCGGAAATCCGCCCGAGCGCATCGAGCGAGTATAGCGCGATCGCCGGCGTCTGTTCGTGGGCGGCAGCGCCCACCAGCGTAACCTTGTAGGCCATGGCATTCCTCCTGTTGGACACGGGTTTCCGTGCGGCGACAGCCCTAGCGCAGAATTTGGGAAGAGGGTTATTATCGTTCCTGATGAGGACTTAAAGTTTCTGAATCGGCGACGAACCGCGATTAATCTGGGAAATGGCCACACGCGGACCGGAAGGGGGACCATCGGGTCCCCCTTGATAGGCTTGAACGATTACGCGGCGAAACGAAGCTGATTTCTAAACGGGCGTGAAATCAGTAGGTTAAGACACAGGAAGAATCTTCTTTTGGTGAACAAAAAGAAGCAACAAAACTTTGTCAATTTAGAATTGGCGCCTATCGGTCTGGCGAATGTGCATTCCAATCCATTTTATCAAAAGTTTTTTGCTTCTTTTTTTCAAAAAAGATGCTTCGTTTCTCTTTGCCGGTTTAGACGCTCAGTGAAGCTTGCGCTTCATCGGCACGAGACGCGCCGGCTCGTCTTCCGGTTGCGGTTCCGGCGGCGGCTCGTCCATCGGCACCAGCCGCGGCTGTACTTCCATCGGCACCAAACGCGCCGGTTCCTTCGGCGGTTCTTTCGCCGGCGTCGCCATCGGCACCAGCCGCGCGGGATCGTCCATCGGCACCAGACGCGGGCTGGAGCTCTTCCACTCGCTGCGGGGCCGGCGGCGGCGGTTGCTGCGGCTGCCGGGAATCGGCGCGCGGAGATGGCCGCGATGCGGCTGACCCTCGGTCGCAGAGGTGATCTGGGTCCAGCCGCTGCCCGATTTCAGATCGAATTCGCCGATGTAGCCCCCGGACAACATGGTCGGCACCGGACCGGGCAATACGCCGCGGTAGTCGAATTTGACGCCCTTGGTTTGGGCAGCGGTGGCCGGCTGAAAATAGGCCGGCAGCACGAAATCGGACACCGTCACGCCGTCGATCACATAGCCGAACTGATCGTCTTCGACCGCATCGCAGACTTCATAGGAATAGAGCCGGCCGGACTTGGCGCTGTCCTGGATGAAGGCGGAGAGGTTGACGTCGGGGTCGCCCAGCATCTCGAGCAGCTCGTGGCTGGCGGTAACGGTCCAGCTCAGGTGGTTGTCGAGATCGGTCTTGGCGAACACTTTGCCGATCGGCAGACCCTCCGGCGTGGTGTCGTGATAACCGAGCGCGCCGGCTTGATCGGAATCATCGAGGAAGGTCAGCCACCAACTGCCGGGCGGCGGTGCTTTTCCCTTCGGCACAAAAATGAGATCGGCGTCGGCACCCCAGGCCGGAGCGAAATGATCGCTGACCTGGGTTTGCAGCGCGTCCACGATCGCATCCACCTGCGCATCGGTCAGAGCGGTGCTGTCGTTGAAGATTGCGATCTTGATGTTCGCCATGTCGTCCTCCACCCAAATCCGGTTTTTAGAATCCGCTCGGTGCGATCAATCAGCTTCGCTCGGGCGGTCAGTTCCGGCAGGGTGTACTTGCAAGGTTCCCCTGTCCACATCTTAAGGTCTGAATCTTTCTGAATTTGCCCCGCGAATCGGCAGAAAATCCCGCAACGGCGGCGGGATTTTGGGTTGGGAGACCCAATCCTGGTTGGGAAGCGGCGGCGCGCGCCGCAGCAGCCGCGCCGCTCCTGATACTTCGCCGCCATTCCCGCCGAGGTGGGTGGTTTGACCCGTCTCGGCAAGAGATCAGGGCCTCGGCCGGCTGTCCGTGATCGTACCACCCATGCTCGTGTTTGAGATCACTTTGCATACCGGGGGTGTGACACCAATGCCGGCGCCGTATAGGATTTGTGTGCTCCGGCAATCGGGTGAATGATGACTCGCGATTTTGAAGCGGACCTCGCCGAACTGCGCCGGATCGCCGCCATCCCGGCGATCCTCGACGTGGTCTGCCTTGCCACCGGGATGGGATTCGCCGCGGTCGCCCGGGTCACCGAGGACCGATGGATCGCCTGCGGCGTGCGCGACGACATCGAATTCGGCCTGGAACCGGGCGACGAACTGCACACCAGCACGACGATTTGCCACAAGGTGCGCGAGACCGGCCAATCCATCGTCATTAGCGATCTCGCCCAGGCGCAAAACTATTCCTGGCGGCCGGCGCCGGCGGCGCTGGATTACCGCAGCTACATTTCGGTGCCGATCATTCTCGGAGACGGGAGTTTCTTCGGCACGCTGTGCGCGATCGACCCGAAGCCGGCACAGCTCGATGCGCCCGAGACAATCGGGATGTTCAAACTGTTCACCGACTTGCTGGCGTTCCATATCGAGGCGACGCTGCACCCAATGGCGGCCAAGCCCGCCCAGGGAGACACCGGCCTGGGAGACGCCACCGGCCTGGGCAAGGAATTCATCAGGGTGCTCGGCCATGATCTGCGCAGTCCTCTCGCCACCATCAACATGAGCGCCTGGGCGCTGGGGCGGATGGAGCTGGGCGAAAAAGTGACCCACACGGTCGATGTGATCCACAACAGCGTGGTACGAATGTCCGGCCTGATCGACAACATGCTCGATTTCGCCGACGGACGCCTGGGTGGCGAGATGAAGCTGGAGCGGGACGCGGATGAGCCGCTCGAGCCGGTGCTGAGCGCGGTGGTGGCCGAGTGCCGCGCCAACTGGCCCGACCGGGCGCTTGAGGTCGAGTTCGCGCTCGCGATGCCGGTCGACTGCGACCGCGGCCGGATCGCCCATCTCTGTTCCAACCTGCTGCGCAACGCCTTCGCCTATGGCGCGGCGGATCAGCCGGTCCGGCTCCGCGCCGCGTCCGGAGGCGGCGAATTCGAGCTTACGGTCGCCAACGCCGGCGATCCGATTCCGCCGGAACTGCAGGCTCGGCTATTCGGGCCCTACATCCACGGCACCGACCAGCCGGGGCGGCACGGCGTGGGGCTCGGTCTGCACGTCGCGGCGGCGATCGCCCGGGCCCATGGCGGGCAGTTGTCGTTTTGTTCGTCGCCCGCGGAGACCTGCTTTACCTTCCGGATGAAACTCGCAAAAAGCTAAATTATCAAAGTTTTTTTGCTTTTTTTTGTTCACAAAAAGAAGATCGCTTCTTTGTTTTCCTATGCCTCTTCGGTAACGACCACAAATTGGTTGAGCCGGTGCGGCCCGAACGAAAACAGCATCGGGATATCCGTGGCATCCCGGCCGCGGGCCAGCAGGATGCGCCCGATCCGCGGAATATTATGGCGGGCATCGAAGGTGTACCACCGGCCGCCGCCACTGCCATCGCCCAAATAGGCCTCGAACCAGGCGTTGAAATCCATCGGCGCGGGATCGCGCGGCACGCCGAAATCGCCGAGGTAACCGTTGCAGTAGCGCGCGGGAATGTTGAGGCAGCGGCACAGGGTAATGGCGAGATGGGCGAAGTCGCGGCACACGCCCAGGCGTTCCTGATGCGCCTCGTTGGCGGTGCGGGTCGGTCGGGCCAAAGGGTAGCTGAAGGTGAGATGGCCATGCACGTAATTGCACACCGCCCGCACTTTTTCCCAACCGCCCTGAATATTGCCGAAATTGGCCCAGGCAAAATCGCTGAGCAGGTCGGTTTCGCAATAGCGGCTGGCAAGCAGAAACGGCAGCGCGTCAGAAGGAACCGCGCTGATCGGCAGATCCGGCACGTTAGGCGGCATCGGCTCGGTGAGGCCCGAGTCTGATATCAAGCCCTGGCTCCGCAACCTTACCGATCCGGCGGGCGCGAGAATACGGCGACATAAATTTCCGAACAAATCGTAGTAGATCTCGTTGGTATTGGGCTCGGTAACCCACAGCGGGGTTTCTTCGATAATATCGTTGCGGCGGTCGGGATGAACGTCGAACGCGGTGATGAGGCTGGTCTGGACCGGGACCTCGATTTCCAAGTCAAACCCGTAACGAATACGCATCAGGCACCACCTCGATAAGACCTACTGGTCGAGTTAAATGGGAGTTGAAGCAAATGATGGAAGAGGGATGATAGGCAGAAGAGAAGCAAGAATCTTCTTTTTTGAAAAAAAGAGGCAAAAAACTTTTGTCACTTGCGCCGAGGCAATAGTGAACAAAGTTTTTTGCTTCTTTTTGTTCACAAAAAGAAGATTCTTTCGCTTTACTGCGGGCTGGTCTGCTGAGTCGTGGTCGTGGTGGTCGACGACCCCGGCGGCGGCAGAATCGCGGGCGCCGGCGCCGTGGTGGTCTGCTCGGTCGTTGTAGTGGTGGTGGCGGGCGTATCGTCCGAACCACATCCCGCGAGCAAAGCCGGCGCGGCGATCAAGGCCGCCATCGGCAGCAGTCGCAGATAACCATACTTCTTAGTCATTTCTTTTCACCTTTTTCATTTTGAACATTTAGCGTTGCGGTCGCGCCAGGATTACTGGCCGTTGGTCGTGGTAGTCGCGGTGGTGGTCGTGGTGGTGGCACCATCCGGCGCAGTGGTCTGCTCTTCCTGCGACTTGGTGATCTGAGAGCCATCCGGCGCGGTCGTCACCTCCGCGGCCGAGGCCTTGGTCCCATAAGGTCCAGCGGTGTAGCTCGAGGCCTTGTCGGTCTCGGTGCCGTTGCCATTGATGGTCTTCTGTTCCTTGGTCACGCTATAGCTGCTCACCGGCGGCGGCGGCACCGGGGCCGTAGTGGTGGTCTGCGTCGTCACGGTAGTGTTGGCGTCCGGCGCCTGGGCGCTGGCGGCGCCGAGGGCGAGCACGAGCGCGAGCGCGCTACCTAGCAAATAGGCTTTCATTGGGGGATCTCCTGCGAAGAACTGGGGGGCTTGACGGTGGTCACCGGCCCGGTGGACTGGATGTGGGTATGGGCGCTGAGCGCGCCACCGCCGCTGCTGTAGCTTTGGGTTTTCTGAAAGTCCTGACTGGTGTCAACTTCCGCTCCGTTGCTATAGAGCGACCGGCTGGTCCTGGTCTGAACCGCGGTTCCGGCCGGCCCATTGGTGGAACCGTTGGGCCGTGTCAGGTTCGGTTGACCCGCGTCGGGAGCAGGCGCAATCGGCGTGCTGGGCGATGAGCTCTGGGCGTCTGCCGCAGCGATCGTACCCGCCAGCGCCAGTGAACCCGCGAGCGCTAGAACTGCGATCGTGGGGTGAAGCAAATAGCCGTCCATGCAGTCATCTCCGTTACAATGTCCAAGTGAGTCGTTAACGCCTAACGCGCGCGTGCCCAGATCGCCCGAATGTACCGAGCGAAGGTTGATTAGGCAGCGGCCAATCAATGCACCGCGAGAAGCTTGCGGCAGAACTTACGCCGGCAAAAGAATCGGAAACTACCTAGGGCCCGCTGACACTCGGCGGGCACGAACGTCGTCGGCGCGAGGGAAAGGGAAGGCAAGGGAGAAGAAAGTCTTCTTTTCTTGAAAGAAAAGAAGCAAAAGAACTTTATTCGTTTGGAGGCGGCGGGATCGCGGCGATGGCATTGCCGCGCCCCTGAGACATCCCAGCGAGGGCAGGCGATGAGACCTGCCAGGTCTCACCGTCCCGTTCTCGTCCCAAGCAAAGGTCTCGCCATCATCGCAATGTTCCGAACGGTTAAAGTTCTTTTTGCTTCTTTTTCTTTCAAGAAAAAGAAGACTTCTCCTTCCCTACCTTGCGCGTCGCGGCCGCGCGGCCGGAGCCGCTTTTCTTGCCGCCACCGGTCTCCTGGTTGACGGTCGCCCAGGCGCGCCGCTCGGCCTCAGCGTCGGCCACGCCGCGGTCTTCATAGCCCTCAGCGATATGATCAGCCTGGCGCACTTGTTTGTCGGTGTATTTTGATTTGTCACCACGAGGCATGGCAGTTCTCCAATCTGGTCATGGGGTGGCGGAAGATCGGGATGCAGCGGATTTCGCTCCGCCGGCGAAATCCTGCATTTCAGCGCGGCTGCCCGCATCGGGCGAACAGAGCAGCGCTACCGGCAACCGGGCGAACAGCTCCGCCACCGGAATCGCAGCACCGAACGAAAGCTCGCCGGGGTCAAGCACGTCGTGCCAGCTTCCCTCCGGTAGGGCGAGCGTGGTGCCCTCCCACCGATCCGGCGGTACCAGCGGCAGGTGCGCGCCAGCTAGAAGTTTCGCGGCAAGTCGGGTCGCCGCGGCCACGACCAATTGCCCGCGGTAGCGCCGCGCAAACGCCAGCACATGCGCCGACGCCGGACCAACCGCTTCCAGCTTCATGTAGTCGCCCTGGGCGAACAGCCGCGAATGCTCCGCGCGCAGCTCGAGCGCGCGGGCGATGATGGCCTGTTTGACACCGCCGCTGCGCCATCTCGGCATGAGATCGGCGGGCGCCTCGCGCTCCGCCAGCATGTGCCGCCGGATATCGAAATCGATCGGCCGGCGGTTGTCGGGGTCTACCAGACTCTGATCCCATAGCTCGGTGCCCTGGTAGAAATCGGGCACACCCGGCGCTGCCATGCGCATCAAGGTCTGGGCAAAGCCGTTGACGGCACCGGCAAGATCAAGGCCCGCGGCAAACGCCGCAATCTCGGCCAGAACCACGCGGGACGGATCGAGCGTGCCGGCGAGAAATTCGCGAAACGCCTGCTCGTAGGGCGCGTCGGGTGCTGCCCATTCGGAGCGCAATTTTGCCTCGCGCACCGATTTTTCGCACCACTGCCCCACCCGCTCGGCAAAAGCCTTGATTCCTGCTTCGTCGTCGGCGGCAAGCCCGACCGGCCACGCTGAAACCAAAGTCTGATAGAGCATGATCTCGTCCGCGGGCGAAGGCGCCGCGCCGATGACAAGATCGCGCCGCAGGGAAAGGTTAAGCCGCATCCAGCGCGTCAGCACGGCTTCCCATTGATCGGGAATCTCGCTGATCACCGCCAGCCGCGCGCGGGTATCCTCACCGCGCTTATGGTCATGGGTCGCGGTGGCGAGCATGGCCCGCGGCAAGCGCTTTTGCCGTTCGGTGCAGGCAGCATGAAAAGCCTGCGGGGCGAGCGCGAATTGACCAGGATTGGATCCTACCTCGTTTCGCGACAGCAGACGGCCGAAACGGTAGAACGCGGTGTCTTCGACCGATTTCGCAGCGACCGGCGCGGATAATTGCTGAAACCGCACCCTCGCGCGCCAGCGCTCGTTGCGGCGCGGCCCGGCCGGCAGGCTGCGCGGCGCTTCATCGGCGAGCCAGCGACGCAAAATCTCGAGCAACGGTCGATCGGCGGCGCGAAAGGTGCGGCGCGCCCCGGCGAGCGCGCGGTCCATCACCTGCGCGTCGATCTCGGTGCGGCCCGTGCGCCCGGCATAGATCCGGTAGACCGGAAAATAGACCAGAATTTCCGCCAGCGCGCGCCTGATCACGGTGAGCGTATAATCGCGCGTCAGCAGATCGCGACCGGCGATCCGATGCAGCGCCCCGGCAGTGGCGTTGAGTTCGCTGGCGAGATAATCGCGCAAAATACCTCGCCGCGCATCATGTTCTTCGGCGTCAAACTCACCTGACCGGCCGGTCAAACTCATCCATAGCAAGGTCAGCGCCGCCTCGCCCGCGGGGTCGTGGAGCACTGCGCTGGCCTGGTCCATGAAATCATAGCCGGTGGTGCCATCGGTCAGCCAATCCGCCGTCAGGCGTTCGCGTGGCGCGAGAATTTTTTCGACCACGATGTAGGGTGGCCCTTGCGGCACCTCGGCCGGCCGCGACAGCGCCGCGGTTTCGAGCGAGCGGCGCAACTTGCGACAGTAGGTCCGCGGGTCGGCGAGGCCATCGACATGGTCGACCCTGACGCCGTCGATCAAACCTTCCGCGTAGAGCTTGAGAATCAGGCTGTGCGTGGCATCGAAGACCCGCGGCAATTCCACCCGCACGCCGGCCAGCGTGTTGATGTCGAAGAAGCGCCGCCAATTGATCTCATCCGCCGCCGCGCGCCACCACGCCAGGCGATAATTCTGCCGTTCGAGCAACTCATTCAACCGGCGCTGACCTTCCGCGGTGTCGGCGGCAAAACGCGCCAGCGCCGCGTTCAGCGCAGCTTCGCCCGCCGCGGTGTGCGCCATCGCCGCCAGCGCCTGTTTCGCCTCGCCCGCGGCCTTGCGCGCCACCGTGCGGCTGCCCTGCCTGGCAGCTTCGGCGAAGGCGCGCGCGATCTCCTTGAGCGGCGCGGCGTGGTACAGAACCAACGCAGCGGTTCGCGCCGAAATCGGAAAATGATGCTCATGGTAGCCGACGAATAGATTCCCGGTGTCGCGGTCGCATTGCAGCACCAATTCGGCGCCCGTGAGCGCCTCGCCGTAGGCGCTGCCCAGGAACGGCGCAAGCAGCTTACCGCGCAACGAACCGTTGGGCGGATCCCAGTCGATGTCGAAAAAATCCGCGTACAGGCTGGCTCGTCCCCATTCCAGCACATCGAGCCACCACGCATTATCGGCGCCGCCGACGCCCATGTGGTTGGGCACGATGTCGACGATCAGGCCCATCTGGTAGCTTCGCAAAGCGGCGACCAGCCGGCGCAGCGCCGCCGCGCCGCCGAGTTCAGGATTGATCGTGCCGTGATCAACAATGTCGTAGCAATGGGTTGAACCCGAACGTGCCTTCAGCAGCGGCGACGCATAGAGATGACTCACGCCCAATGCGGCCAGATAGGGCACCACGCCGACGGCGTCGTCGAGCGTGAAGTCGCGATGAAACTGGAGTCGGTAAGTGGCGCGCGGCGTGGTGGTCATGGGCGGCGCAACCATGCGCAGGCGGCGAATGCAGGAATCCGGTCGCCGCCGATCACGCATGACACCGTCGTGAGCAGCAACTCGCCCTCGCCCGCGGCGCAGGGCACCGGATTCCCACCGAGATTCGCCGCGAGCGTGAGCAGCGCGCCATCACCCATCCGCCAGGTGGCACGCACACCGGCATTGGCCAAGGGCACCGCGTCTATCGCGGTAGTTCCAGGCAGCCGCGGCATGATTTGTTCGGCCCGCAGCCGCAGCGCGTGCTGGTAGAGCGCGAATATCTCTTTTTGCATCGGCGAGGGATCCGCGGGCCGAGCGGGCACCGAGGCCAAGAATGTCGAGTTCGCGTTGGGATCCGGGATCCTTTCCCGCTGCTTTTCGTCGCTGAAGGCAGCGAAATGCGCGAACTCTTTGCGCCTTCCCTGCCGCACTGCCTCGGCGAGTTCGTCGCGGTGGTCGGTAAAGAACAGAAACGGACGCGTCTCCGCCCATTCTTCGCCCATGAAGACCAGCGGAATCTGAGGGGTCAGCAGCAGCAGCAGGGTGGCGGCGCGCAGCGCATCTGGCCGGGCCAGCACTGAAAGCCGTTCGCCCATCGCGCGATTTCCGATCTGGTCGTGGTTCTGCAGCGCGATCACGAACGCGGTGGTGGGTAAATCACGGCTCGGCGTGCCCCGCGGCTTGCCGTTTTGGTGCGCCGATGCCTCGCCCTGATAGGCAAAACCTTCCTTCATGCACCGCGCCAGCTGCGCCGCAGGATTTTGAAAATCCCGGTAATAGCCTTCGCTCTCGCCGGTGAGCAGCACATGCAAACAATGATGCCAGTCGTCGTTCCATTGCGCGTCGAATCTTCGGCGGTCGCGATCGAGTAGCGGCGCTTCGTTCCTTTCGTTCTCCAGCACCAGGTGAACCTGGCGGTCAGGCGCCACACCGGTTCTGACTTCGCGGGCGAGCTCGTCCAGGAACCCGGTATCGCCGATCGCGTGCACGGCGTCGAACCGCAAGCCATCAAAG
>Ga0302305_1002405_pt1 | contig 10569 bp, 7 predicted proteins | sample III_Palsa_E2_3_FD_198764 | JGI IMG/M metagenome (GOLD analysis project Ga0302305, IMG submission 198764) | Peat permafrost microbial communities from Stordalen Mire near Abisko, Sweden - III_Palsa_E2_3 | ecosystem: Environmental > Terrestrial > Soil > Palsa > Peat permafrost | place: Sweden... | reverse complement strand
CACGCCGCCTTCCGCCGTGATCACCGCGCGCGTCGCCCTGGAAACCGCCGACGCCACCCTGACCGGCCTGGGCGTGGCCCGCGCCCAGTACGCCCACGCCATCGCCGTGCTGGTCGGCAAGAACCCGGAGGAGCTGGACATTCCGCACAGCACGGTGATGCCGACGCTGCCGGTGGTGCCGGCCGGCGTGCCTTCAACCCTGCTGCAGCGCCGGCCCGACATCGCCATCGCCGAGCGCACCATGGCCGCGCAGAACGCCGCCGTGGGCGTGGCCATCGCCGCGTACTACCCGACCATCTCGCTATCCGCCGCGGACGGCTTCTCGCAATCGCCGCTCGACGGCCTGCTGCGTGCCGCCAACCATATCTGGTCGATCGGCGCCAGCGGCAGCGAAACGCTGTTCGACTTCGGCGCGCGCTCGGCCGATGTCGCCATCGCCAAGGCCGCCTACGAGGGCGCCGTGGCCAACTACCGCGGCACCGTGCTGGCCGCGTTCCAGGCGGTGGAGAACGATCTTTCCGGCTTGCGCATCCAGGAGGAACAGGCGCAGAAGCTCGACGTGGCCGTGAAAGATGCCATCCGCGGCTCGCAGATCGCCTTGGCCGAGTTCCAGGCCGGCACCGTCGACTACACCACCGTGGCCCAGGCCCAGCAGACCCAGCTCGCCGACCAGCAAAGCGCGCTCAGCGTGCAGCAGAGCCGCCTACTCGACGCCGTGTCCCTGATCGGCGATCTGGGCGGCGGCTGGTCCGATCAGGCGCTGCACGACCCGCATCATCCGGACCGCCCGCCGCCCGCCGCTGCAGCGGTGGCTACGGCGCCTTAGGGAAGCCCTGATTTAATTCCTTCTCCCCACGAATGTGGGGAGAGGGTTAGGGTGAGGGGCCGCACCTTCAACCCCCTGCGGCTGGCTCCTCACCCCAGCTCTCTCTTCGAATCCGGCAACCCGCGCTGAGCGGCCCTGACAATAGCCCCGACGACACAGACTCCATGAACAAAAGCTTCGCCGAACGAATTGCCCTGATGAACGCGATGTACCGCCTGCCGGCACACGCGGCGCCGACCATCCCCGACGACGCAGCCAGCCGGCTCAGGAAATTCAAGGCAACCCTGTCGGATGAAGTCGACGAGATTGACGAGATCGTGGAAAAGGCAGAGCAGGGCGCTCCGCCCATCGAGATCGCCGTAGCGCTCGCCGACCTGCTGGGAGACGTGATCGTCTACTGCCGATCCGAAGCCCTCAAGTATGGCCTGCCGCTGGAAGCGGTGCTCGACCTGATCATGGACAGCAACGAGAGCAAGCTCGGCGCCGACGGCAATCCGATTTACGACGCCAACGGCAAGTTTCTCAAGGGGCCGAATTACTGGAAGCCGGAGCCGAAGATCAAGGAGCTGCTCCAGTCAGTAGGCAAGAACTAGGCAATCCCTGATCAATTCGTCACCCCCGCGCAGGCGGGGGGCCAGTTTTGATTTCCGCCCTTCGCAAAACTGGATTCCCGCCTGCGCGGGAATGACGATGTTCCAATTGTTCAGAGTTTCCCTAGCACCAACTTCGGCCCCTGGACAATGAGGGTCCCCTGTTGTTCTGTGCAAGGGTTCTACAAACTGTCCCCTCGTCCGATAGCTTAGGTTATGTCCTGAGAGGGCTCATGCGAAGCAAACAGTTCGGCGTAGCAGCTTGCATCCTGCTTTTCGCGCTTGGCATTCCGAATGCGCTGGGAGCAAACAACGTCGTTGTCGGTGTAAACGTGGTGGGCCCGGACCAACTCCCCGCGGAGCAACAACCCGCATTGATCGCGGAACTGCATAGCGCCGGAGTCAAGGTCATTCGCTCGGGGCTGGTAAACGACAAGAACGTCGAGTTTATTATTCAAGCGTACCAGGCGGGCATTGGCACGGTTGGATTGGTGCTGCCGGAGCAGATCATGACAGGGAAGCAGAAGAGCCCGGCCGATCGATCGATCGGCCGGAACTGGGGAGTCCCGGCACTTAGCGATGTAGACACTGCGGCGGCCAAGAACGCTTTTGCTCCGCATCTGGCCGCTCTGGAAACGGCAGGAGTGCGTCTGGTCGGTATTGAAGTCGGGAATGAATTCAACACCTCCGCCTACAACGGCGACTTTAAATTGCCAGGCACAGGCCGCGTTCTCGGATTATCGGATCTCGACAATCCCAACGATCCGGAAGGAGCGGCGATTGCCGCCGGCTACCGCAACTACCTTCAGGTAGTCGCCGGAATAAAAGATCTGCGCGATCACTCACGCCTGAACATGGCCACGCCGATCATTTCAGGTGGGCTGGCGGATATCGGCGTCGCTGGAACTGTGAAGCAGGGCAAGAAGACCGACTATGTCAGCGTCAGCGATACACTTCAGTACCTGCGCCAGCACGGCCTGGACAAACTCGTTGACGGCTATGGCGTACACACCTATCCGGATGCCGATCCGCACCAGTCGCCGTCTCAGCGTGCTTCCACACTTGAAGAGCGGGGCGTTTTATCGGCTTGTCAGCCCGGCACAAAGCCGTGCTGGATAACCGAATGGGGTTTCAGCAACGCGGATAAATCCTGCCCGATCAACGATACCCGGCGAGGGCAATTGGTCGAGTCCGAGCGCACGGCATTCCGCCAGTTCGCTCAACAGGGGCGGCTCGGGGCGATCCTCTATTACTCGTGGACCGGGATGCCGAACGATACGGAGAACCAGTGGGCGGTTTACCGATGTGGCGCGTTGACCCAGGCCGGCAGGTGGGCCATGGGGCCGATGGATGTGAGATAAGCCAGCGAGTGTGGCCCGGATGAAGTGAAACGGCATCCGTGGTGACTTTCTCGCCACGCGAAAATCCCGGATTCCACCATGTTTCATACGGGCTACACTTTCGGCCCCAGACTCATGCGTCTTTGGATTTCGGGAGATCCGGCGGCGTGATGGTCCAGCTGCCCCGTCGCGGGGCCACGCGCCGTTCGAGCGACAGAGATCTCGGATCGTCCGATTGTTTGAGCAGCAACTCCCCGAGCTTTACCTGAAGCTCGGGTGTGAGCGGAATCGTCTGATCGCCATGTTTCTTCCAATTCGGGCGATGGCGATCCCAAAGCAACCCCACATGCGGGGCATCGATCGGCGGGACGCTGCCGGCGAAGACGAAGATCCCCCGTTCGCGGAGCTCGGCGGGAAGCTCGGCGTAATGAGCGTTGATACTAGCCAAGCCCTCCTTTAGGTCAAGACCCCACGCGAATGACTGATCCTCCCGCATGAAGTACGGGGCGCACAGCCGGTGCAGCTTGTCGCCGGACGCAAAAACCTCGCAGAAGGGCAGGTACAGCAGATACAGCATGTCCACACGGTGGCTCGCGCGCGTCCCGGCAATGAGGTGCGCCGCCAAGGCGAAGCGGAAAAAAAGCTCCACCATCAAGGCATAGCACACATAGGGAGCGTGCCGGTTGAGCGGGGGAAACCCTCGCTGTTGCCACCGCATGTAGATCTCCGCTTGGGCTCCTTGGGGCACTTCGAATAAAAGAAAAATCAGGCGCAACATTTCCACGGGGTGGTCTGTGCGGTTAGCGGTCAGCATCGCCAGTTCCTTGGCGTCAGCAAGGGTCTTGCAGACCGTGTTGTCCACCCCCGCTTCACGCATCTGACGCCCCACCTCCTCCAGGTTGACGCCTGTGATGCTGTCACGCCATCCGCGGGCGATCTCGCGCTCAATCTCGAGAAACTCCCGGTGCTTCCAGCGGGAGAACGCCTCGGCCTCGGGAGACAGCTTATAGTGGGCGTGGCCCTTCATCCCGTCTCGCGAAGCGTCCAGGTCCCTGCCGTTGAGGATGATCTTGCCACTCATGTCCACAGGAAAACCCAGCAGTTCGCCGGTCACCAGCTGGTTATGGACGATGTTTGGAGTGCCGTGAATCTCTGGAAATTTGTCGGCGATGATGCCGACTTCTTGCTCCGGCGTACGCCCCTCACGCACGGCCTTATCGAGATCCGCCAAGGTTTCAATGTAGAAAATGGGGCAGACATTTGGGCTGAAGAAATGATCAAACCACACCGACTCGTCGGCACTCAAGCACTGCAAAAACGACTTGTCGAATAGCGTGATAAGAGCCATGGCGGCCTCGGTCGATCATCCCGATTGGGTACGGCGCAATTTTCGCACAGGACAATATGTCCCAGTGATGGTTATGGATGTAGTGCGGATAAGGGTTTGGAGTAAAGTATTCCCGACACTTGCAGCCATCTTTATTTACTCCGACCCTTTATCTTTCTCGGGCTACGCTTTCTAAGAAAGGTACGCGACGCGAACAGGTGTCTCTAGTACGCCTGCGCTCGCTGCTTCATCGCGGCATTTTCCAGAATCGTCGTGCCGTCCTGCCCGCGGAGAAACTCAGCGACAAAGGCCCGGCCGATGTCGCCCTGATCAATCGTCCCAAACGATCCTGGAACCAAACGCCCAAGCGCAGCGAGAAACCCCGGAGTGTGCGCATTGCCCGCAATGATGCCGGGGCGAAAAATTGCCAGACGTTTGAATCCGAGGCTGCGCACCGCATCTTCTTTTTCGCCCATGATGCGGGCATAGCGAATCCGGCTCTTGGCGCTGCTCCCGGCTGCCGAGAGTAGTCCGAATCGTTCGACTCCCGCCGCCAGGCAGCCGCGCGCAAACGCGCCGACCAGGCCAATTTCCAGCTTCCTGATGTCCTCTTCGCTCCATTGCTGACTGCCCTTGCCGATGCCGATACAGGATGCGGCATATAAGGGTTCACCTTGCGCGCTGCAGGTCCTGGCAAGTTCGGCGATCTCATCGGTAAAATTTGCCGCACCGGTATCCATGATCACCTGACGCAGACGCGCATCGGCGGCAAGCGGAATCGTCCGGCGATTGACCATCACCACTTCCGTGCAAGCGCTGGCGGCGAGCAAGGCCCGCACCAGTGCCGATCCGACTTGCCCGGTGCCTCCGATGACCAAAACACGAAAGCTCATGCTCTGCCTCTTTCTGAGCAATATCGCCGGCGGTAGAGACGCGCCGTTTACGGTAAAGCTTCCGCGGAAGGTAGGTCTCGACCCGTCCTACACAGGTAGATGCCAGGACATTACCAAATTGAGACTCTACTCGATGGCGATAGAAACATTGGATCTCCTTGCTTTACATCGAATGCGTCATAAAAGCCGGCCTGATTTTGTACTGTTACATAGCCCCGGACCTGAGCAGGAGAATGGACATTCGTTTCCATCCACTCGATCAAAGCTTTTTCGCGGGTCTTGTTCTGCCACATGCGAGCATATGCCATGTAGAACCTTTGCTCGCCCGTGAACCCATCTATCACCGGGGAGGCCTTCCCATGCAATGAGGTCTCGTAGGCCCTGCAGGCTACGGAAAGGCCAGCATTATCAGCCATATTTTCACTCACAGTCTGCTCGCCGTTTACAAAATGACCGGCAGTTGGGCTAATGGCGGAGTACTCTTTGATCAACGCTGATTTCTTCTCATTGAACCTGATGTGATCCTCGTCAGTCCACCAGTTTCGAAGGTTGCCCTTCTCATCATAGTTACTGCTTCGGTCATCAAAGGCGTGGCTGATCTCGTGGCCGATGAGAGCGCCAATAGCTCCGTAATTCACCGCGTCGTCTGCAGTCGGATGGAAGAAAGGTGGCTGAAGTATGGCGGCCGTCAGAATAAAATCGTTTGTCCCAGGGTTGTAATAGGAATCCACAGTTTGGGGAGTCATGGGGGACATATCCCATAAGGATCGGTCCACGGGCTGGCCGAGCTTGTCCAGGTAGTAGCGGTTGTTGAAATCGTTGGCCCGCATGACATTTCCGACCAAATCGTGTCGCCCCAGGACGAGACTTGAGTAATCTCGCCACTTTGTTGGGAAGCCGACCTTGGGCACAATGGCCGCGAGTTTTTTTTGTGCCTCTTCTTTGGTGGCTGGACTCATCCAGTCAAGCGAATTGATGCTTTGCTTGTAGGTGATGAGAATGTTCTGCACCAGCTGATCGGCCTTCTCTTGGGATTTTGGAGAGAAATACTCCGCGACGTAGATCTTGCCCAAAGCTTCCCCAAGAGTGCTGGTCACCAGGTCGATGCCGCGCTTTGATCGCGGTTCCGGCTGCGGTATGCCATTCAGCGTGGTGTCGTTGAATGCAAAATTCTCATCCACAAATCGAGCTGACAGGAATGGAGCGTAGCTATTTAATGTCTGCCATTTTAGATACGACTTCCACGTTGCGAGTGGTGTCTCCTCGACCAGCTTCGAAAGCCCGGTAAAGTAGCTTGGCTCGGACAAGATCACATAATTTATCCGGTCCGCGATGCCCAGCGCTCTTAGAAAGTCAAGAAGATCATAGGCTGGCGTCAGGGCATTCAGCTTATCCAAGGTGACCTTGTTGTATCGCTTCAGCACGTTTCGGCGGTCTACGCTATCCCACTGAACACGCGCTAACGCAGTTTCCGTCTCCATGATGGCGCTGGCAGCATCCGATGCGTTTGTTTCCCCCGCCATCGATAGCATTTTCTCTATATGTAACTGGTATGCCTTCTGAATAGCCTTAATCTGCACATCGTCATTTTTGAGGTAGTAGTTCCGATCCGGTAAGCCAAGGCCGCTTTGTCTCAAATCAATGGCGTAGTGCGAAGAGTCTTTGTTGTCCTGGTGTACATCAAATTCCACAGGAGTTGTCACGCCTATCAGCTCTAGTTGCGCCATCAGCGTGGGCAGCTGAGATTTTTCGGTGATCGCATCGATCCGTGCGAACGTGCTCGCAAGCGGTTTTAGGCCAATCGTTTCGATGGTGGACGTGTCTACGAAGCTTGCGTATAAATCGCTGATTTTTTGACCACCGCTACTGTTGCGTTGGGGCTGTTTTGCAAGCGAATGGATAATCTTCTGCATCCTCAGATTGACCATTTCTTCCAGCATGTCGTATGAGCCCCAACTTGATCTGTCCCCGGGGATTTCGATCTTTTCCAGGCAGCCTCCGTTGACGTACCGGTAGAAGTCAGCTTGCGGTCGGACAGACTTGTCAAGACATTGGATGTCCAAGCCCGACGTTGGAACGGTTTGATCCGACATCGCAGGGATATTTTGGGGCGCTCCGTATACTTTGGTGATGGTACTCACCAGGACGAGCACGGCTACAACGGCCTGCATGTTCAGATATTTCACGAACTGTATCCCTTTCCTGGTGTGCCCCGTGGGGCAATCTGAATCCAACTTTACAGCATGGTTCGGGGACAACGGTCTGCGTCGATGATCAGCGTCGGCGTCGAGCAGTCCGCCTGTCGAAGTCCGGAGGCCCTGCAGGCATCCAAGTGCCGCTGCCAGAAGATGCGCGCCGTGGATGAGGGCATCCGTTTCCGCTTGACCAACGATGTAATGCCGCCTCCAGAGTTTGGACTGGAGCGCATTCAATCAGGATCGCAGGAATTTAACAGGGTGCGGATTTTCGGACGGATACGATGTCGAGCGCGCGCAACCATCATTGGCTGTGCCGCTGACTGATCCACCCAGCTGCCGGTCTCGATGTCAGCCTTAGCACGGCGTGACCATTTTTCAGCTGCAGCTCTGGTGGCAAAGGTCTTGGTCTGACGGCGAGCGCCTTTCTTCGTAACCCATACGTCGTACCTGATGTCGCGCTTCCCATGAGGACGCACCAGCTCGCGCTTCCGTATGTACGCCATTGTTCCCGAGTGCAGATAGAGTGCAGATATTGCATTCGAAGAAAACTTTACAGCAGGGAACAGCGCAACGTATTGCCAAAAAGACCAATAAAAACAGGAATTTATGTGGTCGGGGCGACAGGATTCGAACCTGCGACCTCTTGCTCCCGAAGCAAGCGCTCTACCAAGCTGAGCTACGCCCCGATTGGCCTTCTAACTCATCCGCAGGATGGTAAACCGGGCCAGGCTTTGCAGCGCTTCTTTGAACGGGGAATCGGGAAATCCACCCAGCGCCGCGACCGCTGAATCACTATAGCGCTCAGCGAGGGCGCGAGTGTACGGGATTGCGCCGGCCGCTTCAACGGCTTCGAGCACTTCGGTGAGTTTTTCCACGCGGCCCTGGACGATGGCGTCGCGGATCAGGGCGCCCTGCTCGGCGGTGCCCTTGCGCATGGTGTAGATCAGGGGCAGGGTGGGCTTGCCTTCGGCCAGGTCGATGCCGATGTTCTTGCCGCTGACCTCGGGGTCGGCGGTGTAGTCCAGCAGGTCGTCGACCAGCTGGTAGGCCATGCCCAGGGCGTGGCCGTAGGCGGCCATCTGGGCCTGCTGCTGCGGGGTGGCGTCGGCGGCGATGGCGCCGACTTCGGCCGCGGCCTGGAACAGGCGCGAGGTCTTCAGCTCGATGACGCGCAGATAGCGCTCCTCGTTGACCTCCGGGTCGTTGCAGTTGATGAGCTGCAGCACCTCGCCCTCGGAAATGGCGTTGGTGGCGTCGGCCATGACCCGCATGATGGCCATACGGTCGGCCTCCACCATCAGCTGGAAGCTGCGTGAATAGAGGAAATCGCCGGACAGGACGGCGCCGGAGTTGCCCCACACGGCGTTGGCGGTCTTGCGGCCGCGGCGGCGGTCGGAATGGTCCACCACATCGTCGTGCAGCAGGGTGGCGGTGTGGATGAACTCGATCACCGCGGCCAGCAGGCAGGGCAGGTCGCCCTGGCCGCCGAGGGCGCGGGCGCTGAGCAGCACTAGGGCCGGGCGCAGGCGCTTGCCGCCGGAATTGACGATGTAGCCGCTGATTTCGTTGATCAGCACCACTTCGGAAGACAGGCGCGCGCGGATCAAGGTATCGACGCGCCCCATGTCGCCCGTCACGGGGGCGAGGACTGATTTCAGATCCATTCGTTAGGTCAGAGCGGCCCGGGTGAGCGCAAGTTGATGTATGTAGAAGCTATTTGGTCGGGGTGACAGGATTCGAACCTGCGACCACCTGCGCCCAAGGCAGGTGCGCTACCAGACTGCGCTACACCCCGTGTCCGAGGATTTTAACGCGAAACCGCCGCAAGCCGGTGATTTTTCCTGCGAATTCGCTGCCGGCTGCATAACGCTCCCCTCTCACGCTGCGACCGCAGGGAGTCCCCGTGGGACGGGAGAGGGGTTGGGGGAGAGGGAGCTTTTCCGCGTTCGCGGGCCCTCTCCCGGCCCTTCGGGCCACCCTCTCCCGCAAGCGGGAGAGGGGAACAATTGGTGTGCACTTAATAAATGCCCTGGATGGCGCCAGATGCTTTGCTGCCAGCGCTCCGGACTACGCTGGCGGCCGGTCTGCTGCGCGCGGGGACAGGCGGGAAGCATCCCAGCCGCCCCCCAGTGCCTCGATCAGGGTCACGCTGGCCACCAGGCGGTTCTGCTGGATGGTGAGAGCGGTTTGTTCGCCGGCCAGGGTGGTCTGGTGGGCGCTGATGACCGTGGTGTAGGGCACCGTGCCGGCGTTGAATTCGTTCAGCGCAATGGTTTCCGCCGTCTGGGCGGACTTGACCGCCGCGGCCTGCAACTCCGCCTGCCGTTGCAGGACGCGCAGGGCGAGCAGCTGGTCCTCGACCTGCTGGAAGGCGGTGAGCACGGTCTGGCGGTAGGTGGCGACGGCCTGGTCGTAATTGGCATGCGCCGCGTCGACCGCCGCCACCTGCGCGCCGCCGGCGAACAGCTTGTCGCTCGCGGTGCCCGCCAGGGACCAGATGCGGGAGCCGGTGGAGAATAGGTGGGACAGCGGATCGCCGGCGTAGCCGCCGATGGCACTCAGGCTGATCTGCGGATAGTAGGCGCCGACCGCCACGCCGATCAGGGCGCTCTCCTGCTGCACCTGCCGCTCGGCGGCGGCGATGCCCGGGTTGCGTTCCAGCAGGGTGGAGGGGAGCTGCGGCGGCACCGCCGGCACTCTGGAGGTGAGCGGGGCCGGGGTCAGCGTCAGCTCGGAAGGCAGGTGGCCGGTCAGCACCGCGACGGCGTGCTCGTAGGTGCCGCGCTGCTGTTCGACCGAGACCAGCTGCGCCTGGGTCTGTTCCAATTGCGCTTCGGAGGTAGCGACATCGCCGCTGCTCGCGGTGCCGGCGCGGAGCTGGTTCCGGGTGATTTCGAGTTCCCGCTGGTATTGGGCCACCGAATCCGTCAGCAGCTGCTGCAGGGAATCGGCGGCGCGCAGCTCGAAGTAATCCTCGGCCAGGGTGGCCTGCGCGGACAGCTGTGCATTGGCCAGGTCCGCCGCGCCGACCTGGACGTTGGCCTTGCTGCTTTCGATCTGGCGACGCACCGTGCCCCAGACGTCGGGCTGCCAGCTGAGGTTTGGCTCGACGGTGTACTGGGTGCGCGGCGCTCCGGCCGCGCTGCTGCCGACGGAGCTGGAGGTGCTGCTGGCGCCGCCACCGCCGCCGCCGCGCTGCACGCCCGCGCTGACGCTGAGGGTCGGATAAAGCTGCGCCTTGGCTTCCTGCAGCAGCGCCTGGGCCTGGCGGTACTGCGCCTCGAACTCCTTGACGTTCTGATTGGAGAGATTGACCTGGTGTTCCAGTTGGTCCAGCTGCTCGTCGCCGAAGATGGTCCACCAGGCGCCGCGATCGGTCTGGTCCTGCGGCTCGC
>Ga0302305_1002404_pt1 | contig 10569 bp, 14 predicted proteins | sample III_Palsa_E2_3_FD_198764 | JGI IMG/M metagenome (GOLD analysis project Ga0302305, IMG submission 198764) | Peat permafrost microbial communities from Stordalen Mire near Abisko, Sweden - III_Palsa_E2_3 | ecosystem: Environmental > Terrestrial > Soil > Palsa > Peat permafrost | place: Sweden... | reverse complement strand
TTGCGAACTGCTGGTCAGCGCCAACCCCGGCCAGCCGCCGCGCCCGCTGCGCAAGGTGGCTTCCGGCGGTGAGCTGGCGCGCATCAGCCTGGCCATCGAAGTCGCGACGCTAGGCAAGGACACGGTAGGCAGCATGGTCTTCGACGAGGTCGATTCCGGCATCGGCGGCGCCGTCGCCGAAGTAGTCGGCCAGAAGCTCCGTGCGCTGGGCTCTCAGCGGCAGGTGCTGTGCGTCACCCACCTGCCGCAGGTCGCTGCGCAAGGCCATGCGCATCTCAGGGTCAGCAAGCAGACCGACGGTGACGCGACCCGCACGCACATCGACACACTCGATGCGGCCGGCCGCCGCGATGAGCTGGCGCGTATGCTGGGCGGCGTGGAGATCACCCGCGAGACGCGCGCGCACGCCAAGCAGATGCTGGAACGCGCGCAGAGCAGCTGACGCTCTTCTTGCCGCGACCGCTGGCGGTCCCAGCGCAAGTCGGTCCATTCGAACCTCAGGTATTGACCGGCAGAAGCCCGCGATCGGTGGCCATGCGGTAAAGGTCGAGCTCCGAACCCGCACCCAGTTTCCCCATCAGGCTGGCGCGGTGGATGTAAACGGTTTTCTGGCCAATGCCAAGCTCCGCTGCCACCTGTTTCGGCGTCAGACCCCCGGCTAGCAGCAGAAACACTTCACGCTCGCGGGCGGTCAGCCGGCTGATCGGATCAAGCCCGGCGTTCGAGCGTCCGGCGCGACGCTCTTGAAGATCGGAGCTCAGAAAGATGTCGCCGTTCATTACCGCGCGCAGCCCGGCGACCAGCTCCTCCGGCGCGACACCTTTGGTGACGTAGCCACTGGCGCCGCGACGAAGCGCTTCGGAAACGTAGGGATCGCCGTCGTGCATGCTCAGGACAACGATGCGCGTGTCGCTCGATACGCTGAGCAAATGTTCGATCAGCGGCAGGCCGCTGCCGTCCGGTAGCGAGAGATCCAGCGCCACCAGATCAGGGCGCCAGTGGCTAACCGCCTCCACCGCGTCGTCGGCATTGCGACACTCGGCCACCACGTCCAGATCGGCCTCTAGCTCGATCAGCCGCTTGAATCCCTCTCTAACGATAGCGTGGTCATCGACCAGAACAATGGTATGCATTGCATTACTTTACACAGTGCATGGCAACTTAGGCAGATGCCGTCGCATTGGTCGCCAATGACAGGCTTGTGCGCCGAGCGCCGGACGCCGCATGTACCATCCGCGCATGCGTCTGAAATCACTCCACCTGCCGGATTCCGGCCCATTGCTGGCGATCGGCTATGTGGCGCTATGGCTGCTGCTGTGGCTGACCGTGCAGCCGTACTGGATGCTGCCGTACGGTCTGCGGTTCGGCGCGCTGCTCCTTACGCCGTTGCGCCACTGGGGCTGGTTGTTGGGCGCTGAGCTTGCGGTCAGCGCCGGCATCGCCGTGGCGAACGGCATGCCGCTGGGTTGGAACGGATTTCTTATCACCGAATTACCGGAGCCGCTGGTGATGGCGCTGGCGCTATGGCTGCTACGTCGTTTCAACCTGCACGCCAGTTTGAACAGCCCGCAGGAGGTGACCCGGCTGCTGCTATCGGTCGTGTTCGTGGTGGCGGCAACCACCGCCGTCGACGCGGCCCTGCTCGACCTGATCCATGAACCGGGCTCGCCCGAGCTGATCATCAGCATCCTCGGCGAGGAACTGCTCAGTCACTACCTGGGCATTCTGCTGATCGTGCCACTGATGATTCTGCTGCTACGCACGCGCTTCGATCATCGCTCGCTAGCCAGCCTGGCGATGGACGGGCTGCTGGTGATGGTTCCCTCGATGATGATCCTGCTGGTGCTCTCCGAACAGGCCGCGCCACAGCCACAGTTTGCCCGCGTGCTGTCGTTGGCGCCGGTGCTGTTTTTCGCCTTCCGCCACGGCTGGCGCGGCGCCAGCATGGCAATGATCATTTCGAGTTTCGGCATGAATCTGGTCGAACAGCATCTCGGGCATGCGCCGTCCACCGCCGCGGCTTATCTTTTTCTGGCGGTGGCCGGTACCGGTGCGATCATGCTCGGTTCGGCGACCGACGCCCTGCGCCGCAGCAGCGCGAGGGTGGCAGAGCAGAACGTCTATCTGGGCGCAGTGAACCGACGACTCGATCAGTTGGCGCAGCAGCTGCGCAGCGCCGCACGCGGCAATCTGCAAGCCGATGAAAATCAGCGCCGCTATCTTGCGGCCGAGTTGCATGATGAGCTGGGACAGAACATCACCGCCATCCAGACGCACGTGAAGCTGGCGCAGAGCCGCCTCCGTGAGGCCGGCATGCAGGACATCAGCGCCTCGATAAATACCATCCTGGGGCACATGCGCCGCGCGCTGCATCGGCTATTGGATGATCTGCGCCCCGCCGTACTGGACGAATTCGGGCTGATTCGAGCGCTGGACGAGGGTCCGATTCGCGATTTGTTGCAGGCGGCCAATATTGCGTATTTCACCGAACTCCACGGCGACCCGCGGCTGCTGGACGACGACACGCGAACGGCAATCTACCGGCTGACCCAGGAAAGCGCCACGAATACCGTCAAACACGCGCAGGCCAGCGAATTCCGGGTCCGTCTGCGTATCGGCGAACGCCAGGGCATGGTGCTTGCCCTGCTCGATCTGCGCGACAACGGCACCGGCCTGCCCAACCGCATACCCCGCGGCGGACGCGGCCTGCAGGGTATGCGCGACAGGGTCACTTCGCTCGGCGGCCAGTTTCGGTTGCGCGCCGACCATGCCGGCGTGCACCTGCGCATTTTGTTGCGTAGCAACAGTGGCTTGCCCGATCTTGCCCGGCTGGACTAGGAATTTTTCTTATACCTGGAACGTAAAGACTTCGTTACGATCAGGTCATCGATGTGGGGGAGCCACCATTGCAAGATGGTGGATCAGGGTCACCGTGGGGACGGTGGTCCTGAAAAACGGCAGGATGCTGTTTCGCCGCTATTCGGCGACGAGCCTCGGCAAATGGCAGCAATGCTTCAGCCGGTCGTGAGTCAGGATAGTGGAGCAGCCGTGGGTGGACAGGAGTCCTCTTCACGGCTTTTTTATGGGCGCTATTTGCTGTGCACCCTGGGCAACGGTCAGCCTTTGCGGGGGCGGTTTTTCGGGCGCACGTATATCACCAGGCTGTGATCTTCGATGACGTAACCGTGCTTATCGGCGATCTCTCGCTGCAGCCGTTCGATCTCCTCGCTGACGAACTCGATCACCGTTCCGCTGTCTACGTCGATCATGTGGTCGTGATGTTTGCCGCGATCCAGTTCGTAGACAGCCTGACCACCCTCGAAGTTGTGCTTGACGATGATGCCGGCCGCTTCGAACTGGGTCAGCACTCGGTAAACGGTGGCAAGGCCGATGTCTTCCTGGTGCGCGAGCAGCTTCTTGTATACGTCTTCGGCGGTGAGGTGCTGTACGCCCTCCTCGTCGAATATTTGCAGAATTCGCATCCGCGGGTGGGTGACCTTGAGCCCGACCCGACGCAATTCTCTGGTTTCCTGTTCCATAACCCACCCTTCGCACGCGGCGCTGCCAAGCCGGTAGTGTATCATCCGACACCTTTACGATCTGGACGCAAGACGCATGCAAAAGCTGATCACCCTGCTGGTTTTCGCCGTGCTGGCGCTATCGATGGCCGGCTGCCACCTCGTCTATACCCCGGACGTGCAGCAAGGCAATCTGCTCGATAAGGACATGGTCGGTCAGCTCAAACCCGGCATGACCAAGCGTCAGGTTCTGGTACTGATGGGCACGCCCTCGGTCAGCACGCCGTTCGACGCCAGTCGCTGGGACTATGTCTCCACCCAGCAGCATCGTGGCGGCCCGATCAAGCTGCGCACTTTCACACTGACCTTTAATAACGACACGCTGGTGAGAACCCAGGGCGATTTCTTCGCGCAGGATGCCCAGCAGCTAGTGAATGACAGCAAGAAGTATCACGCCAGCTATCCGGTCAACGAAACCAAGGGCGACAAGAACACCTCTGCCGACGACAAGAAAGACGACGGTACTTTCGGCTCGGGCACGGATAGCGGTAACGGCACGGCGCCCTCGCCCACAACGAGCGGCGGCAGCGACGGCCACTGACCGCCAGATCAGCGCGTCCGGATCAACCGGCACGCTTGCGGCGTGCCTCCATCGGATCGAGCAAAAGCGGCCGATAGATTTCTATACGGTCGCCGTGCTCAATCACCTTACCGGCTGAAACACGCCTGGAAAAAATTCCCAGCCGCTCGGGATGGATAGCACCGGCGGGAATGGCTTCGGCGATACCGGACGCTTCGATCGCTTCAAGCACGGTGCTACCTTCAGCCACGTCAACGCATCGCAGGGTCGGGGTATCCGTGCCGGCATAAGCCACTTGTACCGAGATCACTCGCTCAGCCATACACCCGCTCCGCTTCGCGGCAAAAATCGTCAACCATCCTGTTCGCCAAGCCCTGAAATCCCAGTTTGATTGCGCTACCGCCAAGCCGGCCCGCGTAATCGAAATCCAGCGCGAAGCTGATCTTGCAGCCTACGTCGCCGAGGGCAATGAACTCCCAAAGTCCGTCGAGGCTGCGGAATGGACCATCCACCAGGCTCATATGCAGGCGCGCCGGTGGATTGATGGCATTGCGCGTGGTAAAGCTCTGGTGGAATCCGGCAAACTTGAGATCGAGCCTTGCCACCAGCACATCATTGTCACGCTCGAGAACTTGGGCACCCGCACACCAAGCGAAGCGCTTTGGGTATGCTTCGACGTCATTGACCAGGTCGAACATCTGCGCCGGGGAGTAATTCACCAGGGCGCTGCGGCGAATTTCGATCATGGCAGCCTCTTCATATCACGCAAGATTCGACCCGATATGCGGTCGATCCGGCATCAGGGCAACTAGGCTCGAGTTTAACGGACATGGCTAAAGCGAAGGACAAGGACAACAAGGGCGGCGGTACCATCGCGCTCAACAAACGCTCGCGTTTCGAATACCACATCGACCAGCGCTACGAGGCGGGCATCGCCCTGCAAGGCTGGGAGCTGAAAGCGCTGCGAGCGGGCCGGATCAATTTTGGCGAGAGCTACGCCGTTGCAAAGAACGCCGAAGTCTTTCTTGTCGGCGCATCGATTCCACCGCTGATCAGTGCTTCGACCCACGTGATCGCCGAAGACCGGCGCACGCGTAAGCTGTTGCTTCATCGAAAGGAAATCGATCAACTGGTCGGCGCCGTCGAGCGCAAGGGCTACACGCTGGTTCCCACCGCCATGTATTGGAAGGGCAATAAGGTCAAGGTCGAAATCGGTCTGGCCCGCGGCAAGCAGGAACACGACAAACGCGACACCGAAAAACAGCGCGACTGGCAGATCGAAAAGCAGCGCACCATGCGCTCGCATAATCGCGACGCCTGATCGAAAGTTATTTGGGCCGATGCCCGCAAGTCGGCCGGGGTACCCCTATTTTGAACGCACCCGGCGATAAGTCGCCGGCGGTAGCCCCGACCATTTTGAGAACGACTTGCTGAAGGTCGTGCGATCGGCGAAGCCCAGCTTCAGCGCAATCGTGTCGATGTCCAACTCATGATCGGCCAGCATGTTTTTGGCCGCGTGAAACCGGGCCTGTGCCTGGATGACGGCGAACGAGCTGCCGCTTTTTTTGAGCCTACGCTGCAGCGTGCGCGTTTCGATGCTCAGCCGCGTCGACGCTTGCGCAATCGTCATCGCCGGCGCATTCCGCAGTAAATGGGAAAGCGCATTTTCGAGACCGCCGGCTTCTTGCATCTGTTTCAGCCGCTGCTCCAGCAGCAGGTGCATCTTGGCGTGCAGCGACGGCGAACTGCCGGGAATCGGGTGATCGAGCAACGCCAGAGGGTGGCTGGCACCGTCAAAGCCGGCGCCGAAGCGGGGAAGCACCCCGAACTGCTTTTCATAAGTCGCCAGGTCCGTCATAGGTTCATGCCGGAAAGCGACGTCAGGACACGCGTGTTGTCCCAGCAGTTGATTCAGCACTCGGTTCAGCACGACAAGCACGGTCTCGGTCAAGCCCGGCGAACTGGCAAGAGCGCCTGAAGCGTCGTGAAGCTCGAAGTAGATGGTGAAGCGTTCCGAGGCAATCTCGTATCTCGCCGTCATGCTGGGGTGGACGAAATGCGGGAGAAAATCCAGCAGCCAAAGCGCCTCGCGCAGCGAGCTGCAGGTGGCCAGAAACGTCTGTACCTCAGGCGTGTGCTCGAAGGCGTAATGCTCCCCGAGGGCAAACGGGAAATAGGCGCGGGTGGATCGCTGTACGCCGAGATCCATCATGGTGGTTATCAGGTGCACGTCGCCCGGATCGCCTTCGTCCTGCACATCCGACGCGCGGATGCCGACGTCCGACAGCACCGACTCGATATCGAAGCCGCAAAGCGATGCGACCCTCGCCAGCAGAGAAACATCACGAAAGGAAATCGAACGAGCGCTGTGACCGCCGTTCTCAAGAGTGCTGCCGGTGTTTGCCGTCATGCGCCGCCCCGCCCTCACCTAAGTCTCCTGACCTCGACTCTAGCGCGACTGTCGCTAAAAGACACATTTTGGCGTCTGGCGGCATAGTTCTATCAGGGACGTCCGTCTAAGCTAAACGCGGAAAACAGCAGAGGAGAACCGGATGAGCGCGCAAGTCAGCTATAGCGAAACGATCGTGCCTCGCGAGAATCTGGATTTCGGCCTGGATGAAAGTATCCCCAAATATTGGTATCGCGGCGACGCCTATAAATCGCGCTACGTGGACGCCGTGCAGCTGAGCTTCCCCGACGGCGAGCGCTATTTTATAACCTGCGTACGAGCGTTCCGAGACCAGATTACGGACCCAGAGTTGCAAGTAGCGGTGCGCGACTTCACCCGCCAGGAAGGTCAGCACGGCATGGCGCATACGCGCTACAACAAGTTACTGGAGGCGCAAGGCTTGCCGATCGAGAGCTTGCTGGATCAGATCAAAGCCTTGATCGCGCGGCGCATGCGCATCTACTCGCCGCAATTCAATCTGGCCCTGACAGCGGCAGCCGAGCATTTCACAGCGATGCTGGCGGAGGCGTTTTTCGCCAAGGTCTCGACCACCGAGGGAATGCATCCGCGCATGCGCGCCATGCTAGCCTGGCATGCCATCGAAGAGATGGAGCATAAATCGGTCGCCTTCGATGTTATGCGCAACGTCGCCAAGGTCGGCTACTGGAAACGCGTCGCCGCGATGGTGGTGTTTACGAAGGACATCCTGGGCATCTCGTATTCGATAACCAACCGTATGCTCGAGGCCGACGGCTACACCGGGCCGCAGCGTCTGTGGCTGCATATAAAAAACATTCCGTGGATCCATGGCCCCAGAAAAGGCGTCTTCGGATCGTTGACGCCCAAGCTGGTGGCCTATTTCAAGCCCGGCTTTCACCCGAACGATCAGCCAGTGATTCACAATTATCGCAGCTGGGTGGACACTTACGAGCGTACCGGCAGCCCAGCCCTGGCCTGCGAGGCACTGCTCGCCGCTGCCTATCGTTGAAGGCTTTGCGCCGTGCACCGGCGGAGCCTACAGCTGGCCCGAAGGCTGGAAAATTTCTACGAAGCACGCTCCCTTTTGCAGACCGATCCACATCGTCAAGACCGAAACAAAAAAAGGCCCTTAAGCGCGTCAAGCACTTAAAGGCCGTTGTGGTGGCGTCTATTGAATTGGACGCCGGAAGCCTTGCGCTGCAATGGCCTCAAGATACGTCGATTCCGAGTTGCCCCCAAAGTTGCCCCAGAAGCTCCCGGATGTCATCGCATTTCGTCGCACTCTGCGATCATCCGCAGGCGTACCCCGCCTTTTTTGGGGCTCGCAAAACTCAACCGGCATTGCTTCGGGCTTGTTCTCAATGAGCCGTCGTCAATACTCAGCCATGTAACCGTGCACTCCTCGCCACAAGTGGATAGGGGCGCAAGTTGCTGGCTGAGACGAGGGTCAAAGCGGCTTGATTCAATCCGGCGTGAAGTCCATGAGGGTATTGCCCTCAGGGCGGTTCTACTCATGAAAGACGCCCGTGACAGGTGCGTCGTAATCCATTTGCACCTGAATGTGGCAGCTTTATGCTGTAGAGCACGCCATGGTCAGCCCAGCCGGGAGGGTCTGCACTCGCTCACCCGGTTCAAGGGTAATCAATTGCCGCACCTCTTCGTTCTGGCCATAGAAGGGCGGCATTTGCGGAAGCATCTTCACTTCCATCTACTGAAACTTCTGATCATTACAGGTTTTCGGGATGTGATCTTGCGCCATGCATAGCGCAGGCATCAGTGCGCCAAGGAGCAATAGATTCTTCATTGCGACTTCCCCTAGACGTGATTCAAACCATAAGGAAAATCTTATATCTACAGACGGGAAAACCGAAGTCTGCGTTGACACTCCAGATTTGGGATCGCGCGTCGATCGCACACGTCGTGGTCCAGGTCAGCCTTGCCGCAACCTTGGTGTTCTCCAGCCAAAGCCATTCGCGCACGCGCGCGCGTTTGGGTCTCATAACTCTCTAGCGGGCAGATTGCATCGCGCAACCGTAGGTCACCGACCATACGGTTTATTTCCTCATTCCCAGGGTCATAAGACATAGCACCTCGATCCGTGAGATATGCAATGGCCATTTCTGACCTGTGCACCGCAGCAGCCATCTGGCAAACCCTTGTCTGTCGGCAGGATTTGCCCGCTTGACGGGCAATGGCCTAAAGCTGAACACTCGGTGCATATGCCCCGATGTGGGGTCTAATAAGCGTTAGCTAAATCTCTCAAGGCCTTATGCAAGCCAAAATCATCCTCACTGCGCTTTTAGTAGGCATGCTCAGCATTGTTCTCGCAGGCTGTGTCACCACTCCAAAAGCAACGAGCTATGCATCTGCAATAAGGGTAGATCGCTACTCTGAGATGCCGCTCTCTGAATACCAGTCGCGCGTAATGGATGAGGCAACTAAACTCTCTTACGCAGCCCGCATGTTCAGATATCTCTACGGTAGGTGGCCAGCGAACATCGAGGAGATCAAGAGCAAGTCGGCTGGCATTGATTTCGACGTTTTCCGTGGTCGGGCATCGATCACGCCATCCAGCAATGACTCTGCTGAGATATCCATCTTCGATGGCGAGAACACAAGATCCGTTCAAGCCACACCTATCGATTTTCAACTTTCGAACGTTGCGAGGCAGCAATCTCGGTTACCTGGGTTCAAGATCGAAGTTGGTGCAGTCAGCAGTCACCAGCCATTGGGCGCTAACAACTCGTTCAAGGCGGACGGCTTTGCCGCCGCTTAACTCCAGCAACTGTCTTGAGCGCGATGCTGTAATCAGGTGTTCTGGATCGCCAGTTCCGCACCTTGCAATTCATCACGCCGCCGTGCATTGACGATCGTCAGCAGCTTGCGCATGCATGCAACCAAGGCAACCTTCGCGACCTTCCCGCGTGCTCGTAATTGCTGGTAGTGCGCTTTCATGGCTGGCTCCCAGCGCACCGCCGACAACGTCGCCATGTAGAGCGCAACGCGTACCTCCGCGCGCCCACCGTAGATTCGTCGCTTACCTTGGCTCTGGCCACTATCTCGATTGAGTGGCGCCACACCAACCAGCTTAGCGATCTGTTGACGACGCAGCTGACCGAGCTCCGGCAGCAATGCAAGCACGCTGGCCTGAAACATCGGACCGAGCCCTTTCGACGAACGCATAGCAGGTGAGGCATGGGCCTGAAGCAACTGCTTCATCGCCGCATCGACCAATGTCTGCTCACGTTGCAATGCGATCAGCGTCTTCTTTATCAGCGGTCGGATCGCTGGCAGCGTCATCGCCAGTTGCTGGCGGGTACGCTGGATGGCTTCGGTGATCTGGTGGCGACGGCGCAACCAACCGCGAAGCTCGGTCTGCCAGGGCTCCAAGGGTACATAGGCGCGTAGCCGTGCATGGAACGCCTGCACCATCTCCGCCAACATCCGAGCATCGAGGTTATCGGTCTTGGCCAGTTGTCCGATCGCTCGTGCGAAGTGACGGGCCTGTCGCGGATTGACCCGAGCAATCCACAGTCCGGCTTCGGCACAGGCTGCCAGTACCGCCTCTTCGTATCCCCCAGTGGCTTCCACCACGATGCGCACGTCCTGGCGATCCTGCAATAGCCGAATCAGTCGACGGATGCCCGCTGGCGTATTCGTAAACCGATGCACTTTTGACTCGTCGAAAATCGCCAGATCTAGTGCCGCCTTACCTACATCAATGCCCACTGCTGTCATGACCAAACTCCGCTAAAGTAGGAAATGCCGAGAGCCATTCACGGCCTGCCCACGCTTATCGGTGCGAGTGTTCCTCGCGCAACTGTTCGGGCGAAGGACGTGAGGCCGGTGGGCGTCCCATGCTGGAGTACGGTGCTGCTACACCGAAGCGTTATCGGGTGCGCTCACCGGGCTCTCGGCACTTAGACTACGAAATCTCCAAGACATAAGCGTTAGGCATCATGACGAAACCTCATCGCCAATCCGACGCAAGATCATTTCTCGGTGGTGGCTTGGTGATTCTCAGCTACATCGGGTTCTTCGGC
>Ga0302305_1002382_pt1 | contig 10623 bp, 7 predicted proteins | sample III_Palsa_E2_3_FD_198764 | JGI IMG/M metagenome (GOLD analysis project Ga0302305, IMG submission 198764) | Peat permafrost microbial communities from Stordalen Mire near Abisko, Sweden - III_Palsa_E2_3 | ecosystem: Environmental > Terrestrial > Soil > Palsa > Peat permafrost | place: Sweden... | reverse complement strand
CGCATGCGAACGACAACAAAGTCATCCGCTTCCTGTTCCTGCCGACCGAGCACGACCCGGACAGCTATATCCGCGAGCTCGGTGCCGAAGCGTTCGAGCAGCAGATCAACGATGCCATGCCGCTTTCGCAATTCCTGCTGCGCGAGGTGACCGGTGAACAGGACTTGAAGACGCCCGAGGGCCGCGCCCGCGCGCAGTTCGACGCCAAGCCGCTGTTGCAATCGATGCCGCCGTCGTCCTTGCGATTGCAGATTGTGCGCAGCCTGGCGCAGGCCACGCAGAGCACGCCTGCCGAGATCGAAGCGCTGTTCGAATTGGCCCAGCCGGTCGCGCGCGCGCGCCAGGCGCCGCCGCGCGTCAAGCGCAACGCGCCGGTGGGGCTGGAGCGGCAGATCATGCGGCTCCTGGTGGCGCACCCGACTCTGGTCGCGGAACTGGACGATGCCGCGCTCGATGCGCTGGCCTATGTCGCGCCCGAGAGTGCGGAAATGTTCGTCCAATTGCTATCGGCCGGGGCCGAAATGGGTGAGAGCGCGAACTTTGCCGCCTTGTCGGAATACCTGCGCGCGGCGGGGCCGGACTTCGAGTCGCTGATCAAGGAAATCGCTGCCGAAGCGAGCAGCGACCAAGCCTTGGCGCGCCTGGAGCTTGCCGGAGCGATTCGGCAGATTAAACTGCAAATGATCACGGCGGAGCTAAACCGGCTGATGAGCAACGCCGGGTCGCTCGATGAAGAATTGAAGCTGCGCTATCGCGAATTGACGCAACAACAAGAGATTTTGCGCCGCGAAGCGGCGGCCGAGGCCAGCAGCCGTCAAGGCTGATCGGTTGCCTGGAATTTGGTCAAAAATGGGCTATGTGATATACTGAAAGGCTTTTTATTCAACAGCTTACGTCGCAAATGCGATGAACACGATGCCTGATTCGGCGTCGAACCCTTCAGGAACATCCTCTGCAGAGTGGATGCTCCGGTGGAAGGTATTGGTTTAATAGAAGGAAGGTCCCCGGTTCACGCCGGTGGATGCATAGTCGGCCCGGCGAAGCATCATCAGCAGGAAGGTGGTGTCGAACCTGGCATTTAATTGCTTGTTGATTCCATGGCGAACGCAATGAAGAAACCCGCGAAAACACCGACAACTCCCGCAAAGAAACCGGCAGCATCCAAACCGGCCGCCAAGCCGGCTACCAAGCCTGCTGCAAAGACGGCAGCCGCAAAACCCGTTCCCAAGAAGACCGAAAGCGTCAAGTCAGCCAGCGCCAAGACTGCACCTGCATCGAAAAGCGCGAGCAAGGTTGTAACCAAGCCCGCATCCAAGCCGCAACCGAAAGCCAGCCCCAAGGCAGTTCCTGCCAAGGCCGTGGCGCCGGTGAAGGCCAAGCCCGCCGTGAAGGCGGAGAAGACGGTTGCGGCACCATTGAAAGCCCCTGTGACAGCAAAGAAACCCGAACCAAAGAAGGCGGTGCCTGCCAAGGCCATCGCCGAGAAAATCGAAAGCAAACCCGAAGCCAAGGTAGCGGCTCCGAACACCGCCACGGTCAGCCAGACCACCGATGCCGCCACGCTCGCCGCGATCGACACATCGGGCTATGTGCTGCCGTCGGTCAAGGTGCCCGGCCGCCGTGGCCGCAAGCCCAAGGAATTCCAGCCCGAGAACGATGAAGTCGCGGCGCTGAACGCCGTTGAACGCGCCGAACTGAAGGCCGTCGACAAGGCCAAGGCCAAGGACCGCAAGGCCAAGGAAAAGGCCCTGTTGAAGGATGCCTTCTCGTCCGATACCGAGGCCACCGAAGAAGAACTCGAACGGCGCCGCCAAAAGCTCAAGACCCTGATCAAGCTGGGCAAGGAGCGCGGCTTCCTGACGTATTCCGAAATCAACGACCACCTGCCCGAAAACATCGTCGACCCCGAAGCCATCGACGGCATCATCGGCACGTTCAACGACATGGGCATTGCGGTCTATGAACACGCGCCCGACGCCGAAACGCTGCTGTTGTCGGACAACGTCGCCACCGTCGCGTCCGACGACGACGCCGAAGCGGCCGCCGAAGCGGCGCTCTCGACGGTCGACTCCGATTTCGGCCGCACCACCGACCCGGTTCGCATGTACATGCGCGAAATGGGTTCGGTCGAGCTGTTGACGCGCGAAGGCGAAATCGAAATCGCCAAGCGCATCGAAGAAGGCCTGAAGGACATGATCCAGGCCATCTCGGCCTGCCCGACCACGATCGCCGAAATCCTGCAGGCGGCCGATCGTATCGGCAACGATGAAATCAAGATCGACGAAATCGTCGACGGCCTGGTCGACATGAACGTCGACGAGCCTGCGCTTGCCGCCGCTTCGTCCGATGACGACGAGGACGACGAGGAAGGCGAAGAGGCGGAAGAGGAAGACGAAAGCAATGCCTCGGGCGCGGCCGGCTATTCGGCCGAGCAGATCGAGCAATTGAAGCGCGAATCGCTGGCCAAGTTCGCCAACATCCAGCAGCAGTTCGACAAGATGCGCAAGGCTTTCGAAAAGGAAGGCTACAACTCCAAGTCCTACGTCAAGGCGCAGGAAACCATCTCGGCCGAACTGCTTTCCATCCGCTTCACCGCCAAGATGGTGGAAAAGCTGTGCGACACGCTGCGTGCCCAGGTCGACGAAGTGCGTCACATCGAAAAGCAGATTCTCGAACTCGTGGTCAATCGCTGCGGCATGCCGCGCGCCCACTTCATCAAGGTCTTCCCGGGCAACGAAACCAACCGCGAATGGATCGACGGCGAAGTCAACGGCGGCCATCCGTACAGCGCCGTCCTGGGCCGTAACGTGCCTGCCGTGCAGGAACTGCAGCAAAAGCTGATCGACCTGCAAGCGCGTGTGGTGTTGCCGCTGCCCGACCTGCGCGACATCAACCGCAAGATGGCGGCCGGCGAAATGAAGGCGCGCAAGGCCAAGCGCGAAATGACCGAGGCCAACCTGCGCCTGGTGATTTCGATCGCCAAGAAATACACCAACCGCGGCCTGCAATTCCTCGACCTGATCCAGGAAGGCAACATCGGCCTGATGAAGGCGGTGGACAAGTTCGAATACCGCCGCGGCTACAAGTTCTCGACCTACGCCACGTGGTGGATCCGCCAGGCCATCACGCGCTCGATCGCCGACCAGGCGCGCACCATCCGTATCCCGGTGCACATGATCGAGACCATCAACAAGCTCAATCGCATCTCACGGCAGATGCTGCAGGAGATGGGACGCGAGCCGACGCCCGAAGAGCTGGCCGTGCGCATGGAGATGCCGGAAGACAAGGTGCGCAAGGTGCTCAAGATCGCCAAGGAGCCGATCTCGATGGAGACGCCGATCGGCGATGACGAGGATTCGCACCTCGGGGACTTCATCGAGGATCAGTCGGTGGCCTCACCGATCGACCAGGCCACCATGGAATCGCTGCGCGAGACCACGCACTCGGTGCTGGCGCAGCTGACGCCGCGCGAGGCCAAGGTGCTGCGCATGCGCTTTGGTATCGACATGAACACCGATCACACGCTCGAGGAAGTCGGCAAGCAGTTCGACGTCACGCGCGAGCGTATCCGCCAGATTGAAGCCAAGGCACTGCGCAAACTGCGGCATCCGAGCCGCAGCGAGCAGCTGCGCAGCTTCCTGATGGATGACTGACAGACCCTGATCAGTGGTTGGCGCCGGTGCCGCCCTGCGGCCGGTCCAGCTGCGCGCGAGCGCGCGCGGCCGTCAAGGCAGCCAGCAGGCGCGCTTCACCGGCACCCAGCGGCGGGTGCGTATAGGCGCTCGCCGCATTGCCCGGGTTCGATACGGGCGCTGCTGTCGATGCTGTGCGCGTGACCGGTGCCGCCGCACGCTCATTGGTTTCGACCGGCTGCTGGCTACCCAGCCGCAGCAGATCCAGTTGCTCGAATACGCGCGTCAGATGCCCGTCGACCAGGCTGCGCAGACGCGCGATCGAACGCAGTTCCAGCAGGATCACGAGTCCCAATATCGCGACCGCGGCGGCCAGCGCCGACTGCGAAATCTCGTGCACCCAGCCCATCAGATTCATACTCAGGTTCATACAGCACTCCTGCGCCAGATTTCCGGCAGCCGATGCCCACACTTGGAGCTGGTTAAGTAGTGAGCAGAAATCGTGCCAGCTGCTGCCGGCGGTGCAGAATCCAGGCGTCATCGACTTCCCTCGGGCACTTGGGCGTTATCCAGGATCACGACAGCAACGCGGCGATTAGCATTGCGGCCGGCGACATTATTGTTGGTGGTTGCGGGACGGTACTGGCCGAACCCCATGACCGCGAGGCGATCCGGAGACACGCCGTGGTCCATGAACAGGTGCACGACACTGGCCGCACGCGCCGCGGACAGCTCCCAGTTGGAGGGAAACTCCGCGGTGTTGATCGGGCGGTCGTCGGTATAGCCCTCGACGCGAATCGCGTTGGTAAAGGGCTTGAGCGCGGCGGCCAGATGCTGCAGCGCCGGCGCGGCATTGCCTGACAGGTGCGCCACGCCGCTCGGAAACAGGATGTCGGTGCTGATATCCACCACCACCGAATTCTGCAGGCGCCGCACGTGCACTTCGCCGGCGGCGACCAACGTGCCCATGGCGTTGGTAACCTCATCGGCCACCTTGGCAAGTTCCGCGCTGTCGCCGAGCGCGGGGCCCGGTGCGCTGCCCGTGCCGACTGCAGCCGTCGTCGCGGCGGCAGCGGGGACCGAGGACTTGGCTTCGGCGGCTGCGGCTCGTGCCGCCGCGGGCATGGCCGCTGAAAATATTTTCTGCACCTGGTTGCGAGGCAATTCGATGCGGCCGCCCGTGCCGCCACTGTCCGCCACCGCGTGCGCGGAATGCGGCGCGCCGTTGAAAGCTTCGGAGAGAGAATCCGACAGCACGCGATACTTGCCTTCGTTGACCGTCGACATCGCATACATGACCACGAAGAAGGCCAGCAGCAGCGTGACCAGGTCGCCGTAGGGAATAGCCCAGGCTTCGTGGTTTTCGTGGTCGTCGTGCCGTCTGCGGTTTCGCGACATGCTGCTACTGCAGGAAGCCGTGCAGACGGCCCTCGATAATGCGTGGATTTTCGCCCTCGGCGATCGCGATCAGTCCTTCGATCTGCATGGCGTTCAGGTGCGCGCGCTGCTGCACGGCAGCCTTGAGCTTGTTGGCCACCGGCAGGAAGAAGAGATTGGCCAGACCGATGCCGTACACCGTGGCGGTAAATGCCGCGGCGATACCGTGCCCGAGCTTCGAGGGGTCGTTCAGATTCTGCATCACCGCCATCAGCCCGAGGACCGCGCCGATGATGCCGAGCGTGGGAGAGTAGACCCCCATGCCTTCGAAAACCTTGGCCGCGCGCGTGTCGGCGGTTTCGCGGGCGTACATGTCGACTTCAAGCGTGCTGCGAATCGTGTCAGGTTCGCTACCGTCGACCACCAGCTGCAGGCCCTTGCGCAAAAAGGCATCAGGTTCCCCTTCTATCAGGCGCTCGAGCCCCAGCAGTCCCTGGCGGCGCGAGATGTTGCTCCACTCGACCATTTTCGTGGCGACCAGATCCGGTTCGTGAGGCGGCGGTCGGAACACCCACGGCAGCAGGTTGAATGCCCGCTTCATGACCTGCATCGGCGTCTGTATGCAGATCGCCGCCACCGTCCCGACCACCACGATCATGAATGCGGCCGCCGACACCAGCGCATGCACACCGGCGCCCTTGAGGATCGCGCCCAGGATGATCGCGACCGAGGCCAGCAGCAGACCCATGATGCTTAAGACATCCACGCCGGACTTCCTCAGCTCTGCCACTCGCCGAGCCGCGACTTCAGTCGCAGCAGGGCCTGCCCGTGCAGCTGGCATACCCGCGATTCGGTCACCTTCAGAACTGCGCCGATCTCCTTGAGATTGAGCTCCTGTTCGTAATAGAGCGAGAGCACCAGGCGCTCGCGTTCGGGCAATTCATTGACCGCCTCCATGATCGCCTCGCGCAGCGAATCGAACAGCGCTACGCCTTGGGGATCCGGCGCGCCGTCCGGCAGCCGGTCGAGAGGTGAATCCTCGCCGTCATCCGCATCGTTGAGACGCAGCAGCTGGCAGCCGAGGGCATCCTGAACGATATGTTGATATTCCTGCAGGGTGATGCCCATGTGTGCGGCAACATCGGCTTCGGTGGCTTCAGCCCCGCGCTGACTCTCCACTTCACGCAACGCGAGCGCCGCGGCGCGCGCCTTGCGGTGCACCGAGCGTGGCGCCCAGTCGAGCTTGCGCAGCGCATCGAGCATGGCCCCGCGAATACGGATGCCGGCGTAGGTCTCGAAGCTGGCGCCGCGACCGGTCGCATAGTTCTGCGCCGCCTCGAGCAGGCCCATCATGCCCGCCTGCATCAGGTCCTCGACGTCCACCTGCGGCGGCAGGCGCCCCGCCAGGTGATAGGCGATGCGCTTGACCAGGTCCGCGTGCTTGCGCACCAGCGCGTCCATGTCCGGCGGTGGCTGCGAGCTCGAATAGGCGCGCACACCGTTGTTCATTTAACCACCATGAGCGCCGGTGCCGGTCGCGCCAGCATGCGTTCCATGAAAAATTCGATGCCGCCGCTCGGACCCGCGGGCAGCGGCCATTGCTTGGCTGCGTGCGCCAGGGACTTGAAAGCCTTGGCCGCCGCGCAGGCGGGAAATGCTTCCATCACCGGGCGCTGCGCCTGGACGGACTTCTGCAGCGAGAGGTCCTCGGGAATGTCGCCGGCGTACTCGAGCACAACCTCGAGATAGCGATCGGTGACGCGCTGCAGGCGGCGAAAGGCAATCTGCCCTTCCTCCGGCTGGCGCGTGAGGTTGGTGACGACGCGAAAGTGGCGCACGCCGCGATCGCGGCTCAGCACTTTGATGAGTGCGTACGTATCGGTGAACGAGGTGGGTTCATCGCGCAGCACCACCAGCACCTGCTGGGCCGCCTGGCAGAACTGCAGGACCTGCTCGCCGATGCCGGCAGCCGTATCGACGATCAGCGTCTGCAGCTGGCCGGGTAGCCCGGCGAAGGCCTGCACGATGCCGTTCTGTTCGGTAACGCTCAGCGATGCCATGCGCGCGACTCCCGAGGCTGCCGGCACCACGCGCACGCCGGACGGAGTCTCGAGGATGATTTCCTCCAGCGCGCGCTCGCCTTTGAGCACATGCTCGAGCGTGTAGCGCGGCGTGAGTCCGAGCAGCACGTCGCAATTGGAAAGCCCCAGATCGCCGTCCAGCAGCATGGTTTTGCGACCGCTCTGTGCGAGCGCCGTGGCGAGATTCACCGCCACGGAGGTCTTGCCGGTGCCGCCCTTGCCGCCCGTGACGGCGATGACCTGCACCGGCGCGGCCTGATCGGGAGTGCGCAGTTCAGCCCGCAGCATTGACGCTGGCTCCATAGCGACGCGCGAGCAGTTCATCGTCGGCGCAGCCCTGTGCCTGGCGCGACAGCTCGATGGCGCGCGCCACCAGCTGGTGGGCACGCGCCGGACGCAAATCATCGGGAATGACCGGACCGTCGCAGACGTAGGCGAGCGGCAGCTGCGAACGCACCAGCGCCGAGAGCACCCCGCCGAGACTGACGGCCTCATCGAGCCGCGTAAGCGTGCAGCAGTGCGACACCTCCGGGCCGAAATGGCTCACGGCTTCATCGACCACGCCGCTCTGCGCGCTCGAGGGCAGCACCAGCATCAGCTGCAGTGCCGCGCAGCGCGAGCGCAGCGCGGCGAATCGCGCAGCCGCGTCACTGTCACGCCCGGCGGCGCCGGGCGTGTCGATCAGTATCATGCGGCCGGGCAGCGCCTTGATCCGCGCCTCGAGAGCGCCCGGATCCGTGGCGATCTCGACCCGCGCGCCGAGCACTCGGCCGAGGCTGCGAAGCTGTTCGTGCGACCCTAGGCGCTCGTCATCAGCCGAGATCAGCACCAGATTGGCCGGGTCCTGTTCGAGCACATAGCGAGCGGCCAGCTTGGAGAGAGTGGTGGTCTTGCCAGAACCGGGCGGCCCGATCAGTGCGAGCGCCCCCGAGCGCTCCACGGGGGGCGTACAGCTCTGGATGCGCCGCGCGAGCATCGCGTAGGGCGTGCGTTGCGCTTGCTCATCGGTCATCGCCGCGGGTAGTTCCGCTACGATCTGCAACGCCAGCGTGCGCTCGATTCCGAGCGTCGCCAAGTCGGCCAGCGAGCGCGCCTTGAGCGGCTCACGGCGTGTAAAGTCGTTCCAGGCCAATGCTGCGACCTGCTGCTCGAGCAGATTGCGCAGGCTGCGCAGCTCGTCGGCGACGCGCCGATCGGCGCCGAATCCCGCATCAACTGCCGATGCCACACTGGCTGATGCGGCGGGCGGCGAGGACAGCAGCGCATCCGCCAGCATTGACGGCGCCGCGGACTCCGCGGCATCGCGCGCCAGTTCCTGCAGTGCGGTGCGCTCGAGCTGCTTGAGCGCGGCGGTCTCAGCCAGCGTACCCTGTCCGGCCGCCAGCTCGAGATCGATCGCCGAGCACACTTCAACGCCTTCGGAAGTGCGCCGGGTACTGAGAATGACCGCGTCCGCACCCTGTTCCTCGCGGATGGCGCGCAGCGCAGCGCGCATGTCGGCCGCAACGTAACGCTTGATCTTCATGAGCGTGTCGTCTCCATCGTCGTCTTAGCGACCCACCGCCGCGACCAATCGGACGCGGCGATTGTCGGGAATTTCGTTCCAGGCCAGCACGTGCAGGTTCGGCACCGTCGCGCGCGTGAATCTCGCCAGCGTGGTGCGCAGCTGCGGCGCCACCATCAGCACGGCGGCCTCGTTGGAGGCCTCCTGGCGATGTGCCGAGTCGGCAAGCTTCGACTGCAGCCGCTCGGCCAGTCCGGGTTCGAGCGCAGCGTTGCCGGCGCCCTGCCCCTGCAGAGTGGATTGCAGCAGCTGTTCGAGATCGGGCTCGAGTGTGATCACGGGCAGCTCCCCGCCGCTGCCAACGATGTCCTGCACAATCTGCCGGCCGAGTGCGATGCGCACCTGCGCCTGCAGCACCGCCGGGTCCTGCGTGCGCGGGGCGTGCTCGGCCAGTGTCTCGACGATGGCGCGCAGGTTGCGGATCGGGACGCGTTCGGCAAGCAATCCCTGCAGCACTCGCACCACCACGCTCAGCGCCAGCGTCTTGGGTACCAGGTCCTCGACCAGCCGCGGCGCGGTCTTGGCGAGTCCGTTGAGCAGCTGCTGCACTTCCTCGTGTCCGAGCAGCTCGTGAGCGTGCGACTGGATGACGCTGCTCAGGTGCGTGGCGATGACCGTGGCGGCATCGACGACCGTGTAGCCGAAAGTCTGCGCCTGTTCGCGCTGCGCCGGTTCGATCCACACCGCTTCCATGCCGAAAGCCGGATCGCGCGTATCGATGCCGGGTGGCTTGCCGAACACACGGCCCGGGTTGATGGCGAGCTCACGCTCGGGATAGACCACCCCATCGGCCAGCGTCACACCGGCAAGGCTGATGCGATACGCATTGGGCGAGAGTTCCAGGTTGTCGCGGATGTGCACCGACTGCACCAGGAATCCGAGGTCCTGCGATAGCTTGCGGCGTACACCGCGAATGCGCGCCAGCAATTCCCCGCCCTGGCTCTTGTCGACCAGCGGCACGAGTCTGAATCCGACCTCCACGCCAATCAGATCCACCGGCTTCACATCGTCCCATGAGAGCTCGCGCTGATCGGCCGGCACAGCCGGCGTCGCATTGACGGGCGCGGCGGCGGGCGCGGCGGCCGCCTCTCGGGCGCGGCGCCGCAGGTACCACGCGCCGCCCCAGCAGGCAGCGGCGAACGCCAGGAAGGCGAGATTGGGCATGCCCGGGATCAGTCCCATGACACCCAGTACGGTGCCCGCGATGGCGAGGCTGCGCGGCTCGCGCAGCAGCTGCCTGGAGAGTTCCTTGCCAAGGTCCTGCGCCTTGGACATGCGCGTGACGATGATTGCCACACCTGTGGACAGCAGCAGCGCGGGAATCTGCGCCACCAGTCCGTCGCCGATGGTCAGCAGCGTGTAGACCCGCGCCGCATCGGAAAATCCCATGCCGTGGCTCAGGGTGCCGATGGCGAGGCCGCCGACCATGTTGATGATCAGGATCAGGATGCCGGCCGTGGCATCGCCGCGCACGAACTTGCTGGCACCGTCCATGGAACCGTAGAAATCGGCCTCCGAGCGCACTTCGGTGCGGCGCAGGCGCGCCTCGTCCTGATTGATGAGTCCGGCGTTGAGGTCGGCATCGATGGCCATCTGCTTGCCCGGCATCGCATCCAGCGTAAATCGCGCGCTGACTTCGGAGATGCGCCCGGCGCCCTTGGTGACCACGACGAAGTTGATGATGGTCAGGATCGCGAACACGACGATGCCGACCGCGTAGTTGCCGCCGACCACGAACTGGCCAAAGGCCTCGATCACGTGGCCCGCCGCGGCCGTGCCCTCGTGACCGTGCAGCAGCACCACGCGCGTGGAGGCAACATTGAGCGCCAGGCGCAGCAGGGTTGCCAGCAGCAGCACGGTGGGGAAAATGCCGAAGTCCAGCGGGCGTGAGACGTTGACGACAGCCATCACCACCAGCACGGACAGCGCGATGTTGAATGTGAACAGCACATCAAGCGCCAGCGGCGGC
>Ga0302305_1002374_pt1 | contig 10656 bp, 10 predicted proteins | sample III_Palsa_E2_3_FD_198764 | JGI IMG/M metagenome (GOLD analysis project Ga0302305, IMG submission 198764) | Peat permafrost microbial communities from Stordalen Mire near Abisko, Sweden - III_Palsa_E2_3 | ecosystem: Environmental > Terrestrial > Soil > Palsa > Peat permafrost | place: Sweden... | reverse complement strand
AGCGCGGCGCAGCCGGAAGGATCGTTCCAGCAGGAGAGCAGAGTCTGCATCGCCGTGTACGGCTGGCTGCCCGAAGGCCAGGGCTGGCCGCCGGTGTGGCCCTGTGACGGATCGGAAGGATTGAGCAGCAGCTTGTTGCTGCCCACGCCGCCGCCCAAAGCAGTCCAGGCGGCATAGACGTTGTTGTAGTCCTGCGTGGTATCGCTGGTTAGCAGGAACAGGTTGCCCTGGGTCGCCGCGCTGGTGCCGGCGGTATCGGCGACGCCGCCGGAGACATGGCAGGTGCGGCAGAAGCCGATATTGGGTTCGACCTGGGCAGCGAAGTAAGCCTGCGGCGTGGCATAGCCACTGCCGCTGGCGACATTGCCGCTGCCGCTGGAGTTGCCCGCCACCGGCGCGCCGCTGTAATTGCCGCCGCAGGCGACGAGAATCAAGCAGGCCCCTGCAAGCGACAGCGCGCCGCCGATCCGCGTGTTCATGGATGCTCTCCTCCAGCCTTGCCGCAATATCCGGTATTGGTTCCGGATCAGAAATCAGACTTTTGTCTGTTTCAAAAAACTAACATTTGTCTGTTTTTGTGTCAATGCGTTATTCTTGCACCATGAATCAAGCGCTTGTGCCGGATGGATTTCCCCGTCAGCCCTTGCAGCAGCGGGCCAAGGACCGCTTCGAGCGGGTGGTGGACGAGGCGCGCCAGCTCCTGCTGGAAAGCGGCCTCAGCGGCTTTTCCATCCCCGAGCTGGCGACGCGCCTGGGCTACTCGCGCGCCACCATCTACAACTTCTTCCCCACGCCCTACACCATCTTCAACGAGCTGACGCGGCGCTACCTGATCGAGCTGGAGCAGCTGTTGTATCGCGGCGCGCAGGAGCTATTGCAGGTGTCCTGGCAGGAAGGCGCCCGCGGCATGGCCGCCTTCGCTGCCCGCTTCTACAACGACAATCCGGTGGCGCGGCTGCTGATGCTCGGCGGCGCCATCACCGACGAGAGCTACCATGCGCAGGAACTGATGATCCAACGCCTGGGCCGGCTGGTACAGCAGACGCTTGCGCAGCGCGGCATCAAGCTGCCGCCCTCGCCGCCCGATGTGTCGCTGCTCACGGTGGAGCTGGGCACCACCTGCTTCCGCGTCTCCTTCTTCCTGCACGGCGAGATCACGCCGCAGTACCAGGAAGAAGCCGGCAAGGCGATGATCGCCTACCTATCCTGCTACGCGCCGGAGTGAAGGACATGCGCGTGCGTAGACCTGAAGTTTGAAGTGCTGTTTCAAACTTCGATGGGTTCTCAGTAAAGACTGACCCGACAGGCTGAATGCGGCCCGTTCCTGCCGTTCGCTACCGACCAGTATCGGGTGCCACAGCGCGCGCACACGTAGTATCTTTAGCCTAAGCGTAAGCGCGACGAAATAGAGGGACATGGTTGCAATGAAGAACATCGATTCGCCGAGCTCCTTGATTCAGGCATTAACCACGTTGTTCCCTGCGTTTGCGAACGAACAGTCCTGGGAGGAACCTGAGTCTTACCACCAAGTGGTTATTCGACTCAGCAGCCACATAACGACATACCTTCAGGCCGCGTCGGCTCAAACGATCAAGGACTTTTGCGATTTGATCAACACTTTGGTCTTGGCTGGCGGGGACAAGAAGAATGCCATTTCGACCTGTTTGCTGGAACACGCGTCGCAGATCAAGCTATCCCCGATTATTCGGTTGCACCTCAATGCAGCGGCAAAGTGGGAGCTTCGATGAGGAGCAGAGCGCGTATGGCGGGTTAGCGCGGCGTAACCCGCCCTACGAGCTCTGGGGAAGACACCGGTGACACGTGAACGTCGCGCACTGCTTGTTGCGCCGCTGCTGATTTACTCGCTAATCATTGGGTGCACATTTGCACCGGATGTCCACGCTACGTTGGCAAAGGCATTTGGTGAGAATCCATTTGGGTATCCCGTCACGATGGTCGTGGCGATGGCTGAGGCGGCGCTGCTTTTACCTCTGTTATGGCCTATGCAACACTTCGGGCTCATCGTCATGCAGTCGCTGAAAGACGGTAACGGAGTCGGGGGGATTCGGATTCTGATCTATGCCTTTCAGGTTGGAGCAAGACACCCGCATCTTCGCCGCTCGCAGTACATATGTTTATCCGGGCTCATATATTTCGTCGCAGTCTGTGGCGCCTGGATCAGCTATGCGTCCGCACACAATCTATAGAAGGCCCAGGATGCGCACTGCGCACATGTCAGGGGCGGCGGCCGGCCCGAAGCGGCCGTTCGTGAATGGCGACTATCGACCAATCTCGGCAATGAACATCACCTAAGCGGATACGTCGCCGTAGAAGCGATTAATAAAAAAGGGGAAACATGAGAAGCAGGACTGGTGGAGCACTCGTCATACTCGGGGTGCTATTGTTTGTATGGACAGCGGGCAGTGTTCTTTCAGGGGTTATGTTCTTCCTGCATTGGAACTCGCGAGGTTTCCCTGGCACTTCGTACGACGCGGGGCGATTGTTCGGTGCGATCCTCGGCCCTTTCTTTTGGTTCTTCATCGCTAGAGCAGTATTCAAAGCGGGCCTCGCAAGGTCGGCTCACCCAGCCGATCCTGGCGTCGCCAATCAAGAAGCTAAAGGCGAAGTAGCCAAAGTGCACTTACCCATCGATATCCTTATCAAGAATCTCAACGGTGAAATCCCACAGTACGTAGTAAGAGAATATTTGCCCAAAGAAGCTGCCTATGGGCAACTGAAGGAGCTTACTGGGCAGGACTTCGGTATGGACGCGAAGAAGTGGAAATCTTGGCACAAAGGTCAAAAGCAAGCGTAAGGTGCGCAACGCGCACGCGGATACCATGTGCATATTGGCCAGCGGTCAGCCTGCTGTGGCTGCAAGCACAAGCGGAGCCGGCGGGAATGCCCTCCCGCCGGCTCCGCGAATGAGCGATAGCCTTCCCTGGCTTTGACGCTCCCTGGCTAATCTCAAGCGGCGCACCGCTCCGGCAGGGCATCGCCGGTGCGGCGATTCTTCATCGACGCCGGACTCAGCCGCCCAGCGGCGCGGCGGTCATGTCGCCGCAGCCGTTGGGATAGGCGTTGGCTTGCTGTCCGAAGTTCACCCACGGCGTGGCGGCTGCCGCGAATACCTGCAGATCGTTGTAAGCCGCCAGCGCCTGGCCGCCGATGAACGACAGCTGCTGCGCCGACGTGAGGGCGGATCCGGTCAGCGGGGTCTGGGCGGCGTTGAAGATCTGCTGGATGCCGCCGAGTCCATAGGAGTTCACCGCGCCGTCGAGATCGAAGATCGGGATGACGGTGGCGCCCATCGCGGCGAGCATCGATACATCGGTCACCACCGGAGCGACCGTGTTGTACGGCGAGGTTCCGGTGCTGCCGAGGCTGACCTGGCCGTTGGCGCCGAAGTACTTCTGCATGCTGTTGTAGATGGAGGCGACGTAGCCGGAGCCGAGATCGACCCCTTCGGCGCGGTAGGCCTGGTTGTACAGCTGGTCATAGCCGAACGGCGGGTAGTTCACCATGCCGAGCAGGTTCTGCAAGGCCATGTTGCCGTTGGCGACGTCATCAAGGGAGAACGGCAGGGGCGAACCCGACAGCATCATGCCCTGCTGGTGCGCCCAGGTGATGGTATCGCGGTAGATGCCCATCGCCGTGCACTGGGCGGCGGGGTTGAGGTTGGAGGAGGCCAGGCTCTCCGCCGCGGCGAGGTTGCCGGTGAGGGCTTCTTCGAGCACCTGATAGCCGAGCGGAAACTCCAGATCGAGGATGGCCTGGCCGAACTGCAGCTTGTTCTGCGTCTTCCAGGCGTAGAACGCCTTCACCGCCGCCTGGATGGTGGCGGCGTTCTGCTGGTTGGCGAAGGTGCCGTAGGACAGCGGCACGGTGATCCAGGCATTGATGGTCACGCCGCTGGCGTTGGCCTGCTGCACCAGGGCCAGGCCATCGGTGCGCTGGTTGGCGCCCGGCAGCGCCGGACCGAAGTCCGAGCCGTAGATCAGGTCCAGATTGAGAAAGCCGTTGTTGGCCTTGAGCAGGCTCCACAAGGCTGGCGTGTAGTTGCCGACGTTGCGCGGGCAGGTCAGCGGATCGTAACCGAGGCAGGCATTGATGGACTCGCCGGCCCAGAAGCCGATCTGCGGCGTGGAGGCGAGGACGGGCTGGGCCGCGACCGCGGCACCGGTGACGAGCAGCAGGCTGCTGATCGTTTTGAACGAGGGGAAATGCATGGTGGACTCCTCCAGATTGTATGGATCAACAAGGGACAGACCGGTTGCCGCGGTGATCGGGCGCCGTACCGTTTCTTCCCTGCCGGTATCGGCGCCTTGCTTCCTGAGGACTTCGGCTCGCGCCCGCTTCAGTCGGCCCGGTGCACGGGTGCATCCCGCTTCCGGCTGACGTCGGCATCATCTTTATGTACCATGTGGTTCATGTTTTTATAAAGTACATGATCCAAATGGTTCATACAAATGCCGCAGGCTGACTCCAGCGACGGACGCTATACACGGCATGAGGAGCGACGCCAGGAAATCCTGTCCGCAGCGATCGATTACGTGTTCAGCAACGGCCTGTCCGAGCTGTCGATGCGGCCGATGGCGGAAGCGCTGGGCATCAGCCACCGCACCCTGTTGCATCATTTCGGCAGCAAGGAGGAGCTGATCGCGCGGGTGCTCCGGGAAGTGCGCAGCCGCGAACTGGAAAAGCTGAGGCAGTACAACCTGGACGAGGCGACCGACCCGATCACGCAGATGGACATGGGCTGGGCATTGCTGTCCAAGCCGGAACGCATGCCGTTCTGGCGCGCCTATTTCGAGATTTACGGCATCGCGGTGAAGAACGCGGACCGCTACAGCGAGTTTCTCGACAGCGCCATCAATGTGTGGCTGCCGTCGATGGTGCGTGCGGTGATGGACGCCGGCGTACCCGCGCGCGAGGCCGAGCAGCTGTCGTCGCTGATGCTGGCCGGGCCGCGCGGCCTGATCATCGACCTGCTGACCACCGGCGATCACCGGCGCGTCAACGCGGCCTATGCCATGTACCGGGAGATGATGCATCGCGAACTCGAAGCACGCAGCGCGATGCGGGATTGATTGAGCCGGGACGCAGCCGGCGATGAAAAGCCGCGTGCCGCGGCGGCGCTTCAGGCCATCGCGGAGCCCACGCCGTCCCGCTGCAGCGCCTCGCGCACGAAATCCAGCCGGTCCTGGCCGAAGTACATCTCGCCGCCGACGAACATCACCGGCACCCCGAACAGGCCGCGCTTGATCGCGGCTTCGGTCTCGCTCTTCAGCTGCTCCTTCACCGCCGGATCGTTGACCAGGGCGAGGATTTCCTGCGGATCGAAGCCGGCCTTGGCCAGGGTGGCGCCGAGCACCTCGGCGTCGCCGAGCTTGAGCCCGTCCACCCACATGCCGCGGTACAGGGCATCGACATAGTCGAGGAAGCGCTGCGGCATGCGCAGCTGCACGCCGATGGCGCCGCGCATCATCTGCAAGGTGTTGATCGGGAAATGCGGGTTGTGCCGCAGCGGCACGCCGTAGCGCGCGGCAAAGCGGGCCAGGTCGCGCAGCATGTATAGGCCCTTGGCCGGCACCATCATCGGCGAGGCGTTGTGCGTGGCCTGGAAGATGCCGCCCAGCAGCACCGGCTTGTAGACCAGCTCGGCGCCGGCCTCGGCGGTGATCCTGGGCAGCTGGGTCCAGGCCAGGTAGGCGGTGGGGCTGCCGAAGTCGAAGTAGAACTCGATGCGCTTGCTCATGTTGTGTTCCCTGAATCCAAGACAGCGACAAATTTCCTGTCATCCTGAGCGCAGCGAAGGATCTGGCTCTGCGCCAAGGCCAGATCCTTCGCTGCGCTCAGGATGACAGTAGAACCTGCAGGCGTGTTACCACTTCTCCATCCACGGCCGCAGATCCAGCTCGAAGGTCCAGGCATCGCGCGGCTGGCTGTGCAGATGCCAGTAATTCTCGGCGATGTGCTCGGGATTGAGGATACCGTCCTGGTCCTTGTGCGCATACATCTGCGGGAACGTGGTCTTGATGAACTCGGTGTCGATGGCGCCGTCCACCACCACGTGGGCGACGTGGATGTTCTTCGGTCCCAGCTCGCGCGCCATGCTCTGCGCCAGCGCGCGCAGGGCATGCTTGGCGCCGGCGAAGGCGGCGAAGTTGGCGGCGCCGCGCAGGCCGGCGGTGGCGCCGGTGTAAAGGATGGTGCCGCGGCCGCGCTTGACCATGCGCCGCGCCACCTCGCGCCCGGCGAGGAAGCCGGAGAAGCAGGCCATCTCCCAGATCTTGAAATACTTGCGGGCGGTCTCGTCGAGGATGCTGCACGGCACGTTGGCGCCGATGTTGAACACCAGCACTTCGATCGGGCCGATGTCCTGCTCGATCTCCCGCACCAGCGCTTCCACTTCCTCTTCCTTGCGCGCATCCGAGGCGAAGCCGCGGGCGCGGCCGCCGGCCGCCTCGATCTCCGCCACCAGCGGCTGCAGCTTGTCGGCGCTGCGCCGGGTGACGCAGGCGAAATAGCCCTCGCGGGCGAAGCGCCTGGCGATGGCGCCGCCGGTGGCGTCGCCGGCGCCGATCACCAGCGCCACGCCCTTTTCCGTTTCCGTGCTCATCAAACAATCTCCTCGTCGACTGTCGCGCGCCCCGGAAAACCGCTTGCCCGCGGCGGGTCCCGCGCTCTTATCCCGCCGCGCGGTTGCTTGACTGGCGGGTTACTGCAGAGTAAGTTCCATTTTGGAACTAGTCAAGCAGGCCATCGGCCGGAGAACGCGGAGCATCTCATGCGCTGGGACGAAATCGAGACGCAGAATTGCTCCATCGCGCGCAGCCTGTCGGTGGTGGGCGACCGCTGGACGCTGCTGATCCTGCGTGAGTGCTTTCTCGGGGTGCGCCGCTTCGAGGATTTCCAGGCGCACCTGGGCGTGGCGCGGCATCGCCTGTCCGACCGACTCGGCCGGCTGGTGGAAGACGGGGTGCTGAAAAAAGTGCCCTACCAGGACAAGCCGCCGCGCCATGAATACCGCCTCACCGAGAAGGGCAAGGACCTGTATCCGGTGCTGCTCAGCCTAGTGCGCTGGGGCGACCGCTGGATGGACCAGGGCCGCGGCGCGCCGGTGGTATACCGGCACAATACCTGCGGCCACATGACCACGCCGGTGCTGGCCTGCTCCGAATGCGGCGAAGCGTTGGCCGCACACGAGGTCACGCCGCTGGCGGGGCCGGGGCTGCATCGGCAGCAAACCTGAATCGGCGCCGTATAGTGCGGCATCGCTTCAAGCGGCCAGGGCGATCGGAAACTCGGCGTTCGCAAGAACCAGATGATAGTGGTCGAGCATCACTTTGCGCGTGCTGCTTCGATAAGCCATCTGGGAACCGACCCAGTTATTGGTATTCACGCCCTCGGCCGTCTTGTACCAGCTCTGGCAATTGCCTTCGTAGACCGAGGCCCGGCTGAGTGTCCGCAGCCGGTTGTTGAATTCCAGTTGCGCATCGGCGCGCACGTCCAGGTAGCGCAGGCCGAGCTCGCCGATATTGCGAATGGCCTTGACGATATAGCGCTGCTGACACTCCAGCATGTAGATGATCGAGCCCGATCCAAGGTTGGTGTTCGGGCCATACAGCAGGAACAGGTTCGGGAAACCGGATACGGCCATCCCCAGGTATGCCTGGGCGCCACCCTTCCATTCCTCGCTCAGCAACCGCCCTCCCAGCCCGCGTACCTGCATCGGCGCCAGGAACTCGGTGGCGGCGAAGCCGGTGCCATAGATGACGGCATCCACGGGATACTCCCGCGCGCCAGCCGTGGATATCGCGGCATCCGAAAAACCGGAGATGGCGTCGGTAACGATTTCAACGTTCGGGCGCGTCATCGCGCGCAGCCATTCCGTGGTGAGCAGGATGCGCTTGCAGCCGACCGGGAAATCGGGCGTCAGCTTCCTGCGCAGCTGTGGCGATTTCACCTGCAGCCGTAGCTGCACCTTGGCCAGTGTTTTGACCGCCAGTTCCGCAAGCTTGTGTCCGCGATAGCAGTAGCCCAGAGCCTCGGTGATCAAGAAAATGCGCAGGCGGTCGAGGTCGTGGAGAAACGGCAGCGTATCGAACAGCTTGCGTTCCAGCCGGCCGAACGGCTTCTCGAATTTCGGCGCGATCCAGCCGGGGGAACGCTGGAACAGATACAGCTTTTTGACCTGACTGGCGATTTCCGGAACAAACTGCACCGCGCTGGCGCCGCTGCCGATCACGGCGACGGATTTGCCCCTGAGGTCGTAGCCATGGTCCCATCGTGCGGAATGAAAGGCCCTGCCGCCGAAAGCGGCTTGCCCTGGGAATGCAGGGATGCTCGGCCGGTGCAGCTGGCCCACGGCGCTGATCAGAACCTTGGCTTCATGATGCTCACCGCTGGCGAGACGGATCTGCCACAGGCCCCGCTGTTCGTCGAAATCAGCGCCGATGACTTCATGGTTGAAGCGGATGTGTGGATGGATGCCGTATTTGACGGCGCAGTGGCGCATGTACGCCAGGATCTCCGCCTGCTTGCCGTAGCGGTAAGCCCAGCGATAGCGGTGTTCGAACGAGAATGAGTAAAGATGAGAGGGCACATCGCAACCGGCCCCGGGATAGGTGTTCTCACGCCAGACGCCGCCGACGTCCGCCGCCTTCTCGAAGATGACGAACGAATTGACGCCGGCTTTCTTCAGGTAATAGGCCATTCCCAGGCCGCCAAAGCCGGTGCCGACAATGGCGACGCTGGTCGAGGGAATAGTCCCCGTCATTTTCTTGCTCCTCACTGTTGCGAGGTATAGTCGGGGCGTGCAGGAGTTTTTTGCATGGTGTCAGCGGCCAATCGCTTGATAAAAATGGCCAGCGAAGCATCAAACCGCCGCCTGATGCCGCATCGGGCCGTTTTCCGAATATCCCGCGGTTCCGCGCAGGTTCTAGCTGCTGGCTTTGGAAGCGCGGAACTCGGTTGGCGAGATACCCTTCCAGCGTTTATAGGCGTGCGTAAAGCCGGCGGGCTCCGAGTAACCCAGCCGCGCGGCCACTTCGTGCAGTTTCATGTTCGTGCTGAGCAGCAATTCATCTGCCAGGGCCAGACGCACTTCATCCACCAACAGCCGGAACGAGGTGCCCTCACCCTCCAGCTTGCGGCGCAGGCTGCGCGAACCCATGCAGAGCTCCCCGGCGATGGTGTCGATATCCAGCATCTGATTGGGGGCGTGCAGCAGGCGGTCCCGCACCTTGCCGGCGAATCCGGTGCGTACCTGGCGCTTGGCGAGCAGGCGCCGGCACTGATCCTCGCAGAGCCGCGCCATCACCTGGTTGGCCTGCGGCAGCGGCGTATTCAGGATCGAAGGGTCGACAAACACCGCGTTGAACGGTGCGCCGAAGCGCGGCTCTATTCCGCACAACTCGACGTACCGGGACGCATGTGCCGGCCTTGGATAGCGGAACTGAATGCCTCGCAGCCGGACGCCGCTAGGCATCATTTCCTGCACTGCGTTCACCAGCGCCGCGAAGTCCCGCTCGACCAGGAACTGCCGCAGCTCCGCGGGAATCGCCTTGTCATCGAGCAGGACTTTGGGCTCGTCGGTGTCCAGATCCTGTAAAACGAAATTGACGAACGCGTAGCTGAGGTCCAGGTACCTCACGGCCACTTCGCAGCCGCTGCGCAGGGTGGGGCTGCTGACCATGGCGAATCCCCAGATGCCGTAGGCGGAGAGGTGATAGCGCAATCCCGCCTCCAGACCCAGATCGGGAACGTGCGCCAGGCACTTGACCACGTTGGTGACCAGATGCAGTTCCTGCGCTGCGGAAATCTCGGTGTCCGGATCGGCCAGCGCATCGCGGCCGATGCCGGTTCCCTTCAGGCAATCATCGAGGTCCATGCCATGCTCGGAGGCCAGGTGGGTGAGCACCTGGGCACTGACGATGTTGCGGCGGACATCCCAAAATGACATGGCTCTATTTAGCCAGTTTGGCCGTAATTATCAAATCGCCGAGTGATACTCCGCGCTGGATTTCTCAAGCCTGAACTCATCGTCACATGCCGTGTCTGCATGGTGACTGCGGGCAGCGCCGCTGCGATCGGCCCGAATGCAGGAAAAAGGGTTGGCCATTTTTATCAAGCTATTGGCCAAGGCGAACATTCATCGGCGTCTCCCCGGTAACTAGGCTTCCCCTCAATAGTTCGGCCGACATTTCCGCAGCGCTTCGCACGGAGAGGGGTCGCATAAGTGGATAGAGCGCGGTCTGGAGAGAACCGATGACTACGGGGATAAGGCGTGTCGCAGCCGCGTTGACGGCTGCCCTTTTGCTGGCGGCCTGCGGCGGCAACTATAGCGGTGCGGCGAGCGGGAGCAGTTCTTCAAGCCCTACCGGTAGCACCACCAGCAGCGGCGGCTACACCACGCCCCAAGCTTTCTTCGCCGCACAAGTCGAGCCCAATATGGGCTTCTGCCGCACCTGCCATGTCTCCGGGGGCGTGGCCGACACCGCCGGTACCGGCGCTCCGAATACCCAAGGCAACCTGTTCCTGCTGACCAGCGACACCACCCAGGACTACAACAACGTCAACGCCGCCTGGACCGCCTTGGGGGGCGGTGTGAGCACCAATTTATTGCTGCTCAATCCTTCCACCCCCTCGCAA
>Ga0302305_1002365_pt1 | contig 10673 bp, 8 predicted proteins | sample III_Palsa_E2_3_FD_198764 | JGI IMG/M metagenome (GOLD analysis project Ga0302305, IMG submission 198764) | Peat permafrost microbial communities from Stordalen Mire near Abisko, Sweden - III_Palsa_E2_3 | ecosystem: Environmental > Terrestrial > Soil > Palsa > Peat permafrost | place: Sweden... | reverse complement strand
ACACTTCCTACGTAACTTTCAATCGCTCCGGCACCGTCAACCCCACGCGATCCGGGATATCCCAAATCTCATCCACGCTGCGCAATTTCACAAACCCGGCTCTTAAGTACATTGGCAGCGCCCTGGGATGGTCAGCGTTACAGGTGTTCACTGTCACCGCTCGTGGCCGGTGTGACCAGGCTTGCGTCAGCGTGGCTCCGAGGAATCTAGTACTCAGCCCTCGCCCAATCACATGCCGCATCAGTCCGAAGTACGCCAAGTTCACTGTAATCATCGGCCGGTAATCCAATTCCGCGATTCCGACCGGCTCCTCGCCCAACGTCAGCACATGCACCGCGATCTGCGGATTAGCCAAATGCGCTGCCAGCCTCGCGTCTGTCTCGGCGCGCCTCATCCACCACAGATAATCCCCACCGATTTCGCTGTACAGATACCGGTAAAACGGCACCGAGCAATTCCGCACCCGCACGAACCGGACATCCCCAGGGAAGCTCGCCGGCAACTCGGGTGCGCGTGACATGGCAAGGAACGTCACTGTCACCGCGGCCCGTGTCACCGGCTCGCTCATCGGCGAAACCAGCCCGGATCAATTATCATCGAGGAAGCTGCGCAGTCTGCGGCTTCGGCTCGGGTGTTTCAACTTTCGCAATGCTTTCGCCTCGATCTGCCGGATACGTTCACGCGTCACGTTAAACTGCTGACCCACTTCTTCCAGCGTATGGTCAGTATTCATTCCAATCCCAAACCTCATCCTTAGCACGCGTTCTTCACGCGGCGTCAGCGAGGACAGCACCCTTGTGGTAGCCTCCCGCAAATTAGCCTGAATTGCCGCATCCAACGGGATCACCGCGTTCTTATCCTCAATAAAATCCCCCAGATGCGAATCTTCCTCATCCCCGATCGGCGTCTCCAGCGAAATCGGTTCTTTCGCAATCTTCAGCACCTTGCGCACTTTTTCCAGCGGCATGCCGAGTTTCTCGGCCAATTCCTCCGGTGCCGGCTCGCGCCCGATTTCGTGCAGCATTTGGCGCGATGTCCGCACCAATTTATTAATCGTCTCGATCATATGCACCGGAATTCGGATCGTCCGAGCCTGATCCGCAATCGACCGAGTAATCGCCTGTCTGATCCACCAGGTCGCATAGGTACTAAACTTATACCCGCGGCGGTATTCAAACTTATCCACCGCCTTCATCAGCCCAATATTCCCCTCCTGGATCAGATCCAGGAACTGCAACCCGCGGTTGGTATATTTCTTCGCAATCGAGATCACCAGCCGCAGATTAGCCTCGATCATCTCCTTCTTCGCCCGCGTGCTATCGCGTTCCCCACGCGAAACCGTCGAGAACACCCGCCGGAATTCCCCAATCGGCAATCCCGCATCATTAGCCACCAGAGAAATCTTCGCCCGCAGATCCACAATCTGCGGTTCATGCTTAAGCGCGAAATTCTTCCACCCCTTACCCGGCAGCGTCCCGATCCGCTCCAACCACTGCGGATCAAGCTCGACTCCCCGATACTCCCGCAAGAACTCCTCCCGCGACACCTTGCAGCTTTCCGCCAGCCGCATCAGCTGGCCTTCATACTGCGTCAACCGCAGATTAAGTTCCTTGAGCTGCACCACCAGTTCTTCAATCCGGTTATTATGCAACTGGACCTGTTCGACCTTGCCGACCAACTCCTGCCGTTGTTTCTCATACGACTTCTCGGACCGCTGAGTATTCTCCTCGCCGGTGGAATAATTATCCAGCCGCCTTTGCTGCACCTTGGAAAGCTTCTTATAAAGCCCCTCGATTTCCTCGAACGTAGCCAGCACCTCAGGCTTCAGCTTCTCTTCCAGCGCCGAGAGCGACAGAGCATTAGCCTCACTATCCTCAGCGTCTTCATCCTCCGGCGGCGGCGGCGGTGCCACCAGCTCAGCATCGGGATCCTCCTCGGCGCCCTCGATCAGCGCTTCCTTAGGCCCCCCCTGCGTCGCTTCCAAATCCACGATATCGCGCAGCAGCATCCGCCCGGCCTTCAGCGCGTCGTGCCAGGCGATAATCGCGCGAAACGTCCGCGGGCTTTCGCACAGCCCGCCGATCATCATATCCCGTCCGGCCTCGATCCGTTTCGCAATCGCGATCTCGCCCTCGCGCGACAGCAGCTCGACGCTGCCCATTTCGCGCAAGTACATCCTCACCGGATCATCGGTGCGCCCAAGGCTCTCCTCATCGACATTGCCGGTTTGTTCTTCGGCCTCGGCCTCCTCGGCGACGGGCTTGGCGACCGCCTCGCCATCCTCGGCTTCCTCGCCCTCGACCACTTGGATGCCCATTTCGTTCAGCATCGCCATGACGTCTTCGATCTGCTCACTGCTCGATTGCTCGGCCGGCAGTACTGCATTCAGCTCGTCGAAGGTAATATAGCCACGTTCCTTACCGCGCGCGATCAGCCGTTTTACCGCGGCCGACTGCGTGTCGAGCAGCGTCGTATCGCCATCCGGTTCGGCGGCGGTGGTTTCGGTCGTCACGGCTTGCTTGGTAGCCATTGCGGTTAATACTCCCAGGGGAAGCGTCAAATCTCAGTCGTCAGGGTCGTCGGTGCTGCTTGGGTCCGCATCGAGTGCCCGTTGAGCGCGCCGCAGCGCGATCAGACGGCCTTGGGTGTCCCCATCCAAATGTTGTGCCGCGAGGGTGGTGATTTCAGCGGCCAATTGCGCCCGGCCATGCAGCAGCCCATAATGATACCACCATCCTTGTTCGGCCTCAGCCGGCATGGCATCAACGCGGGCGCACGCGGGCAGTTCCAGGGGATCTGCCGCGAATACGCGTGTCAATGGGTCCGACATGCCGGAGGCGTGCAGTTGGGTGATCAGAGCCGCGCTGTCAAGCCTGTCGGAGCCCTCCAGCGCATGAAATATCGGAGCGCGGAGCTTATCCAGCCACGCCGGCAGGTCCAGCCCATGAAAAGCCTCATCCACATCGTGCCACAAATCGGGATGCCGCAGCAGGATCGCGGTCAGGATCCGCGCTCGTTCCGCGTCCGCCCCCGCCACGGAAAGCACCGGCCGCGGCAGTTTAAGCTTGATCGGCGCCCCGCCGCGTCGTTTTGACGCCTGCAGCGCGAAAAACCGATCCAGCAGATCGCGCCGGTATTCCGACGCCAGCGGTTTATGTTCGATCCGCTTCGCCTCGTTTTCCAGCTTCCCCCGCAGCCGCGCCCGCTGCTCCGGCGTATCCACCCCGATCTGCCCCCGCAGCAAATCGAACAGCGCCTCCGTCGCGCCGATTGCATTCCCAAGCTGAGCCTGAAACGCCGCCGCTCCCTTCGTCCGAACCAGGCTATCCGGGTCATGTTCCGCCGGCAGCAGGATCAGCCGGATGGTGCGTTCGGGAGTAAGCCGCGGCAAAGCCAGGTCGAGTGCCCGCAATGCGGCTCGACTGCCTGCTTTATCACCATCGAAGGACAGAATCGGGGCAGGGGACAACTGCCAAAGTTCCTCCAATTGTTCCTCGGTCAACGCCGTCCCGAGTGGCGCCACCGCGCCCGCGAATCCCGCCTGATGCAGTGCGATGACGTCCATATAACCCTCGACCACCAGCAATTCCGCGCCTTCACGCACTGGCGCGCGCGCCAGATCGAGCCCGTACAATGTACGCCGTTTCGAGTACAGATCCGTTTCCGGCCCGTTAACATACTTAGGTTGTCCCGCCCCCAGCGTCCGTCCCCCGAACGAGACCAGCCTCCCCCGCCGATCCCGGATCGGAAACATCACGCGGTTATAGAACAGCTCCCGTTTCTCCCCGCTTTCATTCTCCCGCAACAGCCCCGCCGCCTCGATCGTCGCCGGCTCAATCCCCTGCCGTCCAAGTTCCTGCACCAGCGCGCCGCGTCCCGACCCCGACCACCCCAGCCCGAACGCAGCGATGGTATCGAGCCCCACCCCACGCCCCGCCAGATACTCCCGCGCCTCCCGTCCGCCGGCGCCGCTAAGTTGCTGCTGATAATACGCCAACGCCCCCGCCAAGGCCGCGCCCGCGCTCTGGCGGCGCTCCTCAGCCCGCGCCGCCGCCGGGCTAGGCGCCGGCACCTCCAACCCCGCCTCGGCCGCCAGCAACGCCACCGCGTCCATGAAACTCGCGCCCTGGTTCTGCATGACGAAGCTGATCGCGTCGCCATGCACGCCGCACCCAAAGCAGTGGTAATGATCGTCATAAACATAAAAGCTGGGCGTTTTCTCGCCATGAAACGGGCAGCACCCCTTGTATTGCCGTCCCGTCCGCGCCAGCCGCATCCGCCGTCCCACCAGTGAGGGCAGGGGAGTGCGCGCCCGCAATTCCTCCAGAAATTCCGCCGGCAGGGCCATGATCAGTGCCCGCTAAAAACTGCCGCAGGAAAAGGAAGGTCTTCTTTTTGTGAACAAAAAGAAGCAAAAAAACTTTGTCAATTGGAGCCACCCGGCCCGGGTCGGTGTGCTCCAGGTGACAAAAGTTTTTTGGTTCTTTTTTTCAAAAAAGAACACTTCTTTCCCCTAATTCAATTCCGCCTTCACCAACGGCCCCGCCTCCGACATATCGATTGCCGCCCCATGTTTAGCCTTCAGTGCCGCCATCACCTTCCCCATTTCCTTCTGGCTGGTGGCCCCGGTCTCGGCGATCGCCTGGGCCACCGCCCGCGCCAATGTCGCCCGATCGAACGCCGCCGGCAAAAACCCTTCGATCACCCCGATTTCCGCTTCTTCCTTAGCCACCAGTTCCGGTCGATTACCTTGCTGATACAGCGCGATCGACTCCCTCCGTGCTTTCACCATGGATCGCAGCGCCGCCAGGATTTCGTCATCCGCGACCTTCTCGACTCCCTTCGGCCGTGACGCGATATCGAGGTCTTTAACTCGCGACGTAATCATCCTCAGCGTCGAAGTCGTAGCGCCATCCCCTGCCTTCATCGCGGTTTTAAGCCGGTCGGTGAATTGTTCGCGCAGTGTCATCGGGTCCTCCTGGGTCGAGCCGTCCACTCTAACAGGCGCCCCGCTCGTGCGCACCGTCCAAGTCCGAAGCAAGTGTTCTTTTTTGCAAAAAAGAACCAAAAAACTTTTGTGAATCAGCCCCCTAAACGACCAAAAGTTTTTTGCTTCTTTTTTCAAAAAAGAAGATTCTTACTGCCTTTGATCCGAAACCCGTCGCAGCTCACGCGCCAGATCACCCTTACCGCCGACGCGGATCTCCGCCAACCCCAACCACTCGGCCAGCCGCCGCAGTTCCGTCCAAAGCGCTTCCGCCGTCCCCGCCGGCGCACCCTCCTCCGCAAACGCACCCAGCACCAGCAAACACCACGCCGCGCGATCGGCCTTCAAATCCACTCGCGCCACCAAGCGATCCCCAAACAAAAACGGCAACACGTAATACCCATGCACGCGTTTCGGCGCCGGCGTATAAATCTCCAACCGATATTGAAACGAGAACAGCTCCGCGACTCGCCCACGTTCCCAAACCAGCGGATCAAACGGCGCCAATAGAGCCTGTGCCGCCATAGTCTTCGGCACGCGCGCGTCCTTATGCAAAAACCACACCCCTCTCAGCCCCTCCACCGCCGCTGTCAACAGCGTCCCGTCCTCCGCCAGTTCCGCCAACAGCGGCCTTACCTGGCGCGGCGACAGCCGAAAATAATCCGCCAAGTCCCGCAAACTCCCGATCCCATGTGCTCGCGCCGACACGCGCAGCAATTCGCGTTGCGCCTCTGCTTTCCCCGGCGTCGCCCGCGCCAGCACCGCCGCGGGCAGCACTCGCTCCGGCAAATCATAAACCCGCTCAAACCGACGTCGCCCAGCGGCCGTCACCTCCCCGGTCCAGAACAGCACCTCCAGCGCCCGCTTGGCTTGTCCCCAACCCCACCACCCTGCGACGCCCTTATCACCCTCCAAATCCGACGCCACAGTCGGCCCCTCGGCCTCTATCCGCGTGCGCACGCCTCGAATATATTCCTGATGCTCACGCATGAATTCGCGAAGTCCCGGCCACAATGCTTCGCCCTTCGCTGCCTCCGCCATGCGCCAGCGCAGCATTGGCTGCAGCCCAACGGGTATCAGCGACGCCTCGTGTCCCCAGTACTCGAACAGCCGGCGTTTCTTACCCCAAGCCGCATCATCCAGCAGCGTGCGATCATACCCACCCAGCCTCGAAAACAGCGGCAGATAATGTGCTCGCGCCAGCACCGAAACCGAGTCGATCTGCAGCAAACCGATCCGTTCCATTACCGCGTCGAGGTGCCGCGCGCCGGGCACCGCACTGCTGCTACGCGGCCTCAGTCCTTGTGCCGCGATCGCCGTTCGCCGCGCCTCGGCCTGCGAGATTTTCTCCATGCGCATAGGAGGAAGCATCTTTTTTGAAAAAAAGAAGCAAAAAACTTTTGTCACCTGGAAACCACCGACGATGGCCGGCGCGCTCCAATTGACAAAGTTTTTTTGCTTCTTTTTGTTCACAAAAAGAAGACTTCTTCCTTCACTTCAACCTATCCATTTCCACCAACGCTCGCGCCTCTTTCATCGCATCCGCCAGCCGGCGATTAAGCGCTGCCAATGTCCGCCGATCCTCATCGCTCCAGCTATCGAGCAGCCTCCCCAGCAGCCGGCGCCGTGCCTCCGTAATCGCCTCGATCACCCGCCGTCCGTCCTCGGTCAGCACGGCCTCCCGCACGCGCTGATCGCGTTCGCCGTGGTGCCGTGTCACGAACCCCAAACTCTTCAACTTCGCCATCTGCCGGCTAACCGTCGAATGATCGCGTCCGACCTGCTCGGCAAGGTCCACCACTCCAATCGAGCCCGCAGCCCCAATCCGCACCAAGAGCGGGAACAGCGCGCGATCGACCGACACGCCCGCCTCCCGCAGCAGAAACTCGTCCTGCCGGGCGCTATTGAGCATACCCACCAGGTCGATCAGGGCCCCCGCAAGTGCGTCTACATCATGTGCATCATACACGCTTTACAACGCCTCCCGTGCCAGTTATGTTTCCGTGCATGATACACACAAGCCCGCAAAGTTCAAACACGATGCCGAGTATCCTAATCATCATGGGCAGCGCGCGTTCCGGCCGTCTGTGTCCAAAGATCGCCTCCTGGGTACTTTCGATCGCCGAGGCCACCACGGATCTCAGCTACGAACTGATCGACCTTGCCGCGTGGCCCTTACCGACAGACGACGAGCCCAGCATTCCCGCGCTCGGCGTCTACGCTCAGAATCACACCCGCGCCTGGAGTGCCAAGGTCGCCGCCGCCGATGCCATCATCTTCGTAACTCCGCAGTATAACTGGGGTTATCCTGCCGTTCTCAAGAACGCGATCGACCACCTCTACCAGGAATGGAACGGCAAGCCGGCCGTGATCATAACCTACGGCGGCCACGGAGGCGTGAAATGTGCTGCCCAGCTCCGGCAAGTGCTAGAGGGCATAAAGATGCTTCCGGTGGCGACCATGCCGGCGATTACAATAACCCGCGAGATAATGGCAGGCGCACCGTTCGATCCCGCCACCGACTTCGAGGCCCATCGCGAAAGCATCCAGCATGCGCTGGCAGAGCTCAAAGCTGCTCTACGTTGACGCAGGGAAGGGAGGAAGCATCTTTTGGCGCCGACGGTCACAATGAGCTTTCCCTTGGTAGTTTCGCGTTCCCACTTCGAGCGATGACCGCTTTGAAGGCGGCGCTGTCTATCAAGGAACCTGAACCAGTTCGCCCCGTGGACGACCCGGCGCAACTTAGTTATCGTGGTGTTGCGCCTCGGAACGCCCTTTAGAACCTGGGTATAACTGCCAATTCGCCGCTGGAAAACCCGTCATCACCTCGGAAACCAGCATGACCGAACTTCTATTACGTACCATTGTGCTAAGTGTCCGTTCGGAAAAATAATAAATAATATCAATGGCTTGATAGAAAGGGAAGAAAGCATCTTTTTTGAAAAAAAAGAAGCAAAAAACTTTTGTTCAAATAGATCTGGTTGCACATCCTGTAGACGTGCACGCCAAAATCCCTAATTGACAAAGTTTTTTTGCTTCTTTTTGTTCACAAAAAGAAGAATCTTCCTGTACTTCAACCTGCTGATTTTACTAACTTTCGGACGAACGCTTAGATACTGTGGCCGAGCACCAAGGGAAGGATACCATCAAACTCGCACCCTCTGGCGCCAGCAGCATCCCACCGCGAGAGATTTCTTCCCACCCCACCCACGCCACGCTTGCACTGGGAAAAAACTTCCCATATTAACCCCCAACCATGTACACCGTAGACTCCATCATCGACCGCCTAGGCGGCCAAGACGCCGCGGCCAAACTCCTGGGTGTCGGCACCGAAGCCGTCCGCAAGTGGCGCCAGTCCAAATCCATCCCCTCGCGCCACTGGCCCGCGGTAATCACCGCCGCCAAAGTCACACTAGCCGATCTCTCCGGCGTCCCAACCGAGGCCCCCCCCATCATGCCCACCCCCCATGAGCCGCCCGAGGGCGCCACCGCCGCCCTAGTCCTGGCCGACGGCACAGTCTTCTGGGGTGTCGGTTTCGGCGCTCACGGCCCCTGCAAGCCCGGCGAGGTCTGTTTCAACACCGGCATGACCGGCTACCAAGAGACTCTGACCGACCCCTCCTACGCCGGCCAGATCATCTGTTTCACTTTCCCGCACATCGGCAACACTGGCGCCAATCCCGAAGACATGGAGGCCCCCGGCATCGCCGCCCGTGGCCTGATCGTAAAGGAACAAATCACCGAGCCCTCCAACTGGCGCTCCCTCGAACGCCTGGACTCCTGGCTCAAAGCCCGCAACGTCACCGGCATTTCCGGCGTAGACACGCGCGCGCTCACCGCCCGCATCCGCGACATTGGCGCCCCTCACGGCCTAGTCTGCTACCCCGCCGGCGGCCACTTCGACATCCAAGCCATGATCGAAGCCGCCTCGGAGTGGCCCGGCCTCGAGGGCATGGACCTAGCCAAAACCGTCACCTGCGGCCAGAGCTACCAGTGGAACCAAACCACCTGGGTTCTCGGCCGCGGCTACGGCAAGCTCGAAAACCCCCGTTTCCACGTCGTCGCGGTAGACTACGGCGCCAAACGCAACATCCTGCGCAGTCTCGCCACCGCCGGCTGCCAAGTAACGGTAGTCCCCGCCACCGCCACCGCCGAGGAAATTCTTTCCCACCACCCCGACGGCATATTCCTTTCGAACGGCCCCGGCGACCCTGCCGCCACCGGCGTCTACGCCGTCCCCGCGATCCAGGGCGTGCTCGCAGCCGGCAAGCCCATCTTCGGCATCTGCCTAGGCCATCAGCTCCTGGCCCTGGCTCTAGGCGCCCGCACCTACAAGCTCGCCCGCGGCCATCGCGGCGCCAACCAGCCGGTAAAGGACCTCACCACCGGCAAGGTCGAGATCACCAGCCAGAATCACGGTTTCTCCGTCGACGAGAGCACTCTCCCGGAGGGCGTGATAATCACCCACAAAAGTCTCTTCGACGGCACCAACGAGGGCATCGCCGCCCCCGCCCAGCGCGCCTTCTCGGTCCAGTATCACCCCGAAGCCAGCCCCGGCCCGACCGACAGCAGCTACCTATTCCGCCGTTTCGTCGCCATGATGGAGGGCTAACCAAGATGCCCAAACGCACCGACCTCAAATCCATCATGATCATCGGCGCCGGCCCGATCATCATCGGCCAGGCCTGTGAGTTCGACTATTCCGGCGCCCAGGCCTGCAAAGCCCTCCGATCCGAGGGCTACCGCATCATCCTGGTAAACTCCAATCCCGCCACCATCATGACCGACCCCGATCTCGCCGACGCCACCTACGTCGAGCCGATCACCCCCGAGATCGTCGAAATGATCATCGCCAAGGAACGCCCCGACGCGCTCCTCCCCACCATGGGCGGCCAGACCGCCCTCAACACCGCGATGAAGCTAGCCGCCACCGGCATCCTCGCAAAATACAACGTAGAACTAATCGGCGCCCGCGAAGAGGTCATCGACCGCGCCGAGGACCGCCTGAAATTCCGCGACGCCATGTCCGAGATCGGCATCGAGAGCCCCAAATCCGCCATCGCGCACACTCTCACCGAAGCCCGCGAGGCCCTCACCCAAGTAGGTCTCCCCGCCGTAATCCGCCCAAGTTTCACCTTGGGCGGCACCGGCGGCGGCATCGCCTACAACCGCGCCGAGTTCGAGCACATCGTAACCACCGGCCTGGATGCTTCCCCCACCACCGAGGTCCTGATCGAAGAAAGCGTGCTCGGCTGGAAAGAGTACGAGATGGAAGTAGTCCGCGACAGCGCCGACAACTGCATCATCGTCTGTTCGATCGAGAACATCGACCCGATGGGCGTCCACACCGGCGACAGCGTCACGGTTGCCCCTGCGCTCACGCTCACCGACAAAGAATACCAAATAATGCGCAACGCCTCGATCGCGTGTCTACGCAAGATCGGCGTCGACACTGGCGGCTCGAACGTCCAATTCGCCCTAAACCCCGCCGACGGCCGGTTACTTATAATCGAGATGAACCCCCGCGTTTCCCGCTCCTCTGCGCTAGCCTCCAAAGCCACCGGCTTCCCCATCGCCAAAATCGCCGCCAAGCTCGCCGTCGGCTACACGCTGGACGAGCTCGCCAACGACATCACCCGCGTCACCCCCGCAAGTTTCGAGCCCACCATCGACTACGTAGTCGTAA
>Ga0302305_1002358_pt1 | contig 10700 bp, 6 predicted proteins | sample III_Palsa_E2_3_FD_198764 | JGI IMG/M metagenome (GOLD analysis project Ga0302305, IMG submission 198764) | Peat permafrost microbial communities from Stordalen Mire near Abisko, Sweden - III_Palsa_E2_3 | ecosystem: Environmental > Terrestrial > Soil > Palsa > Peat permafrost | place: Sweden... | reverse complement strand
GTGATACGTATTGAACAATAGCGTCTCCCGATTTCTCGACGCATAGTCCAACACCGCACGGTTGTTGGTCATTTCATATTCGATGGATTGTTTGTAATGCCAAAGTTGCGGTGCAACCGGATCGGGCAAATCGCCCGTCGGTAGCTGCTTGGAAGCCACCAGCGGCAGTTGCATCGGAGTAGGACTTCCGATGATTTCCGTAAGAATACCGATCATGTTATGAAAGTAGGTCACCGTTCGCAAGCCACCGTTGTACCAGGTCGAGTAGGTCGCTCCGCTGCGCATCGTCGATCCCGGCTTGCCCTCTGCCACCAACCGGCTATGCATCGCGCTTCCCAGGGACTCAATCTCCAGCGGAATCAACGGGTCATAGTGATAGTTGAACGGATCGCGAAATGGAGGCATAAAGATAACTGTTCCCACAGGCCCCGTCTGATGATGGTTGTACATGATCTGCGGATACCACTCGCGAAACAAAACGCGATTAATGTTGGTTGTCTCCATCAGATTGGACATGAAGAAGTCGCGGTTATCGTCATGTCCTGCATACTTATGCCACAACCGCGGGACGCCAAACGCATACACGTTTGCCACACGTTTCTCAGGCACCGGCTCGCGCATGTACCAGTTGGCCACCAGCTCCTGGCCATCAGGGTTGTCGAGGACACAAAGAGTGATGTCGTCGTTTAAGAAACGCATCGTCTCCTCGTCCGTCTGGCTGTTCAACTCGTAAACCTCTTCCATGATCTGCTGCGATCCAACCGTCTCACTTGCATGCAAACCGCCGTCGATCCATACCACCGCCTTACCTTCCTTCGCCAGCGCGTGCGCTTGCTCATCGGTCAATCCCTCGGCGTGCGCCAGCTTGCTTGAGATATCGCGGTAATAGTCCAGCTTCTTTAGATTCTCCGGAGATGTGATGATGGCCATCCACTGATGCCGCCCTTCGGAAGTGAGCCCAATATCAACCAGCTTCATCCGGTCTGACTCAGTCGCCATCTTCTTCCAATACGCGTCTAGCTGCGTATAGTTCGCCACCCGGTAATCATCTCCAAGATTGAAACCCAGGGCCTCCATCGGTGTGGTGATGTGACGCACATCCTGTGCCGCGGCCAATGAAGCGCACATACCTAACGCGCAGCAGGTCATCCAGTTTCTCAAAGACATGATCGACTCTTCCCTGGCAGAACAATCTGCCATATTTGGCCAAGTTGGGTCACGCGATGCTCGAATAGCACCGTGCGGATGAATAAAGAAAGCGCATTTTAGTGAACGTAGTCCGGCGGCGAAGGCTTGGGCAAAGGTGTGTCGATATGGGGCAGAAGCTGCACCTTACCGTGGTCGACCATCAGGTAGCCGTCCTTGATAACCTTGTCAACCTTCTTCAGATCGTCCGCATCAACCTCAGGCTTACCCTGAACGATGAGAATGTCGGCAAGCTTTCCGGGTTCGATAGTTCCCAGCTTGTCTCCCATATCCAGCATCTCCGCGTTGGTTTTTGTCGCGACGATCAGCGCTTCAGCCGGCGTGTAACCGCCTTTTACAAACCACTTCAATTCCGAGATATATGTGTTCGGAACATAGTGGAAACCTTCGCCGATCGTATCCGTGCCTATGCCCATCCTGATGCCCGCAGCTTTCATCTTCTTGAAAACATCGAAGTCCTGCTGCGGCCCAATGGTGAAACGCCGTGAGGCCGTTCCATAATAGCCTCCTATAGTGTCGAGCATAGTCTGATAGACAGCCAGCGTTGGGTCCGCATCCGTATGATGTTCGGCCATTTCGCGAATCGTTTCATCGGTACGTGGCAATGGATGCTCGATCATATCGACGCCCGCCTCTACCGCCCACTTGATATAGAACGTTTCGCAGTCGCAGGCCACCTTCAATCCCAAATTGTGCGCTTCCACCACTGCGGCCTTTACCTCTTCCGGATCGAACATGCTCGCAATCTTGATCCAGCTCGCGCCGTCCTTGAAGTTTTTCCGCACCGCTGCCCTCCACTCATCCGGACCATCTGCTTCCTCCGCATACGCGGAGCTATGAATTGGCGTGATCGGTCTGTCTGCCGCATGCCCTCCGGTCCCTGTGATGATGTGTCCGGTCGCAAACACTCGCGGCCCTGGCGCACGATCGGCAGACATCCACTCGCTCAGCAGGTACGTGGAGTGCAATACACCATTCATATCGCGTACGGAAGTGATGCCGTGCTCGATCAAATTATTGAGATGATCCAGACCACGCAGAACACCATTGCCTTCGCTCGCCTGCTCATCGACCATCGTTGTCTTGTCTGGATAGGTCAGATGAACGTGCAAATCAATCAGCCCGGGAAGCACCGTCTCTCCCGTCACATCGATGACCTTCGCATCCGCGGGCCAGTTGGTGGAATTGGGCGGAAGCACCGCTGTGATGTGGTTGCCATCGATCACCACGGTCGCTGGATAGGCCACCGTCTTCACTGAATCGAACACCGATCCACCCTTGAGCACAATGCCACCCGCTGGCCCCGTCCGTCCCGGCGGCGCAGGGACGCGGCGCGGATCATCGGTCGTCGGCATGTCGGGCCAGATAAAAGCCCTGCGATCGGAAGGTTTGCTTTGCCCAAAAGCGAGTATCCCTGTCAACGAAGCAAATGCGAGTGTAACGGCTATTTTTCGGACCATCATGCGTCTCCCTCGAACATCCTTGCGTTATCGATCTTCCTAAGTGGCCAGCGGCTAATGAACATCATCCGGCGGTGAAGGCTTCGGCAAGGGAGCATCGATATGTCGCGGTAGCTGCACCTGTCCGTGGTCCACCATCAGGATTCCGTCCTTGATGACCTTGTCCATGTGCCGCAGATCGTTCAGGTCCTGGTCCGGTTTGCCGTTCACTACAATAATGTCGGCGAGTTTCCCCACCTCGATCGTTCCCAGCTTGTCGGCCATATCCAGCATCTCCGCATTGGTGCGCGTGCCAGCAACCAGTGCCCCAGGAATTGTGTAACCGCCCTTCACGAACCACTTCAACTCCGAGAGATATGGCTCGAAGGAAGACAGGTCTGTGTCTGTTCCCACACCCATCTTGATACCCGCCGCCTTCATCTTTTTGAAGTAATCGAAGTCCTGCTGGCGGCCAACCGTGAAGCGTCGAGAAGCCGTGCCATAATAGCCGCCTGCCCTCGTCGTGCCGAAGCTCTGATCGGTTCCAGGCCTGTCCAGAATCGTCTCGTAAGTCGAGAGCGTCGGGTCGGATTCCGTGTGATGTTCCGCCATCTCGCGGATCGTCTCATCGGTGCGCGGCAGTGGATGCTCAATCATGTCCACGCCCGCCTCCACTGCCCATTTGATGTAAAACGTCTCGCAGTCGCAGGTCACTTTCAGCCCAAGGGCATGCGCCTCATCCACAGCAGCCTTCACCTCATCGGGATCGAACATGCTTGCAATCTTGATGAAGCTCGCGCCATTCTTGAACGTTTGCCTCACAGCCTTGCGCCAGGCATCCGGCCCATCCACCTGCACGGTGTACTCCGGCGTATGCATGTAGTTGATGGGACGATCTGCCGCATGTCCGCCCGTGCCTGTAATAATGTGACCCGCTGCAAACAGCCTTGGCCCCGGTGAAAGGTCCCGTTGCATCCATTCGCTCAGGATGTAAGAGGTGTTGAGCAGATCGCTCATGCTGCGCACGGAAGTAAACCCACTCTCGATACCGAAGCGAAGATTTCGTTCCGCTCGCAGCGTTCCAGCGCCTTCGCTCAGGTTTTCATCTTCCGGGGTAGTCCCGTTCGCGTACGTCAGATGCGTATGCATATCGATCAATCCGGGCATCACTGTTTCTCCCGTCACATCGATCACCTTCGCATCCGCTGGCCAGTTTGTGGCATCAGGCGGAAGCACGGCGGTAATATGGTTGCCATCGATCACCACAGTTGCCGGATACGCTTCGAGCTTCACCGAATCAAACAGCCGCCCGCCCTTCAACACGATGCCGCCCGGCGGTCCTGTGCGTCCCGGCTTCACCGGTATGCGCCGCGGATCATCCGTTGTAGGCCGGTCTGGCCAGATAAAGGCCCTTCGGTCAGAGGGCTTGCTCTGGCCGAAGGATTGGCGCGGTACAAGCGTCAATAACGACACAACACCAAGCACAGCAAAACGAACTGAGACGAGCTTCATTATGGAGATCTCCTTCATGCAGTACGGAGCACAAGCAGCGATAAACGGATTAGAAGTTGAGGCACATCGAGAACCGAGGTTGCAGATAAGGGGTCGAACCTGAAAATGAGCTTGTTGACGATAACCGCTCTGAAGCCCGGTGGGCCGGCACTCAAGCGGTAATAAGAGCATTGCTCCTGCTCCGGTCAAATGCGACGGGCAGCCCTGCGGTTTAGGAACGCGATGATGGAAACGCACTTCAGGGAGCTATACTTCTGCAACCAAGCTAAAACTCGGCGACCTTTTGCAGCGTCGGTTGGTTTGTTATGATCTGAATATCACTCAGTCGTAGCCGCTTGCATAGAGCCTTGGGACGAATCGTTCTCGCAGAGCTTTGAATCGTTCTAGAACCGAAACGGTCCTTGATACAACATTGCTGCATTGCCCGGAATGGAGTCTGTCTATGAAGACGGCAACGCCCCAGCTTCCGCAATCGACCCTTTCTCAAATTCGCCCTATCGTGCTTTGCTGCTTCGCCGTATGCACCGTAGTGTTCCTCACCAACTCAACGCAGCTGTATATCTTCCAACACTTTGCCGGCTTTGATCTCAAATCTCTCTCAGAAGCAAGACAACTCCCGCCAGGCGTCACAAAAGCTGTTGATGGCCCTGCGCTTCTCCGGTATATGGCGACGGTCTGGTATTCTCGCGCCTTTCTTTCCCCGATCCTCATATACATCGCGGTGCGTTATCGCATCCAGCCAGGAAGAAAAGTTCGCGGCCTCGCGCTGCAGCTCTTTTGCGGATTGTTACTCGGTCTGATCGTCACTCTGCTACAGGCTTGCCTGATCAATCTGCTTGTCTCCCTCGGTCCTGCGCACTACGAAGCAGCGAAGCGGCTGGCCCTTGAGCATGCTGCTTCTGGAACCATTGCCTATTGGATTGAGATTGGTTTGCTGCAGGGTCGCAATTACATTGCATACAACATCTTCGGATATTGGATTCTGACCACGCTCATACAGGCTTGGTACTACTACCACGACGCCCGCGAAAAACAACTCCAGACATCCATGCTCGAAGCACAGCTGGCCAGCACACGCCTCAAGATGTTGCGGCTGCAACTGAATCCTCACTTCCTCTTCAACACTCTGCACGCCATCGGTACGCTGATCGAAGACGAGCCCACCGTCGCTCACGACATGCTTCTTCGGCTCAGCAAACTCCTTCGCGTTTTCCTCGAAGAGAATAATCCTCACGAAATTACTCTCCGCCGTGAGCTTCAGTTCATGGAGTGGCAACTTGGCATCGAGCGCGTTCGCTTTGGCGACCGCCTGAAGACCGAAGTCATCGTCGACTCGCTAGCCATGGAGTGTATCGTGCCCCATCTCATCCTCCAACCTCTCGTAGAGAATGCTATCCAGCACGGCATCGCTAAGCACGCCGGCGGAGATATCGTCGAGATACGAGGGACCTTCATCGGCGATCAACTCAGCCTTCAGGTAACCAACCAGACCGGGACACTTCCCTCCGCCACCGGCCCCGCCCTGCGTTACGGCATCGGCCTATCAAACACTGAGTCCCGCTTGGAGGCCTTGTATCAAGAGTCATCCAAGCTATCGCTGGAGAGCCTGCATCCGCGCGGTGTTGTCGCGCGCATCCTGCTTCCCATTCGGCGTACCGAGGTGGAAACATCACATTAACTTCTGGAGAACGCCGTGCCCATTTCAACGCTCATTGTTGACGACGAACCCCTGGTTCGCAGAAGTATCGTCCGCGCCTTACGCGATGACCCACAGATCTTCATCCTCGGCGAGTGCTCCGATGGCCGCTCCGCAGTCGATGCCATCCGGACCCAGGCGCCTCAGCTCGTGTTCCTCGACATGCACATGCCCGAGATGAACGGCTTGAACGTGATATCAGAGATCGGCGCAAAGAATATGCCCGTAACTGTCTTCATTACTGCGCATCAACAGTATGCGCTGGACGCGTTCGAGCTTGGCGCCATCGACTACATGCTGAAGCCTTTCGGCAATGAGAACATCGCTCGTGCCGTCGCTCGCGCAAAGCAGCGTCTCGCATCTCCCGAGCCCGCCAATATTGTGAACCAGCTCAAAGAGGCGCTCGAACGCATCGGCAAGCAAACCGAATACCTCGAACGCATCGCCGTCAATAGCCGCGGTCGTATCATCTTGATCGACATCAATACGATCGAGTGGTTCAAGGCCGACAAAAACAACGCCTTGCTACACGTCGGCCAGCAGCAGTTTGACGTTCGCAGCACATTATCGGCGCTCGAAAAAAAGCTCGACCCGCGTAACTTCATACGGATTCACCGCTCCACAATCGTCAACGTCAGGCGAATCCGGGAGGTGCATCCGTGGACCCACGGCTATCACCTCGTAGTTCTCGAGGGAGGCCAAAAGCTCCGCATGAGTCGTTACCAACATGCCCTTCTTCAGAAGCTGACAGCGAACTAAAGCATCTTCAAGATATCTACGAACCTACATCTTCAACAATTACAATCCGGGCAACACCATCCGCAGACTGGCCTGGAGCATTCCGGTTCTTCTTTTTTGGCTCCGCCTATTCGGCGAACCCAAAGGTTGGTGAACTCTGGTGTGAACTCGCCTATCCAGCATCCATGTTGCGCGACTATGGCCCCCTTCGGTTTCGCGACCAATACACGACCATCGTGCGGTCGAAAGCAGCCTAAATCGTCCTAAGCCGGCCCCCATAACGACTTGCCCGTAAAACCGATGCCAGCAGTTATTTCCGCTGATTCCGGACGACTTAGCTGCATTACTAGGCAGCCCTGAAAGGGCCGGCGGCGGTTCGATCCCCTCTCCGGTCACCACTTTATTTTATTAAACGATCGCTCTCCCGCAGCGATTCTCTTTCCTGGCGCTGCATGAGCCGTTAGGGTAGTTTCCAGAGTATGAAGTTGTTGGCTTATCAGAGATTTCGTAAGAGTCCCAGCGCGTTATCGCGGTACACCTTTTTCAAGACATCTTCAGGCAGTTGCAAGCCATAGATGCTCCATCGTCCCTGTCCTGATGCGTGCGTCGGATACTCGAAGTATTCGTCGTCCGTCTCTAGAAAGCGGTAGTAAAGCCGATACATCTCGACATCAGGAACGAGATCGGCGCCGAAAAGAATACGATCCGCGAATCGCAGGAAGAATTTTCGCGCACTATAGGGCTGCCGGCCAAGTTCGGATGCCCGCGCGCTGATGTCGACCATCACGTTCGGACAGGCTTCGAGCATCCTGGAAACTCGCGGCAAATCTTCGCTATTCTCGGCAATATGCGCCCCTACGAACGTTGTATCCGGATGACGGTGAAACAAACGATCACGCTGCTGAAGAAGTTCGTCTTTGCTGAATTTAGAGCCGTAAAAGCTCCAATCCGGGTGAGCTGCAAGCTCCTCGTAGCGTTCGTTGGTGGCATCAATGGGAAGGAAGAACGCTTCGGGGTCTCCGATGTGCAGCATGACAGGAAGACCGAGCTCTCCGGCCTTGTCGAAGATCGGCGCCAGCCGCTCATCATCGACACGCAGAAGTTCACCGCTTGCGTCCTTGACGGAAAGCCCGAGGTCTTTCCAAATCTTGAAGCCGACGATCCCTTGATCAAAGAGTCGTTGCAGGCGATCGAGACTGGTAGCAATGAAATGGTCAAAGTTCGGACCATCTGCTCCAGCCCAGTCCATCCAACCGATAGTGGAGAAGCGCTTCGCATCTGCGGTCCGATAACGCTCGATCATTTCGACAGCTTCGTCCCCAACCTTCATCGTGATGTTTACGATATGTTCGATGCCACACGCGTCCATGATGCGGAGAACTTCGGCGGGGTCTTGGGCGTCCAGATGATTGTGGTAATCGATCACTGGGAACCGTGGCGTGTCAACATAATGTCGAGGCGTGTTCAGCATGGAGACAGGCTGGAACTCGCTGAGGGGCAGCATCACATTCGCTTTCGCTGAAACCATCGCAATAAACTTGTCTTGATCCACTTCCGCCATGGTTCTCTCCCGCTACATTCCGACAAGACAATCAGTATCAGTGGATAAGTTGAGATGATTGCACCCAAAATCTCCAAAGAGAAGCAATCGAAACTAAAAGAAATCATAACATCGCTCTCCAATGTCATACTGAAAACAGTGAGGATTTATGGGCTTGGCTGAAAGCCGCTTAGACCGATCGAAGAAGCGATTCGACATCACTCTGGCCGGAGAAACTAATCTGGATCTGATTCTTTACGGTCTTCCAGAACAGATGCCGGTTGAGCGAGAGTTGCTGGGGACCGACTTCAGGATGACCCTGGGAGGGTCTTCGTCGATTCTGGCCCATAACCTGGCCACGCTTGGTGTTCGCACAGGATTTGTTTCCGACGTGGGCGAAGACGAAATGGGGGAGATTGCGCTTGCAAGACTGAGCGCGAGTGGGGCAGACCTGTCGCAGGTTAGCCGGATAAAGGGTGCTACGACTGGCGTGACGGTTTTGTTGCCCCATGGAAGCCGTCGCCACATCCTTACCCATCCGGGAGTGATGACGGAATTGTCGGTAGAGCGACTCGACCTCAGTTATCTTGAGGACTCGCGTCACTTTCATCTATCCTCGCTGTTTCTTCAAACCGGAATGCATGCCGGCTTACCTGAACTATTCGAAAGGTTGAGAGCGGCTGGCCTAACCCTCTCCTTGGACACCAATGACGATCCTTCAGGCCAATGGGGAGGCGTTCTGGACCCATTGCTCGATAGGATCGATGTTCTCCTGCCGAACGAAGAGGAAATCCTCAGGATCGCAAAGAAGGACACATTAGAGGCCGCTCTGGATGTTCTGTCGAAACGAGTTCCGTTGATTGTGGTGAAATGCGGTAAGCGTGGAGCTGTGATTCAGGAGGGACAGCATAGAGAATGGGTAGCTCCATTGCTGGTCGAACCTATCGACACAATCGGCGCCGGTGACAGCTTCAATGCCGGCTTTCTCAGTTCTTACGTGAAAGGGGAAAGTCCCCGGCGCTCAGCCGCCGTTGGAAACGTCACTGGGGCACTCTCTACGTTGCGCACCGGGGGCACTGAAGCTTTCCGCGATGAAACGCTGAGGCGACAGTTTCTTCGCGAACACTGTCGCGATAATATGTCCGCATTAATGCCGTGCTGATTTGCGTATCGCCAAACTGGCGGATTGACTCCCTTCTTGGATCGCAACGAACCTTTGAGGAATGCCGGCCGAAACCGGCATTCGCCCACGCTAGTGAATGATGTAGCTTCCGTAAGCTACCGGGCTCGTTGTGTAGCCTGAGGCAGCAGCAACTGCTCCTACTGTCCCTGTGTAGCCGACACTGAAGGGACCCGTGTAGACAGTGGACGAGGTTGTCGGTGTCGATCCATTGGTGGTGTAGTAGATCGTTGCTCCGGAGGTTGTAGTGGTGAGCGTTATGGTTTGCGTCCCGGTGTAGGTTCCGCTCGCCGGACTAAAGGTGGGCGCTGCAGCTGTCGCGCCGCTGCTGACGCAGCTCGGAATGCAGTCAGCCTGGAACGAACTCAGGGCATAGACCGACGAGTTTCGCTGATCGACCATCATGCCCGGATTTCCATTGCCGACCGAATAGTCCGTATCGGTTACATTGGCGCTGGTTCCCGCCGTGATATCCGAGCAAGTGATGGTCGAACCGACGGCGGAAAGCTGAATAGTGTCTCCGCTTGCGGGTATAGGACATGTGGACAGGGTAGTTAGATACCAGACACCATTGCTGAAGGTGACGATAGCTCCGTCATCCGCAACGTAGCACAATGCGTCTCCTCCGTCACTCATGTGAACGCACGGACCCGTGCCGCCTCCCGCTGTGGAGTGGTTCACGAATTTCACTTGCGAGTACTGATCGACCGCGAAAGGCGCTCCCGTGTAGATCTCCCATCCCCAGGAGTTCGCTGTACCTGACGGAGGAGTGGGGATCGCCGTACCGCTGGACTGCTCCAGCGGTACTGGCGGGAATGAGAGACCAGTCTGCGCCGCGGCCGACAGGTTGGTCCACTTGGAAGACAGGCCGCCGCTTCCACTAAACGTATCGGTTACGGGATAGCTGACGCTCCCGCTGGCGATGGTATACGCCGCCGATCCGATTGCACTGTTCGTGTAGCCCGTCTTCACGGCCAGTGCCTTCACCGTTTCGGTGACAGAGACCGTAATGGGAGCGGAGTATAGCGTGGAACTGGTTGTGGGTGTGGTTCCATTGGTGGTGTAGTAGATCGTCGTGCCCGAGGTTGCCGAGCTGATCGTCACTGTCTGCGTGGACGAGTACGTTCCCGCCGCGGGGCTGAACGTTGGCGTCACCACAGTCCCGTTGATGACGTATGCCGCTGATCCAATTGCGCTGTTTGTGTATCCCGTCTTCACTGCGAGTGCCTTCACTGTCTCACTGACGGAAACGGTGATGGGCAAGGAGTAAACCGTGGAGCCGGTGGTTGGTGTCGTTCCGTTGGTGGTGTAGTAGATCGTCGTGCCCGAGGTCGCTGAAGTGATCGTCACCGTCTGCGCCGGACCGTAGCTGCCTGCCACCGGACTGAA
>Ga0302305_1002348_pt1 | contig 10736 bp, 4 predicted proteins | sample III_Palsa_E2_3_FD_198764 | JGI IMG/M metagenome (GOLD analysis project Ga0302305, IMG submission 198764) | Peat permafrost microbial communities from Stordalen Mire near Abisko, Sweden - III_Palsa_E2_3 | ecosystem: Environmental > Terrestrial > Soil > Palsa > Peat permafrost | place: Sweden... | reverse complement strand
GAGATCCATGGAAGAGTTTCCAGCCGTCCCGAGGCAGTGCCGGCTTCAGCAATGGCGATGAGTCGCCGCTCGATTTCAGTCAGGAAGCCGCGCAGAGAAGGTGAGGCATTTTGAAACTCGTCATCCACTGCGAACTCTTCCGGCGTCAAATCGGTCTCGCCTTCCTGTTCCGCTTCCTTTTTCGTTTGGCGACGCGATGTGTGGCTGGGTTGCGCGTCGAATGCAAGGTGGAAGACTGGCGCTTTGGCATTCTCAACGTCAAGAATCGACACCGGCATCACGATGAGTCCGCGGTCGCCGAGACTGAAGTTCACTACGATCTTCCAATGCGACGCGGAAGGCGGTTTAAGCGTCTCCAATGCGCGCACCGTGTCCTTGCTCAATTCTTCAAAGGGCAGCGAGAGTTGGAGAAGATTCTCTGCGTCGTCGTACACATCCCAAAAGAGGGTTTGCTTGACATTGTCAAATGTCTTTGCGCCGGCTAACGCTGGTTGAAGTATGGCTACGCGGTCAAGCGGATTTGAGTCGCGCAGGCCAATGGGTTGTACAGCGAGCGCACGTGCAGACAACGCAGCCCAGGACGTGAAGCAACGGTCTCCGAACTCCGCCTGCGCGCGAGAGAGTGGGCCCGTTACCAGAACGGTTGTTTTACTTGACCCCGAGATCCTGCCTGCGGCAGTGCGCCGCGCGCCGTGCAGAAGGATATCGCTGGAAGCCACTTGGCGTGGACTTTGCGCGCCATCCCAGGGGCCATCGGCAAAAAATCGCTGGCGCGGATCGAACTGCTGAGCAGCGGGCCGGGCCTCTGACCACGAAAGAAACTCACGAGTTTTGTTTGACCAGAACAGGAGTGTCAGCCCTCGGTAACCAGAACGCGTTTGCCATGGATAAGCGCCGACGCCGCTGAGTTCCATCTCCGGCACATCGACATACTGCGAGCGGTTCACGCCGATGAGCGCCGGGTCCGTTGTATCGCTACCCTGACGGATTGCTTCAGCAAGGGCCCAGCAGCGCGCAAGCGAGAGAAACAGGCGCGATTCGTCAGCTTGCCCTTCGCGCTCCGCCAAGGCCCGCACTTCGTCGGCAAGGGATCTCAACGCCAGGGAGATCCGCGGGAGAGAAGCGCCTTGCGCAGATACGGCAAGCGTCGTAAAGCGTGCGGAAATTCCGAGGGAGAGGTGACTTAAGCCAACGGTAACTGCTTCTTCCATGACAGCCTGAGCGGAAGTAAGAATCTCGGCGTTGGTACGCGGTGCGCCCGTCAACTCAATCAGAGACTGCTGGCGTTCGACTCGCGGCAATCCGAAGCCAAGAGCGGCGCGTAAGGCGAGCACTGCCGCCACGGCAATGCGCAGCCCATTGATCGCGGGCACAATCATGCCGTCGAGCCCGGCCCCCTGGACAAATCGAGCTTCAATCCCACTGGGCATAAGCCTTATACGCACCGAGTCGGTCCACTCGAAAGCGGTCGGCATGGAGTTTTTCTCCAGCACTGTGAGGGCCGCGCGATACTCCGCCGCACCGACCCAGGCACGCAAACGTTCTGTTGTCAGGCGTGCAATTTCGTCGCGGATCGATTCGGGCGTGAGAGTCGGGGGCGCAATTTCTGGGCCTGTATTCAGGCTCTGGAGAAAGAGTCCCGCGACAAGAATGTGCTGGCAGAAGCCGGTAGCGGGACACGAGCATGTTGCGCGCGCCGGCCCAGCAGTTGGCATAGACACTTCAAAGGGCGGCACAAGCAGCGTTACTCCTGAGTCAGTCACGGCGCTTACGCTCACTGCCAATCCGGCTTCCAGATCTTTGCGCGCGCGACGCAGCATGCCCTTACTCGTGAGTGCCTCCCAAGAGGCGTCATCGAGGCCGCGCACCAGCGTGATCAGTCGGGTTAAGAGATCGTTTTGGCTAGCCATTCTGCAAAGTGTTTTGGTGTAAGAGCTGCGACGTCCATACCTTCAGCGGCGAGTGCTTCAGCCATTCGCCGATCGTAACTGGGGCTTGCGTTTTCGTCGAGAGCGGCGAGTCCGATAAGCTTCGCACCTGCTTCTTTGAAACGCTGGCACGAGGCGATCATGCGTGACGGTTCTCCGCCTTCGCAGAAGTCGCTCACGAGCGCGAAGATGGTGCGATGAGGGTCGTCCATGAGCTGTTCGCAGTAGCGCATCGCCTGGCCGATATTGGTGCCGCCACCGAGTTGCACGCTCATCAGCAGTTCCACCGGATCTTCGACGTGGTCGCTCAGGTCGACTACGGACGTATCGAAGACCACAAGCTTGACATCGATCAAAGGAAGTCCCGCAAGAATGCCTGCCATGACGGCGCTATAAATCACAGAGCCGGCCATGCTGCCGCTTTGATCGACACAAAGAATAACTCGCCACGGGAGGCGACGCTGAATACGCGAGAAGAATAGAACGTTGTCGATCACCATCTGTTTGCGCTCAGTCGAGTAGTTCTTCAGGTTCTTGCGGATGGTCCCACGCCAGTCAAGATTCTGCACTACCTTAACGTTGCTGTGTCTGAAGCGATTGCTGCGCCCGGAGAATGCCTGGCGGATTTCTGTTGCGAGGCGCTGCCTTATTTCGTCCACTACGGTCCGAATCACACGGCGGGCTTCATTCAGAACCTCACCCTTCAAGAGTCCGCGAAACGTGAGCAACATCTTGAGCAGTTGGAAGTTGGGCTCAAGGCGGCGAAGAATTTCAGGATCAGTGACCAGCTCCGTGAGGCCATAGCGATCAAGCGCATGTTTTTCGATCACGGCTACTGTCTCTTTGGGAAAAAGTTCGCGGACCTCGCTGAGCCATCGCGGGACATTGAGCTGGCTGGGGTCGAGCGACCCTTCGGGGCTTTTCTCACCATCCTCATCGCGCACGCCGCGCCCAAAGTATTCACGCGAATAGAGAAAGTCAAGGGCATTTTCCATGCGCATTTGGTCTGCACTCATCCCAGCATGAATTTGGTCCTTGGCGTACTTGCCGAGCACAAGGCGCCAGCGAGCGAGCGTTGCACTTTCCGTTTCGCTCATTGCGCTGCCTCCTTGAGCCAGCCACTAAGCCCGTCCGCCTTGAGCGAGTCAAGCACCAGCGCGGTAATGCGGCGGTTGCGCTCAAGTTCGCCTTCGGTCATCTGCAGGTGGACCACTTCACCGAGCGATTTTTCTCCATGCAGAGCGGCGACGAGCGCGGCAACGCGGTCGGTTTCGCGCGGAGTGAGGTCGGCCAATGCGAGCCGCAGGCTCGGGAGCGCAGCAATAAATTCAGTTTCATCCCACTCGGTCAGGATTCCATCGAGTGATTTCAGCAGCGATGCATTTTGCCACGCGGATTCGCGGCAGGTCTTCATCAGGCCGCGAAGAAAACCTACACGGCGCTGGGAGTCTGCAATCCCCACAAGGGCACCAATGGCAAGCGCATCGAGGGATTCGGTGCTCATCCGTCCCGAGCCGTGCAGCAAACCTGCAACCCCGCCAGCGATGGTGCTGTAAGGGGCGTGTTGCTGGTTGGGCTCTGAAAGAATCCTCGCGGCTGACTCCCAGAAGATATCCGGATCGAGCAGGTCGGATGGCGCTGAAGCGAGCAGTTCGCGCATTGCGTTGAGAGATTCGAGCGTGGCTGTCAGCTCATCTTCAGGGCAATGGACCAGATTGGGGGTCAGATAGCAGGCGCGCAGATAAGTTGTCCGCAGCAGTTGCGGCACTTCAATGAGAGAGTGCGCCTCAAGCGGTTCGCGCGACTGCCACAGCATGAGGAGTTGATTGGCTGCGCCTGTTGCGCCATTGAACGAAGGCTCCTCGCTGATCCTCGCTGCGATCAGGGCCATGAGTTCGCCGGCATGACCGTGCAAGCCCATTCGGCAGGCATGTACCAGCATCGAAACCGCGACGGCGGCGCTGCGGCCACTTCCATCTTCGTCGAGCCGCGCGATTGCTTCACGCAGACGATTGCCGGCAGCCTCTTCAACGCTCGAACCATACACTGCAGCTCCCACCAGGCCGCCTTCCGTCATGGGACTCCATGAATACGTCCAATGCTCATGAATGCGGTCGAGCCCTTTGCCGCGCACGAAGTCTGGGCCAGCGACGAATTGAGCAAACGGAACTCCGAGAAAACTCAGCGAGTGCAGAAGACGGCTGGTGCGCCGGTGCTCGGGCCTGCGATAGAGCTCGAGCGAGACCCGGCGCATGACCGAGTCACTGATGTCGAGCCTTGAGCGTTCAGCTTCTCTTCGGAAGCTGTTCACGATGGGCGGCGCGCCCGCGGTCGCCGGAACATTGCCAATCTCCCTTCCTGAAAGAATGTGAGCAACGATGCTCATCATTACGCTTCCTTCGGCGTCCATGCCACCTTTGACGAAGCAACTGCGCACACCGTCAAGCAGATCTTCGCGCAACGGCCCTGGGTGGCCACGGAACGCCGCCAGCATGGAGGCCTGCTGCAGAGCGGCGATTTCATCTGCCGTAGAAAGAGCAATCTGCATATCCATCCTTCGCGTGTCCGAGCCGATCTCCACGAGTATTGAACTTGCAATTTCGCCGTAGGGTTCAGTGTCGCCCGCCTCGATTGCCTGCCACAGCCGGTTGTAATAGTTCGGCGAAGGCATCCCCGATTGGTAGCCATTGAGCGCATCAAGTTGCTCAAAGCTATAGCGAACAAGCGCCTGCTGCACGGAATCCGAAGAGCGGCTTTCCGCTCGAGCCAGACTCGCCCCATTGCCGGTCATAAAAGGCAGAGCGACGGTGTGGAAGCCGCCCGTCACAACGAGCACCTTCCCCGCGCCTCGATCTGCAATAGCCCGGTCAATTGCAACTGCCATTCGGGCTTCGCGAGCCAAAGTACCATCGGCGTCGAGCGCATCCAGCGTGGCATCAATGCGCGCAAAATAGCAATAGGCAGCAACCTCACGCATGAATGCATCGGTCGAGCGGGCGCGAAAGTCGGCTTCGAAGATATGATCCCACATTTCGTTGAAGTCGCGGCAACCGCTGCGCTCAGCCAATAGTTTCAGGTAGCGGCTTCTCTGCAGGTGCTGCTCGCGCTGCAACGTTTCAATGCGAGGCCTGAAGTTCCTTTCCGCCGCATGACGCTCAGACAAGACCTGGTCGGCATAATCGAGGTCAATGAATTCAACCTTTGCGCCGCACTGCGATCCGATGCGAAGAGCGACCAGCTCCGGCGAGTAATCGCAGAAGGGATAGTAGGCCGCATATCGCGCCGGACCGAGGTCGGGTTCTCCTGCCGGCGTCTGGTACAGCTTGCGGTCAACATCGACATAATGTGTGTAGATGGCAACCGGCGCTCTCGTCTCCACATCCACAATGGCTGGAATCAACGGGGTAAAACTCGCGGGCCCCTCTACCAGGACGGAAGCCGGTCTGAGCTCGCGAATGAGCCTTGCAAGGTGCCATGCGCAAGCCGGGCTGTGATGACGAATGGGGAAGTAGACACACGCGTCGCTGCGCAGTGCGTTCAGCACCACGTCCAGCCCTTGCTGCAGACAGCTTGCTCCGGCTTGAGGAATCTCGATCATGTGTAGGGGTGCCGTTACCTGTCGAGGTTCTTGCGGGCTTCCCAATACGATTGCCATGCGCGGTTCTTCTTGGCGCGCGCCTTTACAACCACGTCGAAGTATTGACGCAGTTTCTTTGCATCTTCTGGATTGTCTTTGAGCACCGTGCCCAGCAGCTGCCTCGCAACATGCGCGCCCTCCATCTTCCCGTCGCCAAAATAATGCGCCTCAAGTCCGGCAGAGAAACCAACAGCTACAGCCTCGGCAGTCGACATCACGGTCGATGGCCGTTCCACAACGGTTCCGTCCGCGGCTGCACCTGTGCGCAGATCGTGAAAGGTCGACACAAGCAGATCCATCACTTCAGGCGGACACTCTACGGGTACGTTGGCCTCTTTCAACAGCAACTCCGTTTGCTCTGTAACAAGCTTGATTTCGAGCTTTCGGTCTTCTATGGGGCTCACTGTCTCAAAGTTGAAGCGGCGTTTGAGAGCGCTCGACATCTCGTGAACTCCGCGGTCACGGATGTTGGCTGTAGCCAGCACATTGAAACCCTTTTCCGCAAACAGGGCAGCATCGCCGCCGGCCAGTTCGGGAATATGAATCACCTTATCTGAGAGAATGCCGATCAGACAGTCCTGAATCTCTGGCTGGCAGCGCGTGATCTCTTCGAATCGCACGATAAAGCCTTGCCTCATGGCGAGGAAGAGGGGAGACGGCACAAGCGCAGCGGGCTTGGGACCCTCAGCCAGCAGCATGGCGTAATTCCATGAGTACTTGATCTGGTCCTCAGTGGTTCCGGCGGTGCCCTGAATGGTGTGAGTCGAGACGCCCGAAACGGCTGCGGCCAGCAGCTCTGAAAGCATCGATTTGGCAGTGCCCGGTTCGCCAACCAAAAGCAAGCCGCGGTTTCCAAGCAGCGTGACGATGCAGCGGTCCAGCAGTGCATCGTTGCCATAAAACTTGCGGCGAATCACGGCGCTGCGCCGCGATCCGCCTGCTTCATACTCCAGCGCCTTGTCGTTTGAGCCGGCGACGAATACTTTGACGGCTTGCGGAGAAAGCTTCCATCCTTCGGGTTTTTTACCGTTGTCAGTTGCTGCAAGAGCAGCGAGTTCGTCGCGAAACTGGATCTCGCACGGCGGGCGCAACGTTTGTCTTGTTCCGGTCTCAGTCAGGGCATCCATGGCCATGTTCAATACTCCGATTGCTTCTGCCAGTCTTCGGCGAACCCTTGTCCATCGGCCGCTGCCATCCGCATATCATTCCAACACTCAGAGAGCAATACCGGCGGCAATTCGCCCAACGCAACCTCTTCGCCGATGCCTCGTTCCCTTTCGGGCGAACGACGCTCGAAATATAACCTGAGCAATGCAACCGTGCGATTCTCTTCCGGCAGTGGGTTTCCTGTGAATTCTACGACCGCGCTGAGGCCTAATCCCGCAAAGCTCTTGCGATACTCCATGAACCAGCCTCCATCCTCAGGCTGGCCCCGCGAGTAGCCCAGCTTGGTAAGTCGGTTACGCAAGGAAAACGACTTTATAAGATGGCCGTGGAACTGTTTGATCTCAGTCTCTTCTTTCAATGTTGCGGGTAGGGTATAGGTCTCCTTGCCGAACTGCTGGAAGAGCGGCTCAACCTTATAGTCAGAGAAGTGTTGCAGCCATGCTGCGGAAGCATCTTTGCCAACAGTTTGCTCGTGCGCCAAGCGGATGACCGCGTCGCCGGGAACAGTCAATGAATCGTCCGCATTGTTCGTGAGGCTTCCATCATCCATCGGCCTGAAGGAACCGCTCACTTTGTCGCCTTCCCAAACTGCCCACACCAGCCGCTGACAGTATCGGCCCACAATCGGATGCTGGCGTAGATAAGTATCCCACTCCGCGTAGCGCCAGGAACGCTGTGTGCAGAGCGCTTCGTATAGGCGATCGCGCTGCATGGTGAGCACCTGCTTAAGCTCTTTGCGCGACGTCAAGAGCATCGTCTTAGCTGCCTTCACCTTCTCTGCATCGTCTGACTGGTTGCCGTCCGGCAGCGAGGCGATGGCCTTGCCGGTGGGGTTCGAAACTTCGAGCGCCATCTTCGGGATAAGCCGCACAGTAAAGACTCGCGAACCATAGTCGAGATCCATCGCTCCCAGCTCGTCAAGCCCGGCGGTCGGGATGGTGCGATCTGCAAGCTCGTTGAGCGTCCACCCCTTGCGCTCGGCCAGTACCTGGCACATCCGAATGGCTTCTTCCTGAATGCCTTTAGTCCGGAAGCGATTGGCGACCGCGAGAATGACTTGGATTGCTGCCGGATGATCGATCCAGGCCAGTACTTGAAGCAAGGCCTTGCCCTGTGCTCCGCGATAGCCAAACCACTGCTTGATGTAGCGATGCACAACCTGCGCCACTTCTGCGCCACAGCACGCGCCGCTTACGGCCAGTATGCCCTTTGTGCCAATCTGCGAACCTTCAGGCAAGACCAGCAACCGATTGTAAGCGGTCTGATAAAACCTCTGTTCGTCGAAGTCTTTGTAGTACTGCGGAGATCGCTTTGCGTATCCCGCCATCTGCGCTGTTTCCTGTTGCGCCAGGGCGCTCGCCTGCTCCGAGTTGTATTTCGGTTTCGTGTCCTTGGCAATCCATGCATCGAGCACGAAACGGCCCATCCGTTGGCGATCCTCTTTCTTGAAAAGCGAGCAGTAGCGCCTCAATGATGGATTGGCCTCGGCATCCTTGAGCCTGCACCCCTGCACAATGAACCACTCAATGATGCGAGGTGGGACCGGCTTGCCCGAGTCAGCCCAGCGCACTTGAGGTAATTGCGAAAACGGAAACCACTCAAGGTCCATCGGAAGCCCTTTCTTCAAGCCCTTTTCCGCATCCGCTTCAAGTTGCTTGACGTCGAGCAGCTCTTCGAGGCTTACTCCCAGAATCTCAAGCGCCCGGATCTGTTCGTCGCGCGCATTCTCACTTTTTTCATTTGCCAGTGCCGATTTGAGCGCCGGGATCGCCGCCTTGTATTTGAGCTCAGCAATCCATTGCGCTGCGGCAAGACGCGCATCAATTTGGCGGCTTTGAATTGCGGCGACGACTTTCTCATCCCTGCCCTGCTGCTTGTTTAGGCACTCCTGTGCCAGTGGACGCTCGGTTTTGCTGGCGCCGAGTGCGATCTCCCAAAGCATGGGAATGAAGCGTTCCGGAATGCTTGGAAACAGGCTCAAGACTTCGAAGGTATTCGATCGCAACTTTTTTTCGTCAAGCCAGGCTGGTCTGCGCTCTGATGGAATCGGTCGCATGCCAAATCCCTCTTCGAGCAAGAATAGGTGCTCCGCGAAATATGGCCAGATCGTGTCCGGCTGGTTGAGCGAAAATAAGCGCGGCCCGTAGAAATGTTGGCAAATGTCGTCGCCGATCATTGATTCTTCAAGGCCAACGGCCTTCAATACGGCTGCCAGCTCGCGCAGGTCCATAGGATGCTTGCGCGACTTCTGATAAAACTGAAATGGCTTTCCCCAACTATGCCTGATTGACCATCGCTGCCAACTGCCGGTTCTAGCATCCTTAGTGCGACCCGTAAGCAGCAGGCACCAGCGCACCAGGTGGATGAGTTCGAATGACGGATGCGCCGCAAACCTCTGGAGTATAAGGATCGTGTTTCCACTCCAGCCGTGATGAAGGCTGGGCCACTCTTTGTCGCCCTTAACCTCGAGTTCCTGCAAATCCCTGAAAAGGCGAAGCGAGGTGTCGGACGCAAGAGGCACGAACTTTTGGTTGTTCTTTTTTGCCCACTCGTTGCGGCTGAATGCTTCCAGCGACTTCAGCTCATATTCGTCGACGGCTGCACGCAATTCGTCAAACACACTTGAATCGAGTGGTGCATTTGCGGCTACGGGAGAAACCGGCTTGAGCCCAAAATCCTCCGGTCCATCGGGCGCGCCGCTCTTCTGCTTCGCAAGAGGGTCTGCAAGCACGTCCCCCAGCAACTCCGCCACCTTGGATGCCTTTTCCGCTTTCAGCCGCACCTCCAGAAACGGCCGCATCTCTTCGCCTCCCAGGCGGGCCAGCAGGCGCACTGCATTGAAACGCTCATCGCTTGTGCCTTTGGTTGCCCTGGCCTCAATCCGCGGGCGGTAAGCTGCAAACGCTGAAGCTATAAATGGTTCGGCGGCATCGCGGACCTCCTTTGATCCACCGATCGCCATTGCCGCAATCTCATCGGCGAAAGGCGCAACGTCCGAGGCCAAGTAGCGTAGCGCCAGGAGCGTGTACGCGCGCGCCGAGGCATTCGACTGCGTAAATCCCTTACGAACCGCATCGGGATAACGTTCAACCAGCTTTGAAAATCCTTCAATCCGACAGAAAATCGAATGCGGGAATGCATGCCAGGAATAGTGCGTCCATTTCCCTTGTGCGTCTTCCACAATAAATGCAGCGGTCACAATCGCAGCCGGGTCCACCCCCTTCTCTTCCAGCATCGCCTCGACCACTTCCAGGTCGACGTTCCTTTCCTGGTCAGCCGCGGTTTCGGCCACAAACAGAAGAAAGCTCTTCAACCAGTCCAGGTGAGGGTCGAGATTGGGGATGGAACTTGACCACGAGTTGCGTCGGAAGGAATAGACCGATTCATACGCCTGCGCCAGTCTTAAATACAACTCCGTATCCCGGGGCAGGCCTTGGAAGAAAGTCCGCGTTTTGCCTTTGTGGCGCTGAACGAATCCCTGCGAGGTTTGCGATCCGCTGTATCCCCGGTGGGCGAGATGCGCTGTTAGATCCCTTGGCGCGGCCAGATCGTCACCCTCAACCACAAAACGAGCCAGACGGCCTGCGATACCGGGGAGCCCATTCTTATCTTCCTCAAGAAAAAGAAAATGCTGCGTGACCGCCTGCAATGCTACTGCCTGCTTCGCCTTGTCCAACCCAGCTCTTACGCTATCTGTCAGCTGCCTGAACATACCTTCCCCCCAACCCAGGCTTGAAAAGCTCCATTTGAGTGCTTGTCGTCAATAGTGTAACTGCCAGGAGCCGCAAGAGACCGTCAACCATATGACAATGAGAATTGGCGGCGAATCGTAGATTGATGTCGCAAATTACTCGGCTATAGCTGGGTTTCCGTTCTCAAAGTTTGAGGAATTGGTATCGAAAAAGCCATTTGCACCCGCAGAATTCCGGCTTCATGAAAAATCGCAAATGCGCTCACCAACGACAGAACTTGAGCAACATGGACGAAAAGTCGTGCGAGTTCAA
>Ga0302305_1002337_pt1 | contig 10766 bp, 4 predicted proteins | sample III_Palsa_E2_3_FD_198764 | JGI IMG/M metagenome (GOLD analysis project Ga0302305, IMG submission 198764) | Peat permafrost microbial communities from Stordalen Mire near Abisko, Sweden - III_Palsa_E2_3 | ecosystem: Environmental > Terrestrial > Soil > Palsa > Peat permafrost | place: Sweden... | reverse complement strand
ACCACACACAAAAAACGAATTTCAAGACGCAGACAGGCCTGCGCCAAACCAATCCCCAGATTTCCCGAACTCGATTCGATCACCGTCGTCCGCGGCCCGATCCTGCCCTGCTCGCGGCCCTCCATCAACATCCGCACCGCCGCCCGGTCTTTAATGCTTCCGCCAGGATTCAACATCTCCAGCTTGCCGAACAGTCGAAACGGCGCGTCTGCAAACACCTTCTCCAGCGCCACCAGCGGAGTATTTCCGATCGCGCTCAGGACTCCCCACGGCGCACCCGCCGGATGAACCGCGAAGGTCCCGGGATCTACTAACTCGTCAATCATTCCGCGCCTCAAACGCGCTCGCCTGCGGCTTCCATCCCACGGCGTACGCTCAACGGCCGCATATCGACCCACGTGGTGGCGATATATCCCAAACACTCGTCCTTGGTCCCCGAGACGCCGCCATCCCGCCAGCCCGCGGGAATATCCCGCTGCTCCGGCCAGATCGAGTACTGCTCTTCCTCGTTGATAACGACTCGCAACCGGCTATCCTGCCAGTTAATGCCTGGTTCCTTAAACTCAAGTGGACTCATAAGCTGCCGTTCCTCTTCTAAATTTCGCAACAGACCGGGTCCAGCAAAACAGCGTGTTACATAACCAATAGCTGGCTCGATGCCAGCATTTCCCTGGCGCTAATTCGATCCAGGGGTGAGTATGAGGAGTCTGTCACGAAAAATCGAGACGCGCAAGATACAAGTTTGATAGTCGTCTGGGTCATTAACCTGGCCCAGTCGACCTCTACCCTGCAACGGCTGCGCCAAGTGCTTTCACCCGAAGAGCGCGCACGCGCCGATCGCTTCGTCAGAGCGAACTCCCAAAGTCAGTTCACAGTAGCACATGGAGCTTTACGTCACATCCTCGGCGCAACCCTCGGCGCGGATCCACACACCTTACATTTCACAGAGCAGTCTTATGGAAAGCCATCACTTCCCGGCAATCCCCTCCGCTTCAATCTCTCGCATGCCGGCGACCTCGCCCTTCTGGCCGTTGGCTACGGCCGCGAGCTCGGCGTGGATGTCGAACCCATCCGCAGCCTTCCCGACGCACGCAGCTTAGCCCAGCGCTTCTTCTCGCCATCTGAAAACGCCAATCTCCGCAACGTCGGCCACGCCAATCTCCCAAGAGCGTTCTTCGAATGTTGGACCCGCAAGGAAGCCTTCATCAAAGCCATCGGCCAGGGCTTGAGTTACCCACTCGAAAGCTTCGACGTCACCTTCTATCCCGACCCGGAGGCAAGAATCACCACCGCACCGGAACACCACAATCGATGGAGCCTCCACAATCTTGTCCCGGCCCCCGGCTACTGTGGCGCACTCGTCGTAGAACATACGCAGGCCGCCCCCGGGCTGCCTCAAATTCAACTTCGCCAATGGGAATCCAGCGAGCTGCCGGAATAACCTCGGCCACCGACATCTGCCCGGCAAACGCAGTTACTTCCAGTTCACTAGTGGTTACTTCCGGTTATAGTATGTTCTTACTTCACTAAGTGGATGAGTACGTTGCCGATTCCCCACCTCGAGCTGCACACGGATTGGTCGACGCTGGTCTCACTCCTGCGCTCCCGCGCGACGGAGTCACCCGGCCCCGCACCCTACACCTTTCTGAGCGATGAAGTCCAGCAGGAAACCACCCTCGACTACGCCGGCATGGACGCCGCCGCCCGCGCCCTGGCAGCCCGCATACAACAAGCCTGCATCTCTCGCGCACAAGACCGTCCCCGCGCACTCGTCGTCTTCCCCGCCGGAGCCGACTTCCTGCCGGCCTTCTTCGCCGTCCTTTATGCCGGCGCCATCGCCGTGCCCACCCACTACCCGCACTCCCGCCGTCCACTCGATCAGATCGCCGGCATCGTCAAGGATTGCGACGCAACCATCGGCGTCACCACCCCGGAGATGCAGCCCATCCTCGCCGCCGCGCTTCCCGATATGACGTGGTTCTGCCTCTCCAGCGACCTCGCCCCCGCAGCGCAGTGGCAAGATCCAAACCTCACCGCCGACGACGTCGCCTACCTGCAGTACACCTCCGGCTCCACCTCGAATCCCAAGGGCGTAGTCCTTCTCCATCGCCAGGTGCTCGCCAACTGCGAGATGCTCCGCCGTCACTTCGAAATCCTCCCCCAGAGCCGCATTCTCAACTGGCTCCCCCACTTCCACGACATGGGCCTGGTCCTCGGCCTGCTGGAAACCATGTACGCCGGCTGCCGCTCCTTCAACCTCTCCCCTATGGAGTTCGTGCAACGCCCTATCTCATGGCTCGCAGCCATGGGGCGCTACGCCATCACCCACATCGGCGCACCCGACTTCGCCTACGAGACCTGTGCCTCGCTCCCACCCGCCCGCCTTGAAGGCCTCAACCTCTCCAGCGTCATCTTCGCCAGCGACGGAGCCGAACCCGTCCGCGCCGAAACTCTTCGCCGCTTCACCGAGCGCTTCGCCCCCCATGGCTTCGATCCCGCCGCCCTCAGCCCCGGCTACGGGCTCGCCGAGAACACCCTCATCGTCACCTCCAGCCGCCCGCACCGCCTGCCAGTCATCCGAACCTTCGCCAACCACGCCCTGCGCGATGGCCGTTTCGAACTCGCCGCCGAAGCCAAAGAAGGCACCACCCTAGTCAGCTCCGGCGACCTCCAGGCCGACACCCGTATCCTCATAGTCAGCAACACACACGAGATCCAACCCGAAGGCCACAGCGGAGAGATCTGGGTCTCCGGCCCCTCAGTCGCCCAGGGCTACTGGAACAACCCCGAAGCCTCTCAGAAGTTCACCGCCACGCTTCCCGGCTACCCCAACGAACACTTCCTCCGCACCGGCGACCTCGGCATGGTCCACCAGGGCGAACTCTTCGTCCTCGGCCGCGCCGACGACATGATCGTCCTCCGCGGACAGAACTACTACCCCGAAGATATCGAACCCCACATCGAAACCTGCCATCCCGCGCTACAGTCCCATGGCTCCATCGTCTTCGGCTTCGAGTCCGCCGGCGAACAGCGCCTCGGCGTCGCCGTCGAGCTCCAGCGCACCGCCCTCCGCACGGCCGACTTCGACGCCATCCGCCGCACCATCCTCGCCGCCGTCTCAGACTCCCGCCAACTCGAGCTCTCCGCCTGCATCCTCCTCAAGCCCCGCAGTCTTCCCCGCACCCGCAGCGGCAAAAAGCAGCGCCAACTCTGCCGCCGCCGCTTCCTCGAACAGGATCTCCCCGCTCTAGACCTCTGGCTAGCCCCCATGCTGCACCACACCTGGCAAACCACCCCCACACTCCTGCCTAACTCTCTACAAGAAGCCGAAACCCCCGCAACCTGGCTAGCCCATTGGGTAGTCGCCCGCACCGGCTGCGATCCCCAAACCATCGCCCCAGCCGACCGCCTCGGCTCCTACGGCCTCGACTCCGTCGCCGTCCTCCAGCTCACCGACGCCATCGAGCGCCGCTTCCACATCCACCTCGCCTCCACCGCCATCTGGGACCACCCAACCTTCGCCGCCCTCGCCGCCCACATCACCGAGCTACAGTCCACCGCCGAACCCGACCCCCTACCGCCCCTCAACCTCGACGAACTAGCCCTCCTCGCCCAACTCGACCACCTCTCCGACGCCGAGGTCGAGCAGATGCTGCAGCAGATCCCTGCGGAGTCGCAACGATGATCGCCCCTCCCCAAACGCCCTCCGCCACCGACAACCGCGCCCGCCTCGCCGCCCTGCTCCGCACCCGCCTCGGCGCTGCCGGAGACTGGTTTCCGCTCTCCCACGGACAGGAAGCCCTCTGGTTCCTCTTCAAGCTCCTCCCCCACACCGGCGCCTACAACATGAGCTTCGTAGCCGCCATCGAAGGCACCCTCAACCTCCCCGCATTCGAGCGCTCCTGGCAACTCCTCTGCGACCGCCACCCGTCCCTCCGCATGCGCTTTCAGGAACATCAAGGCGAAGTCCGCCAGCAACCCATCCCCGCCTTCCAATTCCAAGTCGAATTGATCGACGCCCCTCCCGACGCCGACTTCGAAGCCCTCCTCCACCACGAGTCGCACCAGCCCTTCAACCTCGAACTCTCAGCCGCAATCCGCGTCCAGCTTGTCCGCCGCCCCGCGAAGCAGACCGTCCTCCTCATAGTCCTCCCCCACATCGTCGGCGATCTCACCTCGCTCACAGTCGTCCTCGAAGAACTTCGCACCCTCTACACCGCCGAGATCTCCGGCACCCCCACCACCCTCCCGCGCCTGCCCATCACCTTCGCCGATCACGTCCTCCACGAGCGCCGCGCACTCGACCCCGACACCACCGACCGCCTCTGGACCTACTGGCGTCAGCAGCTCGCCCCCGAAGCCAACCCCGAACTCCCCGTCCTCGATCTCGCCACCGACCGCCCCCGTCCCCTCGAACGCAGCTTCCGCGGCGACTCCATCACCCACATCCTCCCCTCCGCTTTACTGCATAAGCTTCAAGCCCTCAGCGAAGCCCACCACGTCACCCTCTTCATGGCCCTCCTCACCGCCTATCAGGCCCTGCTAGCCCGCTACACCGGCCAACCCGACATCATCATCGGCACCCCCGCGATAGGCCGCACCCGTCCCGAGGTCACCGAGGTCGTAGGCGACTTCGTCAACATGCTCCCTCTCCGTCTCACACTCCAACCCACCGACACCTTCGAAACCCTCCTCCACACCACTCGCTCGCAAGTAGCCGACGCCCTCCGCCACCAGCAGCTCCCCTTCTCCATGATGGTCAGCCGCCTTCATCTCCCGCCCGACCTCAGCCGCACGCCCATCTTCCAAACCAGCTTCGCCCTGCAGCGTCTCGAACGCTTCCCGGAGCTTGCCCGCTCCATCCTCAGCCAACCAGGCGAACCGCCCATCCCCTTCGCCGACCTCCAACTCCATCCCCTGCCCCTAACCCAGCAGGAAGGCCAATACGATCTCAACGTCGAAGCCAAGCTCGACGAAACCGGCGCGCTCGTCATGGCATGGAAGTTCTCCACCGACCTCTTCAACCCCTCGACCATCCACCGCATCGCCCACCACTTCGAAACCCTCCTCACCAACCTGATCGAATCTCCCCACAGCCCCGTAGCAAGCCTGCCCCTGCTCACCCCAAACCAAACCGCCGAAGAAATCACCCTCAGCGCCGCACCCCTGCTCACCCTGCCCGAAGCCGCCAGCGTAGTCGAGCTCTTCGAGGCCCAAGCCCTCCTTACCCCAAACGCCACTGCCATCGTCTCCGGCGTCGACTCCATCACCTACACCAACCTCTCCGCGCAGGTCCAAACCTTAGCCGCTCGCTTCGCCGCCCATGGCATCGGCCCAGAAACCATCGTGCCCGTCCTGCTACCCCGTGGCATCTCCTTCATCACCACCCTCCTCGCTCTCTCCAAAGCCGGCGCAGCCTTCTTCCCCGCCGACCCGCGCCACCCCTTCACCCGCGCCGCCCTCATCCAAACCCCCTTCGTCTTCACTGACCCCGCACACCGCACCATCGACTCCCGCGCCATCACCCTCGACGACCTCCCACCCGCCACCACCTCCGCCCTCCCGCGCCCTCTACCCAAAAGCCTCGCCTACATCATGCTCACCTCCGGCTCCACCGGCGTGCCCAAGGGCGTCATGGTTGAGCACCTCGGCATGATCAACCACTGCCTCGCCAAGCTCAACGATCTCGGCATCACCGCACGCGACCGCGTAGCCCAAACCGGCCCTCAATCCTTCGACATCGTCGTCTGGCAATGCCTCGCTCCCCTCATCGTCGGAGCCCAGGTCGTCGTCCTGCCTGACGACATCGCAGAAAACCCCGCCGAGCTCCTCGCCGCCATCGACCGCGACAGCATCACCATCCTGCAGGTCGTACCCTCCATGCTCACGGCCATCCTCGACGTCGCAGAGTCCGGCGCTCCCGCACCTCTCACCACCCTCCGTTGGATCGTCCCCACCGGGGACGCCCTTCCCACCGCACTCTGCACTCGCTGGCTCGCGGTCTATCCCGGCATCCCCATCCTCAACACCTACGGCTCAACCGAGTGCTCCGACGACCAGTGCCACTACACCCTGCCCTCCCTCTCTGCCGCCGACCACGCCGTCAGCGTCGCCTCCATCGGCACGCCCATCGCTAACATGGCCGCCTACGTCCTCGACGACAACCTCGCCCCCGTCCCTCCCGGCATCCCCGGCGAACTCTACGTCGGTGGCATCGGAGTAGGCCGTGGCTACTTCAACAGCCCCACCCAGACCGCCACAGCCTTCATCCCCGATCCCTTCTCCAAAACCCCCGGCGCGCGCCTCTATCGCACCCGCGACCGCGTCCGCCGCCGTGCCGACGGCGCCATCGACTTCCTCGGACGCACCGATCACATGATCAAGCTCCGCGGCTTCCGCATCGAACCCCGCGAGATCGAAACCGCACTCTGCCACCATCCCGCCATCACCCAGGCCGCCGTGCTCCTGCGCCCCGATCCTTCCGGCGAACCCCGCCTCGTAGCCTTCTACGTAGCCTCCTCAGTCCCAGAAGACCTCGCCGCGTGGCTCGACCAACGACTTCCCCGCTCCATGGTCCCCGACCTCCTGCATCGCATCGACGCGCTGCCCATCAACTCCAGCGGCAAGCTCGACCGCAAACGTCTCCCCGAACCCGAGTGGGCCGCCCGCACACCACGCGCCTTCGTCCCTCCCACCACCCCCGCGGAGCACACCCTCGCCCTTATCTGGTCCGAGGTCCTCAAGCTGCCTTCCATCGGCATCACCGAAGACTTCTTCTCACTCGGCGGAGACTCCATCCGCAGCATTCAGATCGTAGCCCGCGCCCGCGCCGCCGGCCTCGCGCTCGAACCCGCAGATCTCATCCGCTACCGCACCATCGAAGCCATCGCAGCCCGCCAGGCGAAACTCCAAACACCAGCACAGCACCAACCGTCAGTTCCGGAAGCAGACATCCTCCCCGAGTTCAGCCTCCCCGCCGAACACCTCGCCATCGCGCTCCAACAGATCGACTTCGGTCACGGAGATTCATGACCACGCAACCCGAGATCTATCCCCTCACCCCCATGCAGCAGGGCATGCTGTTCCACAGCGTCTCCGACCCCGCCTCCGACCTCTACGTCGAGCAGCTCTCCTGCGAACTCACCGGAGAGCTCGATCCCGTCGTCTTCCATGCCGCCTGGACCCAGGTCCTCGCCCGCCACGCCGCACTACGCACCGCCTTCGCCTGGAAAGACCTTCCCGAGCCCCTGCAGATCGTAGCCCCAACCCTCCCGCTGCCATTCGAAACCGAAGACTGGAGCGAGCGGACACCCGCACAGCAGTCCACTGACCTCGAAGCCCTGCGCACCAACGCCCGCCTCAAAGGCTTCTCCCTCAATCGCCCACCGCTGATGCGCCTTCAACTCATCCGCCTCGGCCCACGCACCCATCACCTCCTTTGGACATGGCACCACATCCTCCTCGACGCCTGGTCCGTCCCCATCGTTCTTGAAGACTTCTTCGCCCTCTACCAAAGCCATCAAAGCGGCTCCGTACTCAATCTCCCTGAGCCTCAGCCCTTCCGTAACTTCCTGCGCTGGAATCGCACCCTAGAACCGCAACCCGCTCAGACCTTCTGGCGCGACCACCTCGCCGGCTTCCACGATCCCACACCGCTGCCCCGGGGCGTCACCTCTGAACCCGGTTACGGTCTTGAATTCCTCCAGATCCCAGCCAATGAAGTCGAAACCATCCAATCCGCCGCTCGACAACTTTCGCTTAGTCCCTACAACCTCTTTCAAGCCGCCTGGGCCCTCCTTCTAAGCCGTCATAGCGGCCGCGAAGAAGTCGTATTCGGCGTCGCCGTCTCAGGCCGCCCTCCTGCCTTACCCGGTGTAGAGCGCATCGTCGGTCTCCTCATCAACAGCATCCCCGTTCGCGCCAGCGTCGAACCCAACACCACCATCGCCAGCTTTCTCAAAGCTCTACAGACCGACCAGTACGCCGCCCAACCGCACGAGCATGCCAGCCTCCGCGACATCCAGACCTGGAGCGGCGTCCGATCCCCCGCCGCGCTCTTCGACAGCCTCCTCGTCTTCGACAACACGCCCCTCGACACCAAACGCCTGCGCAGCGAGCATCTATCCATCTCCAACTTCAACTTCGTTGAGCGCGCCAACTTCCCCGTCACCGTCATGATGGAGATGCGCGAAAAAGCCCGCCTCGGCATCGGCTTTGATACCGCCCGTCTCGACGCCAACACCGCCCGCAACCTCCTCGACCAGCTTCGTAGCCTGCTTCTCGAAATCGCCGACGAACCCTCCCGCACCCTCGCGGAAATCCACGTGCCCGGCTTGCCCACCCCCGCCCTCGCGCCCGCGCCAAGCCGTCTCATCCACACCATCTTCGAAGACCAGGCACAACTCACTCCCAACGCCCCAGCCGCCATCTTCCACTCGCCCTCCGGCGACGATCAAACCCTCACCTACTCCCAGCTCAACGCCCACGCCAACGCCTTCGCTCGCCATCTCCAGACCCTTGGCATAGGCGTAGAAGACCGCGTCGCCCTCTGCCTCGATTCCGGCCTTCCCGCCCTAGTTGCCATCCTCGCCACACTCAAAGCCGGAGCCGCCTACGTCCCCTTCGACAGCGCCACTCCCACAGCTCTGCTCAAAGACCTCATCGCCGACTGCGGAGCCCGCATCGTCCTAGCCGCCCCCCGTCTTGTCAACGATCTCTCCGACCTCAACGCCATCGCGATGCCCGAAGATCTTCCCACCCCTGACCCCATCAACGTAGCCACAACCGCCCAACCCGGCAACCTCGCCTATCTCATCTACACCTCTGGCTCCACAGGCCGCCGCAAAGCCGTCGCCGTAACCCACGCCAGCCTGCAGCGCCTCGTCGAAAGCCAGGTCCCGGCCTTCCAGATCACCGCCGAAAGCCACGTCCTTCAGTTCTCCTCTCTCAGCTTCGACGCCTCCGTCTCAGAGATCTTCACCACCCTCCTCACCGGCGCAACCCTCTATCTCGCATCCCGCGCCACGCTCGTCCCCTCAACCGCGCTCATCGACCTCATGAACCGCTGGCGCATCACCACCGTCACCTTTCCACCATCAGTCCTCGCAGCCCTCCCGCCAGCCAGCCTTCACAGCCTGCAAGTCCTCGTCTCAGCAGGCGAAAGCTGCTCCTCCGACCTCGTCTCTCGATGGGCGCCCGGACGCACCTTCGTCAACGCCTACGGCCCTACTGAATGCACCGTCTGCGCCACCCTGGGCGAGGTCCGTGCCGCATCGCAAAAACCCTCCATCGGTCGCGCCTGCGGCCCAACCCGCATCTACCTCCTCGACCACAACCTCGATCCCGTCCCTCCTGGCTCTCTCGGCGAGCTCTACGTCGGTGGCCCCGGAGTCGCACGTGGCTACTGGAACCGCCCCACCCTCACCTCCGCCGCCTTCCTGCCCGATCCCTTCAGCAAAACCCCCGGCGCCCGTATGTATCGCACCGGCGACCTCGCCCGCATTCTCCCCAACGGAGAGTACGAATTCTCCGGCCGCGCCGACGACCAGGTCAAAATCCGCGGCTTCCGCATCGAACCCGGCGAGATCGCCGCAACCCTTCGCGCCGATCCCTGCATCGCCGACGCAGCCGTCATCCCCGTCTCTGACCCGGCCGACCCCGCCAGCCAGCGCCTCGCCGCCTACATCGTCCCCCGCACCCCGCCAGTCAAACCCGAGTGGTGGCCCTCACTCGCCGAATATCTCGTCTACGACGAGCTCGCCTACCACGCGATGACCACCGACGAGCGCCGCAACCAGAGCTACCGTGCCGCCCTCGCCGCCGCCGTGCCCGGTCGCGTCGTCCTCGACGTCGGCACCGGGCCCGAGGCCCTCCTCGCCCGGCTCTGCCTCGAAGCCGGAGCGGCACGCGTCTACGCCATCGAGCTCCTCGAAGACACCTTCCTCAAGGCCCAGCGCCGCGTCCGCGAACTCGGCCTAGAAGACCGCCTCCACCTCATCCACGGCGACGCCACTCAGGTTCAGCTCCCCGAACTCGCCGACGTCTGCGTCTCCGAAATCGTCGGTGCCCTCGGCGGCAGCGAAGGTGCCACGGTCATCCTCAACAGCGTCCGACGTCTCCTCAAGCCCGATGCCGCCGTCATCCCCGCCCGCAGCCGCACGCTATACGCCCCTGTCGAGCTAGACGCCGACCTCTTCGCCCACCCCGGCTTCGCCCCACTCCCGGCCCGCTACGTCGAAAAGATCTTCGAACAAGTCGGCCGTCCCTTCGACCTCCGCCTCAGCGTCAAAGGCCTCAAACCCTCCCATCTTCTAGCGCCCCCACAGCCCCTCGAAGACCTCGACTTCACCGGCACAGTCCCAGTCGACCAAACCTACCCCTCAACCTTCACCATCACGCGCCCCGGCCGCATGCACGGCTTCCTAGTCTGGCTCACCCTCGACACCGGTGCCGGCGAACTCATCGACATCCTCGAGCACGAACACTGCTGGCTCCCCGTCTTCTTCCCAGTCTTCGATCCCGGCCACAACGTCGCCCCCGGTGACACCCTCCACGCCACCGCCGGCTATCGCCTGAACCCCGATCGCCTCCATCCCGACTACCACATCGAAGGCGCCCTCACGCAGGCCGGTGGCGCCACCCTCCCCATCCAATACCTCTCCGAGCACAACGCCTCCGCCTTTCGCGCCAGCCCCTTCTACGACCGCTTCTTCGCCAACGACACCATCCCCACCCTCAACAAACCACCTGCCGCCCCCTTCAACCTC
>Ga0302305_1002332_pt1 | contig 10781 bp, 10 predicted proteins | sample III_Palsa_E2_3_FD_198764 | JGI IMG/M metagenome (GOLD analysis project Ga0302305, IMG submission 198764) | Peat permafrost microbial communities from Stordalen Mire near Abisko, Sweden - III_Palsa_E2_3 | ecosystem: Environmental > Terrestrial > Soil > Palsa > Peat permafrost | place: Sweden... | reverse complement strand
TGGAGGCTGTCCCGAATGATAATAAGCGAAATCAAAAGGCTGTAGCGAAGGGAAGAAGCATCTTTTTTGAAAAAAAGAAGTAAAAAACTTTTGTTCACTTTGGATTACAGCGTCCAGGGCCGGCGCACTCCAAGTGACAAAGTTTTTTTGCTTCTTTTTGTTCACAAAAAGAAGATTCTTTCTGTGCCTCAACCTGTTGATTTCACCTATTATCATTCGGGACAGATGCCTAAACGCCCAACCAACTACGCGCGAACCGTGCCCCAAGCGATGTGAGTATCTCGTAGGCCGAGGTCTCGGCACCAACGGCAAACGCGTCGATGTCCTGATGCGGGCCGATCAATTCGAGATTGTCGCCCGGGGCGAGTTCGGGCGCGGCGGTGGCGTCGAAGGTGATGAGATCCATGGAAACACGCCCTACCAGAGGTAGGGGGGTGCCGTCAAAATATGCGTGTCCTCGATTGGACAGCGACCGCAACAAACCATCGGCATAACCGGCGCCGATGGTCGCGATCCGCGTGGGTTTTTGCGCCTCCCAGGTGGCGTTATACCCTACCGTCTCGCCTGCCGGCACATCGCGGATCTGTAGTACCCGCGCGTTTAGCCGCACCACGGCGTGCATCGGATTGGGCTGTGAGGGCGTTGGGTTCACCCCGCAAAGCGCCGCCCCCGGTCGGGCGAGGTCGGAGGCGAAGTCCGATCCAAGAAAAATGCCCGAAGAGTTGGCGACGCTGCGGAGTGCACGCGGCAACCTGGCGCAAGCCGCGCGGAATCTGTCGAGTTGGATCACGTTCATCGGATTGCGCGGCCGTTCGGCCGAGACCAGATGGGTCAAGATGAAGCGCAATTCGACCCCCGACATAAGGCCGGGGTCTTGCGCCAGTTGATCCACCTCGCAAGGCGTAAGTCCTAGCCGGTTCATTCCAGTATCTATGTGCAGAAACGCCGGCAGCGAACGGCCCAGCCGGTGGGCTTCGGTTCGCCATAGTACGAGTTCCGGCAAGGAATTGATTACCGGCACGATGCCGCTCGCCGCCTGCGCGCGGGCGGCGCCGGGCGCTATTCCGGTCAGAACGGCGACCAGAGCGGTCGGCACCGCGGGCTGCAATTCCAGCGCCTCATCCAGTGTCGCGACAAAGAAATGGCGGCAGCCCTCGCGGTAGAGCCGCTTTCCGACCATTATCGCGCCCAAGCCGTAGCCGTCCGCCTTCACCACGGCCGAGACCGTGCCTCCCGGATGGCGAGCGCGCAGGATCTGGTAATTGGCGGCGACCGCATCGAGGTCGATCGTAACTGCCGCCAAGGCATGGCTAATGCCGGTCATGCACCTGATCCAGATCGCCGAAGCGGGTGAATTCGCCCTCGAAGAACAGATCGATCTTGCCGGTGGGCCCGTGCCGCTGTTTTTCGATGATCAGTTCAGCCTTGTTGTGCACAAGTTCCATGTCTCGCTGCCATTTGTCGAGCGCGTTCTGGAATTTCTCCTCGTTGTCGTATCCCATCTGCTTCGGTGCCCGCTGTTGAAGATAATACTCGTCGCGATAGACGAACATCACCATGTCGGCATCCTGCTCGATCGACCCGGATTCACGCAAATCTGACAATTGCGGCCGCTTATCGTCGCGGCTTTCCACCGAGCGCGACAACTGCGACAGCGCCAGCACCGGCACATCCAATTCCTTGGCGATCGCCTTCAACCCCTGGGTAATCTGGCTGATTTCCAGCACCCGGCTTTCCGGTTTGGTGCCGGCAGCGGGGCGCATCAGTTGCAAGTAATCGACGATGATCAGCGAAAGCCCCTGGGTGCGCTTCAGTCTCCGGCACCGGGTGCGCAGGCTGGATAGGGTAAGCGCCGGTGTATCGTCGATATGCAGCGGCAGGCCGCCAATCTCGCGCGCGACCTGGACGAATTTGTCGAAATCACGTTGGCTGATCTCGCCGCGACGGATCTTGTCGCCCGAAATCCGGCTCTCCTCGGACAGCAAACGGGTAGCAAGCTGTTCGGAGCTCATCTCCAGCGAGAACATCGCAACCGAACCCTTTGGGCGGGCGGCGGGATCGATCCGGCGGGATTCTTCCATGATCGCCCGCGCCGCGCCGAAGCCGATCTTGGTCGCCAGCGCGGTTTTTCCCATGCCGGGGCGGCCGGCGAGAACGATCAGATCCGAAGGATGCATCCCACCGGTCTTCTTATCCAGATCGCGCAAGCCGGTTGACAAGCCCGAGACGTGGCCTGGCCGGCGGAACGCGCGCTCCGCGGTCACGATCGCACTGGCGAGTGCGATCTCAAAGGTGACCATCGAGCGTTCGGCGCCGCCTTTTTCAGCCAACATATACAAGGAGTGCTCGGCGGTTTCGATCTGCCCCTTGCCGTCGGTCTCGGGATCCGAACCGAAGGCGCGATTGACCAGTTCCTCGCCGATGTCGATCAGCTGGCGGCGCAACCACGCGTCATGGATCGACTTGGCATATTCGCCGGCGTTGATGATGCCGACCATGGCCGCAAGCAGCTGCGAAAGGTAAGAAGTGCCACCGACCTCTTCCAGCACGCCCGAGTGTTCGAATTCACCCTTCAGCGTCACGGCATCAGCAAGCTGGCCCGCTTCCAGCCGGCGCGCGATTGCCTGAAAGATCCGGCCATGGATCGCGTCGGCGAAGTGTTCGGGGGCCAGAAAATCGGACACCCGTTCATACGCCTTGTTGTTGGCAAGCAGCGCCCCCAGCAGCGCCTGCTCGGCCTCAAGGTTGGACGGCGGCAGGCGTGGGCTAAGGCCGAGGATGGGGCGGTCGATGTCGTTCATCAATCGCTTGTAACCCGGATCGGTGTGGCGGGGCAGTGCCCGTGCCTCGGATATCTGGGGATGCTTTGTGAATAACGGGGATGGTAAGAATTTGTTGACCAGATTGTGCGATTCTGGTCGCTCAGATCGAGATGGACGCGATGCGGCAAAAACGCCTGCGCACAAAACCGCGATTGAGCCCGGCCGCAGCCGGACGCAAGGTTCGGGTTAATACTTCGGCCGGCAACAGCGGGCGCGGGGGCCGCGCATGATCACTAAAGACGATGTCGTAGCAAGAACTTTTGCTTTCCTGCGTACAGACGGCACCGAACTCGCGCACCAGCTCGAGCTATTACCCAACGGAACCATATCGGGCGCCGGCCACCCCAACGAGACTTTCTGGGATATCACCCCCGACGGTTTGGCTTTCCTCAACGAAAACGGAATCGCGACCACTTTATTCTCGAGAACTCAACAGCGCGGCGGGCAGACGATCTTTTTCGGGACCTACTGCCCGAGCGGGTCGACGCAAATCGTGCACATGTTGTGGGAGTGGGGCTCTTCGTCGCCCTCCATACAGGCCGCGATCGAACATCGGCTGGTGAAGCACATCGACCGGCGTATCCATGATCTCGGCCAGACGTTGAATCTGGTCGCCCGCAAGCTGCCGCCGCCCACCCGCCGTCCGGTCCGAGTGCTGTTTTTGGTCCACGCCATCGAAACCTGGGACAGTTTGATGGACATCTATGAGGCGATGCGCGCAGCCCCTGATTTCGAACCAATCGTGGCGACGCTGCCACGCAACTATCACGGCGAAAAATGCATCTTCGAAGGTGAGCTCGCCAATCACGAAGGTTTGCGACGCCTGGGCGTGGCGCATATCCGCCCAGCCGCCGAGCTATCCGAGACGGGTGAAGCGGAAAACGCGCTCGATATTGTAAAAGCCGTTTCCCCTGACATCATCTTTCGCCAATCCCCGTGGGACGCCGATTTCCCGGCGGCGTTCTGTGCCGCCGCCCTCGGTTTCGCGCGCTTATGCTATGTCCCCTATTATGGCTTCAATCTACTGGAGCATTACAACGTCAAGGGAGACCATTGCGACCTCTACGCCGACCAGGGATTCCATCGGCTATGTTGGCGCATCTACGCCGAGTCCGATGTCACCGCACGCAGGATGCAAATGGGCTCCGCGCGCGGCGGCGACAATGTGGTTGTCGCTGGTCACCCCAAACTCGACCGCCTGTGGAATGCGCGCGAACGCCCCGCGTGGCCGATCGTGGCGGCGGATGGAGTGCGGCGCTTTCGCGTCATCTGGGCGCCACATCATAGCATTCGTGGGAATTGGCTCGGCTTTGGCAGATTCCTGCAAAGTTACGAGGCGATGCTGGAGTGGGCGCGCCAGGACGCAAACGTCGAGATCGTGCTGAAGCCGCACCCCGCATTGTTCGCGAAACTACGCGACGAACCCGGGTTGCTCGACAGATTCCTGCACGACTGGCGAGTGCTGCCGAATACTGCGCTGGTCGAAGGCGGCGATTACGGCCCGCTCTTGGCGGGATCCGACGCAATGTTGACCGACGGCATCAGTTTTCTCGCCGAATATCAGCTCTTCGCCAAGCCGCTGGTTTTTCTGGATAGCGCCCACCATTCACCGTTCAACGCAATCGGCCTCGAGATGCTGAAGGCGGTCTGCCGCGTCGACGATGTGGCCTCCGCAAGAGTTTTTCTTGATGAATTCCGTCGTACCGGTAACGATCCGGCGGCGCCGGCCCGATCGGATATCATCGAAACACTGCTGCCTTATCCGGGACAAGCCGCCCAGCGCGTTTTGGAAGATTTGCGCGCAGGACTGTCGATTGAGGGTTAGAAGGAAGCCTCCAGAAGGCATTTTCTTGAAAAAAAGAAGCAAAAACCTTTGATACTTAAGCTCTGGATGATTCCCGAAATCGTTGCTATAAAGCACAATAAGAAGCAAAAACACTTTGTCGATTTAGAACTTCGCCCACCAGTCCGTCGACTGGTGGGTTCCGATCCATTCCAACAAAAGTTTTTGCTTCTTTTCTTCAAAAAAGATGCTGCCTTCCTTCGCTACAACCGATTCGCGCGCTATCATTCCGGATAGACTCTTACAGATATTTGATCAGAAAAAAGCCGCCGATCAGCGCGATCGCGAATCCGGTCGTAGCCAACGTCAGATGCTTCTCGATGAAATGCTCGGCCCGATCGCCGAAACGCCATAAGATCGCCGCCTCCAAGAAGAATCTACCTCCGCGGGTGGCCAAACTTGCCAACATGAACAAAGGAAAATTAAACCGCGCAGCTCCCGCGGCGATCGTGACGATCTTGTAGGGGATCGGAGTCAAACCCTTGATCAATATCAGCGCCAGCCCATACCTCGCGAATTGCGACTGAAACGCGGCAAAGGCCGCCTGATAGTGGTAAGCCGCCAAGATCGGCGTCGCGAGCCGATTGAACAATTCATCGCCGATTAGATAACCCAAGGCGCCGCCGGCAACGCTGCAAAGCGTGCAAATCAGCGCGAGATGCCAGGCCGTGCGCGGCCGGGCCAGCGCCATCGGCAGCAGTAACAAATCAGGCGGCAGTGGAAAGAAACTCGCCTCGGCAAAGGCGATCAGACCCAACCACCAATGCGCCCGGGGTGACGCGGCGCGGGCGATAATCCAGGCATAAATACGGCGCAGCATGACGGGCCTTTCGCGGGGGCCGGCCTGCAATGCCAGTTTGCCTGGTGGGAATCAAGTCAAGCGACGTCACTCCCCGCAAGGGCTCAACCCGGCTTCTTGCCCAAAATGCACTTCCCAGGCAGCGCGGTACAGTTCACCAACGCATCGAACATTCCGCCGGCACCGCGGCGGATCAAAGGACCGTTACCGTCATCGCAAGCAACTTCGAACCAGGTATTGCCGGCCGGCGAGCGCACGATAAACCGATGGCCGATCACCCGGCACCGGTTCGGTGAACTCGAAGCGTAATCGGCGAGTTCCGCGATGATCGGTGCAGTGTCGGTGAGCTTGCAGGCAAGCGAAGCCGAAACGTCGGTCTCGATACAAGGCGAGGCACTTACCAGCTGATCGAAACGCGGAGGTGAGCCGGTGACCAGCACATAGCCGTCACCGGCCTTGCACGCGACTTCGAAGAAGGAATTCTGTGCGTTGTGCCCCAATCCGCGTTGCCCCCGCGAGCGCGCAATTTACGCCCGCCTTGGCGATCAAGTTATTGAAGCCCGCGCTTTGATCCTCGTTGGCAGCAAGTGTGCAGGCCAGGTTTTTCTGCGGCGGCACGGCCATTTCCAAGCAGCTGTAGACAGCATGCGGCGAGGCGCTCGGTTGGTTCACGATCACGTAGCCGAGCCCCTGGGCGCAAGCTACCTCATACGCGAGCGGCGCCGAAATTTGCGCCGGCGCAACCGCCGCGGGACTGCCGGCGTCGTCATCGGGCGGTACTCCAACGCCGGGGCCAGCGGGGTTGTCGGCGAAGCTGCCCGATATATTGACATCGCCATGAGCGGCGGCCGGAGCACCACCGGTGTCCGGTTGCATGATCTCGCGTGCGTCAATTGCAGTGCATTGCAGATTGGCGCCGGCGATCGCGGCGTTGGCCTTGGTCGTCAGCGCATTACCGGCGTCGCGCGCCGCCGCACATGGACTCGACAGCAGCAACAGCATCGCGACAAGCAAGGACAGACACCCGACGATACGGGGGGCCTGAATTAGGCTCAATGCTTCCTCCCTTTCGGCGCTCTGTTGTCTCGTGGCGTTACAAGATCAACCAACCACCGCCCCGCGGGCTCATCCCCGGTCCGATCGCGCAGGTGACGATCCCGGAATGTAAAACCGTCCTTGGGTGGGCAACAATAGCACCGGCACCGCGCCAGGCCGGGTGTCCCGAATTTAATTCCGGCGTGTGACAATATTGCCCAAGGGGTCCCCATAAGCTACAGGCTCTCGGTTCCCCGAACCCGGAGAGAAGCCATGTCCGTGATGCCCGACCGTTGGATCCGCCAGATGGCGACGGATCACGCCATGATCGAACCCTTCGTGGCCGAGCAAAAACGCGGCAACACGATTAGCTTCGGACTCAGCAGCTATGGCTACGATGCCCGCGTCGCCGACGAGTTCAAAATCTTCACCAATGTGGATAGCGCGATTGTCGATCCGAAAGCCTTCAGTCCTGATAGCTTCGTCACCCGACGCGGGCCGGTCGCGATCATTCCGCCGAATAGTTTCGCACTCGCGCACACTGTGGAATATTTCCGCATCCCGCGCGACATCCTGGTGATATGCCTCGGCAAATCGACCTACGCCCGCTGCGGCATCATCGTGAACGTTACCCCGCTGGAACCCGAATGGGAGGGCCAAGTGACCATCGAAATCAGTAATACGACTCCCCTGCCCGCCAAAATCTACGCGGGGGAGGGCATCTGCCAATTCCTGTTCCTGCAGGGCGCCGGACCTTGCGATGTCTCGTATGCCGACAAGGCCGGCAAATACATGGGCCAGCGCGGCGTTTCGCTGCCGCGGATGGATTGAAACATGGACCGGATCGAAATCCAAGGGGGCGAGCGTCTGACCGGCACTATTCCGATCGGCGGCTCCAAGAATGCGGCGCTGGCGCTGATGGCGGCGGGGTTGCTCACAGGCGAGCGCCTGCAGCTGACCAACGTGCCTTACCTCGCCGATATCAGAACCATGACCAAACTGATCGTCCAGCACGGCTTGGAGGTCGCGAAAACCGCTGAGCGCGAGCTATCTATTGGCGGCGAGATCACTAACACCGTGGCACCCTACGAAATCGTGAGCCAGATGCGCGCCTCGATCCTGGTACTGGGGCCACTGCTCGCGCGCATCGGCGAAGCTCGTGTATCGCTCCCCGGCGGCTGCGCGATCGGCACCAGACCGATCGATTTCCATCTCAAGGGCCTAGAACAGATGGGCGCCGAGATCGAGCTTGACGGGGGCTATGTGAAAGCCACCGCGCCGCGGGGGCTGTGCGGCGCCGAGATATTGCTGCCTGGCCCGTCGGTGGGTGCGACCGAGAATCTGATGATGGCGGCGAGCATCGCCCGCGGCCGTACCCTGATCGCCAACGCGGCGCACGAGCCCGACGTCGTCGATTTGGCCAACTGCCTGAACGCAATGGGCGCCAGGATCGAGGGCGCGGGGACCGGGCGGATCGTGATCGAGGGCGTGGGCTCACTGCACGGAGCGCGGGTCGAAATCACGCCCGACCGCATCGAGGCAGGAACCTATGCGTGTGCGGCGGCGATCACCGATGGTGATCTGCTGCTGGCGGGCGCAAGTGCTGCGCATCTGGGGGCGTTGTTGGATGTGCTGCGTGCGGCCGGCGTGGAGACGATCGAAGAGTCGGACGGCGTCCGCGTTCGCGGCACTGGGCGGCTCACGGGGGTCGATGCCAAGACCGAACCGTATCCGGGTTTTCCTACCGACATGCAGGCCCAATTGATGGCGGTAATGGCGGTGGCCGAGGGTGCGTCGATGTTGACCGAGACGATCTTCGAAAATCGTTTCATGCATGTCCCCGAGCTTTCACGTATGGGCGCGCGCATTGTGGTGCATGGTGCCTCCGCGATCGTGCGCGGCGTGCGCGAGCTGTCAGGTGCGCCTGTAATGGCAACCGATTTGCGGGCGTCGTCGTCGTTGATATTGGCTGCGTTGGCCGCAAAAGGGGCGAGTGCGGTGAGCCGGGTCTATCATTTGGATCGCGGTTATGAGGCCGTCGAACGCAAACTTTCCGCGTGCGGCGCTCGCATCGTGCGGATTAGGGACTGACCGCGGTGCAATCGTCTGAAAAAGTTTTTTTGCTTCTTTTTGTTCACAAAAAGAAGATTCTAGGAGTCTTCTTTTTTGAAAAAAAGAAGCAAAAAACTTTTGTCCATAAGGTTCGATGATGAGCTCCAGGCAGTTGATTTTGGCCTTGCCAAAGGGGCGCATCCTCGACGAATGCGGGCCGGTGCTGGCTGCCGCCGGCATCGAACCGGCTGCGGACTACCTCGACGACAATAGCCGCCGACTGCGCTTTCCAACCAATCACGCGGACCTCGATGTCGTGCGAGTGCGGCCATTCGATGTCGCAACCTTCGTCGCCTTTGGCGCGGCTGAAATCGGGATCTGCGGTGGCGACGTGCTGCTGGAATTCGACTATTCCGAAATCTACGCACCACTCGACCTGGGGATCGGCAAATGCCGCATCTCGGTCGCCGAACCCGCCGCCACCGCCGGCACGGACGACCCTTCGCGCTGGTCGCAAGTGCGCGTCGCTACCAAATATCCCAACATCGCCGGCCGCCACTACGCCGCACGCGGCATCCAAACCGAGATCGTGCACCTGAACGGCGCGATGGAATTGGCGCCGGGCCTCGGCTTGTCACGGCTGATCGTGGACCTGGTGCAGACCGGGTCTACACTAAGGGCCAACGGCTTGGTCGAAACCGAAATTATTGCCCATATCAGCTCGCGGCTGATTGTGAACCGCACCGCATTGAAGACCAAACCCGAGCAGATCGGCGCCTGGATCACCCGCTTTCGTGAGGCCATGGGGAAAATATGAAGCGCATTGCTACTCGTGACGCGGATTTTGCCGCGCAATTTGAAGCGCTGGTGAACGATGCCCGCGAGACCACCGCGCGCGTCGATCAGGCGGTGGCGGAGATCATCGCCGACGTGCGTGCGCGCGGCGACGCGGCATTGTGCGAATATACCGAGAGGTTTGACCGCCTGAAGTTGACTGCTGACGCGATTGCAATCACCCAAGCCGAAGTTGACGCCGCGATTGCTCTGGTGCCGCAGGAATTGCTCGCGGCGCTCGACGTCGCCGCGGTGCGGATCGAGCGCTTCCATCGGGCACAGATGCCGAGCGACCTGAGGCTGGAAGAACCGGGGATGATTTTGGGCATGCGTTGGAACGCGCTCGATGGGGTGGGGATTTATGTGCCCGGCGGAAAGGCGGCGTATCCGTCCTCGGTGCTGATGAACGCGCTACCCGCGCGCGTGGCCGGAGTTGCGCGGATTGCAATGTGCGTGCCCACGCCTGGCGGAGTGCTGAACCCTCTGGTATTGGCCGCCGCCCGCCGCGCCGGAGTTTCGGAGATTTATCGTGTCGGTGGGGCGCAGGCGGTGGCTGCGCTGGCTTACGGGACCGCCACGATCGCTCCGGTCGATCGTATCGTGGGCCCCGGCAATGCTTACGTGGCCGAGGCCAAACGCCAGGTATTTGGCCGCGTTGGCATCGACGGGGTCGCGGGCCCCTCGGAAATTGTGGTGGTGGCCGACGCCACGAACGACCCCCGGCTGGTGGCGATCGACCTGCTCGCCCAGGCCGAGCACGACGAAGCCGCGCAATCAATCCTGATCACCGACGACGCCGGGTTCGCCGACGCGGTGGCGGAGGCGGTCGCGCGCGAGATCCCCACCCTGCCCCGCGCTGCGATTGCCGGTGCAAGCTGGGAGCAGCACGGCGCAATTATTTTGGTGCGCAGCCTGGACGAGGTTCCGGCGCTAATCGATCGTTTGGCGCCCGAGCATCTGGAATTGATGCTGACTGATTCTGCCGCGATGTTCGCGCGGATTCGGCACGCTGGGGCGGTGTTTATGGGTCGGTTCTGCCCTGAGGCGATCGGAGATTACGTGGGCGGCCCCAACCACGTGTTGCCGACTGGACGTACTGCACGTTTCGCTTCCGGTCTATCGGTGTTTGATTTCATCAAGCGCACGACTTGGATCGAGGGTGATGAAAACGGTCTATCCGAAATCGGCCCGGCTGCTGTGCTACTGGCGGAGGCCGAAGGATTGCAAGCCCATGCGCGGAGCGTGGCGTTGAGGTTGAATCGAAGTAGGTAAGCCGGCCACTAGAGCGCGATGGGATTAGTTCTACGCATAGCCAGAATTCCTGAAGTAGTTGGCACATTCTTCTGGTGTGTAGCTGCTGAGTAGTGAGCCGATGGCGGCGCAGACTTTCTCTTGA
>Ga0302305_1002330_pt1 | contig 10784 bp, 6 predicted proteins | sample III_Palsa_E2_3_FD_198764 | JGI IMG/M metagenome (GOLD analysis project Ga0302305, IMG submission 198764) | Peat permafrost microbial communities from Stordalen Mire near Abisko, Sweden - III_Palsa_E2_3 | ecosystem: Environmental > Terrestrial > Soil > Palsa > Peat permafrost | place: Sweden... | reverse complement strand
GCTGGCGATCAATGAGACGATCCATCTTACGGATGCGCCTGCTGTTGCTGTACTTACGGCAACCACGACTATGCTCAATGCTTCCGCGACGCTGGTGACTGTTGGTGGCAATATCCAACTGACTGCGACGGTGACGCCTGCGGGTAGCTCTACGACGGGTACGGTGAGCTTCTATGACGGCTCGACGTTGCTTGGTTCGTCCGCGGCAACGAGTGGCGTGGCCGTCTACAACACCACAGCGCTTGCTACGGGTGGTCATGCGCTGCAAGCTATCTACTCAGGCAATGCGACGCTTGCTGCGAGTACTTCAGCAGCTGTGACTGTGACGGTGACGACGCAGAATGTTCTGACGGTGACGGTGCAAAATGCGACACGTGATTTTGAGACGGCCAATCCGGCGTTCGGTTATGGCATTACCGGGTTTGTGAATGGGGACACGATAGCGGTTGTTAGTGGAGCGCCTGCGTTGTCGACGACAGCGGTATTGAATTCTCCTAAGGGCAATTATGTGATCGCGGCGTCGCCTGGGACGCTGGCTGCGCCGTCGAACTATGCGTTCACGTTTGTGAACGGCTTACTGACGGTGACTGGCAATGTGGCGCAGACGATCACGTTTCTGCGGATTCCTGATCTGCCCATTGCAGTGGTCCACGCGATTACGCTGACGGCTCATAGCACCTCGGGGCTTCATGTCACGTATGCAGTGACTGGGCCGGCGACGGTCTCGGGTAGCGTGGTGACCTTTACGGGGACAGGGTTGGTTACGGTCACTGCATCGCAGTCTGGGAATGCAACTTTTGCTCCGGCGACTTCGGTCGTGCGGAGCTTTACGGTGACGCCATGAAGACACTCTTTACGGTTAGGAAGATCAATGTAGCTTGCTTGCTTGTTGCGTTGGCGATGTTGGTCGATGGTTGTGGGACGGGGCTTGCGCCTGGTGGTCAGAGTGTCTTGACGCCGAGTGGGGCGATCAAGGTGAATGGCATGGTGCATGGCGGTCAGCAGCCGGTGTCAGGGGCGACGATCCAGCTTTATGCTGTTGGGATTGCCGGGATCAAGTCCGCGGCGACACCTTTGATTGGCACGACGGTGCAGACGCTGGCGGATGGGAGCTTCAGCATTACGGGCGACTGGGACTGCACTTCGAACACGGCGGCGTATGGGGTGAATCCGCAACTGTATATTGTTGCGACGGGTGGGAATCCTGGGCTTTCCGGTAGCGTGAACAATGGGGCGTTGGCGATGATGGCGGCGTTGGGGCCGTGCAGTGGGCTTACTGCATCGAGCTTCCTCTTTATTGATGAGGTGACTACGGTGGCTTCTGTGGTTGCGCTTTCGCCGTTTATGGCGGACATCGCGCATGTTGGAGCGCAAGGGGCGAATGCTACTGGGCTGGTGAATGCTTTTGCTACGGCGAACGTGCTTGCGAATATGACTACGGGTAGCTCGCCTGGGAGTGGCTTGCCAGCTAACGCTACTGTGCCTATTAGTGAGATCTACTCTTTGGCGGACATGCTGGCGGCTTGTGTGAACTCTGATGGAACGGGTGCTTCGTGTAGCGGACTCTTCTCTGCGGCTACGCCTGCTGGTGGTTCGGCTCCTGCGAATACTGTTGCTGCGATGTTGAACATCAATGCGAATCCGGGGAGCAATGTAGCGGCTTTGTTGGGGCTGGTCCCGGCGTCTGCGCCGTTTCAGCCGGCTTTGACGGTGGCTCCTAATGACTGGTCGGTTGCTTTGAATTTTACGGGGGGTGGGCTTAATGCGCCTGTGGGTATTGCTATTGATGCGAGTGGGAATGCGTGGGTCGCTAATGCGGGCGGGAATAGCGTGACTGGGCTTAGTAGTGTTGGTGCGTTGTTGACAGGGGCTTCGGGCTATATGGGAGCGAATAATATCTTTGGGGCGCAGGGGGTTGCGGTTGATAGGAGTGGGAACGTCTGGGTGGCGGATACGCTGCTTAGTTCGGTGGTTGAGCTGACGGTGAGTGGGGGAGTGGTGCAGTCGAGTGCGAGCTTTACGGCGGGTGGGATTAGTGGGCCGACGGGAATCGCTATCGATAGCCAGAACAATGTCTGGGTGAGTAACTTTGCTGGTGGATCGGTGACGGAGTTGAGTAGTGTGGGGGCGGCGGTGGGGGCTAGTCCGCTGACTGCTGCTGGAGTGTTGCAGAACCCTTCGACGGTTGCTGTTGATTCTGGTGGGAATGTTTGGGTGACGGACAATAGTGCCGCTACGGTTGCGAAGTTTAGCAATAGCCAGACGCTATTGAGTGGTGCGGGGTTTACGGACAATGCCATGCTTGCGCCGGAGGGGGTTGCGCTTGATGCCAGTGGGCGGGCGTGGGTTGCGGATAACGGGATCAGTGCGGCGAGTTTATTTGCCGCCGGTGGCGGGTCGCTGCTGGCGGCGCCCTATATGGGCGGGGGGCTGTCGCTTCCGGCGGCGGTGGCGGTGGATGGGCAGGGGGTGGTGTGGGTTGCGAATAGCCAGACGGCGGGTAGTATCTCGAAGCTGGGGTTTGGGTTGAGTGCGCCGCTTTCTCCGGCTACGGGTTTTGGGGTGTTGAACGCTCCTTCCGGGATTGCTGTGGATTCGTCGGGCAGTGTATGGACGGCGAATGCTGGGGATAACAGCGTGTCGGAGGTGATTGGGTTGGCGATGCCTGCTACTGTGCCGTTGGCTGCTGGTGTGGGGCCTTAGGGGGGTGCCCCCCGGGGGGGGGTATTTTTTGGCGCAAAATCTTGATGGGAAAGGGTTTAGCTTTGGACCTCCGGTGTTTTATGTCGGACCTTTGGTGTGTTGTGTAGGGTGCTTTGGGAGCGTCAGATGGGAGCCGCGGAGGGTTCGACCGGTCTCACTGCTTCTGGGGTAATTGTATGACGCGTGTCAAGGGTTTTGGCTGGGGTGGGGTCTGAGGGGTAGCAAGGATGTCGTGGCCGAAAGCCCGGGGCGGTGTTGCTGGGGCGACGGGTATGGCAGGTCCTTCGACTGCGCAACTCGCAAAGTGCGCGAGCTGCTTCGCTCAGGATGACAGTTCTGTCGTGGGAAGAGGATTCTTCTGTCGTGGAATGAGCGTGCGGCGGAGGAAGTGCCAGAAGCGAGTTAGGTCGGCTGGGTCGATGAAGAGGACGTAGGCGGCGAGGATGTCCCACTGGAACATGGGGATGTTCAGGGCATACTCGAGGCAAAGGTGGAAGAAGAGGCCGGTTAGAAGCATGGGGTAGCGCAGGGGGCGAATCCATACGAGGATGCCCATGCAGCACTCGAAGGCGAGGGTGAACCAGGTTCCTAGTTTTTCGGCTAGTGGCGTTTGAACCCATTGGGGGAGGGGGAAGCGGGTGAGGGAGTGGAGGTTCAGGACGTAGTACAGAGCGGTGCCGTGGACCCAGGTGTTGCCCTTCATCTTCCACCAGAAGGAGAAGAGGTAGACCATGGCGAGCTCTAGCTGGATCATCCGTTGTGCCCAGGGGATGATAGGCGGCGGCACGGCGCCTTCGAGACCGCGGCGGATGCGGATGAGGCGGTCGAGCGAAAGGGCTGCGCCTGCGGGGGCGAACATAAGGAAGAAGCCGGCGACGCGGAGGAAGGTGTCGCCGCCGTTGTTGATGAAGAGGTTTCGCTGATGCAGCGAGGTGATGCAGACGAAGACGATGATGCTGCTAAAGCGCGTCCACAAGCCTGCGGTGAGGAGTAGAGCGAAGGCCAGGAAGACCCAGAAGAAGGCGGTGATCCAGTGGTTGTCCTGCGGCATGACGGTGAAGAGGTTGATGCGCATGCCGGGCTCGACGGTTTGCATGGCAGGCAGGGAGACCCAGCCGTTTACGCCGAACCAGTTTAGCCAATCGAAGTGCAGCAGGAGCAGGGTGCAGGTGACGCAGATGCCGTAGAGGATGCGGAAGAGGCCGAGCGAGGTTGGCGACTGCGGGGTGAAGAAGAAGCGGTTCCAGGCTTGCCCAAGGTTTCGCAGGTTCATTTCGAGTCCTCGGGCAGGAAGTACTCCTGATAAAAGATGTCCGGGCTGGGGGTGGGTTCTTTGCCTTTGGGGGTGCCGGGGACGATGTCTGCGTGGAAGTTGAGCAGCATCACTTTTTCCGTAGGGTCGCCCGGGGTGTCAAAGGACTTGGCGAGTTTGTTGGCGACGTTGGGCCAAAGGACGGAGTTTGTCTGGGCTGGAAGGGTTTCGGCGAACTTGCGGTAGCGCTCTTCGCGATAGCGCTGGCTGTAGCTGAACTGCTCCATGCGGGGGAAGCCCCAGACGTGGACGTCGCCGGATTGGGACATTGCGATGGCTTTGACGAAGGTGTTGCTGGAGACCGGGCTGGGGGCGAAGGTGTCCCATGACTGGAAGAGGCCGGACCAGACCATGTAAGGGCGAATGAGCTGCCGTACGGCGAGGATGGGCGGGTTGCTGAGCGGGACGGCCCAGCAGAAGATAGCGACGATGTGGAAGAGGATGAAGGCACTGATGGTGCCTTGCAGGAGAGCGCTCCGCGGGGCGGCAGAGGTCAGGGATGCGCGCGAGGATTTCGTGGCCCTGGGCTTCGTTTTTTTCTTGCCACTGGTGGTTGCGCTCATTGCTCTTTCGCGGTGATTGCCGGGGTGAGGGATTAGACGGTTCGTAACCGGCTTTAGATAGGGTATAGGCAGAGGTAGGCTTCGGTCTTGTCGCTCGCCGATAGTACGGGAGAGTATTTCGCCGGGGTAGACCCTTTGGGGGGTACTTCGGTTTTGTGGATCGGGTAGGCTTAGGCAGTAACGACCTTAGAGCTTCCTGGTGTTCCAAGGAGAGTGACGTGATTGAAAGAGGGAAAGTGTATAGGTTGTCCAGGCGGCTTGGCAGGTCCTTCGACTGCGCGTCTTGCATGAAGCCGCAAGACGCTTCGCTCAGGATGACAGTTTTGTGGGGATTGATTTGATTGCAAAAGCTGCAATACGCTCCGCAGGGAATTACCATCTAACGATTCAGAACTGATACAGAGGAGAGCTCATGCAACTCGGAATGATAGGTCTGGGCAGGATGGGAGCCAATATGGTTCGCCGGCTCGCAGCGAATGGTCACGAATGTTTCGTCTTCGATATGTCGCCGAAGGTTGTTGAGGATTTGGCGAAGGAGCATGGGGTAACAGGAACCTCTTCGATTGAAGACATGATTTCGAAGATGGCGAAGCCGTGTGCGCTGTGGATGATGATTCCGGCAGGTGTGGTGGAAGATACGATTGCCGAGATTGCTCCGCATCTTGCGCCGGGCGACATTCTGATCGACGGCGGAAACTCGTATTACATCGACGACATTCGCAGAGCGAAAGAGCTTGCGGAGAAGAAGATTGAGTACGTGGACGTAGGAACGAGCGGCGGTGTATGGGGGCTGGAGCGCGGCTACTGCATGATGATTGGTGGATCGAAGGCGACGGTGGAGCATCTTGATCCGATCTTCAAGACGATCGCTCCGGGGATTGGCGATATTGCGTTGACGCCGGGACGCGAGAAGATGGGTGGGACTTCGCAGGAAGGCTATCTGCACTGTGGTGAGAATGGTGCGGGCCACTTTGTGAAGATGGTACACAACGGCATTGAGTACGGCATGATGGCGGCGTATGCGGAAGGCCTGAACGTGATCAAGGGTGCCAACATTGGCAAGCATACGGCGGAGATTGATGCGGAGACTACGCCGCTGCGTGATCCGGAGCACTATCAGTATGACTTCGATCTTGCGGACATTACGGAAGTGTGGCGCAGAGGAAGCGTGATTGCTTCGTGGTTGCTTGATTTGACTGCGTCTGCGCTGGTTGGCGATCCTCAGCTTTCGAAGTTTGGTGGCAGGGTATCAGACTCAGGCGAAGGGCGATGGACGGTGAAGGCGGGCATTGATGAAGGTGTGCCTACGCCGGTGCTGACGGCTGCTTTGTATGAGCGGTTCAGTTCACGAGGCGATGACGAGTTTGCCAACAAGCTGCTTTCTGCGATGCGTTATGAGTTTGGTGGTCATTTGGAAAAGCCCGCAGCGAAGTAGGTTGTATCAACCTATAGACCGCTGTGGTTGGCGAGACTGTCGTGGCCGAAAGCCCGGAGCTGTATTGCTTGTAGGAGTGTATGGCAGGTCCTTCGGCTGCGCAGCTCGCAAAGTGCGCGAGCTGCTTCGCTCAGGATGACAGTTCTGGGGTAGTTCAGGTTATGACAGTTTTGTAGTAGTTCGGGCTATGACGATTTTGTAGTAGTTCGGGCTATGACGATTTTGTAGCGGTTCAGTTGATTGCAAGAGGATGTAGCTTAGATCTTCAACATTGAAAGGAACGTTTGTGACTCACGTCCAATCTGATGCATTAGTTTTTTTTGGCGCTACTGGCGATCTTGCTTATAAGAAGATCTTTCCTTCGCTGCAGGCCATGGTGAAGCGTGGCACGTTGAATGTCCCGGTGATCGGTGTAGCGAAGGCTGGATGGGGGCTCGATCAGCTCATCGCGCGTGCGAAGGATAGTCTCGAACAGCATGGCGGACTTGATCCGGCGGCGTGGGAGAAGCTGAGCTCGCTGCTGCGTTATGTGGACGGGGACTACTCCGATCCGGCTACGTTTGAAGCGGTGCGTAAGGAGCTTGGCAATGCGGAGCATCCTTCGCACTATCTAGCGATTCCTCCGTCTCTGTTTGAAGAGGTGGTGGAGCAGCTAGTGAAGTCAGGCTCAGCCAAGGGCGCGCGCATGATTGTGGAGAAGCCGTTTGGGCATGACCTGGCCTCAGCGCAGGAGTTGAACCGGATTCTGCTGTCGGCTTTTCCGGAGTCGTCGATTTTCCGGATCGATCACTACCTAGCGAAAGATCCGGTGAAGAACATGGTGTCGTTCCGGTTCTCGAACTCGTTCCTGGAGCCGCTGTGGAATCGCGATCACATTGAGAGCGTGCAGATCACGATGGCGGAAGACTTTGGCGTGCAGGGGCGCGGAGCTTTTTACGACCAGACGGGAACGGTTCGGGATGTGATCCAGAACCATATCTTCCAACTGATGTGTAACGTGGCGATGGAGTCGCCGGCGCGCAACGATAGCGAGTCGGTTCGGGATGAGAAGGTGAAGGTGTTGAAGGCGATTTCGCCGATCGAGCCGAAGCACCTTGTGCGCGGGCAGTTTCGTGGATATCTGGATGAGAAGGGCGTTGCGCAGGACTCTCAGACGGAGACGTTTGCGACGCTTTGCCTGGAGATACAGTCGTGGCGTTGGGAAGGCGTGCCGTTCTTCATTCGCGCGGGGAAGAACCTGCCGGTGACTTGTACGGAAGTGATTGCCCGGTTCAAGAAGCCGCCGCCGACGAAGTTCTCGGATGTGGTTGGGCCGCAGAACTACATACGGTTTCGGATTAGCCCAGACATGACGATCGCGATGGGCGTGTCCGTGGAGTCGCTGGAGCATACGGCGGAGCGTGATCCGGTGGAGTTGATCGCGAGCCGCCATCCGAGGCCCGAAGAGATGGAAGCCTATGAGCGTGTGCTTACCGATGCGATGGCGGGTGATCCGACGATCTTTGCGCGGCAGGATTATGTGGAAGAGGCGTGGCGGATTGTGGACCCGGTGTTAAAAGCCGAGACCCCCGTGTATACGTACGAGCCGCATACATGGGGGCCTAAGGAAGTCGATCAACTGCTGCCGTGTGGCGGATGGGTTGTGCCGGCGCCAGCGGCTGAAGAATCGGCGCAGAGCTAACAGCGGGAGCTGCCCCTACTTGGTGGGGGCAGCTTCGGTGAGTCCGCGGTACTTGAGCATGGGCTTGGTGTCGGGTTCGGCGCCTAGCCACTTGTTGTACATCTTGTCGAGGTCTTCGGTGTTGCCGCGGGACAGAACCATGGAGCGGAAACGGTCGCCGTTGGCGCGGGTTAGGCCGCCGTGCTGCTCGAACCACTGGTAAGCATCGTCGTCGAGCATCTCTGTCCAGAGATAGGCGTAGTAGCCGGCGGAGTATCCGTTAGCCCAGATGTGCAGGAAGTAGCTGGAGCGGTAACGGGGTGGGACGGTTTCGAGGTCGAGGTGGGTGCGAGCGAGGGCGGCTTTCTCGAAGACGTCGACGTTTTGCAAGGGAGCCGATGAGGGCAGGGAGTGCCACTGCATGTCGAGCTCGGCTGCGGCGAGGATTTCAGTGAGCATGTAGCCTTCGTTGAAGGTAGAGGACTTCTTGAGCTTGGCGACTAGCTCGGCGGGCATGGGAGCGCCGGTCTTGTAGTTCTTGGCGAAGTGGTTGAAGACCTGCGGGTTTGAGGCCCAGTGCTCGTTGAACTGCGAAGGGAACTCTACGAAGTCGCGGGGTACGGATGTGCCGGAGAGCGACGGGTATTTGGTGTCGGCGAACATGCCGTGGAGACCGTGGCCGAACTCGTGGAACATGGTGGTGACGTCGTCAAAGCTGATGAGTGCGGGCTCGCCGGGTGCGGGCTTGGCGAAGTTGGCGACGTTGTAGATGACGGGGATGGTGCCGAGGAGGGTGGACTGGTTGACGAAGTTGCTCATCCACGCGCCGCCCTGCTTGTTGTCACGCTTGAAGTAATCGAAGTAGGCGAGAGCGAGGGTCTTGCCGTTGTTGTCGAAGACTTCAAAGACGCGGACGTCGGGGTCGTAGACGGGGAGGTCGTGACGCTCTTTGAAGGTGAGGCCGTAGAGCTGGTTGGCGGCGTAGAAGACGCCATCCTGCAAGACGGTGTTGAGCTCGAAGTAAGGCTTGACTTCGTTTTCGTCGAGGTCGTACTTGGCTTTGCGGACTTGCTCGGAGTAGAAGTTCCAATCCCAGGGCTTGAGCTGGAAGCCGCCTTTTTGACTGTCGATGAGCGCCTGAATTTCGGCGCCTTCGCCCTTAGCCTTGGCGGTTGCGGCGGGGACGAGGTCGTCCATGAACTTGAGGGCGGCTTCTGGGGTTTTGGCCATTTGATCCTGGAGGTTCCAGGCGGCGTAGTTGGGGAAGCCGAGGAGGTGGGCTTTTTCAGCACGGATTTGCGCGAGACGCGAGATGATGGCGCGGGTGTCGTTGGCGTCTGAGCGCTCGGTGCGGTTGATGGAGTTGTTGAAGATGGCTTCGCGAGTGGAGCGGTTGGTGAGCTCGGCGAAGTCGGGCTGCTGGGTGGTGTTTTGCAACGGGATGCGGTAGCCGGACTGCTTGGTGTCCTTGGCGGAGAGCTCGGCGGCGGAGATTTGCGCGGGGGTGAGGCCGGCGAGGTTGGCCTTGTCGGTAGTGACGTAGGCGCCGGCCTTGGCGGCGGCGAGGAGCTTGGTGAGGAAGTCGTTGGAGAGCTTGGCGTCTTCTTCGTTCAGCTTCTTGAGCTTGGTCTTGTCGGCGTCAGAGAGGTTGGCGCCGGCTTTGACGAACTGCTGGTAGTCGTACTCGACGAGGCGGAGGGATTCGGGGTCGAGGTTGAGGGTGGCGCGTGCCTCGTAGACCTTTTTGATGCGGGCGAAGAGCCTGGTGTTGAGGTTGATGGCGTCCTGCGCGGCGGCGAGCTTGGGGGCTTCGATGTCCTGGATTTTTTGGAGCGTGTCGTTGGTGTTGGCACCGGAGACGGCGCTGAAGACGAGTTGGACGCGGTTGAGGAGCTGGCCGGAGCGCTCGAGGGCGACGATGGTGTTGTCGAACGTGGGAGCGGCGGGGTTGTTGGCGATGGCGTCGACTTCAACCAGCTGCTGGGCGATGCCGGCTTCGATGGCGGGTTGGTAGTCACCGTCGTGGATCTTGTCGAAGGGGGGTGCCTGATAGGGAAGCGTGCTGGCTGCGTAGAACGGATTGGAGGGGCCGAAGGCGGCGGGCTGCTGGGCGGAAGAACTGGAGCTGAGTGTTCCAGCGGCGAGGATGGTTCCAGTCATTGCCAACGTGCGAGTCCTCCGAAAAAACTGTGTCATTGCCATGCAAACCTGCTCCTGTGGGCTGCTGCTGATTGAGTGCCCTGTTGGGAGGGTAATTCATCGGAAGCTAAAAAAGCCCGGGCAAAGGCCCGGGCTTTTTTAGAAAACGCTGAAACGGTTAAGCGGTGGGTGGCTCAGTCGCGACGGGGAGCTTCGGTTTGCTGAAGCGCTCGATGACCGTTTTGAACATGACGTAGAGAACCGGGATGAAGAACAGGTTCAGGACGGTGGAGACGAGCATACCGCCGACGATGGCTGTACCGACCGAGTGGCGGCCGAGTTTGCCGGCGCCGGTGGCGAACCAGAGGGGCAGCACGCCGAGGATGAAGGCGAAGCTGGTCATGAGAATCGGGCGGAGACGGAGTTCGCAGGCCTGGATGGCGGACTCTGCGATACTGACGCCGCGAGCTCGGATCTGCTCAGCGAACTCCACGATAAGAATCGAGTTTTTCGCAGAGAGACCGATCAACATGACGAGGCCGATTTGCACATACACGTCATCAATGAGGCCACGCATGGCGATAAAGCCGAGCGCGCCGAGGATGGCCATGGGGACGGCGAGAAGGATGATGAACGGAAGCGCGAAGCTTTCGTACTGGGCGGAGAGTGCGAGATAGACGACGAGGAGACCAAGGCCGAAGATGGCGAGGGTCTTGCCGCTGGACTCGATCTCTTCGAGCGCAAGACCGGACCACTCGTACTTCATGCCCTGGAGCATGTTCTTCTGCGCGATCTGCTGCATGGCGGCTAGGCCTTCGGAGGAAGACTTGCCGGGTGCGGCAGAGCCGAGAATTTCGGCGGAGCGGAAGAGGTTGTAGTGCGAGATGTTCTGCGGGCCGGAGCTTTCGACGATGGTGACGAGATCGTCGAGCGGAACCATCTGACCGGCGTTGGTGCGGACGTAGTACTGGC
>Ga0302305_1002326_pt1 | contig 10791 bp, 1 predicted proteins | sample III_Palsa_E2_3_FD_198764 | JGI IMG/M metagenome (GOLD analysis project Ga0302305, IMG submission 198764) | Peat permafrost microbial communities from Stordalen Mire near Abisko, Sweden - III_Palsa_E2_3 | ecosystem: Environmental > Terrestrial > Soil > Palsa > Peat permafrost | place: Sweden... | reverse complement strand
GCGCAGGCATTGCTTGCGGAGCCGCGAACGTTGACGGTGGCCACGATCGATGAGGGCCTGCGTACTGTAGCGCTTGGCCCTGCTCCTCGCCTGTCCATTGCCTCAGCCGATTCGAGCGCCGTGCGGGCTTTTCTCTCCAGCGATGACGGCAGCACCTATGCGGTGATGCAAGACCGCATAAAGCATCGCGACGCGGGTGGCGGCTGGAGTGACGTCATTAAGCCCGAGCCTTCGGCATTGACCGACGACAATATCAGCGCGCTTGGATTTGACGCCGATGGCCGGCTCTGGATTGGATACTTCGATCGCGGCCTGGATATCGTGACGGCCGACCGAACGCAGCATCTGGAGGACGGTCATCTGTTCTGCGTGAACCGCATCGTGCTGGATCCGGCGCGCCACACTATGGCCGTGGCCACTGCGAACGGCCTGGTACTCTTCGACCGCGAGGGCAAGCCTCGGCAGGTAATGACTCGGCGGGACGGCTTGATCGCGGACCATGTGACCGACCTGGTCTTCCGCCCGAATGGCATGACGCTGGCGACGCCGGCGGGGCTCACCTTTGTCGACGCTGGTGAAGCACCGCAGAGCCTGTACGCCTTCGAGGGGTTGGTGAACAACCATGTCTATGCGTTGGGGATTCAGAGCGACGGGGTGACGCTGGCTGGCACATTGGGCGGCCTGAGTATGTTGCAGCACGAGGCCGTGCAGCGCAATTTGACCGTCGCCAACTCCGAATTGAAGCACAACTGGATTACCGCAATCGCGCCGGACAACAACGGTGGCTGGGCCGTGGGAACCTACGGCGCCGGCGTCATGCAGGTGAGCCGCGAAGGCAAGGTGCAGGGAATCACGCCGAACTTTGTCGTAAATCCCAACGCGATATTGCGAACGCGCCAGCATCTGATGGCGGGTTCGCTCGGAAAAGGTCTCTGGGTTGAAAACTTGGCGACCGGCCGTTGGACAAACGTAACGCAGGGCTTGCCGTCGTTGAACGTGACGGCATTCGCCGAGCATGACGGCATGATTTATGTGGGAACCGAAGGCGGCCTCGTGAAGATCGCCGAGGAGAGTTTGGGGCGATGATGCGGTACCGTGTGACTCAATTTTTGTTATTGATTCCGATGGCGTGTTTTGCGGCTACGATAACCCGGGCGGACACGGGTGTGCTAATTCCACGAGACGCGACAGCGCCCAACCCAGCGGTGCTCTCGCTGGAAGAGATGCGCGTAGATGTGCTGATCGACAACGGCGACGCCCGCGTGCGCATCGTGCAAATCTTCGCCAACCACACCGCCGGGGTGCAGGAGGGAACGTACCAGTTCGCGCTCCCTGACGGCTCCACGGTCAGCGATTTCGCGGTGTGGGACGGCCCCGTACGCATTCCCGCGGTGGTACTCGAACGCAAACGCGCAGAGGAAGTCTATGACCAGGCGCGCATGCAATCCATCGATCCCGGCCTGCTGGAGATGGGCGAGCGAACTGATGATCCCACGACCACGTCGATGTTTACGGCAAAGATCGTGCCCATTCCGGCTTACGGAACCAAGCGACTGGAACTGGAATACCACCAGCGCCTGGTCGTGAACGATTGGAAGCAAGTCTTTCTGCTTCCGCTGAAGCCGGACATATATCAGAAACAACTGGCCAAACGCTTCACACTGCACTTTGAAGTAAAGTCGGCCCACGCACTGCAGGACTTCGAGTTGGTGTCGAAGCTCTTCCCGTTGAAGATGACGGAAGCAAACGAACACCATGGCGTGGGAACCTTTGAAGTATCGGACTTCTCACTCAATGAGGATTTCGTCGCACGATGGAAGCTCAATCGAGCTGAGGCAAACTCGCTGGATGTGATCACCTATCGCAGCCAGCACGCATCGTTGCCGCAGCCCGATGAGAAAAGCTCCGTTGCGCCCACGACTCCTGAGCCCGGCTTCTTCCAGGCCGAGATGCTCGTCGCCGACGGCAAATCGATAGCCGGCACTCTCGCAAACGCCGATCTCGGCGCGCCGCGCACGATAGTAATTCTGTTCGACAACTCCCTCTCCATGCAGTGGGAAAAACTGGAGCGCAGCTATGCCGCCTTGGAGGGCGTGCTGAACAAGCTGCGGCCGGTAGATCGCTTCAACATAGTGCTCTTCAATCAAGATGCAACGCCATGGAAGCCCACACCAGTGACAGCGGATGCCGCTTCAATCAATGCTGCGCGCCAGATGGTTCGTTCCAGCCGGCTGCGCGGCGGCACCGATCTAGGCAAAGCCCTCGCCACGGGTTTGAAGCAGTGCGATACCGATGACTCCGTGCTGGTCGTGCTCACCGACGGCGGCTCCGACCGCGGCGCGACGATCCTGCCTGGAAAGATAGCAACTGCTTATACAAAGGCTTGGAGGACCTCACCGCACAAACCGAAGACCGATATCTTTGCCGTTGGAGATGACGCAAACACCGATCTGCTGACTCTGCTCGCACGCAACGACGGTGTTCTGGAACATGTGCTCTCCACCGAACCCGTGGACTACAAACTGGAAGCATTCCTCAGCAAGCTGACTCGCAGTCCCGTCGGCGGGTCGGCTTTGCAACTACAGCCGCAGGCCGCGCAAATGGTCTATCCGCTCGACGAGTCTGTCTTTACCGGCTCGATGGCCTCATGGGTCGGCACATATGAAAAGCCTGCGAAGCAGGTTGCCATCGCGGCAACTGGCCGCCGTGATGGCGTGGCCTTCTCTGTGAAAACCGCCGCCGATCTTCCTGCCATCGCCGAAGAGCACACGCAGTTGCCTCGCTTGTGGGCGCAGGCCCGCGTTCATGCACTGCTAGAGCAGATCGCCGCCGACGGCGAAACACGCGTTGCGATCGACGAAATCATTCGGCTCTCGCGGAAGTACAAGTTTGTTACGCCTTACACCTCGTTCCTTGCGGTTCCACGTTCGCTGTTGCGGCCACGAGTCATCCGTCCCGGCGACCCAGTGCTTCGAATTCGTACCGATGACGCAATCGATAGTGTGATTGCACTTTTCCCCTTCGGTCTTACGAAGCCGTTGCGGCATCTCTTCGAGGAAGATACGCAAGGCCCTGAAGGCGGCAGAATGTGGGAGACGCGTTTCCTCGCACCCCCCGAGATGAAGGACGGCACCTATAGTGTGCGTCTGGTACTGCGCGACACACTTGGCAACACCTATCGCGAAGAGAAGACCTTCGTCATCGCCAGCACGCCGCCGACGGTAAAAGTATCGCTGCCGGGCAGTCAGTTGCATCGCGGCAAAGCTGTGCTAATCAAAGCCTCGGCCAGCCAAAGTACTCGCACTCTTTCGGCACGGCTCAGTGGCGCCGGCTTCGACTCCATGCCGGTCACGCTGCGTTGGAGCACCGCAGCAGCAGCGAACATCGGCGTGCTGGATGTGCCTTCTAATCTACCGGTAGGGCGCTACCAACTCTCGGTAACCGCGGAGGACATCGCTCACAATATGGGCAGTGAGGAGGTGCAGGTCGATGTCATCCCCTAACAATCTTCGCAAACCCTCACGCATAACTCTCGCATTGTTCACCGGCATTGCATTGTTGTGCGCTGTATTCGTTGCCCGAGCCGAACTGCCAGATTTCCTGCAGCATGTTGTCAGCGCCAGCGCCCTTGAAGCTGCGCTCTTCCGCATGATGGATCTACCCGACGTGAAGGCGCTCTATCCCCGTCCGCCCAAGGAGGCACAAGCCGAACTACAGAAGCTGCTTGCTCAAAATGCGCAGCAGGCAGAACTCTACAACCTGAAGGCGAGAGAAGACGAGCAGGCTCTGGACTTCGCAGCCGCTGAGGTCGACTGGAAAGCCTACGCAGCACATGCAAAAGATCCGCTGCAGGCAAAACTGCAACTGGCAGCGTACTATCACCGCCGCTTGCAGGGTTCTGATGAAGTGCACATGCTCATGGAGATAGGTGCTGCTCCGCCGATGCCAGGGGAGACGTTCATCGCTGTCGACAAGCAGCAGAGCTGGATGGCCTTCTTGCGAGTCGTCGCTCTTGCAGACGAAGATGCAATGGAACCAACCGTAACGCAGCAAACGTATGAGGCTTGGATAAATCGCTATTCGCATGAAAGCGCCGTCTATGCCAACTACTTCAATTGGCTACTCGCCGCAAAGCAATACGATGCCGCAGCCGAACTAGTGGCTCGCTATAAGACCAAGTTCCCGGAAGATGCAGTCTTTCCAGTGAAGGCCACTGCATTAGTGGAATTGCGTCGCGGAAGTGTTGCCAAAGCGATGGAGGTCTATGATGCAAGCTTTCGTCCGCTCTGGCCACAGGAGCTTATTGACAGCTACTTCAGTCTCCTCGCGCAGACCCACCAGCAGCGTGCCTTTGTGGGCGAAGCGAAAGCGCGTTTGGAAAAGAATCCGGATGACTTCGACGCGCTCTGCCGTATCTACTTCTATCAACGGCAATCGGGTCGCAACGATGCGGCGCAGGCTATTGTCGATCAATATCGCCTAAGTAAAGACGCACGAAAAGCCCCTTGGAGTAGCGACGAACTATACACTCTGATGTCGCTGATGCAGCGCGCGAATGTTTGGCCTGAAGCCGCGCGCTATGCCTTTGAACTCTATAACCTGCCATCCGACGCGACAGTAGAAGGTCACAGCGTCCAGGAGACAGGTCTCTCGGCGATGGTCGATATCCTGCTCGCCGCCCCCGATCAGCCGCTGCTGTTGGGAGCGCAGAATCTAACGATGTATCGCGACATCGCCACGATGGACCAGGGCCCCGGTTATTGGAACGGCATCCTCTCACTATGGCTGAACTCAAGCTCCCCGGCGCAGGAGTATTCCAGCGAAGAAACGAAGGCGCAGTCTTACTTCCATCGCACAAAGGCAGCGTCCTTATTGCAGATGCTAGATGCAAAGTTCCCGCAGGCTGCTGCTCGCCCTGCATTGCATGCGCGGCTCATCTCTGTCTACGCCGAGTATGGCGCAAACGCTGATGTGGTCCGCGCCGGCAATGAATATCTACAGCAGTTTCCAAACGGCAACGAGCGCGTGCCAGTCTCTCTACAGATTGCCGATGCGTACGCACGCCAGAATGATTCGAAGGACGAGCTTGCCGTCTACGATCGTCTGCTTATCGAGCTCGGTGCCAGGACAAAAGGCATGCCTCTGACGGCTGCCGCTGCGGTAACCGTCTCGCCAATGCCGAACGTGAACGCGGATGCGTCAGGTAGGGATGAGCCGTCTAACTTAGTCGCAGATGTCGCGAGCAGCGCCGCCTTTGAGATCACGCCGGCCCCTAGCGGGCCACAGCAAGAAGGTACAACTGAATATAGCGAGGTGCTGGAGCGTTACCTCAACAGGCTTATGATGACCGGGCAGATGCAGGCTGCACTTTCCGTTCTACGAAGAGAGTTGGACCGCAATCCTAATGACCCACTTTTGTACGAGCGACTTGCGCGGTTTCTCGCGCAGAACAAGCTGGGCGCACAGCAAGAGGAGGTATACAAGGCCGCGATCGCGCACTTCTCCGATAAGAGCTGGTATGACAAGCTGGCTCGCTTCTATCTGCGAGAGAAACAAAATGAGGCCTATGCCGACCTCACGCGACAGGTTACGAAGACGTTCGAAGGTACAGATCTTGAGAACTACTTCCGCAATGCCTCCGGCGGCGGCGCACAGATGTCACTGCAGCTAAATCTCTACGCGGCACAGCGGTTCCCTCATGACTTGGTTTTCATTCGCAACCTGCTGGAGGCCTACCAAATAAAGCCGACGCGTGACGATGCAGCTCGGCTGGCGCTGTTGCGTCTGCACTGGTGGGAGGCGGAAGATCTGCAAATGGCCTTCTTTGAGACTCTAAGCAAGTCTGGTGAGTTGGCTGCGGAGTTGCAGCAGTTGCAAGGCACTGATGCAACTAAAAATCCGGCGGCAGGACGCGAACTGGCTGAAGTGCAGATGTGGCGCAGTCACTTTGAAGAGAGTGCTGCTCCGTTTGGCACAATAGCCGCCATGTATCCTGCGGACGCGGAGATAGGTGCCAGCGCGGTCGGCATCTTCCGTTCGCTTGCCTACTACGACAGCACGCAAACCGCGAAAGCCATTGCCATAGAAAAGAATCTGCTAGCAGCGAACCCCGATGATCTCGACCGTCTCGCAACCATCGGCGATATCTATGCAGATGCCGGTGCCGTAGGATCACCCGGGCATGAAGACCTTGCCGCTGCAGCACCTTACTGGCAACAAATGGCAGCGGTGAACCCCGGATCGAAGGATGGCTATCTACAAGCAGCCACTGTCTTCTGGGACTACTTCGAGTTCGATAGGGCACTCGAGGAGATTCATACCGCACGATTGAAGTTCAGCGATCCCACACTCTTCGGTTATGAGGCGGGCGCCATCTGCGAGGGTAAGCGCGACAACACCTGTGCCGCGCACGAGTATGCCGCAGCCGCTCTAGAGAACAACACCGATGCGCGATATCGCCTGATTGCCCTGGCTCCCCGGAAGCAATTTGCCAAACCGATAGACGAGGCTGTGGAGACCGCCGGAAACACCGAGGCCGCGATGGTGCTGCGTGAAGACATTCTGCACGCGCAGGGCAACGACGCGGCGATTGGTCCATTGCTGCAAGCCGAGCTGGCCCGCGCAGCAACACTGGATGATGTAGCCGCAATCGCAGAGCGCGCACACACGCATAGTTTCGAGGCGATCTATGAAAGAGCTCTCGCCAAAGAAGAAACACTCGCCGTCGATCCCGCGCAGAAGATTGAGTTGCAGTATGCATTGGCAGCTAGTGAAGAGCAGAGAAAAGACACAGCGGACGCCACGCGTGTAATGACAGCGGTTTATGCTGCCAACCCTAGGCTGCTCGGCGTGGTCCGCGCCACAGTGGACTTCTACTGGCGCACAGGATCGCATAATCAAGCCGTCACCGTGTTAACGGATGCGAGTAAAGTTGCGCGTTCTGATCTCAGCCGTCAATTCACACTCGAAGCCACGAGCAAAGCGAATGACGCCGGCGAGTACGCACAGGCACGCCAGATCATCGCGCCGCTCTTGGATGCCGCTCCATTTGATCCGCAGAGTATAACTATCGTCGCGGACAGCTACGCGCGAGCTAGCGATGACGCCGGCCTGAGAGACTTCTATACCGGCAAGCTCGCGGCGATCAAGACCGCGGGCATGACCGCAGATTCAAAGAAGCAGACAACGTTGCTACTCCGTCGCGGTCTCATCCCGGCTCTCACGCGAATGAAAGATTACGCCGGTGCCGTCGATCAGTACATCGCGATGTTGAGCGCATACCCCGAGGATGCAAGCCTCACGCAAGAGGCCAGCCTCTATGCCTTGCGCTGGCAGCAAAAGGACCGTCTCGTGGGCTTCGTGCAGCGCACCCTAGCGCAGTCACCCAAAGACTCACGCTTCGCCGCGATGCTGGCCCAGATGCGCACAGTCTTCGAAGACTACCCTGAGGCAATTGACGCATGGAATCGTGCCGTCGGCATCCGCCCGGATAAGCAGGAATGGTTTGCGGCAAAGGCCGATCTCGAACTCCGGCTCAACCGTCTCGACGAAGCCTGCGCTGACTACGAGCGACTTTACGTCCTCAGCTATAAAGATGCCCAATGGATGGTCGCCGAGGCCGAAGTCCGCGCGCAGCAAGGCCGCAAGCAGGACGCAATCATCGCCTTGCAAAAGGCCTGGATCACGAGCCTCACGCCCGCTGCTTTGGATGAGTTCAGAATTGCAGATCAACTAAATAGTTGGAATATGCTTCCCGAAAGCAGAAGCTTCGCGGAGCAGGGAATCAAGCTTGCAGGCGATAACCTGTTGATCGACAACGCCGATGGCGCTGCAACCTACATGCAGGTCATGGCGCGGCTGCGACAGACCGATGCAGGATGGCAGGCGCTCGACAAGTCGCTGAGTGCGGCCAACGTCTCGACAAACTCACCCAGCATCCTCGCGGAGCAAGTACAGAAGCATGGGATCGCAAGTGTGAGCGATGCAGCGTGGCGGCAGAAGCTTGCCGAACAGCGTACAGACACAGCGCGTAGAAACTACAACCAGGCTTTGCAGGCTATGGCCAAAGCAGTTGCAACCTACGACACGCCTGAAGAGAAATCGCAGTTTGCCGCGTTGGTATCGAAGGCTCATCCTCACGCAGACCTCATCCAGATAGCGGACTTTGCGGGGCTAAAGGATCTTGAGGCTACGCTGCGGCACGATGCGCTCCTGCAGGAAACCGGTCAAGCCCGTCAACAGTTCAAGCCGTACATCGAGCTACAGCGCAGCCGCATGATGTTCCTCGATCTGGCGCATACACTGGAGTCTTACGCCGCGCTATTATCTCCAGCGATAGGAAATGAATTCGTGAAACAACAGGCGGCGTCAGCCTATCGCGATGCCGGAGATGAGTCCGCCGAACTGCGTGTGACTGCATCGATGCTCGGTTTTCCGATGGACCCAACCAGCCGGGAGCGGTACTTCGCTTTATTGCTGAAACACGACAAGCCCGCTCTCTTCAGGCTCGCTGGGCAGAACAGCGACATCGGCGATGCCGCCACCAACTATGCGCTCGCCTATGCCGAAGAACCTGTAACGCTGCAAGCTCTCGCTGCACGCGGCAGCGCAATGCAGCCGGTATGGAACTCTTCATACCGCGCGCTCACCGGCCTGTACTTCGGCGATACAGGCGCCAATACCAATAACGCTTTCCAGACATCGCTCGGCGATTCCACGATCCGGGATCGTCTCACCCATCCTCTCGATCGTTCGAAGACGCTCGCCGGCGACCTCTGGTTTTACTACGGCATGCGCTACGCGGTCTTCCGTTTGAGCGGTGGCCCAGGCGATCCGGAAGACTTCGCCGCCTCTGAGTTGGAGAACGGTGCCGGCTTCACAAACTACGCAAACCTTGCCCGCACCTACGCGGATGCAGGAAAAATTGATGCCGCGCTTGCAGAGTATCGTCATGCGCTGGAGTTGCAGCCCGAAGCCGCAAATCTGCACGATGCTATGGCAGTTCTGTTATGGAAGGCCGGCCGCCACGATGAAGCGATCGCAGAATGGCAATCGGCTCTCACCCTGCTCCACAAGGCAATGGACAAGCAGATGGTACCCGACGACTTCTTTACAACAACGGAGCTCATCGCACGTCACGCAAGAGAGTACGGAGCCCTCCCACAGTTGCGAGCGTCTCTCACCAGCCTGTTGAAGGCATACCTCGTAAAGAATGGAAACTATCGCAGCAACGAACTGCTCCACGCCGCGTTCGAAGCCGCACCAAACTCTACCGATGGTCTCGCATGGGTGTTGGAACTGAGTGCCGTCTCAAAGAAGCAATACCAAATACTCACCGATCTAAAGTATGCCTCCTGGCTGCCCCAAACAGTTCGCGTGAGCTTTGAACTCAAACGTCTCGAACTCGCTCGTTCTGCGTCGGCCACCCCGGCCGACGATACAGGAGTGACCGAAAAGGTATCGGACATTCAGGCTGCCCTCGTCGTGCTCTATGTGCAGCTTAAGGATGATGCAAGCGCAAAGGCAATGCTCGCCCAGATTCCCTCCGCAAGGCAGCAACATTCCGATCTCTCCTTCGCCCGCGTGATGCTGGCCGCACGAGATGGAAGCCTTAGGACCCTCCTCGAAACCTACGATGCTCTTCCGGATACCACTCAGCCGGGCACTGACTCACTCCGCCAAGCTGCGGGCCTGCTGGCACTCGCCGATGATCGTACGGATGCACGTCTCATCCTGGAATTTCTCTTCACCCGTGCCATGCTGCGTCATGAACTCACCTCAACGGACTATCTTGCGCTGGCGGACGCACGCCTGAACACCGGCGACATGCCAGGCGCGCTCGACCTCCTGCGTCGCATGACGTTGCTGGCTTCCGATACGGGACGCTACGCAAACTACGATCTTGCCGCCGCATTGCTCGAGAAGGCTGGCCATCCGGCCGAGGCGATCACCTTTCTCACTCCGCTGGCCGCCGGCCAGCCCTGGGACGGTGTCTACGCTGTGCGCTTGGCTGAGGCGCAACTGAAGGCCTCGCAGGATGTGGCCACAGCGCATGCGTCATTGGCAACACTCGCTGCATCGCCACTCATCGATTATGAGTTGCGTACTCGCGCCACCCTCGATCTTCGCGGTGCATCAACCATGCCGTTAGGCAGCAGGGAACTCGATCTCCTCGCGGCAAACACGATCACGATAGAGCAGGCGCAGCAACCTTACTCCGCGAAGATTCGCATGGCTGCAGCCGGTTTGTTCAACACACCAGTAAAGATCGCTACAGCCCAGAAAGAATCTCTACTGCGTGAGGCATTGGCAATCACGCCCAACGGAGTAGATGTCGAGGCGATCCGTACTGGAATCTTCCATGCAGATGCTGAACTAGGTCACGACGCACTGGCAATGGCTGCGATAAGACCTCTCCTCGATACATTGCAGTTACCAGCCTCTACCACTGATACCGAACCTTCAGTCGAGACAACGGTAGACGCTGACTCACCGCAACAGGCCGCCACCGAGGTGCCACTCGAGCAAGCGGCCGATAGCCGTGCTGCATTACTCGTCGCCGCATCGGACGTAGCTTGGCGCATGGGCGAAACCTCCAACGCCATGCAATATCTGCAGGCTGCCATAAAGCTGGCGCGCCCCTCGCCGCAGCGCACAGCGTGGCGGCAAAAACAAGCACAGCGACAGGCAGTTGTGCGACGCACGCAGGCAAACGCCATTCGCCGTCCGGTGATCCATGCACCGCTTGATCAGAGCGTTGCGGTGCGGCCGCGGCTGGTGGCCGCAAAGGAG
>Ga0302305_1002323_pt1 | contig 10793 bp, 11 predicted proteins | sample III_Palsa_E2_3_FD_198764 | JGI IMG/M metagenome (GOLD analysis project Ga0302305, IMG submission 198764) | Peat permafrost microbial communities from Stordalen Mire near Abisko, Sweden - III_Palsa_E2_3 | ecosystem: Environmental > Terrestrial > Soil > Palsa > Peat permafrost | place: Sweden... | reverse complement strand
AAATCTAATGGTTCGTCCAGATAGTCTACGGCCAGAATAGACCTGCACGTCCGAACGAAAGCAGTGAAGTGGCACAGTTCGCCGTCAGGCAAAAATGTCAACTCTTTCAATGTACGGATGATGAAATCCTGAACCTCAGCCCTTTCGTCTTCCTCATTGTGGATCTCTTTGGTTGCAATACCCCGTTCAGCGAGCAATCGAAATCTCGGGACACCTCTTGCTTGGTAAGTGACCAGCTGACCGAGTGAATTGGATTTACCTGCCGTTTGCAGCCGCTTCGCCGCAATTCTCTCCGCTAACTCAAGTCCGCGAGAAACCGCGTCGCGCTTTTTAGAGACAACCGTGGAAGGGCGACGGATAAGAATCGACTTTGAATCTTCCGGCTCATTCATTCGTGTATACCTCACCGGAAAGCAGTTCGTACTCTTGGACCGCTGCGGCCAATTCGATGCGCAATTCTGTAGCCAGCTCGAAGAGGTAGTCCCAACCCTCACTCTCGGCGTTTTCAACCCGTTCTAGATGTATTCCAAGATGAGACTGTTGTAAGTGATAGATCTGACTTTCGGTTTGAACGATCTCCCGTTTAACCTTTGTGATTAAGCGCTGCACGCGGGATAGTTCCTCATCCGGCACCTCGTCAACCGTATTAGGAGTTGTTTCAAAGAATTCATCTACGACGTTCCGGAGTTGATCAAAGTCCCCCGAGCGGTAAGCCTCATTAATTTGAGCCATATAATCAGTGCGGTGAGTCCGATCATCCTCGTTACCCGCGAGATCCGGATGTATCGATTTAGCGGCGTGCCTAAACAAGTCCTTGATGTCTTGCGTAGGCGTGGGGCGCCTCTCGCCTACGGTAGATTCGCAGTCCTCGGAATCTATGTCTCCATCTTCCGAATATTCTTCATCTTGTATCGTCTCGTGGAATTCAGCCGCGCCATTTAGTTGAGAAATATCGTAATGTAGCAAGTCGAGCTCAATATAAAGAGATGCCACAACCTCGTTGTACTGTGCTTCAAACTGATTGAGTCGGTCACTAAAAGCGGACAACTCCCGCTTCCGCTGGGCAAGTTCCTCGCGATGAGCAGCGAGCACTTGGCGCTCGTGAGCGATACACCCTTCATCCTCGATAATGCCGTCACTCATCAATACGGATCGTCCTCAAATATTAATTACCGGAAGACGGTTACCGTCCCACACTCGCCGCACAAAAAGGACTTATTCCAAGTCTGATAAAGTGCAGGCCAATTGGCCCTGTTGTATCTAGTTGCGAACCTAAATTGTAGCGTCAGTCCAGCACTCGCCACCAGAAAGATACAGATGGTCGCGAATGTAGATTGTAAAATTACGGCCAGCAACAAAGCGCAAACGATCCAGATGATCGAAGGAATCGCGATGCTCTTTTTTTTCGGAGGTGCTGCGCTACGAGCAAGAAGCGTCTGTCGCGTCCCGCTCGATGCAAAAAAAGCTCGGCGGCTCAAACCGCGATAAAAAGCAGCGCCTACATTTTGTGTGTGAGACGTCCCCTGAAGGTAAACAAGAGAAAGCTTCTTGACCCGGGCACTCCTGCAAGAACAACAGCGGAGGGGGTTTTGACGTCCTGTTGGGGGCATAGTCACAAGTTACATAACTACCTTGGGTGGTGTCTAGCGGTGCTCATTCCGTGATGCGTTCTTGCGTCATGGGCGGGAGACCACTCTGCCGATGGCCTAAGCGCAGGCGCAGCCGAAGCGACTGAATTGCCTTCCTATCCCCGCCACTACTCTGACTCCCAAAACCCCATGCACCAAAACCAGTGCAACCAGCAGACTTTACACAAGTCCACCCTTAACCCCAATCCCCTCAAGATTTTAGGACCAAAAGTACGGGAGGGGGTACCCCGGCATACATCCCCACCCACTCCCACGACATCCCTCTACATAGCGAAGAGCAAAGAAAGAGGAACTCCATGTCCAAACCCAACGGCAGACACCCCCTCACCACCCCCGACCCCACCAATCCCATCCTCGCCACCGCCGAGCCCATCGTCGATCCCGAGTTCGATCGCCACAAGGGTCCCCACGTCAAAGGCCCCCACGACCCCAAAGAGATCAATCCCAAAATGGCATCCGACATCGCCTACTGGTCCAAAGAACTCCACGTCACCGGCGAGCAGCTCCACGAAGCCATCCGCACCCACGGCACCCACGTCGAAAAAATCCGCGCAGCCCTCCACAAACCCGCTTAACCCCCCAACCAAAAAATCCTCACCCCTCCTCAACCCTGCTGCATGAATCGCCTTGCAGCAGGGTTGATCCGCCACGTCTCCACAAAAGCATTCCGCGCACCGCAAATCATCCACGCGCAACCCGACACCATCCATCCCGCAACCGTCGCCCGACCGCAACATTTTCCCCATTTCCGCATCTATTACTACAGAGGGCTTCACCATGCCACGCTCCATAGTTCTTGCACTTTCCCTGGCGACTCTGTCCGCAACTGCCTTCGCGCAGCAGGCGTACCCAGCCGACCAGCAGTCTCCCAGCTACATCCAGTCTGAAGCAGCACCCATCCAGCGTCCCGCAAGTCCTGCAATCACTCAGACATACGCCGTCACCACGTCGCAGCCCGCACAGGGCGTCACCGTCCGCGTAGAGCAGCCCAACGCGCTGCACACCGTCGTAGCCGACGCACAACGCACCGAACTCCGCCTCGACCACGGCCGCGCCAACGTCATCGTCCACGACCCCGCACCGGACTCCTTAGTCTTAGTCGACCTCCCCACCGGCCAAACACAGCTCCTCAAAAACGGCCTCTACACCTTCAACGCCGACACCAGCACCACCCGCGTCATGCACGGCGAAGCCCTGGCGTTTCTCGCTTCTAACCCTGCTGCAAAGCCCCTCAAGGTCAAAGAAGGCCAGCAACTCGTCTTCACCGGCTCCAACATTCGCTCAAGCGACATCGACCCCTATTACGCCCGCACCGACCTCCTCCCTTGGCCCGCACAGCCCGGCGCAGGCGACGGCGGCAACCACGGTGACGGCTACGCTGTCGCCCCCTACGGCTACGCTCCTTACGGCTTCTACGGCGATGGCTTCTACGGCTACCCCTACTACGCCTACGGATGGGGCTATCCCTACGGCTTCGGTTGGGGCTGGGGCGGAGGCTTCTATCGCGGCTACGGTTACGGTGGCGGATTCCGCGGCGGCTACCACGGCGGCTACGCAGGTGGCGGCGGCTATCACGGCGGTGGCGGTGGCGGCTTCCACGGTGGCGGCGGTGGTGGTGGTCATCGCTAATCACAACCCCTGAAACGTAAACGGGCGGCCTATCCTTAGGCCGCCCGTTTTGCATTCATCGAAGCCCAAGCAATCACAGAAGTCTATCCCTCAACGTATCCACCTCGATTCCTCCCAATATTCAGCAAACATTCTTGTTGCACTAACAGTGCAATTGCACACAGCCGCCATCCTTAGTCGCAGGTGAGAAGTCACGCCTCGCACGACAAGGAGCGACGATGCAGCCCACTTCGCAGATCTCGACTAACTGGCGCGAGCCGCTTTCCGCGGTGCCGTACACAACCGGTGTTTCGCTGCACAGCCACACCAGCATCTCCGAAGAAAGCCTCAGCTTCATCCAGGTCATGGGCATGCGCTTCCCCGGAGTGAACGCCATCCAGCGCCACTACGAGCAGCGTTGTCGCGATCGCTACAGCCTCAAGCTCGACTTCGTCCGCGCCAACTGGCGTCCTCCGCTACAGCCGCGCATGGCCTACCAGGTTGAGGCCAAACAGATCCAACGCCTCGGCCTCACGCCACTCGTCTCCATCACAGATCACGACACCATCGAAGGCACGCTGCTCCTGCGCGCACTTCCTCTCTCTCGCCACATCCCCATGTCGGTCGAGTGGTCCGTTCCCTTCGGCCAAACCATCTTCCACCTCGGCATCCACAACCTGCCCAGCGGCGACGGTGCCGACTGGATGCGACGCTTCAAAGCCTTCACCGAAGCCCCCCACAACACCGATCACGACACGCAGCTTCTCATGCTCCTCCGCGAACTTCACGAGCAGCCGCAAATCCTCATCGTCCTCAATCACCCACTCTGGGATCTGCACTCCGTCGGCGAAACCATACACGTCGCCGAGCTTCGCCGCTTTCTCAAAGAGACGCGCAGCTGCATCCACGCTCTCGAGTTGAACGGCCTGCGCCATGCCAAAGAAAACCGTGCCGTCGCTCAACTGGCTCGCGAAACAAACCACTTGCTCATCTCCGGCGGCGACCGTCACGGCCTCGAACCCAACGCCAACATCAACCTCACCACAGCCGCAAACTTCACTGAGTTCGTCGAAGAGATTCGCGTCGATCGCCTCAGCCACGTTCACTTCATGGATCAGTATCAGCAGCGTTGGGAGCAAAGGATCCTCCGCTCCACGCTGAACGCCGTCACTGACTTCCCGCAGTTCATGCCCGGCTGGCAGAAGTGGGACGATCGCGTCTTCCATCCCAACAAGCACGGCGAAATGCAGCAGCTAAGCCAGCTCTGGGAAAACGGTCGCCCCCCAAGAGCAGTAAGCGCGGCAATCCAACTGGTTCGCCTCGGCGGCCTCCGCGGCGTCTCCGCCCCACTCAGCCTGGCTTTCAAGGGAGTGAACGAAATGGAGCACGGCCTCGAAACCGTCTGACGGGTCAGCATATAACAAGGGCGGCTCTCTATCAGAGAGCCGCCCTTGTTCTTGTCCCGATATCTATGTTTTGTCTTTGTTTGTCTTGTTGTCGTTCCCGAAGAGAATCTGCTTCTGTCTTTGTTCTTGTCTTAATTTGCGAAACTTCGCGCTTCTACTTTGCGAACTTTGCGTCAAGGCTCTTGCTGTTGCTCTTGTTCACGGAAGCCACAACGATCACCCCTCTGGCTGCTCCCGTACATCAACATACTGCTCCGTATAAGGCCGCTTGAAAAACGTAGTCCAGATGTAGTTGATCGAGTAGCGTCCCGCCATCGTCAACATACCTTCCTTCTTCAACCGCCGCGCTGAAGAAAACATCTTCAACCCAAACGTAAACCGAACTTCACCGACTACATTGAGCCGCCGCGCAATATCGGTATCTTCGCCATAAAACGAAATCCCAAGATTGAACCCGCCAATAGCCTCAAGCGCTGGCCGGCTCGTAATAAAGTTCCCACCCTGCACCATAGAGCCCACGCGCAGCACATAGCGATTCAGCACATAGCTCGCAAACGCAGTCAGGTAGAACACATGCACCAGCACGCGCTGCCGCGGCGTAAGGTCGTAATAAAGAATAGGCCCGGAAAGCGCCGCCAACATAGGTTCCGCATGGAACGTTGCAAGCACCGTCGCCACCCATCCCGGCGTCAGTCTTGAGTCTGCATCGACATGAGCAATCAGTTCTCCCGAGCTTGCCGCAAAGCCTGCTTGCCGCGCAAAGGTAAGCCCCTTGCGCATCTCATCGACCACCACCACTCCCGGATAACGCAACGCCACCTCGCGCGTTCCATCGGTGCTCGCATTGTTCACCACGATGATTTCGGTGAGACGCGAAAGTTCCGGACCCAGCTCGCGAGTCTGCTCCAGAATAGATTCCAGGCAGGCTGCAAGATAGGCTTCTTCGTTGTAAGCAGGAACAACAAAGCTAAGTCTCATGCAGTCACGGTAACGAAGCATTGTTGCTGGCAGTTGAATTTAAGGAGTATCTCCGCAGTTACCTGCCTTTGTTGCTACTTCAGCGGTAGTAGGCGAAGACGGGTACGCTTTGGATCTACGGTGAGTAAGGCGCCTGCGTCGAGTTCAGAAGCCATCTGTCGTAGAGCCGCAATGACCTGCGTGCCAATCACATCTGGACTTACATCTTCGGCACGAACCTGAACCACGCTCGGCTTCTCTCCATGTGTAGCTGCAAGGATGGCACTAAAGTCCAGGTCATGTGTCAGGACTGTGCAGCCGTTAGCCTTGGCGTATTCCATGATCGCGGTGTCCGGCGCGTTTGCTTTGCCGATTGCAGCCCAATGCACTGACTCAATCCCGCTCTCGGTGAGCAGACCAATCCAGCGCGGTGAAAGATTCATATCGACAAGCAGTTTCATGCCGTTGCCAGCACAACCTCACGCTCTTCCGCGCGCCACGCGGCATAACGTAGGGCTTGCATTACATCCTCGCGTTCAAGGTAGGGGTAGTCGACAAGAACGTCTTCAACGGTATGTCCTACGCCAATTTGGCTAACGACCATACCAACTGTGACACGCATCCCACGAATACATGCCTTGCCGCCCATCACATCGGGTTGCTGCGTTATGCGATCGAGTTGTTCCACGGTCGTCTCCTTCCTTGAACTCTCAAGCTAAGAATAGCGGCTTGCGACTGTTCCCCCAAGCAATTTCGGTAATTTCTGCCAAGGTTTACCTTGGCAGAAATTACCGACTACAAACTGCTTATTCCATAAAGGCTGTTTTCAAGAGGATCTGAACGTGGGTACTTCCTAAGCCCTACCGCGACTCCCAGCCAATCGTATCCTCAATCCCCTGCTCCCTGGACATCTTCGGCGACCACTGGATCAGCCGTTCCGCCTTGGAGTTATCCGCAACAAAAAACTTCTGGTCGCTCTGCCTCCAAGGCAGGTGCTCATACTTCAGTGTGATACCAAGCCGCTTTTGCAGAAACAGCAGCAACTCCAGCAGCGACATGCTGTTCTCCATCCCACCACCGATGTTGAAGGCCTGCCCACGCGCCGCTTCGATATGCTCAAACGCCGAAACATACGCATTCACCGCATCGGACACATGCAGCAGATCGCGCACCTGCTTGCCATCGCCTGACACTGTAAACGCAGGCCGATCAGGATCTTGCTTCGTCTCAAGCGCCTGCCGGCAGAACCAGCCCACCCAACCCTGATCGTACGTAGCAAACTGCCGCCCACCATAAATCGTCGAGTGGCGAAACACGACCGTGTTCAAACCAAACCCGCGAGCATAGTCCAGCATGTACTGGTCCGCCGCGCCCTTCGAGCAGCCATAAGGCGTATGAAACTCAATCGCGACGGATTCATCCACACCCTTCTGCGCGCTTCGCGGTTGATACCGCGTCTCCGCTTCCACCAGGTCGAGATGATCGAGATTGCCATAAACCTTGTTCGACGACGCATAAATAATCGCCGTCTTCGGCGTGTACTGACGAACCGCTTCCAGCACGTTGATCGACCCCAGCACATTGATCTCGAAGTCTCGCCGCGGGCTCTGCATCGAAGTCGTCATCGCCACTTGCCCCGCGAGATGGAAGATCACATCCGGCTGAACATTCTTGATCGTCTGTTCTACATCAAACGCATTACGCACATCACCATGCACAAACTCGGTAAGCCCCAGTGATCGCAGCCACGCCAGGTTCTCCGCTGCTCCATGCCGAGCCAGCGAATCGAACACAGTAACCTTCTCGCCTTTAGCAAGCAAATAAGCCGCAAGGTTCGATCCAACAAAACCCGCACCACCAGTAATCAAAGCATTCATCGCGCAGAGTTCTCCCGTTTCGCAGCCTTCGCAAACGAACGAAGGCGTTGCAGCGTCTTCAAGTAGCCAAACGCAAACTGCACCAGCTTCCGTTTAGACTCACCAGCCTTACGCCGCCCAAACGTCACCGGCACCTCACCAATCCGCGCTGGTGGTCTCCGCAGCACAGCCCGGATAAGGATCTCTTCCAGAATATCGAAGTCATTCGACACCAGCCGAAGCGGCGTCAGCACATCCCGGCGATAGAGCCTGAAGCTGTTCGTCACATCTTTCGCGCGAATCGAAAACACAACGCGAAACGTGAGATTGAGCACATACGACATGAAGATCAATATCTTCGGATTCTCCGTATGCCCACCATCAACGTAACGCGAGCCAATCACGATGTCGCATCGCTCCCGCTCCGCCCACATGGAAGCAAACGAAGAGGGGTCATGCGATCCATCCGCATCCATGCAGAGCACATACTCGCCACGCGCCTCGGCAAGGATCGTCCGTATCGCATCGCCATACGAGTTCCCCCCACGCCGCGCAACATGCCTCACCCCATTGGTCGCGCAGATCGCCGCTGTATCGTCCATCGGTTGTTCCGTATCGACGATCAGCACTTCATAGCTTGGTGTGATTGCAGCAGCAGCTTGCTTGATCGCAGGCAGCAGCATGGAGAGATTCTCAGCTTCAAGATAGGCCGGAATCGTAATAGACAAGGTGCAGCCGGAGGATGCAGCAGAAGCGTTCGTTCCTTCCATGCTGTTCGCACTAGGGTCGATCATCGATATTGCTCCGGCTCAATGACAGCAAGATCGGGATACCTTGATCGAGCCAGTTGCCACACAGCATAAGCGAGATTGGTTCTCGGCCGCCAGCCAAGGCTCTCCGTGCGCGAAATATCCGCGACAAGATTGTTAGGCTCAAGGGGATGAAACGGCCGCGCTCCAAGCCGTATCTCGACATCAAGTCCAAGCTGGCGCACAACGGAGTGGACGATGCGTCCCAGCGATACAGACAAGCCGCTACCAACGTTGAAGATGTCTCGCGAAGGCTGCGCGCCTTCCTCCAGGATCAGCGCAATCGCTGAGACGACATCCTGTACCGCGCAGAAATCCCGCAACTGCGTCCCAGCAGACATCGCGAACGGCTTGCGTTCTTGCGCGCATTGCAGCAGCGATGGAAACAAGCGGTCTCCACCATCATGCAGGCCGGTAAAGGAAAACGGCCGAACGATCGTGAGGTGTCTATCGAGCCGCTCCGCCCCCGCGCGCAGCAGGCAGTCCGCAGCAGCCTTGCTGGCTCCGTAAGGATGAAGCGTATTGACCGGGTCACCCTCACGGCAAGGGCGATCCTGCGAGCTGTAAACCAGGCCTGTGCTGATGTTGATAAAGTGGCAGCGCTCAATCTCGCACGAAGCACGAAAGAGTTGCAGCGCCGCAGAAACATTCAGATCAACAAAATCGAAGTAGCCAATCTGCGAAGGCCGAACACCGCTAGCTGCGCAATGGAGGATGGCATTCGGCTGGAAGCTGGTGACCGCACTCGTAAGGGCTGGCGTATCGGTCATATCCACGAGCTGCAAGGTTACATTGCGATGAGCCGCAAACAGATCCGCATCCAGCCGCCGCATCAGGATCAGGAACTGCGTGTCGAGGTGTTTCGCCGCTAGGTGCTGAACCACGTTGTATCCGAGCGTGCCGGACGCGCCGGTAACAAGAACGCGCTTGAGGTGTTGGTGAGGCATGATCTCGGCGAAGCTCCAGACAGCGGACGGTTGTGGCGAGCAATACACGCCATAGAAAAGCAATCTTATCTTTGAGGAAGACTAGCAGGCGAAATGAGCCTGTGCCAAGCGTACAAGCCTTTGGATCGTATCGCCGTAGATGCGCTGGCCCAAAAGCGAAGGGCGCACCATAACGGTGCGCCCTTCTACCGCAAGGTACTGCGGCTTTACATTTCCTTCACGCCATCGACGAACGCCTTCAGCTTGCGCGAGCGGCTCGGATGACGCAGCTTGCGGAGAGCCTTTGCCTCTATCTGGCGGATGCGCTCACGCGTCACCTGGAAGCTCTGTCCAACCTCTTCCAGCGTGTGCTCGGAGCCATCTTCCAGCCCGAAGCGCATCTTGATCACACGCTCTTCACGCGGGGTCAGCGTGCGAAGCACCTGTGAGGTGTACTCCTTCAGGTTCACGGCGATCACAGCGTCAGACGGGCTGACGGCCATGCGGTCTTCGATGAAGTCGCCAAGATGCGAATCTTCCTCTTCACCAATCGGCGTCTCAAGCGAGATAGGCTCCTGCGCAATCTTCAGGACCTTGCGGACCTTCGCAACCGGGATATCCATACGCTTGGCAATCTCTTCCGAGCTCGCCTCACGGCCGAGCTCCTGCACCAGCTGACGCGACGTGCGAATCAGCTTGTTGATCGTTTCGATCATGTGTACAGGAATGCGGATCGTGCGTGCCTGGTCGGCAATCGCACGCGTAATCGCTTGGCGAATCCACCACGTTGCATACGTCGAGAACTTATAGCCACGACGATACTCGAACTTGTCCACGGCCTTCATCAAACCGATGTTGCCTTCCTGGATCAGGTCGAGGAACTGCAGTCCGCGATTGGTGTACTTTTTCGCAATCGAAACCACGAGCCGAAGGTTGGCCTCAATCAGCTCACGCTTGGCGCGCTCCGCGTCCATGTCGCCCTGGATCATCTCGCGCTGCGTGCGCTTCAAATCTTCCAGCGAAATTCCCGAGTCAGCTTCTACGCGCTCAAGGTCGATGCGGCAGTTCTTCTGCTGGCGCTTGTACTCTTTCTTCAGCTCTTCCGAGCGTGAAGCTTCATACTTGTGGTCCAGCGACTTGATCTGGCGCTCGAGCGTACGCATGGAGTCGACAGTCTTGTTGACTTTATCGAGCAGCCGCTTCTTTTCGCCGTTCGTGTACTTCAGCTCGCGGATGATGCGGTTCACAAATACATGCTCGCGGCCCATCAGCCAGCGGGCTTTGCGCTTGTCCTTGTCCTTGGCCTTTGCGTCCTTGCCATGCGGCTCGTTCACGCGGGCAAGGTGGTCGGCAGCCTTCTTCTGGTGCTTGATCAGCTCATCAACGCGAGCGACAGTCTGCTTCACGCGTGCCGCAAGAATCTCTTCGGTAAGCTCTTCTTCGTCGAATACGACGACTTCCTTGATATTGCGAACGCCGCGCTTCAGGTCTTCGCCGAGACCGACGATCTCGCGAATCACGATCGGCGAACGAGAGATCGCCTTCATCACGCGGATCTGGCCGCGCTCAATGCGCTTGGCAA
>Ga0302305_1002320_pt1 | contig 10797 bp, 10 predicted proteins | sample III_Palsa_E2_3_FD_198764 | JGI IMG/M metagenome (GOLD analysis project Ga0302305, IMG submission 198764) | Peat permafrost microbial communities from Stordalen Mire near Abisko, Sweden - III_Palsa_E2_3 | ecosystem: Environmental > Terrestrial > Soil > Palsa > Peat permafrost | place: Sweden... | reverse complement strand
CTATGCATACGAGTTTGTTTGAGCTGTTCAAGATTGGGATTGGGCCTTCTAGCTCGCATACGGTGGGTCCGATGCGGGCGTCTCTGCGGTTTGTGCGGGAGCTGGCGGCGCGCGGAGAGTTTGGCGCGGCGATTACGGTCGACTTATATGGGTCGCTCGCGCTGACGGGGATCGGGCACGGTACGGACCGGGCAGTGATGATGGGGCTGCTCGAGGAGTCGCCTGACACTGTGGACCTTGATGCGATTGATGGGCGCATTGAATTGTTGGTACGGACGCGGATGCTCTATTTTCTGGGCCAGCGTGCTGTCCGCTTTGATCCGGCGGCTGATTTGAGGTTTCATCGAGAGCAGATGTATCCCGACGCAGGCGTGGTGACGCATCCGAATGGCATGCGGTTCACGCTGCTGGATTCGGGTGGGAAAGTTTTGTTGGAGCAAGTGTACTACTCGGTGGGCGGGGGATTTATTTTGTCGGCTGAGGAGTTTGCGGCGGCCGATGGAGGCGCGAAGAAGCGCGATGTTCCGTATCTGTTTTCGAGTGGGGACGAGTTGCTAAAGCTAGGAGAGGCGCACGGACTTTCGATTGCGGAGATGGTGCTGGCGAATGAGGTTGCGTTGCTGGCAGACCCGACGATTGTGCGGCGGATCGATCGGATCGTGTCGCCGCTGCGGCCAGGAAATAAGACGACGCAGGTGGAGGCGTCGCTGACGGGCGAGGCGCGGGTGAAGGCGGCGATCTTTACGCTGTGGCAGGCGATGTCGGATTGCATTGAGCGCGGGATTGCAACGGAGGGAACGCTGCCGGGTGGGTTGAATGTGCGGCGTCGGGCTCCGGGACTGGCGCGGCGATTGGCGAAGATGGAGGCGGATGGGAAGACGCGTGATCCGTTGGCTCCGCTGGACTCTGTGACGCTGGTGGCGATGGCGGTGAACGAGGAGAACGCCGCGGGGGGACGCGTGGTGACGGCTCCTACGAATGGTGCGGCGGGAGTGATTCCGGCGATCGCGTATTACTACGTGCATCATGCTGCTCGTGAGATTTCGGATACGGAACGCGAAGCTGGGTTGCTGCGCTATTTCTTGACGGCTGCGGCGATTGGGATTCTGTACAAGGAGAATGCGAGCATCTCTGGCGCGGAGGTGGGATGCCAAGGTGAGGTGGGTGTGGCGTGCTCGATGGCGGCGGGCGGTTTGGTGGCGGCGCTGGGTGGCGATAATGCCGCAGTCGAAGGTGCGGCGGAGATTGCGATGGAACACAATTTGGGGATGACGTGCGATCCGATTGGGGGGCTGGTGCAGATTCCTTGCATTGAGCGCAATGGGATGGGCGCGGTGAAGGCGGTGAATGCGGCAAGGCTGGCGATGAATGACCAAGGCGTGCACAAGGTGTCGCTCGACCAGGTGATTGAGACGATGTACCGGACGGGGATGGATATGCAGTCGCGGTATAAGGAGACGAGTTTGGCGGGGTTGGCGCTGAATATTATTGAGTGCTGAGGCGGCCGGCGTCGATCCAGCATTTGGTGGGTGCGGTGAGGATGCCATTGGTGGCGTAGGTGTTGAAGTAATCGCGCAGAAGGCGGTGGAAGGCTTCGGCGCGGGGGTGGCCGGGTTGGGGGACGACGGAGAGGGACATCGTCTGGCCTAGAAATGTTTTCCAGTCGAGCTGCTGCTCTCCCTCGAGCTCTTCGTGGTGATGATCGGCGGCGAAGAACTCGTCAAGATTTTCGTGGACGCGGAAGCCGATGCGGGCGTAGTTGTCGTCGATGCCGTGGTGGGTGAGGAGATGTTCGAAGTCGCGGGACTGTGGGTCTTCACCTTTGTCGCGGCCGAGGGAGATGAGGACTAGCCAGCCGTGGGGTTTGAGGATGCGACGGAATTCGGCTAAGGCGCGCGGGATGTCGAACCAGTGGAAGGCGCGCCCGGCGGCGACCAGGTTGATAGAAGCGTCTTCGAGGCCAGTGGCTTCGGCTGTACCGTCGCGGACTTCGAGGAGGGGAGAGCCAGTGAGACGTCGCTTGCAGAGGGAACGCATCTCTTCGTTGGGTTCGATGGCGATGACGGAATTGCCGTTGGCGAGGAAGACTTCGGAGAGCATACCGGTACCGGCGCCTATGTCTGCTATGAACCAGTCGGGTCGCAGGTCGCACCAGGATCGCAGGAGGTCAAGAATTTTGTCGGATGGATAACGTAAGCGATAACGGTCGTAGGTTGCGGCGCGCCCTGTGAAGCGTTCGGTGTTCTGCATGGAAATGATGATAGACAGAACGTGCGAGGGAGGGTGCTTGATAGACTTGAGCGCATGGCTTCGTTGGAATCGCAGGGCTCTGGTGCACGTTCGCATGACCGGCGGCTACTTCTCTTTGTACTGGTAAGTTTGTTCACGGCGAATGTTGTGCAATGGGCGGTTTGCCGGGCGCTGCATCTGGGAAACCCCGGGAGCATTGTTCCGGATCTGCGATCCTTCTTCCATGTCCAGCAGTGGACGGATTCGTGGCTGCCGATGATGAAGTCGCTGGATTATTTCAAGGCGCATCCGACGCTGCCGATTTACGATGCCAAGCTTTATGACACGCTGATTTATTCGCTGGCTAGCGAGTTGCCGCTGGTGGCGATGCGGAAGATCGGGATGAGCGATCTTTGGATGCTGCGTGCGCTAGCAGTAGCGTCGTTTCTGGCGGTTTGGGGTGTGGCGGCTGTGTCGATGGTGATGGGGCGGTGGTTGCTGCGACGGCGGGGCGAGGCATTGACGTGGCCGGCGGCCATTGCAGTTGTGCTGGCGACGCTGGGATGCTATCCGCTAATCAAGGGATATTCGCTGGGGAATGCGCAGACGTTTTTGTCGTTTGGATTTACGGTGCTGTTGCTATTGTGGACGAAAGGGCAGGAGCGCTGGGCAGGCGTGTTGGCGGCGATGCTGACGGCGGTGAAGCCGCAGTTCGTTCTGCTGCTGGTGTGGATGTTCGTGCGCAAGAAGTGGGGAGCGGCGTGGGCGTTCCTGGCTAGTGGTGCGGTGTTGCTGGCGATGTCGGTTGCGGTGTTTGGGTGGCATAACAACCTCGATTACATTGGCGTGCTGGCGGGGCTGAGTCATAAGGCGCAGTCGCATTACGCGAACCAGTCGATGTTTGGCACGATCAATCGCATGATCTTCAACGGCGAGAATATTGCGTACACGCCCTATGTGTATACGCCTGTGATTGTGTGGGTGTATCGGGTTACGGTAGTGACGTCGCTGGTGCTAGTGGGGTTGGTGCTGCTGTATCCGTGGAGGAAGCTGCGCGGGTCGACAGCGGACATTGCAGCGATGGGAATCGCGTCGGTGGCGGCTAGCCCGATGGCGTGGGAGCATCATTATGGAATTGTGGTCGGAATCGCGGCGTGGGCGTGGTTTGCGCACGCTTGCTGGATGAAGAAGCGGCCTTGGGTGCTGGGGTTGGCGGTATTTCTGTGTTTGAATTTCTTGCCAGTGTTCAACCATCTGTCGGATGTGCGCGGCTGGAATATTTTGCAGTCGTATCTGTATATCGGCGCGCTGATGTTGATGGGGTGGCTGATGTCGCTGGCACGGTCAAAGGACGAGACGACTCTGAGTTAGTGCGGGTTGGCCTTAGCGTTCGACGGCTAAGGCGACGGAGTTGCCGCCGCCGAGGCAGAGGGCGGCGACGCCTTTGTGCGCGTCGCGGCGCTGCATTTCGTAGAGCAGGGTGACGAGGATGCGGGCGCCACTGGCTCCGATGGGATGACCGATGGCGACGGCGCCTCCGTTGACGTTGACGCGGTCGAGCGAGAGGCCGAGTTCTTTGGTGACGCCGAGGGCCTGGACGGCGAAGGCTTCGTTGAGTTCGAAGAGGTCGACGTCGTTGAGGGACCAGCCGGCGCGGGCGAGAACTTTCTGGACTCCGGTGACGGGAGCGAGCATGACCCAGCGTGGAGCGCCGCCGCTGGTGGCCTGTGCGCGGATGGTCGCAAGGGGGGTGAGGTGGAGTCCGCGGGCGCGTTCGGCGGACATGAGGACGACGGCTGCTGCTGCGTCGTTGACGCCGGGTGCGTTGCCGGCGGTAACGGTGCCATCTTTCTTGAAGGCAGGCTTGAGAGCGGCGAGGGCTTCGAGTGACGTGTCGGCGCGGACGCTTTCGTCGTGGGTGAGGATGGTGGGCGACGCACCTTTTTTTGTGCTGAGGGTGAGGGGAATGATTTCCGCGTCGAAGCGTCCAGCCTGTTGTGCGGCGGCAGCTTTGCGGTGGGAGTTGAGGGCGTATTCGTCCTGCTGTTCGCGGGTGATGGAATGCTTGTCGGCGACGAGCTCGCCGGTCATGCCCATGTGCTGGTCGTCGCAGGCGCACCATAGGCCGTCGTTGACCATGGAGTCGATGGCCTGCGCGTTGCCCATGCGAAAGCCTTTGCGCGCGGTGGGGAGAAGGTAGGGCGCGTTGGACATGGACTCCATGCCGCCGGCGACGGCGATCTCGGAGTCGCCGAGAGCGATGGCCTGAGCCGCGAGGCCGACGGCCTTGAGGCCGGAGCCGCAGACCATGTTGATGGTGAGGGCGGAGACGGTATCGGCGAGACCGCCGCGAAGGGCAGCCTGGCGCGCGGGATTCTGGCCGAGGCCGGCGGGGAGAACGCAGCCCATGATGCACTCGGTGACGGTGGCGGGATCGATCGTGGAGCGTTCGACCGCGGCTCGCACGGCGATCGATCCGAGTTCGACTGCGGAGAGATGGGAGAGTGAACCGAGGAATTTTCCGACGGGGGTTCGGGCTGCACTGACGATGACGACTTCACGCATGGGATCTCCGTTACGTTTAGTACTGGTATGCTTTGCGGCGATGAAAAGAATGGCCGGGGGAACATCGAAGTATACGATGCACGACCTGTTGCATGCAGAAACAGGTTGCAGACTGGGAGCGGATGAAGTCGTTGTTGCGCTGCAGGGGCACTTTCGTTGTGCAGGGATATTCGTTCGCAGGATGGAAGTTCTGTAGCGAGACGATTAAGGTGTCGAGTTGCGACGTGCCGCGTTGGTGATGCATAGCGCGATGCGATGTTCGTCGCAGGGCAGAAAGCATACAAAAAAAACGGTGCGCAAATGTCGTTTTTTTCTTGACTCTTTGGCGAGAGAAAACTATACCTTCGTTAGCTGCTTCATATGGATGAAACAGCGTCGATGTTCAACATCGATTGGGAGCGCAGGCAAACGCAACCAAGGCAAAGCATCAAAGCAATGGCAACACACTCAGGGAACGCGATCTTCGCGTTCCCTGAGGTGTTTAATCGCCAATGTTCAAGCGTGTTTCGCGCGCATGGCAGAAACAGTATGCTGTTTGCATGACGAGACGAAGATGGATTGCCGATACATGGACAGACACAACTGCATCGCTGAAGGGGGAACAGGCGGCGCATCTTGCGCGGGTGTTACGGGCGCAGGCGGGGCAGGTATTCGATGTCGTGGCGAATGGATTTTTGCACCGCGCGGAGATTGTGTCGGCTGACGAACATGAGGTGATGTTCGCTCTGCATGAAGAGTTGGAGACGGAGAGTGCGCTGCCGGTGCATCTGCTGATGGCGGTGTTTAAGTTCGATCACATGGAGTGGGGGATTGAGAAAGCGACGGAGCTGGGTGCGGCTCGGATTACTCCGGTGATTGCGCGGCGCACGGAAAAACATTTGGCGCAGGCTGCAGCGAAACGAGTGGAGCGGTGGCGAAGGATTGTGCGCGAGGCGGCGCAGCAGTCGCGACGAAGCGATGTGCCGGAGGTGGATGATCCGGTTGCGTTGAAGTTGGCGTTGGAGATGGTGAGTGCGGAGAAGAAGTTGCTGCTCGCGGAGACGGAGCAGGAGCACTCCTTGAAAGCGGCGCTGGGGAGCGATGTTGAGAGTGTGGCTCTTGCGATCGGGCCGGAGGGTGGATGGACTGCGGAGGAGATGGTGCTGTTCAGCGAGAGCGGGTGGAGGCATGTGACGCTGGGACCGAGAATTCTGCGGGCGGAGACGGCGGCGATTGCGGGGCTGGCGGTTTGTGCGGCGATGCTGTAGCGCGGTGGGAACCCACATCTCAAAATCGAGATATGGGGCACCCGGTGTCGTGGCTCGATTAAAAAGAACAGCGACCGAGGGGCTCGGTCGCTGCCGTGGGTGGTGAGACCTGGTTAGCTGAACATCTCTTTGACCTTGCTGAAGATGCCGCGCGAGGCTGGGGTGTTTTCGATGGAGATGGTTTCGGAGAGCTGCTTGAGGAGTTCCTTCTGTTGCTTGGTTAGCTTGGAGGGAGTCTGCACGCGGACTTCGACGATGAGGTCGCCCTTGCCGTGGGAGTTGAGGTGTGGAACGCCCTTGCCGCGGAGCTTGATCTCGCGACCGCTCTGGGTGCCTTCGGGAACCTTGATGGTTTCGACGCCGTCGAGGGTTTCGAGCTCGAGGTCGGTGCCGAGTGCGGCCTGCGGGAAGCTGATGGGGATGACGCAGTGGAGGTCGTCGCCGTCGCGCTCGAAGAACTTGTGCGGCTTGACGTCGAGGACGACGTAGAAGTCGCCGGCAGGACCACCGAAGCGGCCGGCTTCGCCTTCGCCGGAGTAGCGAATGCGGGTGTCGGTCTCCACGCCGGCCGGAACCTTGACGAGGATCTTGTGCTCGCGCGTCACGCGGGAGTCGCCCTTGCAGGTGGCGCAGGGGGTGCGGATGACGGAGCCGGTGCCGCTGCAGATGGGGCAGGTGCGGGCGACGGAGAAGAAGCCCTGTTGCGAGCGGATCTGGCCGCGGCCGCCGCACTGCTGGCAGGTCTCGGGCTGTTTACCATTGGCGGAGCCGGTGCCGCGGCAGTCTTCGCAGGCTTCAGCGCGGCGGATCGTGATTTCGCGCTCGACGCCGAAGACGGCCTCTTCGAACTCGAGCTTCATATCGAACTTGAGGTCGCGGCCGCGCTGTTGACGGGTGGCGCGGCGATTGCCGCCGCCCATATTGAACATCTCCCCGAAGAGATCGCCGAAGATGTCGTTGAGGTCGCCGCCCTGGAAGGGGCTGCCGCCGCCGGGGAAACCGCCGGCGCCGTTGACGCCCGCATGACCGTAGCGGTCGTAGGCGGCGCGCTTGTCGGGGTCGGAGAGAACCTGGTAGGCCTCGCTGCACTCCTTGAACTTGTCCTCGGCCTCGGGATTGTTCGGATTGCGGTCGGGGTGGAACTGCATGGCGAGTTTGCGATACGCGGTCTTGATTTCGCCGTCGGAGGCGGTGCGCTCGATACTCAGGATCTCGTAGTAGTCGGTCTTCATCGTGGCTGTGGGCATTCCTGATTCCTAAAGTTTGCGAGCAGTGTTTGCCCGCGGCAGTCGAGGGCAGAAGCCCCTTGTATCGTTATGTCGGAAATTAATTCGCTTTTCGTTACTCGCTTTTTTGGGCGGAGTTGCTGGCGATGCGGACGAGAGAAGGGCGAAGCAGTTTGTCGCGGAGTTTATAACCGCGGCGAATCTCTTCGAGGACCTGGTGGTCTGGATGCTCCAGCGTTTCGATGCTGCCGAGAGCTTCGTGGATTCGCGGGTCAAACTGAGAGCCAATGGATTCTACGGGTTGCACATTGAGGCCGCGAAGGGCGTCGTCCATCTGTTTGACGATGAGTTGCACACCGGTGCGGAGCTGGTCTACGTCGCCATCTGCTTTCAAGGCGAGGGAAAAGTTGTCGAGGACGCCGAGGAAGGGCTCGACTGCGGACTGGATGGCGTAGTCGCGGACGTCCTGGCGCTCTTTGGCTTCGCGCTTGCGAGCGTTGTCGAACTCGGCCTGTAGGCGGGCTAGGCGGTCCTGGGCTTGGGTCAGCTGAAGGGCTAGCTGATCGCGCTCGTTGCGGAGCTGCTCAACGTCGGAACTGAATTCCTGGCTCTCGGTGCCGGCTTCGATGTCGGCGTGTGCGTTCTCGGTTTGGTTGTCGTTCTGTTCGATCTGTTCGGTGCTCATGGAGTCTTCCTTTTTGCTAGGGGAGTTTCGCGGCCAACGCGGGAAGCGATCTTTTGTCGGGGGCATGGGTTGATCCTGTCCGTTAATTGGAGGTGGGGGCAACTTCGCCGGCATCTATTCGATGCAGAAGCTGGGCAATGTAGCTCACGGCATTGATGGCGCTCTCGTAGTTCATGCGCTTGGGGCCGAGGATGGCTACGGCAGAATCACCGGAGACCTGGGCGGGGGCGGCGATGAGGACGAGGCCAGCCATGCCGGGGTCCTGCTGCTCGAGGTCGAAGATGACGCGGACCGATTGCTCCGAGGTGTCGATGTAGGCGTTGAGAAGTTCGATGAGGCGTTGCTTTTCTTCGAGCGCGGAGAGCATTGCGCGGAGACGATCGCGGTCGGCTGGGAGGCCGATGAGGTTGACGACGCCGTCGATGTAGACCGATTGCTGCTGAACGGTATCGGCGGGGACGGTGCGAGTCCAGAGGTCGATCGCGTCGGAGAGTTGCTGATAGACGGTGCGTTCGTGGTCGACGCGCCGGGCGAGCTCGTTGCGGACGCGGTCGATGTTCCAGCCGCGGAAGTGTTGATTGAGGAAGTTGGCGGCGGTTTCGAGTTGAACGGACGAGAGGTCATGGTCGAGGGCGAGGACGCGGTCTCGGACCATGCCGCTGCGGGTGACGACGACGGCGAGGACGCGGCGTTGACTGAGGCGGCTGAAGTGGATGTGCTCGAGGAGGTCAGTGGACGCTGCGGCGCCGATGGCGAGGCCGACGCCGCTGGAGAGCGCGGCGAGGACGTGCGAGGTGCGCTCGAGCAGGGCGGAGGCTCCGGCCACTCCCGCGAAGCTGGTGTCGATTTTGGTCTGGAGCGCGGTGCGGGACGGATTGACGGCGTTCGCATTGAGCTGTCCGACATAGAGGCGGAAGGCTTCGGCGGAGGGTATGCGGCCGGCGGAGGTATGGGGCTGTTCGAGCAGGCCGGCGTCGGCGAGTTCAGCCATCTCGTTGCGGATAGTGGCGGAGCTCATGGCGTTGGCGAAGGCCGATTGCGCGAGGGTGCCCGAGCTGATGGGCTCACCGGTCGAGATGTAGCTCTCGATGATGGCGGTGAGGATCTCGCGCTGACGGTTTGTGATGGGGCGGGCCACTAGATTGATTTTACGCGGGTCGTCAAGCGAGCGCTGGTCACGGGCAGCTGGTAGATGCTTCGTCAGCTGATCTCGAGGACATCCTCTGCTTGGGAGGCGAGTTCTTGGGCGCGGGCTACTACCTTTTCGGCAATGGCGAGGAATTCGCGACCGCGGGGGGTGGCGCCGCCGGCGAGAGCGGCGGGAAGGCCGCTGTCGCCGCCGGTGCGCACCTGGGGATCCAGGTCGACGGAGCCCAGGAAGGGCAGGTTGTATTGCTTGGCGGTCTGCTGGGTGGCGCCGGCTCCGAAGACGTCGATCACGGTGCCGTCGGGGAGGGTCATTTGGGACATGTTTTCGACGAGGCCGAGGACCTCGACATTGACCTGGTGGAACATCTCGAGGGCCTTGCGGGCGTCTTGTAATGCGACGGAGGAACCGGTGGAGACGACCAATGCGCCGGTGAGGGGGACGGTCTGGACGAGTGAAATGACGACGTCGCCGGTGCCGGGAGGCAGGTCAATGAGGAGGTAGTCGAGCTCGCCCCAGGCTACCTGCTGGAGGAACTGTTTGATGATTTGGTGGAGCATGGGGCCGCGCATGACCATCGGCTTATCGCCGGGCGAGATGAGGCCGATGGAGATGAACTTCACGCCGTGAGCCGTGATGGGCTCCATAAGATTTTCGGCGACGATGCTGGGCTGGCGCGTGGAGCCGAGCATGGTGGGGACGTTGGGGCCGTAGATGTCGGCGTCGATGAGGCCGACCCGGTGGCCGAGCTTGGCGAGGGAGACGGCGAGGTTGACGGCGACGGTGGTCTTGCCGACGCCGCCCTTGCCGGAACCAATGGCGATGATGTGCTGGATTCCGGAAAGACGTTGCGGGCCCTGAGGGGCGGGTGCGTGCTGGTGCGACATGGAGACCTCTTCTGGATGGAGCTGATGGTTAAAGGTGCCACTCGGGGGCGAGGGTGGCGCGGAGTTCTTTTCTTCGCAGGACTTCGGGGGAGCGCATCTCGCGGCGGCGGCCGGCGTCTTCGTAGCGGCGGGCCTGGTGCGCGGTTTCAGTGATGACTTGGGGGACTTCAATGCGATGACCTGCCGCGTCGACGGCGACGAAGGTGAGGTAGGCGGAGGAGACGTGGCGAAGTCTTTGCTCGCGAACGTCTTCGACCATGGCCTTGACGCCGATTTCCATGGAGGTGCGGAATGCGCGGTTGACGCTTGATTTCAGGATGAGCAGGTCGCCGACCTTTACGGGTGCGACGAAGTCCAGATGATCCATGGAGGCGGTGACGACGAAGGAGCGCGCGTGGCGGCTGGCGGCCATGGCGCCGACGAGATCCATGAACTGCATCAGGCGGCCGCCGAAAAGGGCGCCGAGGGCGTTGGTGTCGGCGGGGAAGATGATCTCGCTGCGTTCGGATTGGGAGGCGCAGACGGTACTGGAACTGGAGCAATCGGACATTCTTCTATTGTAATTGCTGGGGATTGCATCTGGAGAGGGTGTGCAGCATCCTAGAGGCATGGACAAGATTGGGATGTTGAGCGAGATTTTGCAGCAGAATCCGAACGATGCGTTTGCGCGGTATGGATTGGCTTTGGCCTATGCGGCCGAGGGAAAGACGGACGAGGCGCTGCGGGAATTTGCGACGACTACGGAGTACAACCCGGATTATGTGCCGGCGTACCAGATGGCGGCACAGACGCTGGTGAAGGCGGGAAAGTT
>Ga0302305_1002318_pt1 | contig 10810 bp, 12 predicted proteins | sample III_Palsa_E2_3_FD_198764 | JGI IMG/M metagenome (GOLD analysis project Ga0302305, IMG submission 198764) | Peat permafrost microbial communities from Stordalen Mire near Abisko, Sweden - III_Palsa_E2_3 | ecosystem: Environmental > Terrestrial > Soil > Palsa > Peat permafrost | place: Sweden... | reverse complement strand
TGGGACAAAAGCCGTCTCTCGCACCAACTCACTAGAATGCAGCAGCGTGGACTCGTTCAGCGTCAATCTTCTGACAGTCGCACAGTCACAGTCGTGCTCACCCGGCAAGGCCAAAAGACGCTGGATGCCGCAGCACCCGTCCACGCAGAATCGGTCCGGCGGAATCTGCTTTCACGTCTCAGTAAAGAGCAGACAGCCACGCTCGTGCGGATCAGCAATATCCTCGGCGACGACGATTAATCGGGACCACAGTATTGCCGAATATGCTTTAAGGCTGCACATAAACGATTCGCGATTTCCCACCGTCGTCCCACGTCTCTTCGACCTCGGCAAGCGGAACCGTCCTGATCTTCATCTTGAAACCCGTCTGCACAAAGACACCAAAGACGCTCTTGATTGCCGCCAGTAGCCTGGGGAACGGCACGCTCTTGATCCCGCTTCCCATCAGCACGATCGCCGAGGAACGAAGCGCAGCTCCGGGCAGCGCGATCTCCCCTCCGCTGATGCCTCCCACCTGCACAAACCGCACCGGCTTCACGTCCTCGGTCGCCTTGGCGATAGCGACGACCACTGTCTCAGCACTCCTCCCCCACAGGTAGTCAACCACCACATCGACTCCCACCGCGAACTGCTCTTTCAGCGCCGCCTCATACTCCTTGCTGCCTTGTGGATTCGAGCCGTCCAGATCAAACGGAATGACCGTGTCCGCCCCAAGTCCTCGAACTTCTTCCAAGGCCTCCGCATCACGCCCCGTAGCAATGACTTTGCCCGCACCCAGGTATCTGGCGGCCTGCACCGCGAGCCTGCCGGCGGAGCCCGTCGCGCCATTGACCAGCACCGTCTCACCGGCCTTCAGATGAGCGCGTTCCACCAGAGCCGCCCACGCCGACATCCCGGGATTCGCGATAGCAGCGGCCGTCACGTCGTCGATCCCCGCAGGCAAATCAATGCATTGCCTCGAAGGCACGACAGTCCTCTCCGCCATGGCGCCGTTCGGCGCATCCGGCAGCACAAAGTACACCCTGCGTCCGTCTTGCGTAACACCAACGCCATCCGCCCCGGCCACTACCGGATACATTCCATCCGCGCTGTAATGCTCACCCGAAGCGCGGCCCTTGGTGAAGTGGCTGAGTGCCGAGGCTCGAACACAAATCAGCTCCTCTCCCTCTTTGGCTACCGGTTCGGGAAACTCCGCATACCGAGGCTTTCGGCGAGGCCCGTTCACCAATGCTGCTTTCATATCGCTCCCTCTCAATCTCCCTGCTGTTGCTTTACCGCCCAAAATCTAACAACGTTAGATAAATCTAACACCGGTAGAGAAAGCGCGCAACTGCTGCTACTCTGCTGACATGAAGGTGAATCGGGAAATCGTAGTGCGAGCCGGCTTGAACCTGCTGAATGAGGTTGGACTGGAACAATTGACCCTGCGGAGACTGGCGAAGGACTTGAAGATTCAAGCGCCAACGCTCTATTGGCATTTCGCCAGCAAAGAGGCGCTCGTGGATGCGATGGCGACTCTGGTCCTGGCCGAGGGAGCTCCCAGCCTGATGCCGTCAAAGGCCAGAAAGGATTGGAAAATCTGGGTCAACGCATTTGGAATGGGCCTGCGCCAAACCTTGCTCAAGTATCGCGACGGCGCCCGCATGGTCGCAGGCTCGCGTCTCATTGACACCGTCTACATCGAGACGGCCGAGCGTATCGCGGCTCGCCTGGTCGACGCCGGGTTTTCCCTTCGGCAAACCGTGGTTCTTCTCAGCACCGTTTACACATTCACCATCAGCTTCGTCATTGAAGAGCAGGCTGTGTTTCCCGTCCCAGGCCAACGATCACCCGCATATGACCTCCAGAGGCGAAACGCCAGGCTCGATGCAAAACGGCTTCCCATCGCACGGCAAAGCGGCGCAATCCTATTCGATCGCTTCGAACAACGCTATAAAGAAAGCCTGGCTTTGATTGTCCGCGGTGCTTCGCTTCCTGACCGGTGACAACGAGGGAATGACTGCTTCGGTGCGATAGCCTACTGCACGCCGCACTTCTGTAGCCAGGGCCCATATTTTTGCCCGGCAATCCCCGTGTGCGTAGTAAACCACTTGCGCAGGTACTCCACCAGTTCATAAACCGCGCCCACCTGCCGCTGCTCAAAGCGCACATTGAACTGCGCCAGCCGTCCCAGCAATCTCTGCTGTTCCGCGCGATGCGCAGCGAGTCCTGGATATCCATGCATCGCCAGCAACCGCTCTTCGCTCTCCACATGCAGCCGCATCAGCTCCGTGACCCGCTTGAGCATCGTTCGCACCGTCCGGCACTCCGCACCGTGCAGCAGCTCCACTCGCAGTTCGTTGAGGGCATCCAGAAGGATGCCGTGCTGATCGTCCATCGCCTGCACGCCGACCGTGCAGGATTGGTTCCATATGAGCGAAGCCATGAGAGCCTCCAAAGTACTGCCTATATAAGCGCAGTTATCGGCAAAAGTTGCGCGACTGATCTTAGGTAACGCCTAAATCTTGGTTACTCCAATAGTACTTCTGGGTTACTTGAGTCACCACGGAGCGTGAGAGTAACCGCTGCCGCCAGAATCAGCCCGCCCCCCACCCATGCGAACGGCCCCAGTCTGTCCCCCAGCAACTCCACTCCCAGCCACGATCCAAGCGCCGGCTCAATGTTCAAAAACACCCCCGCCCGCGACGCCGGAACATGATGGATGCCCCAATTCCACAGCAGTGTCGTCGTCGCCGTGCAAAGCACTCCGCTCGCAGCCAGCGCCATCCAAGCCGTCATGCTGACCCTCGCCACCGGCGGCGGGCCGTCCACCGTCACTACCCAGGCCATAAGCATCAGCGTTCCCGTGAAAATCCCATACGCGGTCACCGCCAACGGCCCATGCGCCACCATCAGGCTCTTGTTCATCAGAATCCACCCCAGCGCAATGACCAGGGAAAGCACCACCAGCAGATCCCCAGCCAGTGAGGGCGCAACCCCCGCCGCTCCCGACTCATGCCCACCCAACACAATCAGCGCCGCGCCGACGGTCGACCCAGCCAGTGCCACCCATCCGATCCAGTCCAGCCGCTCTCCGGCAAAGATCGTCGCTCCTGCCGCCAGCAGCACCGGCATCGTGCCCACCATCAGCGAGGCATGGCTCACCGTCGTCCGCGCCAAGCCCTCAAACTGCAACAAAAATTGGATGGGAATCCCCAAAGCCGCCGAAAGCAGAAGCGTACCCATCTCGCGTCGCGTCCATGTCTCGGTCCGCGCCCTGCTCTCGCGTTCTGCCGGCCTTCGCTGCCCCGCCAAAACAATCGGCAGCATTCCCAAACTGGCAAAGAGGAACCGGTACAGCACCATATGCCCCACGCTCATCTCGCGCAGAGCCAGCTTGCCAAAGAAAAATCCCATCCCCCAAAGGCAGCCCGCCATCGCACAAGCGCCATAGCCCAGCCAGTTCAACCTTCGGCTTATGAGCCCCTGTTGTCCCTGATCCATTCTTTCCACTCTCGCACATGTTCTGTAGGCGACTCCCCAAGCGCCTAAAATCGGCGACAATGGAGAACGATGCGAACCAGGCTATTCCAGTGCGGCGTAACACTCACGCTCCCGCCCATCGCAGGGATCGTCGCGATCCTCGCCTCCGTCGCATTCCTTGCCCCCGGCCCTCATGCGCACGCCCAGTCTCAGGACCCCTTTATGGCCGCGCTCAATGCCGCCAACGCCAAGGCCTCCGGAAAAAAAGACAAGTCCAAGCATGCCGCCTCTGGCGAAGCACTCCAGCCCACGTTCGCGATCCCCGTCACACCCCTCGGTTTCGCTCCGCCTGCCGCCTTTTATCTTGGCGATCGCTTCGTCCAGGCGTCACTCGATTTTCTCGATGAAGACAATCTCCTCTTCACCTTCCGCGTCCCCGGCCTCATTCCCCGCGAACCTCCAACTCCCGGCCAGCCCCAGCATGACCAGCGCCACATTCGCGCCCTCACACTCTCGCTTCCCTCCGGCAAAGTCACCGCGGAAGCCATGTGGGTCCTGCACGACTACAGCCGCTATCTCTGGAAGATGAAGGATGGAAAATTCCTTCTTCGCGATCGCAACACCCTGCAGCTGGGCGACTCCAGCCTGCATCTTGAACCATTCCTGCGATTCCCAGGCCTTGTCAGTTTCATTGAACTCGATCCCGACCAACGCTGGCTGGTAGCCGATACCAACGAGCCACCTCAGTCGGGCAAGAATCCAGGGTCAAGTCAAGGTTCAAGTCAAGGTTCAGCCGGCGATACCCAGGATGCTCAAACCGCCTCGCTCTCCTCATCCCCAGCCAGCATGACCGTCGATGGCTCGGGAGGCCAGCCCGGTCCCGACGGACCGGACCCGCATCCGGACCTCGGTTTTCAAAAAGCTCAGTCCGACTCCGAGGGCCTGCTGCGCATCCTTCGCCTGGACACACGCAAAGTAATGCTCTTCAGCCGTGTGAACGGAACCGTCCACTTGCCCATCGACGGCGAAGGCTACTACGACGCCCTGCGCGGCAACGGTCGCAGCTGGATGATCAACTTCGAGCATTTCAATGGCGCCACCAATCCCATCGGCTGGGTGGAATCCTCCTGCAACCCGGCCCTGCAGGTGCTTAGCCACGGCATCGTCCTGGCTTCTGCCTGCAACGACTACGGCGCGCGCCATCTCACCGCTCTAAGCCGCGATCGCGACAAGGAGCATGCCCATTTGTGGGATGTAACCCTCGCACCCACCAAAATATGGCCGATTCTGGAAAGCTCCAGCGACGGCCTCCGCGTCGCCCGCGAGACCCTCGAAGTCACCCATGCCGTCGGCCCCTACAACCCGCTCGACGACTCGGACATCCGCGGCCAGAGCGTCCAGGTCTACGATCTAGCCACCGGCAGGCTCGCGTTGACCGTCCCCGCCTCGCCAGTCCTCGACGGCGGAGGAAACTTCGCCCTCTCTCCCTCCGGCGATCGCCTCGCCATCCTCAATGCTGGATCTATCCAGGTCTACGACCTTCCGCCCGCTCCGCCGATTCCGCCTCAACCGGCCGCGCCCATACCTGCACCGGCCCCCGCGCCGCCTGCCGCGCTTCCTGCCGCGCCCTCCCACCCCTGAGCGGAATTGCTCTTAACTAGTCCAACTGGGTACAAAAGGCCTCAAGCAATTGTGAATATCCCGTTGTAAACTTAGGGACTGGGAGATTCTTTGTGGCCACTGCCGTCGCGCGTTATACAGCCGCCGCAATTACCGACAGAGGCCGCAAGCGCGCATCCAACGAGGACGCCTTCGGCTACTCCGTCGAACACGGCGTCTATCTTGTCTGTGATGGCATGGGCGGCGCAGCCGCTGGAGAAATCGCCAGCTCTCTGGCCATCGATGAAGTTCTCCGCCTGGTCAGCGAACGCAGAGAAACCTCTCGCGAAACCAGCCACCCCATCGGCCACGAGTCCCTCAACGGCCATTCCAGCAACGGCCACTCCAGCAACGGCGCCTCCGGCCGCATTTCGCAAATTGCTGAAGATGCCGTCATCGCCGCCAACGAGGCCATTCACTCCCGCTCTCAGCGCAACCTGCGGCTCAGCGGCATGGGCACTACCCTGGTCGGAATTTTGGCAGGCCTGCCCACTGATCCCGATGCTGAGCCTCGCGTTTGGATACTCAACGTCGGCGACAGCCGTTGCTATCTTCTTCGCAAAGGACGCATCCAGCTCTGCACCCAGGATCACTCCCTCGTTGAGGAACAAGTTCGCCTCGGCCGCATGACCCGCGCCGAGGCCGCGCGCTCGCCTCTGCGCAACGTCATCACCCGCGCCCTGGGCACCCAGAACAGCGTGACCCCCGATGTCTTCGAAGCTGAAGTCGAGCCCGGCGACCTCTTCCTGCTCTGCTCCGACGGCCTCACCCGAGAGCTCTCCGACGAAAGAATCGAGTGCCTTCTCAACGCCCCCGTCCCCGGCTCCAACCCCGCCTCGCTCGATGAGCTCTGCACCCGCCTCGTCCAGGCAGCCAACAAAGCCGGCGGCCACGACAACATCACCTGCCTGATCGTCCGCGTCGACTGATGCTATCGAAACGCCCCTCAACCAATCCAATGCCTCTACTCTGAACCAAGTGCTTGTCATCCTGAACGAAGTGAAGGACCTGCTTCTCTCTGAGAAGCCCCGGAGAATCACCCATGTCCGAACTCAAAACCATTGCAGTCATAGGCGCAGGCACCATGGGCAGCGGCATCGCCCACCTCTTCGCCCGCTCCGGCTTCCAGGTCCTCCTCTGCGATATCGAGCAATCCTTCCTCGATAAATCGCTGGGAAAAATCCGCGCCAACCTGGGCAGGGAAGCGGCCAAGGGCAAACTCACCTCCGAAGAAGCGGTAGCCGCCGCAGCCCGCATCCAAACCACCACCGACCGCGCCAAACTTGTGAAAGCCGATTTCGCCGTGGAAGCTGCAAGCGAGCGCTTCGAGATCAAAGCCGAGCTCTTCCGCTCCCTCGACGCCATCCTGCCCCAGGCAGCCATCCTCGCCACCAACACCAGCTCCATCTCCATCACCAAACTTGCCGCGCAAACCAGCCGGCCGCGCCAGGTCATCGGCATGCACTTCTTCAACCCCGTTCCGGTCATGGCCCTGATCGAGATCATCCGCGGCCTGCAAACCGATCAGGCCACCTTCGAAACCGTCCGCGACCTCTCCGTCAAGCTTGGCAAGACTCCCATCGAAGTCAACGATTCTCCCGGATTTGTCTCCAACCGCGTCCTCATGCCCCTGATCAACGAAGCCGCCTTCACCGTCATGGAAGGCGTAGCGACAGCCGAAGCCGTCGACCAGGTCTTCCAGCTCGGCATGGCCCACCCCATGGGCCCGCTCATCCTGGCCGACTTCATCGGCCTCGACGTCTGCGTCGACATCCTGCGCGTCCTCCACCAGGGCCTGGGCGACCCCAAATACCGCCCCTGCCCGCTTCTCGTGAAAATGGTCGACGCCGGCTGGCTAGGCCGCAAATCCGGCCGCGGCTTCTACACCTACTGATGCCAGTCTTTGTTCTTGCTTTTCTGTCTCTCGTTCCCAAAAGTGAATCTGCTGTTCCCTCCCTCGATCGAGCGAAGCACCGCGAAACGGACCACCACCCCTCCGTTACCAAATAAGGAATCCCCAGCATTCCACCCCGCTTTTCCCCATCGTTCAGGACTATCCTTGAAAGATGGTTCGCTTCACCGTCCTCGCCTCCGGCTCCAAAGGAAACAGCTGCATCGTTTCCTGCACCACTGGCGCGGACGGAACCGGCTCCAGCTCCACCCGCGTCCTGGTCGACGCCGGCCTGAGCTGCCGCGAGCTTTTCCGCCGCATGCGCCAGGTCGGCGAAGACCCCGGCTCGCTCGATGCCATCCTCGTCACCCACGAGCACCAGGACCACATCAACGGCCTCGCCGTCACCGCCCGCAAGCTCGGCATTCCCGTCTATTTCACTGAAGCCACCCACCGTGCCTGGGTCCGCCAGGTCACCCCGCAAAAACGCATCACGTATGCCGAATGGGCCGAACAATATCGAGTCCAGAAGCAGCAAGCCGGCTCGCATCCTGTTCCGGAACCCGACCCGGCGCCAGATCCAGCCCCCGAGCATGATCCCGTCCCCGATCCCATGCCCAATCCAGAATCCAACTGTGAACCGCCGTCCAAACAGGCCATCCCGCAAATCGCAGCGGACCCTGCCCAGCTTCCATCCGTCCAGTACTTCCGCGCCGGCGAATCCTTCTCCATCGGCGACCTCAACATCAGCCCCTTCACCATCCCCCACGATGCCGCCGACCCCGTAGGCTTCGTCTTCACCGCCGAAGGCCTCCGTCTCGCCGTAGCCACCGACCTCGGCTACATGCCGCCCAACGTCCAGGCCCAGCTTCGCCGCTGCGACCTCATCATGCTCGAATCCAATCACGATCTCGAAATGCTTCGCGACGGCCCTTACCCTTGGTCCGTCAAGCAGCGCGTCCTCTCCCGTGTCGGCCATCTCTCCAACGCCGCGGCCTCCGCCTTTCTCGAGGAAATCTACGACGGCGCCGCCACCCATCTCATCCTCGCCCACCTTTCCGAAAGCAATAACCTGCCGGAACTGGCCCGCCTCGCCGCCGAACGCGCACTTATCTCAAAACCCAGCTTGCTCGCCAACCGGCTCCACTTAGCCAGCCAGGACGAGCCCCTCGCCCCTATCTGTCTCTGAAGCACTTTAGGTAAAGGGGTAGACCGGATATCAGGGGCTCGCGTGGCCGTTCTATCAAGGAAGGGCCACTCTTGGTCGCTGCAACGGGACCACAGCATTACCCAAAATGCTCTAATCGGACGACTTACTCCTATGCAACGGGATGTTGGCTCTTATGGTGACCTGTAGGTCGCGATAGAGTTCCCTGCGCACTCCTTGCCTATCTCGGTTATAATCAATAGATACCCACCGTTCCGGGAACTTGCCGGGTTCTGTACCCGTACAAGCGTTGAACGGTTAAAAATTACGAACCAAAACTGCGGCAAAGCGAGTCTAAACACTATGGCAAGAACCCAATGCACAGACCGGGTAGTTGGAGCCATTCTGGGTAGCTGGCGCTACGACATCTCCGCAATTTCGCCGGAGATGCGCCGGGATTACGAACAGCACCTCCACGAATGCGCCCACTGCCGGGCAAGGCAAAAATTTCATCGCACTCTGGACGCCACCCTGGCCGTCCTCACCGCGCTCTCCATGATCTCCTTTCTCTTCGCCCTGGCCGTCCTGCAGCGCGTCAAAGTCCTGGAGCACGTAGCCTTCAACATCCTCGGCCTGGACACGATTTCGATGTATCAGATGCTGGTCTCGGCTGCCTTTGCCGGCCTCGGCTTCTCGCTGATCGCCTTCATCCTGGTCCTGGTCACCACCCCCGCCTCCACCTATATCGGCGACATGGCCGCGGAACGCGCGCGCCTCATAGAAGCCCGCCTGCCCGAAGCCATCCGTTCCCTGCGCCCGCGCTGATAGCAATCCTGAGAGTGCCAAAATCAAGGCCCGCATTGGAATTTTCCGATGCGGGCTTCGTTTTCTATCCGAAAAGTCTAAACGTCTGAAGGGTACGGGCTTCAGCCCGTACATCCCCTCATGAGATCGATGTGGGCTTTAGCCCTGAGGCTCTCCAGCCGGAAACATACATGCGCCGCACATCTTAGCCTGAGGCCTGCGTAGAGGTTTCGATGGACGACCGTGTATTCCGTCTCATCCAGCATCGGCATCTCCGCCTTGCATCGCCAGCACCACATCCAACGCATCCGTCGCTGCCCCGTGCTCTCAATCCGTCAGCCCAGGCAAATGCGGCGACACCTTCCCCTTCAAAATCTCCACCAACTCCGGCTGCATATACGCGTAATCATCCGGAATCCGCAGCACCACCAGCCGCTTCGTCTCCAGCAACTTCCCAAACCGCTCCCAAAGCTTGTTGCGATGGTAATTTTCCATCGCAAAGATCACATCCGCCCACTCCACCAGATCCGCCGATACGGGAGTGATCGCGTCCGCAGCCGTCCCCGCCGACGAGACTTCCAATCCTTCATACTGTGCAAACACCGCCTCCGCCGTAGGACTGCGCAAGCGATTCTGGCTGCAAATAAAAAGAACTCTCATCGATCAAGTCTGCCACGGAATCGTCAGCCCGCCCGTGAGCGAAGCCACACGTTCCACATTGTGGCCCTTGCACCACGAAGTCAGCCCGGAAACCAGCCGCTCCACTGCCCGCGGATCGGCATAGCTCGCCGTCCCCACCTGCACCGCCGTAGCCCCCGCAAGCATGAACTCCACCGCATCCTCCGCCGTAACGATCCCGCCCATCCCCAGGATCGGAATCTTCACCGTCTTCGCCGCCTCGTACACCATCCGCAGCGCAATCGGCTTGATCGCCGGTCCGCTCAGCCCGCCCGTCACATTGTGGATCATCGGTTGCCGCGTCTCCACATCGATCGCCATTCCCAGAAACGTATTCACCAGCGAAAGCGCATCCGCACCCGCCAAAGCCGCAATCCGCGCCATATTCCCAATCGAGGTCACATTCGGAGAAAGCTTCACGATCAGCGGCCGTGTCGCGATCCTCTTGCTCCTCGCCACCAGGTACTCGAGCGCCCCCGCATCCGCCCCAAACGTCATCCCGCCTTCGTGCACATTGGGGCAGCTTACATTCAGCTCATATGCCACAATCCCCGGCGCATCGTTCAGCCGCTCAATCACCGCGATGTAATCGTTCACCTGGTAGCCAAAGACATTCGCAATGCACTTGGCCTTTGGATAGCGGCTCAACTCCGGCAGCTTCTTCTCGATAAACTCCGCCACGCCGACATTCTGCAAGCCAATCGCATTCAGCATCCCCGCCGCGGTCTGCACAATCCGCGGAGCCTCATTGCCCGCCATCGGCTCCCGCGACAAGCCCTTCGAAACAAACGCGCCAATCCCCTCGAGCGAGACAATCTCCTCAAACTCGATCCCGTAGCCGAATGTTCCACTCGCAGCAATAATCGGATTTGCCAGCTCAATCCCGGCAAACCGCACTGTCATATCAGGCTTCAAAGGCGATAGCTTCTTTCATCATTTCGATGCAGGTTCGAATACTTGATCGATTATAGAAGCGCCATCGCTCGCGGCATTGTGCCCCGCATGCCCGCCCCAGTCGCAGATCAAACCCAAAGCAACGGCTGGCGCACCGGATAATTGCGAATAATCTCCGCATCCGCAGGATCGGGATTCAACGTCTTCCACAACGAAACATACTCCGGCCGCGCACACGCATCCCCCGCAAACAACAGCCCGGGCGACCGCACCGG
>Ga0302305_1002309_pt1 | contig 10822 bp, 6 predicted proteins | sample III_Palsa_E2_3_FD_198764 | JGI IMG/M metagenome (GOLD analysis project Ga0302305, IMG submission 198764) | Peat permafrost microbial communities from Stordalen Mire near Abisko, Sweden - III_Palsa_E2_3 | ecosystem: Environmental > Terrestrial > Soil > Palsa > Peat permafrost | place: Sweden... | reverse complement strand
TGGCCCAAGGGCAAACGGAAGGCACCAACGGCGACCCCAGGCTGCTGGAGCAGGTTTCGTCGGAAGAGCGCATCAACAGTGTAGCGGGATCGGCGATCGAGTGGGATGTCGGCGCCTATCATTGGAATTATCGCGAACTAGGCACCGGCGGCGGCCCCGGCGGCAGCTACTACGGCGAGCAATCCAACGCCGGCTTCGGCGAAATTACCTACCCGCTGATGAACGATACGCTGCGCCTGATCGGCGGTATCCGGATGGGCTACGACCACAAGACCAACCTGGAAGAAAGCGCCACTCCGAAATACACCATTGCTGCGAACTTCAGCCATTTGGACTACCTGGCCAAGGTGGAATATGACCTGACGCCGGTGGAGATGGAGTATTTCTCGGTTGCGACCGGCTATCGTCCCGGCGGGTTCAACCAAAGCCAGAGTACAACCGGCAATGGTGCCCCCAGCGTATATCCGAACGAACAGGTTACCTCGTTCGAGCTGGGATCGAAGAATCGCTTCCTCGACAATACCCTGCAGGTCAACGCCGACGCCTTCTACTACTTGCAACACGACTATCAGCTGCTCGACTTCTACATGCCCGATGTCCCGGCCTGCCAGGCACCGCCCGGGGTACCGACACCGTCGTACTGCAGCCCGCCGACGCTCAGCCTGCAGGCGCACGTGTTCGGCATCGAACTGCAGTCGCGCTATGATCTGACCGCCGACGACGAGTTCAGCTTCAACGCTGCCTACCTGGATGCGAAGTTCAATAATAATCAGACCGGCGGTTGCGTCTCGGTCGCGGCGGGCGCTCCGGCGACCGGCTGCTACGCGGCGGGCAACAACCCGATCAACAACGTGGTGTTCTACGAGAACATCTCCGGCCTCACCCAGCCCCACGCGCCGACGATGTCGGGGAACGCGAGCTACACCCACACGATCGAATTGGCCAACGGCGCTACGCTTTCGGGCCAGGTGCAGATCAACGCCAGCAGCGGCTACTACACCCACCCGATCGAATCACCCTACTCCTACCAGCCCGCCTATTGGCAGCAGGGGTTGAGCACCAGCTACACCGCGGCCGACGGCACCTGGTCGGTCAACGCCTATGTCCGCAACCTGTCGAACTACGCGGTCAAGAACTCGCTCAATCCGCAGGTGATCAGCGAACCGCGCACCTACGGCGCGACCGGAACCTGGCACTTCTAGGCGTTAGCAGCGACCGGGAATAAGGCGAGCCTGGCCGGGAAACCGGCCAGGCTTTTTTTCGGCACTGCCGGACAGGGCGCGCTGGCCGCATGCTGTATACAAAATGCCACGCTGACCAATTCAGCGCGGAATAAAACCCTGATGACCTAAAATCCACAATTCTGCCGCGATGAATTTCGCCGTTTAAAACCATAACGTTACAGAAAGTTAGAAGCCCTCTAACTGCCAGCAGTTCGGGGCGCTCGCTGAATTCTTGTATATAATGTTGATTTCAAAGCGACAAATCCAATCGCCGGACCTCCGCTTGTGGCAAATGAGCAACAATACGTTAAAATCTAACGGCAGACTCACTTTCCGGTCACCGTGAGATGGTGCTCCCGTCACACTCAAGTTAAAAAGGACGCGCGATTAAGCTGGCCGAGCACAGGCTGGGCCGGTATGCCGGAGGGATAAAGTCCATGAAACAAACGCCACTATGGCGATCGGTGTTGCTTTGCTCATCGATTGCCGCCGTCGGGCCGATCGCGGCCCATGCCCAAACCACCACGACGACCACTGCCAGCACCAGCGGGACGCTGCAGGAAGTGGTGGTGACCGCCGCCAGGCGGGCGCAGAACCTGCAAAAGACCTCGATCGCGGTGACCGCCATCAGTGGCGCGACGATCCAGCAGCAGGCCCAGACCAACATCCAGGAGGTGATCCAAACCGTGCCGGGCGTAACGCTCACCACGCAGCAACGTGGCTTCAGCGTCACCATCCGCGGCCAGGGCGATGATCTTCCGCCCGGTTCGGGTCAGGGCACCGTCGCGGTCGAGCAGGACGGCGTCTACAACATCCGGGCCGAGGGCGGCATCATTGGCTATTACGATCTGGCCCGCGTCGAGGTATTGCCGGGTCCGCAGGGCACGCTCTACGGGGTGAACTCCGACGGCGGCGTGGTCAACGTGATCTCGAACGATCCGGTGATCGGCAGATACGCAGGATCAGCTTCTCTCACCATCGGCAACTATCACCTGTACCGCGGTGAGGCGATGGTCAACATCCCGATCACCCCGGTGTTGGCCTTCCGTCTTGCCGGCGCCGCGATCAACCGGCTCGCCTATCTCCGACCCGCCCAGGGCGACGCGGTCGGCCAGGCGGCACGCGCCAAGCTGCTGTATAAGCCGAACGATTCGCTGTCGGCCTTGCTGGGGTTCGAGTTCGATCACATCGGCGGCGTCGGCCCCAATGGCTCGCTTGCCTCGGATTACGCGAACGGCGACATCAACAACGATAAGAATCCGTGGGGAAACGGCGCCTACACCACCAGCGGGCCTAACGCGGCTAACAGCCACGAAAGCGAATACGACAAGAAATATTGGGCGAACCTGTCGTACAATCTTGGCGACATCGCGACCCTCAGCATCCTGCCCGCATACACTCGTGATCGGGACAAGCACCAGCTCTGCGGCGCCAATGGGCCGCCGGGCTCGACCGGCCCCGGCGTCTGCAACGAAAACTACGATCCAAAAATACTGGAACAATTATCGAGCGAAGAGCGCATCTCCAGCGCGCCGGGTTCGAAGATCATCTGGGACGTCGGCGCCTATCACTGGAACTACCGCCAGGTGACCGCAGGCGGTGGCCCCGCGGGCTACGTCGGCCAGCAATCCAATGCCGGATTTGGCGAGATCACCTACCCGGTCACCGATCTGCTTAACATCGTCGGCGGCGTGCGCGAGTCCTACGATCATCGCACCGAGCTCGAGTCGCCGGGCGACACCATCGGCGCGAGCTGGAGCCACTTCGACTGGCGCGCCGAGGTAAATTACCAAGCGACGCCGACATCGTATGAGTATTTCACGGTCTCCACCGGCTATCGTCCGGGCGGCTTCAATCAGAGCCAGACACCTGGCGGGGCGCCGAGCCTGTTCAAAACCGAGCAAGTGACCTCGTTCGAACTCGGCTCGAAGAACCGCTTCTTCGACAATACGGTGCAATTGAACGGCGACGTCTTCTACTACGACGAAAAGAACTATCAGTTGCTCGACTTCTACACGCCAGACCTGCCCGCCTGCCAGCTACCGCCCGGCTCGGTTGAGCCGCTGTACTGCTCGCCGCCGACGCTTAACCTCAAGGCCTATACCTACGGCGCTGAGTTCCAGGCCCGCTGGAACGTCACTCCGGACGATCAGTTTACTGCCAACGGTTCATGGCTCGATGCAAAGTTCAGCGACCAGCAGAACGACGCCAGCTGCGTTTCCACCGCGGCGGGTGCCCCAGCTGGCGGTTGCTATGCGGGTGGTAACGATGCCGTAGGCAACACCGCGTTGGTGATGTTCGAAAAGCTGAATGGCCTGAACCAGCCACACTCGCCTAGCTTCTCCGGCAACTTCAGCTATCAGCACACCGTGGATCTGGCGTCCGGCGCCACGGTGACCGGCGCGGTGCAGATCTTCGCCTCCACCGGCTACTGGGTGCACCCGATCGAAAACCCCTATTCCTACCAGCCCACCTATTGGACCCAAGGCCTGAACGTTACCTACACCGCTCCTTCGAGTGATTGGTCGGTGAACGCTTATGTCCGCAATCTGTCCAACTACGCGATCAAGGAAGCCTACATTCCGGCAAATATTAGCGAACCGCGCACCTTCGGCGTGGTCGGCAGCTGGCACTTCTAAGCCAGCGCTTCGCCAAATCGCCTGGCTGGGAAACCAGCCAGGCTTTTTTGTGCCTTCGCGATGACGTCGGGCCGCTCGGGACTGGTGTAAGAGATGCTGGCGGGGATAAAGATGCCCGGCCGAGCGGCTGATGTTCGGAGGGGGAAGCAGAATGAAAATCGCCTTGTGCGTCCAGCCGTGAACTTGAGAATCCTCTATCTTCTCGCGGCGCTGGCGCCGATCGCCGCGCGCGCCGACAGCCTCGACGACGCCGGGATCGCCTACCAGCAGGGCGACTATGCCAGGTCGCTCGCGCTGCTCACCCCGCTGGTCGCCAAGGGCAGCGCCGGCGCCGAGTTCGCGCTCGGCGTGATGTATAACAATGGGCTGGGCGTGACCCAGTCCTACCAGCGCGGCAATCAGCTTTGGCAACAGGCGGCGGAGCAGGGCTTTATGCCGGCCGAGTATTACCTCGGCCTAGATTACAGCAACGGCGTCGGCGTGCCGCAGGATTTCGCCCAAGCAGCAAAATGGTGGCGCAAGGCGGCGGAGCAGGGCGACGCCTTGGCCCAATACAGCCTCGGGCTGGCCTACGACAACGGCCGTGGCGTGCCGGCGGATCCGGCGCAGGCGATGCTGTGGTACCGCAAGGCCGCCGATCAGGGATTGCCGGCGAGCCAGTATAACCTCGGGATGATGTATGCGAACGGCGAAGGCCCCGCCCAGGATCTGGCGCAAGCGTCCGCCTGGTGGCGCAAGGCGGCGGCACAGGATTACCCCCAGGCGGAGGCCAATCTTGGCGTGATCTACGCCAACGGCCAGGGCGTCGCGCGTGACGACGCAACCGCGGTAGGCTGGTGGCGGAAGGCCGCGGATCATGGCTACGCCGAGGCCGCGTTCGATCTCGCCGTGATGCTGGCAAACGGCCGCGGCACCGCACCGGACGCCCAAGGGGCCTACGGCTGGTTCACGGTGGCAGCGAATGAATTCGGCATCAGCGACCCCGACCAGCATAAGCGGGCCCTGGATTTGCGTTCGAACTTGGCAGCAACAATGACCGCAGCACAAATCGCGGCGGCGGAACGGTGGGTAAGGCAGTGGAAGGCGAAGTGAAGTGTTCTTTTTTTGAAAAAAAAGCACCAAAAAAACTTTACTAGCCAATCGAATAAAAGTTTTTTGCTGCTTTTTTTCAAAAAAGAAGACTCTTCACCTTCACTTAACGACCCTGCTCGGCGCTCTACGCCAGCCCGCCCTCGATCCCCGCCACCAGCGTACGCAATCCGCTCAGCGTGGTGTCGTCCATCACTTGACCGGCCGGCAGGAACACCGCGCCGGTCTGGTCGCGGAGCGGCCCCATGAACACGCGCACTCGGCCGGCCGATAGTTCGGCCACGGTTTGCCGCGCCAGCGCTGCCACCGGCGCGGGCATGTTCCGGAACGGCGCCATCTGCATCATGCCGGTGTCGAACCCACCCCAGGTCGCGCCGCTTTTCCAGGCCCCAACGAGCCGCGCCTGGATCCGCGCTGCATAGTACGGCGTCCAGTTGTTCACGCTCGCGGTCAACTGGTGGCGAGGGGCGAAGGCGATCATGTCGGTGGCTTCGCCGAACGCATCGATGCCGCGCGACGCCGCCACCTGCAGCGCCGCCGGCGAGTCGGTGTACTGGGTGATGATGTCGCAGCCCTGGTCGATCAGCGCGGTCGCGGCCTCGCCTTCTTTCCCCGGATCGTACCAGCTGTTGATCATTACGAACTTCAGCTTTGCCGCCGGGTTGACCTTGCGCATGCCCAGCAGGAACGCATCCAGGCACTGCACGCACGACGGCAGCGGCACCGGTGCTACAAACCCCGCCACGCCCGCCTTCGACATCCGGCCGGCGATGACGCCTTGCACGTAGCGCCCCTGATAGTAGCGAATGTCGAACGAAGCCACGTTGGGGGCGAGCTTGAACCCTTCGCATTGCTCGAACGCGGTGCGCGGGTGTTCGGCCGCCGCCTTCAGCACGTAGTTCTGAAAGCCGAACGAGGTGGAAAAGATCAAATCGGTGCCGGCCGCGGCCAGGCGCTCGAATACGAACAGCGATTCCGGCGCTTCCGGCACGTTTTCGACGAAGCTGGTCTCGATCGCGGCGCCGAAACGCGCCTGCACCTGCCGCCGCGCCACATCGTGCTGATAGGTCCAGCCGAAATCGCCCACCGGCCCGACATAGACGAACGCCACCTTCAAAGGGGCCGCGGCGCGCGCCACCTTTGGTGCCGCCAACCCGACAGCCGCGGCCGCGACCAAGCCGCGCCGGCTGATCATTTTCCCGCCTCGTTTCCGTAGGTCATCGGCCGAGCGTAGGTGCGGGTCAGGCGCTCGCGCAGATATTCCGCGCCGAGGATCGGCGGATAGCGCGCGGGGCGGTCCGCACTGGCGCAATTCGGCAGGCAGGCTACCTCGGCATCGGCGTTGGGATCGAAGAAGAACGCGATCGAATAGCGTTCGCGCCCGCCGCGATTGACCACGCGATGCGGCGTCGAGACGTAAATATCGTTGCTCCAGCGCATCAGGCAGTCGCCGACGTTGCACACGTAGCTGTCCGTGATCGGCGTGGCAGCGATCCAGGAACCGTCCCGGGCGCGCACCTCCAGACCGCCGACCTCGTCCTGATCGAGGATGGTGAGATTGCCGTAATCGGTGTGCGGTGCGGCGCCATATTGGCTGCCGTCGAACTGCCCGGGATGCGGCGGGTAGTGCAGCAGACGCAGGATCGCCATCGGCCGGTCGATCTGGTGGTCGAAGAAATCGGCGGCCAGCCCAAGATCGCGGGCGAATGCCTGGTGCAGCCTGACCCCGAGGGTCCGCAGCGCCGCGTAATATTCCAGCATGGTGGCGCGAAAGCCGGGCAGTTCGGGCCATTGATTGGGGCCGTGAAACGGCGTGCCGGCGGCAAGGTCCAGGTCGTCCGGCACAGGTTCGCGGCCGATATTGAAGGTCTCTTTGGCGTCGGGCCGGATTTCCGGGTCGAGGCTTTCGCCGCCGACCGGGGTGTAGCCGCGGTTGTGCGCCGAGTTGAAATAGGACACTGCCTGCTTCTGTGCCTCGGCCAGGGCGAAGAAGGCGGCCGAGGCGGCATAGGCGGCGGCACGCAGCGCTGGGCTGACGCCGTGGTTCACCATGTAGAAAAAGCCCTGATCGCGACAGGCGCCGCCGATCTCGCGCGCCACCTTTCGCGCCCCGGTCTCGCCGCCGGACAGCAGCGGCGCCAGATCAATCACCGGCAGACCCATCGGCAGCTTCCTTATGCTGCGGCGCAGTAAAGCGCGTAGTAAAGGAATAGCCAAGGAGAAAGTCTTCTTTTTGTGAACAAAAAGAAGCAAAAAAACTTTGTCAATTTCGGGCCTCGACGTCCATCGCAGCGGTCTAATTGGTTAAAAGTTTTTTGCTTCTTTTTTTCAAAAAAGAAGATTCTTCCTGCTACGCTTCCACTTCCTTTGCACTGATGAGGACGCCAGCATTGCAAATTCTCACGATTTTTCCGGAGGATTCCATCCAGTGGCGCCGCGGCGAAGAAATCATTCGCCGCCGGCTTTCCGACCATGAGCTCGGCTTCGCCTACGGCGTGGATAGCGCAGGCCCGTTCGTCGCCCGCGCCGAGGTCGTGCTCAGCTTTACTTTCCTCGATGCCTACGCACGGGCGGCAAAGAATCTGCGCTGGATTCAAGGTTTCGGTTCCGGCATCAATCGTCTGATCGACATGCCCTCGCTTGATCCCGCGGTAATCATCACCAATGCGCGCGGAATCCATGGCCCGACTGTGTCGGAGGCGGCGCTGGCGATGATGTTTGCGCTGGCACGCGACATTCCGCGCATGGTCCGCGCGCAGGATCGTAGGCAATGGGATGTGTTCCCCTCGGCGCTGCTGCACGGCAAAACCCTTGGCGTGTTCGGGGTCGGCGCAATTGCCGAGGCACTCGCGCCGAAATGCCACGCGCTCGGCATGCGCACGGTAGGTATCTCGAGCCGCGCCACTGCGCCAGGGTTCGACGAGCTTTATCCGCGTGACCGGCTTCGCGAGATGGTCGGCCGTTTCGACGTCTTCGTGCTGCTGGCACCGCTCGATGAAACCACCTGCGGCGCGATCGACCGCGCGATGCTGCGGGCGATGAAGCCGACCGCGATGCTGATCAATGTCGGGCGCGGCGGTCTGGTGGTGGAATCGGAACTGATCGCGGCGTTGCGCGAGGGCGCAATCGGCAGTGCCGGCCTCGATACTTTCGAAATCGAGCCGCTCGCACCGGAAAGCGCGCTGTGGGCCATGCCCAACGTGCTGATCAGCCCGCACAACGCCGGCCGGCACGACGGCTACGTCGACGATGTGCTGGATATTTTCGAATACAACATCGCCTGCTACTGCTCCGGCCGCACGGCCGAAATGCGCAACCTCATCGATTGGCGGCCGCCCGCTGCCAGAGCCGCAGCCGATCATACGGGCGCAGACCAAACCAGGTGATCAGCAGTCCGGCGATCGCGCTGGGCACCATCACCACGATGATCGAATAGCGCAAATCCATCTGATTATGAAAGATCCGGTCGGTCACCAGCGCGGTCGAAAGCGGCCCGAACCCCTGCCCGATCACGCCGGTTACCAGGAACCACATCGCCGCGGTGCGGCCGCGCAGATCATCCGGCACCATGTCCTGCATGGTCGCCGAGGCGGAGGCATAGGCGAAGCAGTTGAACATGTGATAGATCGCGAAGAACACCGCCGCGAGCACCAGATTTCCCGACAGCACCGTGAGTATCGTGGTCGGCACCATGCCGATCCACCACAGCAGCGTCAGACGGAATTTGGCGCCGACCCGATTCTGCCTGGTCCAGCGATCGCCCAGCCAGCCCGCGATCAGCGAGCCGACAATTCCCATCCCGAGCGTGCCGAGCCCGACCGCGAAACCCGCCTGGGCGCCGGTGACATGGTAGCTGCGAATGAACAACGTCGGTACCCAGGGGAAAAAAGCGAACGAGACGAAGGTAAAAATCGTGTGCGAGCCGAGCACGTAGTAGAATGGCGCCGGATGCTGGCGCATATAGGCCAGAATTGAACTTTTCGAGTGCCGCGCTTCCAGCATCTGCGGCGTGATCTGCCGCGGCGGTTCGCGAAAGGTGAGCGCCAACAAGGCGACCAGCAGCCCGGGTGACGCGACTGTGATGAACGCCGCCTTCCATACCGCGATCGCGCCGAACAGCGGCAGCACCACCAGATGACGCGCGCCGAACCCCGCCAGCACCGCGCCGCCGACCAGGCTCGATCCGCCGCCGCCGATGAAGACTGCGGTGGTAAAAATCCCCAGCGCGCGGCCGCGCCGCTCGGCCGGGAACAGATCGACGATGATCGACATCGCCGCCGGCATCAGCACCGCCTCGCCGACCCCGACCCCGACGCGCGCGGCCAGCAACTGCGAGAAACTGCTGGACATGCCGCAGAGAATCGTCGCTACCGTCCACAATGTAATCCCCACCGCCACCAGATTGCGCCGGTTGGTTCGATCCACCAGCAGACCGAACGGGACCGCCATCACGCTGTAGAAGATTCCAAACGCGACGCCCTGCAGCAGGCTGGCCTTGGTGTCGGAGAGATGCAGATCATGCTCGATCTGCGGCAACAGCAAATTAAAAATGTAGCGATCGATGAACGAAAACAGCGTGGCGAGCATCAACACGCCCATCGCATACCAGGCGGCGAACGAGGAACTTGCGCGCGCTATGCTGCTGTTGCCGACAGCCTGCGGAAACCTCGCCACCACCACCCCTTACTTTCTTGCAGTCCCAGTTAGAATCGGTCCAAAATTATAATATGTGAAATCAATAGGTTGTAGAAAAGGAAGGAAGCATCTTGTTTTGAAAAAAAGCAGCAAAAAACTTTTGATAAAATGGTCAAGAACGCATATTCACCGGACCGGTACATGCCAAATCCAAATTGACAAAGTTTTTTTGCGCATTTTTGTTCACAAAAAGAAGATTTTTCCTGTGCCTTAGCCTACTGATTTCACGCTCGTTCACCCGGCGCAGACGTTTAGACTTCGAAGATATTCTTTCCGGTCGCGTGCAGACATCCGCCGGCGCCGCGATCCGTGATCAGGTAGTTGTCGCAGATCAGCGCAAACAGGCCAGGGGTTTCGATGCCCGGATGCACGGCGAGGCACATGCCTGCTTCGATCGTCATCGGCTCGTCTTCCCGTATCAGCGGGCGCTCCAGCAGATCCGTGCCCTGGCTGTGGGCGAAGATGCGGTGTTCCGGGGCGAATCCGCGTCGCGCAAGCCATGTATTGTAGGCGGCGGCGATCTCGCTGCATAGCGCGCCCGGCTTGCACAGCGAAAGCGTGTATTCCTGCGCCTCCTGGGCGGCGGCGAAACCCTCTCGCAGTTGCCGTGACGCCGGCCCCAGCACCACCGGTCGCCCCAGCTCGCAGAAATAGCCGTTGTTGCCGGCATTTTCGATCAGCACCGTAGCGGTGTCGCCGGGTTGAAGTATCCGGCTCTGCCGGCGCGAGGGCTTCATGTACGCCGGTGTACCGGTCGGGGCGGCGCCGACCATGATCACGCCCGAGTGGCCGCCGCGCAGCCGTCCCTCGCGTTCGGCGAAGCTGGCGGCATCGCGTTCGCTGATGCCTGGGCGGATGTGGGGCAGCAGTGCGGCGAACACGGCGTCGTGCATATTTGCCACGTCGCGCAGCAGGTTTTGTTCCTCCGCGCTTTTGATCGCCTTCCACCGATCGACCGCGTCGGTGATATCGAAGAACAGGGCGTTGCCCAAACCGTCGCGCAGGCTGGTGATGAAGCCGTGCGGCATGCCGAGCGGTCCGGCGAACGCCACTCGCGTGATGCCGCGGTGGCGCAGTTCGTCGAGTGCGATTTGCGCTTCGTAGGTTTGGCTGAAATTCACCGAGGGAAACGCGGCGACCGAGGCCACTTTGCCGATGCCGGGTAAGTCGGGTGCG
>Ga0302305_1002308_pt1 | contig 10822 bp, 16 predicted proteins | sample III_Palsa_E2_3_FD_198764 | JGI IMG/M metagenome (GOLD analysis project Ga0302305, IMG submission 198764) | Peat permafrost microbial communities from Stordalen Mire near Abisko, Sweden - III_Palsa_E2_3 | ecosystem: Environmental > Terrestrial > Soil > Palsa > Peat permafrost | place: Sweden... | reverse complement strand
TAGGTGTCGATTATTCGCCATGATCGGCTTTAACGGAAAAAAGCGTAAGCTACGGATCAGCACAATTTGATAGAACTGTACTAGGCAAATATCAGTACAGTTAACGGAGGAAAAATGGCTGAGGTCGATATCAAGGTCACGCCACGCACCCGGGTCGGGAAGGTGATGGACGCGTTGCAAGAGCGGATTGCCAATCGCTCCCTGATGCCGGGCGCGCGCGTGCCGTCAATCAGGATGATGGCCGACGCGCTTGAAGTGTCCAAATCGACAGTAGTGGAAGCCTATGATCGCTTAGCTGGGGAGGGTGTCCTGGTGGCCCGCCGGGGCTCCGGCTTTTTCGTTTCAGGCCATGCCCCGCCACTGGCACTGGCCGATCTCGGCCCCAGGCTTGACCGCGAAGTCGATCCGCTATGGCTTACGCGACAGTCGCTGGCAACCGGCGGGAACGTCCTGAAGCCGGGCTGCGGCTGGTTGCCCACCTCGTGGCTGCCGGAAGACAATATACGACGCGCCTTGCGCGCTGTGGCCCGCGATACACAGGCCTCGGTCGTCGAGTATGCGACGCCATCCGGATTGCCCGCCTTGCGCCAGCAGTTGACCTGGCGTCTTGCGCAACAGGGTATCGATGTCGAGCCGGAACAGGTGATATTGACCGATGGCGGCACCCACGCGCTCGACCTGGTGTGTCGTTTCCTACTCGAGCCCGGCGATACCGTACTGCTCGACGACCCTTGTTATTTCAACTTTCAGGCACTATTGCGCGCCCATCGGGTATCGATTGTCAGCGTCCCTTACACGCCGAACGGCCCGGATTTGGTGTGCTTCGAGCGGGCGCTGATCGAACATCGTCCACGCCTTTATATTTCCAATGCGGCGATTCATAATCCGACCGGCGCGACCTTGGCGCCGACGGTGGCCCATCGCTTGCTGAAACTTGCCGGCGAGCACGATCTGCTGATCGTTGAAGACGATATCTTTGCCGATTTCGAAAGCGAACCCGCACCACGCCTGGCTGCCTTCGATGGTCTGATGCGCGTCATCTCAATCGGCAGTTTCTCAAAAACGCTGTCGGCCGCGATGCGTTGTGGCTATATCGTGGTACGCAAGGAATGGGTCGAGCCCTTGATTGACTTGAAGCTCGCGACCTCGTTTGGCAGCGGGCAGGTGGCCGCGAATGTGGTGCATCATCTGCTGGTGGATGGCACATATCGACGGCACCTGGACGGCTTGCGGTCGAAATTGGCCGGCGCGATGGGCGAGGCCCTTGGGCGGCTTGCACGGGCGGGACTCGAGGTGTGGACCCAACCGCGTGCCGGGATGTTTCTCTGGGCACGTCTGCCGGATGGGCTGGATGCGGCACAGGTGGCACGTCATGCGCTCGCTGAGCAGGTTATATTTGCGCCCGGCAATGTATTCAGTGCATCGCAAACCGCGGCGCCATTTATGCGCTTTAATGTCTCCCAGTGCAAAGGGCCCAAGGTATACGAAACGTTACAGCGTGCAATGGAGCTAGCGGGACGTTTTGTATAGCCGGGCTGTCAATGCTGACGTCGACAAATGTCTCCTGTGGAATCTGTGAATAGCCGATCGGGAGGGACCGTTTTGACCGTCGTCTGGCGGCCATGCCTTATTGACGCAAAACCTCGACCGACAGACGCTCAAGGTTCTGTTCGTTGGCGGGGACAACGATGTGTTCAAGGCGGCTGGCGATTTCTGAACTCTCGAATGCCTGCGCCCACGATACGATGGTTCCCACCGCAGATGAAGCCAGCGTAATGGTTAAGCGAAACTTGGGTTCCGAGACGTGTTGAATAACGACCTTTCTCGAGGGCTCTATCTCTGCAAACACATTTTCATTTGGATAGATTTTGCCATCCGGCCCATGCATGATAAAAGACCAGCGCCCACCTTGCTTGAACTCGCAGACACTGAATGTGTTGGTGAAACCGGCGGGTCCCCACCACCTCGACAGGCGTTCCGAATCGCCGATTGCGGCAAAGACTTGTTCTGCCGTTGCTGGGATTTCACGAGATGTATTGAATGTAGTCATCGGCTTTTCCGAATAGATTCAGGTTTGGGGACGGTTCGCAGATTTGACTATTGTCGCATCAATTCTCCGCGTTGTCCTAATTGAATAGGATTGCTTATCATACCTTCTGTTTGACTTAAAAATAGCCAACAGCGATTTCCGCACGCTTTCCAGGTCTAGCATGGTAGCCATGCCTTCGCCAGCAGGCTCGAATAAACAGGAGACTAGATCATGGCTACCGCTAATCTTAAACCGTCCACGCCCGTTCGCGAGCGCTTTGTCAACGTTTCGGCTTTAAGTCAGCCCAGACCGGTACGTAGTGTCGAGGAGCTATACCTACCGCGCGACGACTTACCGCCGGCACCCTGGATACGTCTTGCCGGACGATGGCTCGAACAAGCGGGCTTTGCGATCGACAGCCGCGTTCGCATTCAGATCGAGGAGGGCAAGCTCATCATTACACCCGTCTGACTAAATCTATTCAATGAGATAGGTGCGGCTTGGTGTAATTGCAAACGTACTTTCCCAGCCTCGATTAAACTTTGAATTTGTCGTAATCTGTCAGCTGTTGTCGGCGTCAGATAATCAAGCATCGTGCACGATGCTCTCAAGAGACCCCTTTCCCATGAATGACATTCAAGAACGCGTCGCCGCCAGTTTCAAATCGCAAGGCCTGATGGCGACGCTCGGCGCGCAGCTTGTCTCGGTCGCCGATGGCGAGGTGCAAATAGCATTACCCTTTTCCACCAAGCTTTCCCAACAGCACGGCTATGTTCACGCTGGCGCAGTAACCAGTATTGTCGACAATGCATGCGGGTACGCGGCGCTGACCAGGGCGCGGTCCGACAGCGAGGTTGTTACAGCTGAGTTCAAAATCAACTTCGTGCGACCTGCGATTGGCGAGCGATTCTTGGCAATTGGAACGGTGCAGACTTCGGGGAAGCTGCTTACTGTCTGCACGGGAGAAGTCCGAGCCTTATCGGGAACCACCTGGAAGGTGGTTGCCATCATGCAGGCGACGATTGTCAATGTCCCTGGCGATCCGGTTCACGGTCGGGCACTGGCGTCAGCATAACTCGGCCAACGCTACAGCATCAGCGCCGGCAGCAAGGCGAATCGGGCACGATGGGTCGTTTGCCGCACGCCATACCGCTTCTGCCACGTCCAGCGCCCGAGTGACAGCAGACGACTGCCTCCATCCCGCGAACACATTTTGTGCCAAATCGGCGTACGCCTCGGGGATGCCGCCTTGTATCCGGGGCTGTGCATTTTCACCAAAGCGGGTCTCCGGAGCCCGTCCCGGTAGCACCAAGCTCACGCGTACGTTGAATTGCTCGAGTTCCAGCGCAACAGACCCGCTTGCCGAGGTGGTCACCTTGCTCCAACCTAGCGCCCTGTTCTCGAAAGTCATCAGTGGCGCAGGTCCTTGGGGTGTGCGCCGCACGGAAGCCGGGCAGCCCTTTTACTGCGTGATCCTCGGCGGTTCATGTCGCCTCGCGGTCGCGATATGACGCATGCACGAAAGAATCACTGACCCCTGGACGGTTGCGCAGCTGGCAAAAGAGGCGGCCCTTTCGCGCTCGGCATTCTTCGAGCGCTTCAGCCGCGCAGTGGGCGTCACCCCGATGGAGTACCTGCTCCGTTGGCGCATGGCAATGGCCAAGAACCTGCTACGGCGCAAAGAAGGCGGCGTAGCCGAAGTTGCGGAACGCGTCGGCTATGGTTCCGCAAGCGCATTCAGTGTTGCATTCACCCGCCATGTTGGACTGCCGCCAACGCGTTATGCGCGGGAGCAGATGGAGTCTTGAGTCGAACTTACTTGCGCCCACGCAACGCCACAAACACCACACCGGCAATCGCCATCAGGCCGCCGCACAACGTCGCGATGCCTGGGCGTTCGCCCGTGAGCCATGCCGACAACGCCGTCGCCACCGCCGGCGTCAGATAGAGAAAATTCGCCGCGCGTGCCGCGCCGAAATAACCGAGCGCGAAGGTCCACGTCGCATACCCGAGGGCGGCGGGAAACACGCCGAGCACCAACACCGCCTGCAAGGTGCCGCTTGGCGCGCCGGCGAGAGATCCCAACGCGCCGGGCAGCCAGGGCGTGAGCAGAAGCGCGCCCGCCAGCAGGGTGTACGCGGTACAGGTTAGCGCTCCGTACACGGGAATCAACCGCCGCTGCAACACAAAGTAACTCGCCGAACACAGCGCTGCGCCGAGAATCAGCGTGCTACCTGCGCCGAGCGTCAAACCGCCCGGCTGACCGCGTGCAATCACGGCAATGCCGGCCAGACTAAACAGCGAACCGAGCCAGCCCCAGCGATTGACGCGCTCGCCGAGAAACACGGCCGCCAGTAGCGCCGTGAAAATCGGTAAGGTATTGACGATGAAACTGGCCGCGCCTGCCGCCACGGTTTTCTCGCCGGTATTGAGCAGCGCGTTATACAGCGCGATACCGAGAAAACCGCACAGTATGAAGCGCAAGGCGTCGCGCCGCGTCGGCAGGCGCGGTCTCCGCCACGCCAGCCAGGCGATTACCAGCACGGCAGCGGTGGCGAAACGCGCCGCGGCAAGTTGCAAGGGCGGCAAGCCTTGCAAGCCGATCCGAATGAAGGGGAAAGCAGACGCCCACGAGAAAATCGTGAAGGCGACCGCGGCGGCCGCGATGAGCGGCTGCCGTGCGTCGTGCGATGCGCGGGGCGATGGGGTCGAAGAGAGCGTGTTCATGCCGCCATGGTGCCGTGTTGCGACCCTTTAAGCTAGTGCAAGGATCAACGTCATGATGTGAAAATGGCTCATACCTCTTCTGGCCCGCACACCGCTCAGGTATGACTTCGGATTCGGTTATATTAGCGGGATCGCCTAAGTGCGGAGCGTATCACGCCCCATCGCTTGCCGGCTCGCCATCCAATTCAAACCATAGAAGGGAACCATGGCCGCTACAAAGACCGTCCGAATGTTGACCCGCTACAAAGCTTGGGCCAATCAACTTATCTTCTCGATGGTGAAGGATCTGCCGAACGAAGAGGCTGTCCGGCAACGGCAGACGCGCTTCGGAAACATGGTGCACACGCTCAATCATGTCTACGTTATCGACGCCGTGTTTCAGGCGCATCTGCAAGGACGCGAGCATGGCTACACAGCCCGCAATACCTCGGCGCCTCCGCCCCTGGATGAACTGTGGGATGCAGTCCGGGCGCTGGATGAGTGGTATGTCAGCTTCGCGGATGGGGTGTCGCCCGAAGAGCTCGATCGGTCGATACACTTCAATTTTATCGGTGGCGGTGAGGGCGTCATGACATGCAACGAAATGCTGCTGCACGTCGTAAATCACGGCACCTATCACCGCGGGTTTGTCGGCGACATGATGTACCAGGCGGGGGTTACGCCATCGGCCACTGATCTTCCGGTGTTTCTGCGCGACGTTCCACAGACGTTCGATTAGACCGGATGGAAGCTGGGCAGATCATTAAGCGACGCCTGGTTCCTTGGTGAACTTCAACACTCTTCTGCGGCGAGCCGTCGGATTGGAATGCTGAAGTCGCTGCCGTCCCAGCGTTCGTATCCCTGGATCAGCAACACCGCCATACGTTGCTGGAACAAGGTTAGCGTATTGGATAACACCGTATGTTCGTCTGATATGAGGGCGAGTACATATTCCATTGCTTCCGTTACCGCAAATAGTTCCGACAGCCAATTGGTGAACTCTGTGCTGCAAAATTCCGTACAATCTTGATTAGCCATGATTTACCTGCCATGAAGGTAGTTATGGTTAGGCTCGGCAGGGTGGTGGTACACCTTGGCGGGCCGCTTGCCAAAATTTACACCAAAGCCAAGACGTTGTAGCTGGAATTGCACCGAAAATGGATGATTCTGCTGGGGGCTCGGCATGTCTCAAACGACGAAAAATCCACAGGCATATTGCTGCGGGAGATGGGCATGGCAATGGCACCGAATAACGGCTACACAGCGATTGTCAATTTGCTCAATCAAGCGCGACAAGCGCAAGCTGCCGGCTTAACAATCCCGGCTTTGGCTATGGTGTATGTCGGAATCGACACGATGGCGTGGCTTTCGCTTCCGGTCGGACAGGAAAAGCAAGGACGACAAGATTTTTATCGCTGGGTGGATACGTATCTCAAGACTGATGCGAACCAGCCATATCAGTACGTTGGGCGGGACCTGTATGCCGCACGTTGTGCTGTTCTGCATCAGTTTGCGACCATTGCCGAACTTCACCGGCAAAATAATCCGCCTAAAAGGTTTGGCTACGTGGACAGCGGGCCGCACCAGACGGATGGAGGCGATCTTGTGCTGATCAGTGTTGCGACGCTCGTGCGTGACTACTGCCATGCCGTGGACCAGTATATGCGGGGCGCGCAGGCTAACGCGGATTTGAAGGCGCGAATCGACAGCCGCGTGCTGGAGCTTCTGAATGCCACGCCGATTAGATGAGCGGCGTGCAGTAAGCTAGTCACTGTGCCGTCCGGCAATCCTACGCGCAAGCCTGCGCGCTACTTAGTGTCGATCGCGAGCCTGGCCTTCGTGCCGGACAGGAGTGGACGATGAGCGATGTACTGACTATCCGCCGGGTCGCGGCTGATGAAGTGGATACATGCGTCGCGGCGCTGGCCGACGCGCTGATGCCCGACGGCGCATGCTGTTCGACGACCTTTTATTACCGGCACCTATAGGTGCGCAAAGAATACTCTCCTCCACAACCCATGAACCCATCCAATATCGATATCCAGCCGTTTTCGGCGCCATACAGCGAGGGCATCGCCGCCCTGATTCTGCCCATCCAGCAGGCAGAATTCGATGTGCCAGTCACGCTGGCGGACCAACCCGATTTGCTGGGCATCCGGGACTTTTACCAGAACGGGGTGGGCAATTTCTGGGTCGCGCTCGACCACGGCGAGGTGGTGGGCAGCATTGCGTTGCTCGACATTGGCGACGGGCGCGCGGCGCTGCGCAAGATGTTCGTGTCTCGGCGCCATCGTGGCGTCGGGTCCGGGCTTGCGTATCGACTGTTGCAAACCCTTTTGCAATGGAGCTGCGAACACGGCATCCAGGATATCTACCTGGGAACGACTGAGCAGTTCCTCGCAGCGCATCGTTTCTACGAGAAGCATGGCTTCATCCGGATCGAGAAGGCGGTGTTGCCCGCGACATTTCCAGTTATGGCCGTGGATACCCGGTTTTACGCGTTGCGGCTGCCGCTACCGGCTGCCTCCTAGTTAAAGCGCTTCGAGCAGGCGCTGACCGGCCGTTCGAAATCGGCGCGAGCGCTCAAGCGGCGCCTTCCTGCCGCGGAGGAAAGCCTTCGTCTATCCACCCGGTGATCCCGCCTGCCATAATCTTCACCGCAAAGCCGAGGTGAGAGCGCTTCGCCGCCGCCCGCGCGGCACCGTTGCAATGCGACACCACTTTCGCCGTAAAGTTGGCGTGAGTCCTTCGGAATATCGTAAGCGATTCTCTCGGACTGTCAGCTCTGATGACCGCGATGAAGCCTGACCAAGTCAGCCTGCGTGGGGTCGCTTTCCGGCGACGCGTGAGGATGCCAGGTGCGCATCGGGAGTCTAAAATCCCTCAATAAAAATACATACTATCTTTTATATGTGATAAATTTCAATTTAAAGGATAGCGAGTATTTATGAAGACCACAAAATCCAAGCAACAACAAACCCAGCGTCTGATCTTGCAAGCCACAGTCGATTTGATGACCGAACACGGTTTCGACAGCGCCAGCATGAAACAGATTGCTCGCGCTGCTGGGATCGGCGACGCCACGATCTACAAATACTTCCCCACCAAGGAAAAGTTGGTGCTGGGGTATTTCGAACAATCGATCAACGATGCCATTGCCGCAACCCTCGGCACTAAGGGCTTTGCCAGTTATACGCTGCAAGAACGTTTGCAGCGCCTGGTGGACGCATTGCTGGAAATATTGTTGGGCGATCGTGAATTCGTCGCCGTCGCCCGTGAGCTGGTGGGCAAGTCGCCGACGCTGATGATGGGCGACGCGCTGCCCGGAAAGCTCGCCATCAAGCAACAGTTTGTCGCCTTTCTCGATGCGGCCGAATCGGCCGGCGGCATTGCGCCTTGCGACTTCAAGCCGCTCATCGGCGGCCTGTTTGCGGACTATTTGCTTGCAGTGATCGTGTATTGGCTTAACGATAGCTCGGACGAACTTGCCGACACGACCCGCTTGGTCGATTTGACGCTGGCGCTGCTGGTGCAAGTGCTGGAGAGCGGCTTGCTCAACACAGTGTCGGATCTGGCCGGATTCCTGTTGCGCAGCCAACTTGCGCGCCTGATGCAAAATGGCTCGGCCTTGCTCGACTTGGTGCAGCTTGCTCGTCCGCTCATGCGTGATCCGAAAGCCGCTCGCCATGGCGCGTAAGGAAAAACTCTCCACCGGCACACTTGCCAGAGGAACCATCACCGGCTTGGCGGTCGCGCAAGCCGGCATTGCTCATCTGGGATACCTTGCACGCAACCGCTCCGACGCAGAAGCGTCCGAGGCGCAGCAGGCGCGGCACGAAGCCGAGTTAGGACGCATCCTGTTTCGCGCGCTCAATCAGCTCAAAGGCACGGCACTGAAGGCTTCGCAACTGCTGAGCATGGAGGTCGGATTGCTCCCGGAAGGCGTGCGCCTGCAACTGGCGCGCGGCTTCCATCAGGCCACGCCGCTCAATCGCGCGCTGGTGCACAGGGTTTTCAGGCAAGAGTTTTCTCGGGATGCGGAGCAGCTTTTCCAACGCTTCGACCCGCAGGCTTTTGCCGCTGCGAGTCTGGGGCAGGTACATCATGCGGCATTGCACGGCGGCGAACGGGTGGTCGTGAAGCTACAGTATCCCGGCATCGCTGCCTCGATCGGCGTCGATATGCGGATGATCCGCACTTTGTTGCAAGGCTTGCGGCTAAGTACCGATCTGCTGCCCGACAGCGAAATCGTCGAGCGGTTCATGGCCGAGATTGAATACAAACTCGTCGAAGAAGTCGATTACACACACGAAGCGGATCAATTAAGGTGGTTCGGCGTGCATGCGTCGTTACCTGGGATAGTTGTCCCGCAACCGATTGCGAGCCACAGCACTCGGCACGTGCTCACCATGCAGGCGGTCGACGGCCTGCATCTGGATGCCTGGCTGGCCACGAACCCGACGCAGCAGGCGCGCGATCGCGCCGGGCAATTGCTATTCGATTGGTTCTTGCAAAGCGCCTTCGTGTGGCGGCGCTTGCATGCCGATCCGCATCCCGGCAATTTCCTTTTTCTGGCGGACGGTCGAATCGGCGTGGTCGACTTCGGCTGTACCAAGACGATGTCCCCCGACTTTGCCGCAGCTGCGGCAAAAACGTGGTGCGCGTTGCTGCGGCACGGGCCCGGCGGTGACTGCGAGGCGTTGCGGCACAACTATGCCGATCTTGCAATGATCTCGCCGAATTTGTCGGTCGACGAATTTGAGCGGGAATTGATGCCCGCATTGGCGCCGTTGCAGGCTTGGCAGATCGCGCCTTTCCGTACGTCGCGCTTCGACTTCGCAAGCCGAGCGCCGTATCCCGCATTTGAGGCAACGCAGCAGCGGAAGATCGCACGCTACATGACCGGTTTTCGTGACGAGATTCCGTATTTTGAACGGACTTACCTGGGCCTCAACCACATGCTCAAAGCCCTGGGCGCAACGGTGTCGACCGACAACCCGTGGATCAACCCAGGAGTATGAATAGATTCTCACCGCGCACCATTTTCGGAGCTGACTCATGACAAACAAAGTCTTGCTGATTCCCACGCCGACGGCGGCAATTCGTGCGTCAGGATTATCGCGCATTGATTTCGCCGATGCTTATTCCGGTCAGGCAGATCGAACCTACGACGACGCCGAACAAGCCGCGCGCGCCGTGTTCGCCGATCCGCCACACATGATCAAATGTCTGATGGCCTTGCGTAACAGAATCGTGGCGCCGTTCGGACTAAAGGCAAGTATTGACTTTAGCGATCGCGGGCTGGGGAAGATTAACGTGTTTCCGATTATTTCAAGTACGGGCACTGAAATCGTCGTCGGTGGTGACGACAAGCATCTGGATTTTCGGATCTGGATCAGCATTCAACCGAGTCTGAAGGGATCGGAAGTGACGATTTCAACCTTGGTTAAAATCAACAGTCTCTTTGGCAGAGCCTACTTGTTTGTCATCATGCCGTTTCATAAGCTGCTGTCTCGCGTGCAGCTACAACTGGCGGTTAATCGGCGCGACAAGGTGTCTGCGGAAGCCAGCTAGGACCATTCCGGTGAAATACGGCAGGAGAGAATATGTCTGAGCGCAACAGTAAGCTCCACGGTTGCTGGCGGCTGGTTTCTTTTGATACTGAGCTTCAGGATTCAAAGGAACGCACACAACCGTGGGGCGCCGACCCCAATGGGTACCTCATCCTCTATGTAGATTTTCGAAGATTTCGAATCCTCACAGATTACTAAGATCGTCGGCTGAGGCTTGACTGTTGACTTCTTTCGATTAAATGAATCCGCATTTCGTCCCACAGCTTATTTTCCTCGACGAATCGGAACGCGCTTACTGGTAATGCCCGAGAATGCGCCTCCGGTGTACGTTTGGCCAACTTGGAAATGAAGCCTAGCGCTTTGATTAGGCTTGTCTTTCCAGAGGCGTTTCCACCATAAATGGCTGCAACCTCTAAAAGGTTAGGCAACTTCTCGCTGGCGAGCACCGCCCGCACAATCCACTTTGATTACTGCCCTGCAGCCTTAACAGCAACTCCAGCATCACCACCCGCCC